>Ga0102899_1000432_pt1 | contig 14956 bp, 10 predicted proteins | sample Colrivmeta1555B3_FD_78455 | JGI IMG/M metagenome (GOLD analysis project Ga0102899, IMG submission 78455) | Estuarine microbial communities from the Columbia River estuary - metaG 1555B-3 | ecosystem: Environmental > Aquatic > Marine > Intertidal zone > Estuary | place: USA: Columbia River... | reverse complement strand
ATAAAACTTCAATTTATTTTGGTAAAAACTTAAAATTAATGGCAAGTAGAAGTTCTACTCATTTTGATAAAGAATTGGTAGAAAGAGTTTATGCACGAAACAGAATTAGCTCATCTATCTATGAATTATTGACAATATCAATCTTTTTTGGCCTTGGCTTTTTTAACTCATTTAAACTGCTAGAAGTTCCAGCTGCGGCAAGTATTGTTTTATTAATAACAATTTCTTCGATGCTCTTTAGCGCACTCCATTCTTGGTTTAGAAACTGGGTATACTTGATATTATTTATAGCTTTCATTCTAATGGATTTCTTAAGTATACATACCGGTGCTTTTAATTACAAGAGCTATGCCTATGGATTGAATTACAACGCACAAAACACCTATTCAATGAAAAGATTAGGGTCATTGAGCACCAATGAAAGCATCAACGAAAAATCACTTAATGATTACATCCAAACTCTTGAAAATTGGAAAGTAAATACGAATCAAACAAAACCAAAACTGATTATTATAAATAGTTCTGGTGGTGGGTCAAGAAGTGCACTTTGGACAATGACTGTTCTCCAAAAACTAAATCAATCCATCAAAAATGGTTTTAACGAAAACATTCAACTTATTGCTGGAGCATCCGGAGGTATGATTGGTGCGGCATACTATCGAGAATTACTTTTAGAAACTAAAATAGGCAAACAGAAACTAAACGATGACGAATTTTATTGTGACAACATCAGTAAAGACATCTTGAACAAACTAACATTTATGGCGTCAACGAATGATATTTTCATTCGATACCAAAGCTGTGAGTTTAATGGGTACTCTTACGTTAAAGATAGAGGCTTTGCATTCGAAGAACAATTGCACAACAATACAGAAAACAAATTAAACAAATCACTTGGCTATTATTATCCTTTTGAAAAAGAAGGGAAAATACCTACTATGATTTTCTCTCCCACCATAATAAATGATGGTAGAAGACTTTTAATTTCATCACAAGACTTAAGCTTCATAACATCCTCAGCTAATAATAACAGTTCTTTTGAAAATGTTGAATTCCATCAATTATTACGAAATCAAAAAGCCAATAACGTTCGATTTTCATCAATATTAAGAGCAAGTGCAACATTTCCTTTCGTGATGCCAATGATTACGTTGCCTACAATTCCAGAAGTACAATTAATGGATGCTGGTATTCGAGATAATTATGGCGGTAAAACAACGATGCAATATCTTTCTTCTCTAAAAGACTGGATCAAAGAAAACACATCGGGAGTCGTTGTTATTCAAATCCGTGACGTTAAAAAGGTAATGAATGACGAGTCCTATAAAAACGTGTCTTTTCTTGATAAGATCACACTTCCTTTTGGAAATATGTACAAGAACTTTCCTAAGGTTCAGGATTTTAATCAAGACGAACTAATCTCTATTAGCAAAAATGGACTTGGATTTCCAATTGATATAATTTCTTTCAATTTACTCGAAAGTAGAAAAGAGAGAATTTCACTCTCCTGGCATTTAACTTCGGAAGAAAAAAAGAAAATACACGATGCTACAGAAAGTAAATTAAATAGAGCAGCATTAAATGAATTACAAAAAATACTAAACTAAAAAAGGAGGCAATTTTGCCTCCTTTTTTATACATTCATCTAATCTCTGTTATTTAAAGAAATTAACGTATGAGTTCGCTGTATCGATTTCTGTAGCCGATGGAAATTCAGCATGTACAATTAGTTTGTTCTCATGATGATGCTCTAAACTACTTAGTTTCTTTCTATCTAAAAGCATTATTGTAGAAGAACCATGATGATCAACTTTATCTAAAATTGTTACTTCATTAAATTCACAAATCCAATGTGTTTCTGCTTGAGCTTGTTTATAGGACACCTCTAGTGTAGGCACCGCAAAATACTCATGTTCACCGATTCCTTCAAGATCAAAAACCAATCTTAAAAAACCACCATCAAGTATCAACTGATCATCTTTTAAACCTAAATCAGCAAAAGATAATTTACCTGCTGTAGGCTTATTAAACTTTACTACTACTTCCCCCTCATTGATTGTTATTTGTTCTGACATTTTCTATGTATTTATTGTTTATTCAAATTTAAGTAGACTAAACACTTTCTAATATGATTTTTATCATGTTAATACAGGAGATTTATTTGATTTCAGTAAATCAAGGGCTAAAAAAGAGAAAAGAGACTTTTTACTATCTTTGCACCAGCAAATCTGAAATTAATTAAAAATATAGCATGCAACTGTATAACAAATTAAGCGCGGAGGAAAGAGCTAAAATGATTGACGAAGCTGGTGAAAAAAGGCTAACGATTTCATTTTATCAATATCACAACATAGGTAATCCTCATGTTTTTCGTGATACTCTGTTTTTAATGTGGGACAAATTAAATGTCCTAGGAAGAACTTATATTGCCAAAGAAGGCATTAACGCTCAAATATCTGTCCCTGCTGACAAATTCAATGAATTCAAAAATGAATTAGACACTATTACTTTTCTAAATAGTGTGCGACTAAATATTGCAATTGAACATGACAATAAAAGTTTTTTAAAGCTTAAAATTAAAGTTCGCGATAAAATTGTAGCCGATGGGTTAAACGATGAAACTTTTGATGTTACCAATAAAGGAATACATCTTAAAGCAAAAGACTTCAACGAAATAATTGCAGACCCAAACACGGTTCTTGTTGACATGAGAAATCATTACGAAAGTGAAATTGGCCATTTTGATGGAGCAATAACACCAGACGTTGACACTTTTCGAGATTCGCTACCGATTATTGAAAACGACCTTCAAGAATTTAAGGAAACTAAGAACCTTGTGATGTATTGCACCGGAGGGATTCGTTGTGAAAAAGCTAGCGCATATTACAAACACAAAGGGTTTAAAAATGTGTTTCAACTTGAAGGAGGTATTATCGAATATGTTCGTCAAATAAAAGAAGAAGGCCTTGAAAATAAATTTAAAGGGAAAAACTTTGTTTTTGACCATCGTAGAAGTGAACGTGTTTCTGAAGACATAATTTCGAATTGTCATCAATGTGGCGAAAAATGTGATGAACACATTAACTGCTCAAACGAAGCATGTCACCTACTATTCATTCAGTGTCAAAATTGTGGCGAAAAGATGAACCATTGCTGTTCTGAAGAATGCAAGGAGATTTATGCGCTTCCTGAAGATGAACGTAAAGAACTTAGAAAAGGTAAAGCCGATAGTAATAAGATTTTCAAAAAAGGACGCACAGACCATTTAAAAGCACTTTAGAATGAGTAATAAAACAATTGAATTAATGGCACCTGCGGGTGGGTTCGATTCATTACAAGCAGCTATCGATAGCGGAGCAAATTCCATTTATTTTGGTGTAGACCAACTTAACATGAGGGCAAGAGCAACTATGAATTTTACGTTGGGTGATTTAGAGGAAATTGCTGAAAGATGTAAAAAAGCAAATGTCAAGTCCTACTTAACGCTTAACTCTATTATTTATGATCATGATTTATCATTAATAAAAACAATTGTTAATCGAGTGAAAGAGTCTGGAATAACATCAATTATAGCATCAGACCAAGCTGTAATCGGTTATGCCAAATCTCAAAATGTTGACGTCCATATTTCTACTCAATTAAACGTTACAAATATTGAGACTGTAAAATTTTATTCCCTATTTGCCAATGTAATGGTCCTTTCAAGGGAATTAAGTCTCCGCCAAGTAAAAGACATCTGCGATGCCGTAATTAAAGAAGATGTAAGAGGTCCAAATGGCGAGTTGGTAAAAATAGAAGTATTCGGCCATGGCGCATTATGCATGGCTGTTTCTGGAAAATGCTATTTAAGCCTTCATACTTCGAACTCCTCAGCGAACCGTGGAGCATGCGTCCAAAATTGCCGAAGAAAATACAAAGTAATTGACCTGGAAGACGGACATGAACTTGAATTAGATAATGAATACATTATGTCACCCAAAGATCTTTGTACCATCGATTTTTTAGACCAATTAGCCGATACTGGAATTAGCGTTTTAAAAATTGAAGGAAGAGGTCGTTCACCTGAATATGTATCTACAACAATAAAATGTTATCGCGAAGCGATTGATAGTATTGCCGATAAATCGTATTCAAAAGAAAAAGTAAGTGATTGGATGGCTAGACTTGAAACTGTTTATAATAGAGGTTTTTGGGGCGGTTATTTCCTAGGGCAAGAATTAGGCGAATGGACAGACACAAGTGGGTCAAAAGCAACTGTGAAAAAAGTTTATCTCGGGAAGGGAATGCACTACTACAATAAAGCGAAAATAGCACAATTCAAAATTGAAGCACAATCATTGAAAAAGGGAGACTCTATATTGATTACAGGTCCAACTACAGGTGCATTAGAAACTGTTGTAGGTAATATAAGAGTAGATGATTTGGATGTGGAAATAGCATCAAAAGGAAGTGAAGTTACTTTTGAACTTGACACGATAATTCGTTCCTCTGATAAACTTTATAAAATGATTCCATCAGAATTCGAGAATTAAAATGGTCATAATAACACACCAAAGAGAAAAATGTATCGGTTGTAACTACTGCGTTGAATTAGCATACACACATTGGAGAATGTCAAAAAAGGACGGAAAAGCAACACTTATTGGAGGAGTTAATAAAAAAGGATTCTACACTTCTAAAGTTGACGATTCTGAATATATTGAGAACGAAAAAGCTGCAGTGGCTTGCCCAGTTAATATTATTAAAGTGAAACAGATTTAATCTTTATGGATACATTCTAATTTTACAACTTTACCAACCATACAAATACTTGCAATTTCAGGCATCTCCAAATACCCAATTGTGTATTCAGCATTGGCTTTCAATTCAATATCAAAATCTTTTAAATTTAATGGTTGAACCTTTGTGTCATCCTCCAGTTTAAATACCCATCCACACCCGTCTAATCCTGTTAAATCGAGCAATTGAACTTTAACTCCATCACATTTTTCATCCAAAGAATCATTCGATGCATTAGAAGTACTTTTACAACCAACGATTAATACTAACAAAAAGATTAGGCCAATAAGTCCTAGATTACTACTTTTTCGCAATGCCATAAACAATGTATTTTTTGTTTTTAGGAATCATAAAACTCACTAAAACATCTATTCTACTTAATATCTTTCTTTGCCATTCCGACCTTCCAAAGGTTCCGAAAAATCCAACAGTCTCAAATTCAACATCTTTAAAATTAGACAAAAGTTTTTCGATTTCATTGTATTTCAAATAATTCCAACGATTCCCCCAATTAATAAACTTTTTCCGAAACCAATTATGCAAACCAGAAGCTTCTAAATTTTCAGCAAATAACAAAACCCCATCATCAGCTAAACTTTCATAAATCTCATCTATCATTTTTTGCTTTAAATGATCTTCTCCATTCGCACTCACTCCCCCCATTATTGATTTAAAAATCACAATATCAAACTTTCTATCTTTTGGCAAATTTGTAGCGTCAATTTTCTCGTAGGAGATGAATTCTGAACAATTATACTTATTATGCAGTGCCCTAGCCTTTTCTTCTGGAAGTTCAATATCTGAACAGACTACAACATTACCTTTCATAGCTAACCACAAAGACAATCCTCCTTCGTGACCACCTAATTCTAGACAATTCCGTTCATGGGGTAACGATTTAATCTTTTCATCCCAAAAAGAAATGGCATTTGACCAATTCATTACGTCCCATTTAACAATGTCTTTCATTAACTCCCTACTACTCATTATATCAAGATATAGATTTCACAATTTTACTACCTAATTCATCATAATCTATCCCATCAAAATTACCCGAAGACATCATCAATAAAACAGCATTTTCCATATTTTGATTATCAATTAGATCAAGAACTTCGTTCGTTTCGTTTAAAACAATCACATCCCCTCCAAATCCGTCAAAAACTTGTTCTTTCGTTATAGGCTCTAACTTCTTATGTTTTACAACCTCAGGACTATAATAAACAACCGCAAGATCGGCTTTTGCCATCGCATTTTTATAATGAGGAAGAAATTCCTTTTGCAGTGAAGAGAAAGTATGTAATTCCATACACGCAATCACTTTCTGATCAGCATACTGTTCCTTCACAGCACTGGTTGTTGCTTTTAATTTTGATGGAGAATGCGCAAAATCCTTAAACATGGTAAATTTATCAGATTCGATCACTTTTTGCAATCTTTTACCTGCCCCTTTAAAAGTTGCCATTTGTGTTAAAAAGACATCCGGAGAAATTCCAATTGTTTCTCCCAGCCTCATTGCACCAATTAAATTTTGAAGATTATGCGCACCAAATATCATTAAAGGATATTCTTTGCTATCCCAATATAAAATAGTTCCATTGGCATCAACTTTATACTCAGGCGTACAATAAGGAATTGATTTAACATTTGATTCCTGCCCTAACCGATTCACTTCGGAGTCTTCAGAATTATAAATTAACACACCGTTTTGATCAATTTTACGGCAGAAAATGGCAAATTGCTCAACATAATTTTCAAATGTTGGGAAAACGTTAATATGATCCCAAGCAATCCCACTAATGATTGCAACATCTGGATGGTACAAGTGAAACTTCGGTCTTCGATCAATTGGAGAACTTAAATATTCATCACCTTCAAGAATCATGATTTTTGCTTCCGAAGTCAATTTCACCATGCAATCGTATCCCTCTAATTGGGCACCTACCATATAATCAACATTGAGACCAACTGCATTTACAACATGTAAAAGCATGGAAGTAATTGTTGTTTTACCATGAGACCCACCTATTACAATTCGTTTTTTATCTTTGGATTGCTCGTATAAATACTCAGGATAAGAATAGATTGGCAATCCTAATTCTTTCGCCTTTAACAATTCGGGGTTATCAATTCGAGCATGCATACCAACAATTACAGCTTCCAATTCCTTTGTTATTTTACATGATTCCCAGCCCATTTTTTCTGGTAAAATCCCTTCTTTGTTTAACCTAGAGCGTGAAGGTTCAAATATTTCATCATCTGAACCTGTCACATCAACGCCTTTTCGTTTCAAAGCAATTGCTAAATTGTGCATGGCACTTCCGCCGATAGCTATAAAGTGGACTCTCATTTTATTTCTTTAAAAGTTGAATTACATTCATGACAATAGGCATGAATAAAAAAAGTACTCCATAATCCGTTATGAAAGAATACATCTGAAGCGAATCTTCATCCGCCATTAATGACGGAACGAACATTGCAAGAAGTCCTAGATAATATGTCCAGTCCCACCAATTACGCACCCCGCCATAATGTCTATTAATTATTTGAAGAATGATGTAAACCAATGCTATTATCAAAACAGACATTGGAACAAAAAGTATCTCGTTTAAAGTTGTAGAATTGCAGTAATAAATTGTGATTACGAGCGCACAAATAAATAGCACACCATTGTACAATAACTTTAACAGGAGATTTGATTTCATTTCAGATTTTTTAAGAAAATTAACCAAATGATGTCAATCAAATACAAATTAATTGAGGAGTTACTCACAATACGTTGGTCAAAAACCTAATTCAAGTACTTCTCGAATCCTTTAGACATCTCCCTTTTAAATCCACCGCTACCATCATCGTATATTAAATAAGCATCAACATCATTATTTAACTTTAACCAATCCAGTGTTTTTTCGACTCCCATAACCATAAAAGCGGTAGCAAGAGCATCTGATTTTGCACAATTATCAGAAATCACAGTAACGCTTAATAAAGAATGTTGAACCGGAAATCCTGTTTTTGGATTTAAAGAATGTGCATATTTAACACCATCAATTTCATAGAACTTTCTGTAGTTACCGCTGGTAGCAATTGCTTTATTTGTTATTTGAAGTACGTTTTCAAGTTTTCTTGATTTTGAATTTTCTATTGGAGAATCAATTCCTATTTTCCATTGTTCTCTTTCTCGATTAAAACCTCTCACCAATAACTCTCCACCAATTTCTATGTAATAATTTTTGTAGCCACGAGTTTTTAAAAAATCATCTACTACATCAACCGATAGCCCCTGAGCAACAGCATTAAAATCCATTTTAAACCCCGAAATCATCTTATGAAGAGAAATTTCATCATTGTTAAAACTTAACACATGATTATTCCCTGGATTAAAATCAACAAAAGTCAACAAGGAATCGACCTCTGTTTGATTCAAGGGAGTTTCTAAATTCTTCATAAACCCCCACCCCTCAACCAAAGGAAATACCGATGGGTCAAAATAACCCTTTGTTGATTTAAACACTTCTTGTGATAGATTATAGCATCTTTTAAAAAAACCTGTTTCATCAATAACTTTTATTGAATCAATCGCATTGTTTAATACTGAAACCGTTGAATTAGGCACGTATGTCGACAGTGATAAATCAAACGAATGAAAAAGCGAATCGATTTCACTTTTAGAAACATCGACTTTATCATCAACTATTATTATTCGATAAGTAGTTCCTTGAGTATCACCTGCAATTACTTTACTATCTAACGAAGTACTCGTGCAAGAGATAAGTGAACTTGCACTAATAATGGCGCTCCAAATGAGGACCTTGTGTTTCTTTATTCCAAACATGATCTAAGCTCGGTTTATCGTTTTTTGAATAAGTTGTACCATGAATGGTTTGAGTTCTAACATAAACATCTGCATGACCATCAATAACGACTATTCTTCGAGTAATAATTGCTTTCATCAATCCATTTTGATCATTCTGAGTAAATGACTCTTGAGATACACCTTCTGGATATTCATTTCCAAGCTCATTTGCAGTTTTTGTCGAAGTAACTGGCTTATCACTTATTTGACTTAATGTTTTAGATGCTTCATAATGCTTTTCCTTTTCTCCAATATTTTTGTTAGCATCTTTCGTTTCAATTGTTTTTTTCGTATCTGTAATTGAAGCTGTATTATTCTCCAATTTCAATGCAGCATCACTCGTACCACTTTGAACATTTGTATATGAATTCTCGACAGACTTTTTGAAGTTTTGACGTTCAGTTTCATCGCTAATTTTAGACTCAGTATAATCAACTGTCGCTTTCTTATCTACTTGTTTCATGTAAGCAACCTTGATAGCATGCGCATCATTCGCTTTTTCATCAACACCCGAATTAACCTCAACATGCTCTTTAATAACAGCTTTATTCGAAACATATTTCGCCATTTCAGAGTTATAAGTTTCCGCATTCACCTCTGCCAGTTCCTTATCACTATTACGAAGCAATTCAACAGTTTCATTACGGTTTACATCTCTTTCAATGCCATCATCTAAAACCTTCATTTTCACATTAGAAATTTCATCATCTGTCTTATAAGAATGAGCCTGCTTTAGCTCTGCTAATTGTTGATCCTTAGAAACGACATTACCTTTAACATCTAAAAGGTCTTCATTGTTCTCCATTGATGATTTAGCATCTTCGACAGACTTTTCTTCGTAAGAGAGTTGTATTTTTCGAACTTCATCTTTATTCAATAACGTTTTGTCATACGCACCATTCCCACGATCTACTTGGTCTTGAACAGCTTTAACTTCAGCGATAACAACCTGACCTTTAACTTTTGCTCGTTCATCATAATCATCTCTATAATCACCGCTCACTTTGTTTTTTACACCAGTCAAGGTTATATCAGCCTTATGATTCAATTGATAATCAGCTAAGTCACGATTTGATATCTCATTTGCCTGAAGCGTGTTATACGACTTCATTAAATCTGAATTAGTCTCGTAAACGGCATGACGTTCTCCATATTCCAATGCCGATTCTTCTACGATTGTGTTCAACATTGTTTGATCAAGAATGTTTTCGCTGTATTCAAAACTTTGATTTGATCTCTCAACAGCTTGTCTTTCCATTTCAGACAATCTTATGGCCTCTACTGTTGCTTGACGATTTAAATCAGACTCACCAGCATCTGCAGTAATTTTTTGCTGTACTAGATAAATTTGATTTGAGTTTTCTTGATGATCTTTCGTTTTCTCTAATGTTTTTAATGCTTCAGCATCTTGAATCTCATTAAGTTCAGCTTTTACTTGCGTCCCCTTTAATAGCTTACGCTGCTCTTCCGCCTTTTCAAGTAGAAATTGCCCATCCATAATTGAATTATCAAATGGATCTCCAAGGTCCTCCAATTTTACTGAAGCAATCGTTTTAGGATTGAGAATCGCATCAATTTCAGCCAATTTAGATTTTGGATAAGGATCATTACTCTTAAATGTTAAAGCTCTATTATAATATTCCCTTGCTTTATCATAAGATGCTTTTGAGAAATTCTTGTCAGCAGCAGAAATAATTTTTTGATATTCTTTTTCAGCTTCAGCAGAACCTTTGTTCTTTGCCAATCTAACACATTCGTCAATTTGCAATTTTGCGTACTTATTAGTTGGAATAAGTTTCAATGCAGCTTCGTATGGAGCTTTAGCTTTTATGTATGATTCTTGAGCAAATAACTCATCTGCTTGTTTAATTAGCTCATCAAATTTATTTTGCAATGCCAAATTCGCATTGTTTTTATTTTCAATATCATCTAATATTTGTTGGATTTCATTAATTTTTGATAACGCATCACTATCATTTGGCTTCACTGACAATGCATTTTGATATTCACTCAATGCCTCTTGATAACGTTTGGCATTTTGAAATGACTTACCTTCATTCATATAGCCGTTGTAAAGGTCATCTTTTTGACTTGCAGAACTCAATGCTGCAATCAACTTATTCATTTCAGCAATTTTATCTCTTGGTTCAACCTCATTAGGCTTTAATGAAGCAGCTTTTTCATAAGATTTTATGGCTTCTGTGTACTTTTTAGAACCTGCTAGTTGATTCCCTGAATTTATTGCACTTAGATATTCGGCATTATTTTTCTTAATGGTATTAACTTCATTAATCATTGCTTTAGGACGAGTATCAGTAGGTTTTAAACTGATTGCTCGATTCAACAATTCAATTGCTTTATCAAGGTCATTGTTATCCATTTTTTGTTGGGCAACACTTAATATTTTTTCATATTGCTCATCAACTTCCTCTCCTTTGGATTTCTCAAGACGCTCTGCCTCTGCAGCTCTAATTGACGGCTCTTTAGATTCAGGCTTAATGAGACCTGCCTTATTGAATAACTTAATAGCAGCAAGATATTCCTTTTTAACCATTAACTCTTCAGCTTGATTCATCACTGATGTATATTCGGCATCAATTTTTGCTTGATCTGATAAGTTTTTCAATCTATCCTCTAACTCCTTAATTTTAGTTTTAGGCAAAGATTCAGCAGGTTTAAGTTGTGAAGCAGCTTTGTATTTTAAAATTGCAGCATCTAAATCTCCAGAACCTTCAAATGAAGCTGCATCTTTTAATAAATCGTCGTATTTTTTATTTGTCGAATCTTCCTTTTGCTGAAGTTCGATAGCCTTTGCAATTTCGTCTAATTTAGCCTGAACAAAAGCATCCTCTTTAAGTGATAAAGCTTCTAAAAACTTATTCTTAGCGTTTTGATAATCCTTAGCAGCTAATAATTTCACTCCATCAGATTTCAATAATTCAAAAGCCTTTTCTTTTTCTTCGTCGGATTTTTGACTAGCTATTTTAGTGTTAATTTCAGCCAATTCCTCCTGAGCAATCTTATTCAAAGGATCCAAGACTAATACTTTCTCAAATTTTGCTTTAGCTTCAATAAGTTTGTTTTGAGAAACAAACGCATTCCCTTCTTTTAAAAGAGTGGCGATTGCGAGCTCTTTTTGAGCAGCTTCTTTTTCAAAAGTTTCAATTTCTTTAATTTTAGCTTTTACAGATGCGTCATCCTTAAAAGTTAATGCGACATTCAACTTAGCGATTGCTTCTTTATTTTTCCCTGCTGAAGCAAGGTCAAAACCTTCCTTTTTTGCTAATTCGAAAGCACTTTGATTTGCTTCCGCTTCCTTATTTAATTTAATTTGATTGTTTGTTGCAACAATACCTGCTTTTGCTTTGGCATTATTTGGATCAAGCTTTAAAACGTCTTCATATTTAGAAAGAGCTTCCGTCAACTTACCTTGAGATTGGTTAGAATCTCCATCGGCAAGCAGTTGATTAATTTGATTTAATTTATCAGAAGCGGCCTTTTCTTCAAGTAATAATTTAGTTATCTCATCTATTTTTGCTTGCGCAATCGGGTCATTTGGCTTTAAAGAAAGTGCTTCTTCAAATTTCCCCTTTGCAACATCCCACTTTTTCGAGTTAAAATTCAAATTTCCTGCTGCAATTGCAGCATCGTATTTAGCCTTATTTGCAGCATCATCTGATTTTGCTTTAATAAGAGTTGTCAATTCCGCAATTTTATCTTTTGGTAATTGTTGAGTTCCGTCAATTGAAAGAGCTTGTTCAAATTTTGATTTAGCATCTTCTAACTTTCCAGCAGACATTAATGATGTACCTTCTTGAATAGCTTTATCATATGCCTCTTTTTTCAATTTTAAGTCTGCTAATTCTTTCGATTTTTGATCACAAAGTATTATTCTTTGTTTAGGATATGTAGCAGCACTCTCAAGAGTTAGTGCCAATTCATACTTTGTCTTAGCTCCAGTATAATCTTCATTCAAGAACAATGCATCCGCTGCAGCAATTGCTTCGTCGTATTGCTTCTTTTTTATATCAGTTGCTTCTTGTGCCTTTAATTTACTCTCTATTTCAGCAAGTTTATCTTTTGGATATTTCTCACTAGGTTTTAACTGAATGGCTTCTGTGTATTTATCCTTAGCAGCTTTTAAACTGTTTTGCTTCATAAACATATCACCTGCAGAGATTGCTGCGGTGTAAGCTGCTTGGTTCTCAGCCTCTTTTTTCAAAGCAGCAATTTTCGCTGTTAAAGTTGTTACCTGATCTTTCGGATATTGTTCGTTCTTTTTGGTTATTGCTTCTTTATACTTTGACACAGCATCTTCAAGTTTCCCTTGATCTCTTAAGTTATCTGCTGCCTTAATCAAATTATTATATTCTGCATCTGCTTGATCCGCAATTAATTGTTGCTGTTTCTGAGCCTGAATTAAAGCATCCAATTCAACTATTTTACTAGCTGGATATGGCTCTTTTGGTTTAATTCCTAATGCCTCTTCGTATTTTACTAATGCCTCTTCATATTTTTTCTGGCCAAACAATGCATCCGCTTGGGTGATTGCTTTTTGATAATTGATATCAGCTGCAGCTTTCTCTTTTTCTGCTTGTAATAATAAATTGTCAATTTTAGCGCGCACTTTCGAACTAGCTACTCGATCAAAATCCAATAACAATTTTTTCTCATCCCAAAAGAAACTAGCAACATATTCTGTATTTAAAAACGAGAAATCAACATTTGGTCTTTCTGTAAAAAGATCCATATCCAACGTTGGGAAAGGAATTTCATTCCCTGAAGGAATATCTTCCTCATTTAATTTAGACCCATCAAAAGATATTTTCTTAGTTACAAATCCTGGTTTCGAGTAAACAATTTCATACTTACCTGTTTTTGGACCTGACCCAACTAATGAATACTTACCACTTGATGCAGATTGAGTAGATGCGATTATAGTTCCATTCTTAACTAACGAGATCGTAACACCTCCTTCGTTTCCTCCTAAATCTACATTCGTAATTCTCCCTTTTACAATGTAATTAAGGTCTTGCGCCCACATTACAGTACTAGAGAATAAAGCAATAAAAAGTATAAAATGTTTCATAGTTCTACATTTAAACGTTCCACTGTACAACCAGTTACAGAAATGGTTTAAATTTGTTTGACTTATTTTACAAATATGTCGAAATAGTTCGGATTAATTAATACAAATACCATGCTAAGTATAGATAAATTAAGTTATTGGGAACAAAAAACATTTATTAAGGACATCGATTATTTAATTATTGGTGCCGGAATTGTGGGATATAGTTCTGCATTAAACCTGAAGAAAAAGGACCCAAAGGCTAAAATCTTAATCTTAGAGCAAGGATATCTTCCTTCTGGAGCTAGCTCTAAAAATGCTGGATTTGCTTGTTTTGGAAGTGCTACTGAACTTCTCGATGATATTGAAAAATTTGGAGAATCAATCGTTTGGGAAACAGTTGCTTTAAGATGGAGCGGATTACAGCAGTTGAGAAAAGAAATTGGTGATGAAAATTTAGATCTTCAGATAAATGGATCGTGGGATTTAATAACAAGAGCTGAAAATGAACGACTTAACAAGGTTAAAACTAAAATAGATTACTTTAACGAAAAGTTGGAGGAAATAACCGGAGAATCAAACATCTATTCAATTGATCAAGAGGTCGGCAAAAAATTCTCATTCAATACTATCGAAAGTTCGATATACAATAGATTAGAAGGTCAAATAGATACAGGAAAAATGAATCATGCCTTTTATAAAAAAGTTATTGAGTCAGGAATCCATGTGATTTTTGCTGCAAGTGCAGAAGAAATCAACGAAAAAGAATCCAATGTAGATGTTAAAACAAATATTGGAATATTTAACGCTCGAAAAGTTTTGATCTGTACGAATGGATTCGCAAAACAGTTTTTACCTTCAGATGACATTTCACCTGCGAGGGCTCAAGTTCTAATCACAGAGCCTATAAACGATTTAAAAATTGAAGGGACTTTTCATTACGATTGCGGTTATTACTATTTCAGAAATATTGACAATAGAATTTTACTTGGAGGGGGAAGAAACATCGATTTCAAAGGAGAAACCACGACTGAATTAGCAAATACTGAACAAATAACTAATAAATTAAAAGAACTGCTTAACTCCATTATTTTCCCAGAAAAAGAAGTTAAAGTTGAACATTCTTGGGCTGGAATCATGGGCGTTGGAACAGATAAAAAACCAATAATTAAAGCTGTTTCGAAAAGTATATACTGTGGTGTAAGGCTTGGAGGTATGGGAGTTGCAATTGGATGTCTTGTAGGAAAAGATTT
>Ga0102899_1000418_pt1 | contig 15149 bp, 10 predicted proteins | sample Colrivmeta1555B3_FD_78455 | JGI IMG/M metagenome (GOLD analysis project Ga0102899, IMG submission 78455) | Estuarine microbial communities from the Columbia River estuary - metaG 1555B-3 | ecosystem: Environmental > Aquatic > Marine > Intertidal zone > Estuary | place: USA: Columbia River... | reverse complement strand
GATACAGAGCGAATTACTCACAGCGTTTTGGGGCAGACCCATGTATTTACAAGCCAATGTATTGGTGCCCCATGATTTTGACCCTGCTAGTTCAACACAATACCCGCTCATGGTTTTTCATGGCCATTTTCCAGATACCTTTGGTGGTTTTCGCACAACAGCCCCAACGGCAGACAAAGATGACGGTGTATTGAACAGTCGTTTTGGCATTACAGGCTATGAATACATTCAGCAAAAGGAGTCATATGACTTTTACAAAGACTGGGTTTCTGAAGAATTCCCCCGTTTTATAGCTATTGAAATACAGCATCAAAACCCTTATTATGATGACTCATATGCTGTAAATTCCGCAAATTTAGGCCCCTATGGTGATGCAATTACCTATGAACTTATTCCTCATATTGAAAATTTATACAATGGTGTTGGTGAAGGTTGGGGTCGCTTTGTATATGGAGGATCTACTGGTGGTTGGGAGGCCTTGGCAGTCCAAGTTTTTTATCCGAAGGAGTACAATGGCGCCTTTGCCGCTTGCCCTGACCCAATTGATTTCAGGTCCTACACAGCAGTTAATATATACGAAGATGAGAATGCCTATTACTCAGATGGTTCATTTAGAAAGACCTTGAGGCCTGGTATGCGAGACGGAAATGGCATGATAAAATCCAGTCTTAGAGATATGAATTACAGAGAGTTGGCCTTAGGTACCAACAGCCGTTCTGGGGACCAATGGGATATTTGGCAGGCGGTTTTCTCTCCAGCTGGTGAAAATGGCTACCCTAAACCTATTTGGAATAAATTATCGGGAGAGATAGATAAAGAGGTGGCTCAGTATTGGAAAGAAAACTACGATTTGCGTTATATTATGGACCGCGATTGGGGAAAAATTGGTCCCGACTTGGAGGGTAAAATATTTTTATACTGTGGAGACATGGATAATTACTACCTCAATAACGCAGTAAAACTGACTGAAGACTTTCTTGAAAGCACAAAAAATCCCTATTACAATGGTTTGGTAGATTATGGAGATGGTGCAGAGCATTGTTGGAATGGAGATCAAGAAAATCCAAACTACATATCCAGATTGCGTTATAACAGCATGTACCTTCCAATGATTACTGAGCGACTCAAGCAAACAGCACCTGTAAATAATAGATTAAAAAATTGGAATTTTAAATAATTATGAAAAAAACATTATTTCTAACGGGTTTAACCATTGCATTTATTGGTTCGGCTGTTGCCCAAAATAGCACACAACAAGACATTGAAAATGCTTATAAAAGCAGCATTGATCCTTCGAGTTTTAAAACGCATTTACAGCGTTTAACTGAACGTCCTCATGTGGCTGGCAGTGAGAACAACAAAATGGTTCAAGACTATATTTACAACATTATGGACAAAGCAACATTTAAGGTTGAAAAGTATCCTTATGATGTTTATATACCCGCTACGCCAGGAGTATCGCTCATTGAGATAGTCACACCTAAACGACAAACATTAACACAGCAGGAAGATATTTTAAAAGAAGATCCCTTTTCTTCAGATACAGATTTATGGAAGGGTTGGAATTCATTTTCAGGCAGTGGAGATGTTACCGCAGAAGTGGTTTATGTAAATTACGGGACACGCGAAGATTTTCAGGAGCTCCAGACGCTTGGAATTTCAGTAGCGGGAAAAATTGTTTTGGCCAGATATGGTAAAAATTTTAGGGGATATAAGGCTAAGTTTTCAGAGCTAAACGGTGCTGCTGGTTTAATCATATATACAGACCCTAAGGATAATGGCTATGCCACCGGACTCACTTATCCTGAGGGCCCATATTTTAATGAATCTACCATTCAAAGAGGCTCATTACTCACTGTAGACTATACTGGAGATCCTTTAACTCCATACGAACCAGCGCTACCTTTAAAGGGTAAGAAAAAAGTGAAACGTCTGGATCCCAGTAAAGTGGGCTTACATACCATTCCAGTATTGCCAATTTCTTATGGTGAGGCCCAAAAAATTATGCAACAGATGCAGGGTGATCCCGTGCCAGCAGCATGGCAAGGGGGGCTTCCCTTTACGTATCGCATTCAGGGTGGGACAGATTTAAAACTTCGCATTAAAGTAGACCAACCCATCAATTATACCCCTGTGGCCAATATTGTTGGGACTTTGAAGGGGGCAGAATTTCCAGATGAATGGATTATTTTAGGTTGTCATTTCGATGCTTGGGGCTTTGGAGCTACAGATCCAAATAGTGGTACGGCTATGTTGTTAAGTTTGAGTGAAAGTCTGGGGAGATTGGCTGCGAAAGGTTACCGTCCAAAACGATCAATCATGATTGCGCATTGGGACGCAGAGGAGCATGGTGTCATTGGTTCTAGTGAATGGGTAGAGCAAATGGGTGAAGTGCTTGGCGCCAAGGCCATTGCCTATATGAATTTTGATGGTGGTGTTTCGGGTAAGAATTTTGGTGCATCGGCTTCGCCCACTTTAAAACAGCTTATAATAGACGCTTCAAAATCAGTTAATTATCCATATAATGATCAAACACTTTACGAATTTTGGAAAAAGCCGGAAGCCGCGCAAGTCAATATAGGTAATCTGGGAGGCGGGTCAGATCACATAGCGTTTTATATGCATGTAGGTGTTCCTTCACTAAGTTCTGGAGCTGGAGGGCCAACACCTTATCATTCTAATTATGATAGTTTTCATTATTATTCCACCTTTGTGGACCCTGAGTTTAAAATGGGACCAACCATAGAACATCTGGCTGGCTTAATGGCTTTACGCCTTTCCAATAAAACAATTATAGATTATGATATTAACCGTTATGCCATAGACTTAAAAACACATTTTTCAAATGCCACCAATAAAGTAAAATCCATTGCGCCTGATTTTGTTGGCTTTCTATTTTCACAAGAAGCCTTGTTAAGCCTTGAAATAGCTTCTAAAGAATTATCCTTGTCTCTTAATATGCAAAAGGAATACGATGTTCCTGTAAAAAATATGAAAGCCATAAATGCGCAACTCATTGCACTTGAGAAAAGTTTTATTGAAGATGAAGGAATGGATTACGGAGCATGGTACCGGTCACTCTATGCCTCAACTGACCCATTTAGTGGGTATGCGTCATGGATGCTTCCCGGTATTGAATATGAAGTGGCTTTAAAACGAAGTGAAAATTTAGGTGCATGGGACATACGATATGCCGCAGCAATTGATCGTTTAGCGGCTAAAATGAATGATTTAAATTCCTATCTAAGTAGCTTTTGATGGTGGAGTATTTTAGTGGCTTGAACATTTAATTGATTAAAAATTATTAGATGAATTTTAGAAAATTTTATATATTTTTTTCCTTTGTAATTCTTTGGTCTTGCGGTATTGAAAATGATTTAAAAAAGCCCAATATTATCTTAATTCTTGCAGATGACCTTGGTTACGGAGAATTGGGCGCTTATGGTCAAAAACTTATAGAAACTCCAAATATTGACGCATTAGCTCAATCTGGAGTGAAATTCACATCATTTTATAGTGCAGCGCCTGTTTGCGCACCAGCCCGCTATATGCTTCTGAGTGGTAGACATGCAGGACACTCCTACATTAGAGGAAATGATGAATGGAATGAACGTGGTGACGTTTGGAATTATAAAGAAGTGATCAAAGATTCAACCCTCGAGGGGCAACGCCCTATTCCATCAGATACGCCGATGCTCTCCAGAAAACTTAAATCAAAAGGATATAATACTGCTATTGTAGGCAAATGGGGTTTAGGAGCTCCTCATACAGCAGCCATACCAAATAAAATGGGTTTTGATTATTTCTACGGTTATAATTGTCAACGGCAAGCACATAATTATTACCCTGTTCATCTTTATGAGAATACCCAAAGAGTTTATCTTAAAAACGACACCCTAGTACCAGGAACAAAGCTTCCCAATGGTTTAAATCTTTCTGAAAATAAGTCTTTTGCCATTTACAATCAAACGGATTATTCGCCAACATTAATGTACAATAAAATTGAATCTTTTATTGATAATTCAAAAAGCACACCATTCTTTTTGTATTGGGCAAGTCCAATTCCACACAATCCGCTTCAAGCCCCAAAGAAATGGGTAGACTATTACATAAAAAAAATTGGTAAAGAAGATCCGTATCTAGGAAATAAAGGATATTTTCCAAACAAAACACCAAGAGCTACTTATGCAGCTATGATTTCCTACTTAGACGAGAATATTGGGAAACTTGTTGCCAAGTTAAAGGCCAACGGCACTTTTGAAAACACTTTAATCATTTTCACTTCTGACAATGGAGTGACTTATTCTGGAGGGACAGATGGCACTTATTTTAATTCATCAGGCGTGTTTGGTGAGGCATATGGAAAAGCAAAAGGATTTCTTTATGAGGGTGGTATTCGCGTACCTCTAATAGTTTCATGGCCCGCTAAAATTACCGCTAAAAAAACAACTGATCTTGTGTCTGCACAATATGACATTATGCCTACCATTGCAGAATTAACAGGCTTTAAATTGGAGGGCCCACAAGATGGAATCAGTTTGTTGCCAACCTTATTGAACAAAAGCCAAGAGAAGCATGACTTTCTGTATTGGGAATTTCCAGAATACGGTGGCCAGGTAGCCATTAGAATGGGGGATTATAAGCTTATTCGTAGGAATCTTAAGAATTCAGAACCGCCTACTTTAGAGTTGTATGATATATTTGAAGACCCTCAAGAAAAAATCAATATAGCCCATCTGCATCCAAATATTTTAAGTCGTGCTGAGAAAATATTCCTCAATGAACACAGCCCTCCAGAAATTGAATTATTTAAAATTCCCCTTCTGGAAAAAGGATTATTTGCTACAGAGAAATAATATGCCTTTTAAGGCTTTACTTCCCAATACAGAAGTTAGCGAATATATTTCCAAGTAGTTCGTCTGAGCTAATTTCTCCTGTAATTTCACCAAAGTGATACAGTGCTTGGCGAATGTCTATGGCCATGAGGTCAGAAGGCAGGCCTGCCCCCAATCCGTCTTGTACCTTGCCAATTTCTTCCTGTGCCCTGAGTAAGGCGTCATAGTGCCTGGAATTACTAACAATAGTGTCGTTGTTGTGCAGAGCTCCGGTATGTACTACATTTAGGAAAGCCTCTTTTAGAGATTCAATGCCCTCTTTTTCTTTGGCAGAAAGCGGGGAGAGGTCTGTAATGGTTTCTTTTATTTTCGCCACCGCTGCCTCTGAGATGAGGTCTGCTTTATTTCCAAGGACCAACAATGGTTTTTTTGGATAGGTTTCTTTGAGCTTTTGAAGGGCAGCGGCATCGGCCGTGATAACGGCCAAATCTTCTGAACACTTTTTTAAGTCTACCATGTAAACCACCAATTGTGCCTGCTGAATTTTCTCAAATGTCTTGGCAATGCCCAATTGTTCTATTTGGTCTTGTGTATCTCTAATTCCAGCAGTATCTATAAATCTAAACCCAATGCCGCCAATAGAAATTTCATCTTCTATGGTGTCTCTAGTAGTCCCTGCAATGTCAGATACTATGGCGCGTTCTTCATTTAATAGCGCATTTAAAAGGGTAGATTTCCCAGCATTTGGGGCGCCTACAATCGCTACTGGAATCCCATTTTTAATGACATTGCCTAGAGCAAAGGAGTCTATGAGTTGCCTGAGGACTTTAGCGATTTTTTCTAAAAGTGTTCTAAACGCTTCGCGGTCTGCAAAGGCTACGTCTTCTTCTGCAAAATCTAACTCTAATTCTATGAGGGATGCAAAGTTCAATAATTCTTGTCTGAGGGCTTTTATTTCTGAACTAAACCCACCGCGCATTTGTTGCATGGCAATTTGGTGTGCCGCTGCGTTGTCAGAGGCTATTAAATCTGCCACTGCTTCTGCCTGACTCAGGTCTAACTTGCCATTTAAAAATGCCCTCAGGGTAAATTCACCTCCGGCTGCCATTTCGCATCCTTTTCTTAAGAACAATTGGAGTATTTCTTGTTGTATATAGGATGAACCGTGACAATTTATTTCTACCACGTTTTCTCCTGTGTATGAATTAGGCCCTTTAAATAGGGAGACTAAAACCTGGTCAATTATTTTGTCTCCATCTGTGATATGCCCCAAATGTATGCTGTGGCTTTTTTGCTTCAGGAGGTCTTTATCTCTGATAGATTTGAATTGCGCTGCGACAAGAGACCATGCGTCAGATCCAGAGACCCTTATGATAGATACAGCACCAGCACCTGCAGGTGTGGCTATGGCAATAATATTTTTTTCATGAGACATGCCGCAAAATTAGCTAAAAAAATGGGAGTGGGCTTAGATTAGTTTAATCCCTTTTGTAAGTTCCTTTTTTTGTATTTTAGAAGTCTAACCAATTTATACAATTATGATGAGAGCAGACAAAAACTTATTAATGGTCACCCATCTGAGTCAGTTGCTAGATTTAGTCACCGGCTTTGGGGGTTTAATAGTGCCAGTAGTTTTATGGCTGACCCAAAAAGAGCTTGTCATAGGAATGGACGAGCATGGTAAGGCTATTGTTAATTTTCAAATATCACTTTTCCTTTTAGCGCTTATATGTATTCCTGCTATTTTTTTATTGGGATTAGGGATTCTAGGCCTAATAGGTATTGGGATTTTAGGCCTTGTTTATCCTATATTAAATGCGATTAGAGTGAGTAATGGGGAACCCATCTCTTATCCATTCTTTAAATTTCTGAAGTAAAATAAAAACGGCCGCTATAAAAGCGGCCGTTTTTTTCAAACAAGGAACTATTTAGGCTTAGTTATTAAGCATGACCGGCATAACCAGCATGGTAACGTGTTCTCCTGGATCTAAACTATCAGACGGGGTTAAAATACCGGCTCTGTTAGGTAAACTCATAGAGAGTGTAATTTCATCTGAATTTAGATTATTCAACATTTCAGTAAGGAACCTTGAATTGAAGCCAATTTGGAGGTCATCTCCCTGGTAGCTACAGCTCAAACGCTCTTCTGCTTTGTTGCTGTAATCCAAATCTTCTGCAGATATATTTAATTCAGCACCGGCTACTTTTAATTTGAGCTGATGCGTTGTTTTGTTTGAAAATATAGCAATCCTTCTCACAGAGCTTAAAAATAAGTTTCTGTTAAGATTGAGCACATTTGGATTTTCCTTAGGAATAACCGCTTCGTAATTAGGGTATTTACCGTCAATTAGCCTACAAACCAACTCTGTCTGATCGAAACTAAATTTGGCATTACTGTCATTGTACTCAATAGTTACCTCTGACTCAGAACCAGCTAAAATCCCTTTTAAGAGATTTAATGGTTTTTTTGGCATAATAAATTCTGCCGTCTGAGAAGCCTGTACATCTGTTCGTTGGTATTTAACCAATTTGTGAGCGTCGGTAGCGACAAAAGTAAGGCTCTCTGTATTAAACTGAAAGAACACCCCACTCATTACAGGTCTTAAATCATCATTACCAGCAGCAAAAATAGTCTTTGAAATAGCGGTAGCTAAAATGTCTCCAAGAATGGTTGTTTTACTTGGATTAGACAAGCTCACTGGATTAGGAAACTCACTTCCGTCTGCATAGGCTAGTGCGTATTTTCCGTTATTAGCGCTTATCTCAACCGTATTGTTGTCTTCTTTAATAAAGGTCAACGGCTGCTCTGGGAATGTTTTTAAAGTGTCTAGTAATAATCTTGCTGGTATAGCTATACTGCCATTATCTGAAGATTCTACTTCTAGAACAGCATGCATGGTGGTTTCTAAATCAGAGGCAGACACAGTAAGTGAATTGCCTTCTAAATGGAACAAGAAATTGTCTAATATGGGTAGTGTGTTACTGTTGTTTATAACGCCTCCTAAAACTTGGAGTTGTTTGAGTAAGTAAGCACTTGAAACTATAAACTTCATGAATATTAATTTTATGAATTGAATGTGGTAGAACAAAAAGTCTTACTAAACCACTACCTACAAAGATATTTTAATTGTACTTTTTTGAGAAACAAACTTATTAACAGAAAAACACCTATTCAAGCGGCTATTTTTTGAGGATACTTTTTTTAAAAGCAGAAAACACACAACATAACTCCTTTAAATATAAGTGATTCAAATGTAGCGATATGTTTTAGTGAATCTTAAGCACATTTATGGGCGTTTTTAAAATTGTTTATAACTGAAAGCCCCTAAAAATATTTAGTCAAATTCTAGGCTAATACTGTCTAAGTAATCCAAGCCTAAAAGACTGGAAGCGCCACCACTTGTTTGAAGATTGCTTTTGTAAATGGCAATTTCTATATAGCCAGCCTTATTAAAAATAGCCAATAATTCTCCATCTCCTTTTCGCTTTTCTTTTTCCAAGTCAAAACGAATAATGTCCGAATACCTTTTATGGATTTTAGTGATACTGGCGTGTCTGGCCCTTATTTTGAAATCCCTTCCTTTTTGGTGTTCTTGAAACAACTGCTGGCTAATATTGGTCACCACATTTCCATAATTGTCAATGTAAATGACGCTACCGCGGATGCTCCTTTCGTCTGCGTCTACCTTGGGTTTAAAATCAATTAACTCTTTCAAGTCATTGAATGGTTTTCCAATAACATCTAAAGTACCACCCCTAACAATATGGCAGGCTACTTTCACGAAAATATCTAGGGTAGGGAAGGCTGTTTCTTCTGAGTGAGGTAATTGAATACTTACCACTTTATCTGGCTTTATACTGGTGCATATTAAATGGACTACGCCGGTATTCGCTGAGATAAAATAGTGTCCGTCTACAAAAACTACAATATGTGGGTTTTCTGGTGTTTTCTCTCCATCTACACCAACAATATGAATACTCCCTTTTGGGAAATGGGTGTAAGCATTTTTTAAGATATAAGCACATTCCTGAATATTGAATGGACTTATTTCGTGAGAGATGTCAACAATAATTGGGTGCTCAAGCTCGCAGTGAATGGCTCCTTTAATGGCGGAAACAAAGTGGTCTTTTGTCCCAAAATCTGTAGTTAAGGTAATGATAGCCATACACGCTGTTAATATTTTTATAAGATATCAAACTGTTTTTTTGCGTAAGTTTGTCTTACAAAATTACACAAATTTACGGGCATTAAAAGACAGATTGTAGAACCTAAGTAAAACTTTTCATTTGAACGAAATCATAATTGAAATTACAGACGTAAGTCCCAGAGATTTTTTTGGGCAGAACAATGAAACAGTCGCTCTTTTAAAAGAACATTTTCCAAAACTTAAAATCATAGCTAGGGGGAGTAAAATTAAGGCTTATGGCAGTGAGTCTGAGCTCAATGATTTTGAACAAAAATTTGACAAACTCACCGCCCATTTTGCCAAATACAATAAAATTGATCCTGCTGCTGCAGCTGCTCTGTTGAGTGATACTTCTCCGGACGAACTAGAGGTGTTGCAAACTGTTGGAGATGTAATTCTTCATGGCGTTTCAGGAAGATTAATTAAAGCCCAAACACACAACCAGAGAAAGGTGGTGAACGCCATGGCTAAAAATGATATGGTATTTGCCATTGGTCCAGCAGGAACTGGTAAGACTTATACAGGTGTAGCTATGGCGGTAAAAGCTTTGAAAGAAAAGCAGGTTAAAAGAATCATATTGACTAGACCTGCAGTTGAGGCAGGAGAAAATTTAGGGTTTTTACCAGGAGATTTAAAAGAAAAATTAGATCCCTATATGCAGCCTTTATATGACGCCCTGAGAGATATGATTAGTCCAGAGAAACTGGCCTTGTACATTGAAAACGGCACCATACAGATTGCTCCTCTTGCTTTTATGAGAGGTAGAACGTTGGACCATGCTTTTGTGATTTTAGACGAAGCCCAGAATACCACCCATGCACAGATGAAAATGTTTCTCACTAGAATGGGAAAAAGTGCTAAGTTCATGGTTACTGGAGATCCCGGACAGATAGATTTGCCAAGAAGAATTACTTCTGGACTAAAGGAAGCCTTGCTAATCCTTCAAAATATTGAAGGCGTTTCCATTGTGTATTTAGACGACAAAGACGTCATTAGACATAAATTGGTTAAAAAAGTAATTGAAGCCTATAAAACCATCGAACACCAAAATTAATAGAATGACCCATACCATTACAGATACCAATTTTAATTTTCCAGGACAAAAAAGTATTTACAAAGGAAAGGTAAGAGAGGTATACGCTTTAGAAAATAATTTGCTAGTAATGATAGCTACCGACAGGCTTTCAGCATTTGACGTTGTTATGCCAAGAGGAATACCTTATAAAGGACAAATTCTCAATCAAATTGCCACCAAAATGATGGGAGCTACTAAGGATATTGTACCCAATTGGCTTACGGCTACTCCAGATCCAAATGTAGCAATTGGTCATGCATGTGAGCCTTTTAAAGTAGAAATGGTCATTAGGGGGTATATGTCTGGTCATGCGGCAAGAGAATACAAAGCTGGGAAAATAATGCTATGTGGTGTTCCTATGCCAGAGGGACTTAAAGAAAATGATGCTTTTCCTACCCCAATCATCACCCCCGCTACAAAGGCAGAAATGGGAGACCACGATGAAGATATTTCTAGAGAAGACATTCTGGCCAGAGGGATTGTGTCTAAAGATGATTATGAAATACTTGAAAAATACACTTATGCCCTTTTTGAAAGGGGTACAGCACTAGCTGCGCAGCGAGGTTTAATTTTAGTAGACACTAAGTATGAATTCGGAAAAACAGCTTCTGGGGAAATTGTTTTGATAGACGAGATTCACACCCCAGACTCTTCGCGATATTTTTATGCAGACGGTTATGAAGAAAGACAAGCTGCCGGAGAAGCACAAAAACAACTCTCTAAAGAGTTTGTGAGGCAATGGCTCATTAGCCAGAATTTTCAGGGCTTGGAAGGACAGACACTTCCTGAAATGTCTGATGAATATATTGCATCAGTTTCTGAGCGATATATTGAATTGTATGAAAACATTACAGGAGAGACCTTTGTGAAGGCTCCTTTAGACAATATTCAATCCAGGATTGAAGAGAACGTACTTAATTTCTTAAAGTAGTAGTGTTTTATATATACTAGATAAGAATCCCCATGCTTTGGGGATTTTTTTTTATATTTAGTTGCTTATCACATCTATCATGAATCAAAATATTTCTGCTCAAAAATACTGGAGTATAAACTTAAAGTATTTGTCAATTCTTTTATTCATATGGTTTTTATGTTCATTTGGCCTGGGTGTATTTTTTGTAGACACGCTTAATAATTTTAAGATAGGAGGTTTTCCTTTGGGTTTTTGGTTTGCACAACAGGGTTCAATTTACATTTTTGTGGTATTGATCTTTACATATGTCTTTTTAATGAACAGGCTAGACAAACGATTTGGGTTTGAAGATTAATAAACATCGCATTAAATTCTTTTAAATTATGAGTGTTCAAGTTTGGACTTATATTATAGTAGGCATCACTTTTGCCCTTTACATTGGGATAGCTATTTGGTCTAGAGCTGGTTCAACCAAAGATTTTTACGTTGCAGGAGGTGGGGTTTCACCCTTAGCAAATGGAATGGCTACTGCTGCAGATTGGATGTCTGCCGCTTCATTTATATCCATGGCAGGAATCATATCTTTTACTGGCTATGACGGATCTGTTTACCTGATGGGTTGGACTGGAGGCTATGTGCTTTTGGCATTGCTTTTGGCACCCTATTTAAGAAAATTCGGAAAATTTACAGTACCAGATTTTATTGGTGACAGGTATTATTCAGATACTGCTAGAATTGTAGCTGTGGTATGTGCTTTACTAGTTTCGTTTACCTATGTAGCCGGTCAGATGCGTGGGGTAGGTGTAGTGTTCTCTAGATTCTTAGAAGTAGACATTAATACCGGAGTTATCATTGGAATGATCATTGTGTTGTTTTATGCTGTATTAGGAGGAATGAAGGGAATTACATACACCCAGGTAGCCCAGTATTGTGTACTTATTTTTGCTTTTATGGTACCCGCTATTTTTATCTCGATTCAAATGACAGGAAACCCAATTCCGCAATTAGGTATGGGGGACACTTTAAATGATGGCTCTGGGGTGTGTTTATTAGAAAAACTAAATGGTCTTTCAACAGAACTTGGTTTTAATGAATATACGGAAGGGTCTAAAGATAGGATAGATATTTTAGCCATTACGCTAGCCTTGATGGTAGGTACGGCAGGTTTACCCCATGTAATTGTAAGGTTTTTTACCGTTAAAAAAGTAAAAGATGCTAGGAAATCTGCTGGATTGGCCTTGTTGTTAATTGCTGTTTTATATACCACAGCACCTGCGGTAGCGGTATTTGCTAGGGTAAATTTAATTGAAACAGTGAGCGACAAGTCTTACGAAGGCATGCCTGAATGGTTCAAAAACTGGGAAAAAACAGGTCTTTTAACCTTTGAAGACAAAAATCAAGACGGTAAAGTACAATATGTGGCAGACCCCCAAATAAATGAGCTTAAAGTTGATCCAGACATTATGGTTTTAGCCAATCCTGAAATTGCCAACCTACCTGCTTGGGTTATTGCTCTTGTAGCAGCTGGTTGTTTGGCTGCAGCATTATCTACAGCAGCAGGATTATTGCTGGTTATTTCAGCTTCTGTATCACATGATTTAATCAAAAAGATTTTCATGCCAACCATCTCTGACAAAGGAGAACTTCTTGCAGCTAGATTGTCTGCAGTGGTGGCGGTTTGTGTTGCGGGATATTTTGGAATCAATCCACCAGGATTTGTGGCAGCCGTAGTAGCCTTAGCCTTTGGATTGGCTGCGGCCTCTCTTTTTCCTGCAATTATATTGGGAATTTTCTACAAGAGAATGAATAAAGAAGGGGCTGTTTCAGGTATGGTTGTGGGTATTTTACTCATGTTATTTTACATGGCTAAATTTAAACTAGGTTGGTTGGGAGACACCCCACCTGCTTCAGAATGGTGGTTCGGAATATCTCCTGAAGGATTTGGATCAGTAGCCATGGTAGTGAACTTCATAGTGTCTCTAACAGTATGCCGTTTCACCGCTGCACCTCCACTAGAGGTTCAAGAAATTGTAGAAAATATAAGAATACCTAGTGGCGTGAATACCCCTTCAGTAAATCATTAAAATAACAACTACCAAATAACCAACATAAACAACCAAAATCATGAGTAATTATCACATTAAGCACTTAGAAGAATACTTTAGTGTCTATAGAAAATCTGTCAGAGATCCAGAGCTTTTTTGGAGCGAAGTGGCAGAAGAGCATTTTATGTGGCGTAAAAAGTGGGATCAGGTATTGGATTGGGACTTTGAGAAAGCAGAAATCTCTTGGTTTAAAGGTGCCCAACTGAATATTACAGAAAATTGTATTGACAGGCATTTATATACAAGGGGAGATAAAACGGCTATTTTATTTGAACCAAATGATCCTAAAGAGCCGGCCATACATATCACTTATAGGCAACTACATGAACGTGTATGTAAGTTTGCCAATGTGTTAAAAGCCCAAGGTATTGGTAAGGGGGATAGGGTGTGTATTTATTTGCCTATGATTCCTGAATTGGCAATAGCGGTATTGGCTTGCGCTAGGATAGGCGCTGTTCATTCCGTAGTTTTTGCAGGTTTTTCTGCTACAGCACTTTCTACAAGAATCAATGATTGTGGGGCAAAAATGCTCATTACCTCAGATGGCTCTTTTAGAGGGGCAAAATCTATTGACCTGAAAGGAATTGTAGATGAAGCCTTGGAAGATTGTCCTGGTGTTGCTTCTGTATTGGTCGCTAAGAGAACCCATGCGGAAATTCATATGGAAGAAGGAAGGGACTATTGGTTACAGCCATTGTTAGATGACGCTTATGGAGATTGTGTGCCAGAAGTAATGGAATCAGAAGACCCTCTATTTGTTTTATATACTTCAGGGTCTACAGGTAAACCTAAAGGCATGCTGCATACTACGGCGGGTTATATGGTCTATACAGCATATACTTTTAAAAATGTTTTTCAACAAAAGGAAAACGACGTCTATTGGTGTACCGCAGACATTGGTTGGATCACAGGGCATTCTTATATTGTCTACGGACCCTTAGCTAACGGAGCCACTACAGTCATGTTTGAAGGAGTGCCTTCCTATCCGGATTACTCCAGGTTTTGGGATATTATAGACAAGCATAAAATTACACAACTTTATACTGCTCCTACAGCAATAAGGGCGCTAGCAAAAGAAAATTTAGATTATGTCACTTCTCATGATTTGTCTTCCTTAAGGATACTAGGAACTGTTGGAGAGCCTATTAACGAAGAGGCATGGCATTGGTATAATGATCATATTGGCAAGAAGAAATGCCCTATTGTAGACACCTGGTGGCAAACTGAAACGGGAGGTATTTTAATTTCTCCAATCCCATTTGTTACCCCAACTATTCCTACCTATGCCACCCTTCCAATGCCTGGTATACAACCGGCCTTAATGGATGAGAATGGAGCAGAAATAAAAGGCAACCAAGTAGACGGTAGGCTTTGCATTAAATTCCCATGGCCCTCTATTGCAAGGACAATTTGGGGAGACCATCAGCGGTATAAAGACACTTATTTCTCTGCTTTTAAAGGCATGTATTTCACAGGAGACGGAGCCCTAAGGGATGAAGTTGGCTATTATAGAATTACAGGAAGGGTAGACGACGTAATTATTGTTTCGGGACATAATTTAGGAACAGCGCCCATAGAAGATAGTATTAATGAGCACCCAGCTGTAGCAGAATCTGCTATTGTAGGTTTTCCTCATGATATTAAAGGAAATGCGCTCTACGGTTACGTTATATTGAAGGAATCAGGAGAGGGCAGAGACCGAGATAATCTACGAAAAGAAATCAATCAGGTCATTACAGAGCATATTGGTCCAATAGCAAAGTTAGATAAGATTCAATTTGTATCTGGTCTTCCAAAAACCAGGAGCGGTAAGATTATGAGGAGAATACTCAGAAAAATAGCTTCTAAAGACACTGCTAATTTGGGCGACACCTCCACCTTATTAAACCCTGAAGTTGTAGCAGAAATTATGAAGGAATCCCTTTAGTTAAAAAAAATCAGGAAGAATAAACCTCTTTAAAACCAATTGATTTAATCAATAAAAAGCCTTTTAAATTTTAACTGTCCTGTTTTTTCTTTTAGTTTTTTTATAAT
>Ga0102899_1000409_pt1 | contig 15469 bp, 12 predicted proteins | sample Colrivmeta1555B3_FD_78455 | JGI IMG/M metagenome (GOLD analysis project Ga0102899, IMG submission 78455) | Estuarine microbial communities from the Columbia River estuary - metaG 1555B-3 | ecosystem: Environmental > Aquatic > Marine > Intertidal zone > Estuary | place: USA: Columbia River... | reverse complement strand
CGCATTGCCGAATTCGGCTTCTTAGGAGTAGTGGTGTAAACTCTTACACATACCCCTTTACGCTGTGGGCAGGAATCAAGTGCTGCAGACTTGCTTTTCTTTACCACTGCTGTTCTCCCTTTGCGAACTAATTGTTGGATAGTTGGCATAAAAATACTTTTACTTTTAATTAATAAATAATCAGCCCAAAAAACACTTTTGGGGATGCAAAGGTAACACGAATATTTTATAAACCAAGCGGTAACAGAAAAAAAGATGTTTTTTCACAATAATATGTTTACATCTTTTTATTTTTTTTCAAAAAAAATATTGCTCGATTATAAATCAAGTAATAAAAAAACAATACCGCTTATTCAGAAAAATAAACCTACCCTCTATATAAAGTTGATTTAACCGCTTTGATTAGACGATCAACATTTGGTAATGCCTCATCAATTAAAGTAGGTGAAAAGGCAAAAGGCGTATCTGTTTGAGTGACCCTCATAACTGGAGCATCAAGATAATCGAAAGCATATCTTTGAAGATGGTAAGCTATCTCTGATGAAATTGACGCTAGTGGCCATGATTCTTCAAGACATACACATCTATTTGTCTTTTTAACTGACTCAACAACAGCTGCGTAATCAATAGGACGAACAGTACGTAAATCAATTATTTCACATGAAATACCTTCCTTTTCTAAAATATCAGCAGCCTCAAAAGCTACTTTCATAATTTTTCCAAAACTTACAATGGTCACATCTTTACCCTTCCGCTTAACATCAGCAACACCAATTGGTATTATATATTCTCCTTCAGGAATTTCTCCTTTATCACCATACATTTTTTCTGACTCAAGAAAAACAACAGGGTCATTGTCTCGAATAGCAGCTTTCAACAAGCCTTTCGCATCATAAGGGTTAGAAGGAGTTATAACTTTTAATCCAGGTACATGTGCATAAAAAGCCTCGAAACTTTGAGAGTGAGTTGCTGCTAATTGACCAGCAGTACCATTTCCACCTCTAAATACGATTGGACAATGATATTGCCCCCCAGACATTTGCAACATTTTCGCAGCACTATTAATAATTTGATCTGCCGCTAGAATTGCAAAGTTCCAAGTCATAAATTCAACGATAGGTCTAATTCCATTCATGGAAGCACCTACACCAATTCCAGCAAAACCTAGCTCCGCAATTGGAGTATCAATTACTCGTTTTGGACCAAATTCATCAAGCATTCCTTGAGATACTTTATATGCTCCGTTATATTCAGCAACTTCTTCTCCCATAAGGAATACGCTTTTATCTCTGCGCATTTCTTCTGACATTGCTTCTCTAAGTGCTTCTCTAAACTGAACCGTCTTCATAAATTCTAATTTTTATGCCAAAAACAAAATTGGGTGGCCAAATGTAACAAATTTCAATTTATGGTTAAAGTTTTTTTTAAGTAAGTATCACAAAATGCCATTTTCAAAATATCCGATTCTAAATAATGGTCTTAGATTATTATTTCATTAAGCTTAATTATTCGTCTAAATTTTCATAAATTCGCAAACGTTAAAAGAATTAATATTATCCTTATGAAAATACTTGTTTGTATAAGTAAGTCTCCAGATACGACTTCAAAAATTGCTTTCACAGACAGCAATACAAAGTTTGATGAAAACGGAGTTCAATACATTGTAAACCCATATGATGAATGGTATGCGCTTGTTAGAGCCCTTGAATTAAAGGAAGCAAATGGCGGATCAGTTACTATAATTACTGTTGGTACTGCAAATGACGATTCTGTTATCAGAAAAGCGCTTGCGATTGGTGCAGATGAAGCTATCAGAATTGATACAGAGCCAACGGATGCATACTATACAGCAATGCAAATTGCTAATTATGCAAACTCAAATGGATTTGACCTTGTTTTAACTGGGAAAGAAACAATTAACTACAATGGTAGTCAAGTTGGAGGAATGATTGCCGAAGCAATGTCGCTTCCATTTATTTCATTAGCGAGTAGATTAGACGTGAATGGAACAACGCTTACTTTGGAAACGGAAATTACGGGAGGTTTACAAGTAATTGAAGCCCAATTACCCCTGGTTGTCTCATGTGCAAAAGGTATGGCTGAACAACGAATTCCTAATATGAGAGGGATTATGGCGGCAAGAACAAAACCTCTTACTGTTATAGCCCCAACTGAAAACGAAGTATTTACTAGTTTTGAAAGTTACACTATGCCTGAAGCTAAATCAGCTTGTAAAATGATTTCTCCAGAAAATATGGATGAATTAGTATCACTTCTTCACAACGAAGCTAAAGTTATTTAATAGAAAAAATTATGTCAGTATTAGTATATATAAATAGTATAAATGGGCTTTCTAAAAGCGCCTTTGAAGTTGTTACTTACGCATCAAAAATTGGAGGAGAAATATCTGTTGTTACAAATGGTGATTTAACTTCTGATGAATTACAAAAACTTGGTCAATACGGGGCTAATAAAGTAATGATTGATCGTTCTGTTAAAACAAATGATACGGAACAGATAACAAACGTAGTTGCAAATGCTGCAAAAACGGTGAACGCTACCACGGTTGTTTTCTCTCATGATTTAATTTCTAAAGCAGTTTCGCCAAAACTATCTGTGAGATTAAAAGCAGGATTAGTTTCTGGGGCAATTGAAGTGCCAAATGGAAATACAATCAGAGTTAATGTTTTTTCTGGTAAAGCGATTGGACATGTAACTGTTAAAACATCCACAAAAATCATTTCTTTATTACCAAACAGCATTCAACCTGAAGTTACGGGAAGTGATTGTTCAGTTGAAGATTTTGATGGTCAGGCAGGAGATGCAAAAATTAAGGTCATTGACACAAAAAAACCTGAAGGTGAAATACCATTACCAGAAGCAGAACTTGTTGTATCAGCAGGCCGTGGTTTAAAAGGTCCTGAAAACTGGGGAATGGTAGAAGATTTAGCGACTGAACTTGGAGCAGCAACTGCGTGTTCTAGACCAGTCGCAGATATTGGATGGAGACCTCACCACGAACATGTTGGACAGACTGGTGTTGCTATTCGTCCAAACTTATACATTGCAGCAGGGATCTCTGGAGCGATTCAACATTTAGCTGGAGTTAATGGATCCAAAGTTATCGTAGTTATCAATACTGACGCAGAAGCTCCTTTCTTTAAAGCGGCAGACTATGGAATTATTGGTGATGCATTTGAAGTATTACCGCGATTAACTGAAGCAATTAAAAAATTCAAAGCTTCGAATTAAGAATTAAATAGAATTGTTATTTTTACAGATATTAGGGAAGTTAATCGCTTCCCTAATTCATTAAAATGAAAAAGTTTTCTGATAGATGAACAAGATAAAACTAGAAATTGTAGGACTTTCATACAGTCAAACTCAATCAGGGGCTTACGCGCTAGTTTTAGCTGAAGAGAATGGCAGCAGAAGACTCCCAATTATTATTGGTGGCTTCGAAGCTCAGGCGATTGCTATCGAATTAGAAAAAATGGTTCCTACTCGACCATTAACTCATGATTTATTTAAAAATTTTGCATCTACATTTAATATCAATGTAAAAGAAGTCGTAATATACAACTTAGTTGAAGGCATCTTTTATTCAAAATTAATTTGCGAACAAAATGAACAAATAGTTGAAATTGATGCACGTACTTCAGATGCTATTGCTATTGGAATTAGATTTAACTGTGAAATCTTCACCTTTGAAACAATCTTATCCAGTGCTGGCATCCTAATGGAAGAGTCGGATATGGATGCGAATAATGACTTTGATTCTGATTTAGAGGTTGAAGAACCACAAGGCACTTTGGCTAGTCTTACAGACGAGGAATTAGAAAATGAACTTAATCAGGCTATACAAAATGAAGATTACGAATTGGCTTCAAAAATCAGGGATGAAATCAACAAGCGTAACGCTTAGTTTTTTATTCATTTTTGCTCTTACTTCTACACTTAATGCTTCTGTAATAAAAAACAGAAAGTATGAATCTAGTAATGGAACAATTGTTTTATACAGTAACAATTCATTCATATGCACCGATACTTTTATCTCAAAAACTGAGAAAGGTAAATTTGAACTTAAAAATTCAAAGCTAACCTTAACACCCTTCACTAAAGATTCCACATCTATTTCTAACAGTTACACTGTAAAATTTTCTAATCAATATAGAATTTCTCTAGAAAAAGACAATCAATACTTCACTTTTAGAACACAAGAAAAAGAACCATCTAACTATATTTCTTCAATAACTAGAGGAATTCTAGGGATGTGCGCATTAATTTTTGTAGGTTTTTTATTAAGCTCAGACAAGAAAAGTATTAATTGGTCATTAGTGATAAAAGGGATACTCTTACAGGGTTTTTTAGCATTATTAATTTTAAAAGTTCCATTCGTAGAAGGCTTTTTTGACTTCTTATCCAAAGGCTTTGTACGCGTTGTAGATATGGCTCATTTCGGTGCTCAATTTGTGTTTGGAAGCTTCATGGATGGACAAGTTAACCCGTACATTAAAAACTTTGCTACTTGGATTTTACCATCCGTAATCTTCTTCTCTGCTTTAAGTAGTTTATTGTATTACTGGGGAATTCTACAGAAAATAGTCATTGGTATGGCTTACGTTATGAAGCGTATTTTAGGATTGTCAGGAGCAGAAAGCGTTTCAGCTGCTGGTAATATATTCCTTGGACAAACAGAAGCTCCACTACTTGTTAAGCCTTATTTAGGTAAAATGACTAAATCTGAGATTTTATGTCTCATGGCTGGAGGAATGGCAACAATAGCAGGCGGTGTATTAGCATCATACATTGGATTTCTTGGCGGTGAAGACGACGCTCAAAAAATATATTTCGCTAAGCACCTCTTGACAGCATCATTAATGAGTGCGCCAGCTGCGATTGTTTTTGCAAAAATTATCTTGCCGGAAAAAGAAAAAATAAACACCGATCTCTCTGTTGAAAAAGAAGAGTTAGGCGCAAATGCGCTTGAGGCAATTGCAAATGGAACCACTGATGGTTTGAAACTTGCTGTTAATGTTGGTGCTATGCTAATTGTTTTTATTTCATTAGTTGCACTAGCAAACTATCTACTTGGAAAGGTAGGACATTACTCAGGGCTGAATGATATAATTGCCGGTTTCGGGCATTATAGCAGCCTCTCTTTTGAAGCAATTTTAGGGTATACGTTATCACCATTTGCATGGATCATGGGTGTTCCATGGCAGGACTGTTTAACAGTTGGTCAATTATTAGGGGAAAAAACGATCCTAAATGAATTTGTAGCATATGGAAATCTAGGGTCACTGCAACATCAAATGTCTGATAAATCCATACTAATGTGTACTTATGTATTATGTGGTTTTGCTAATTTCGCATCAATCGGGATCCAAGTTGGAGGAATTGGCGCTTTGGCTCCTGAGAAAAAAAGCGTTTTAGCAAAATTTGGAGTTAAAGCACTAATTGCTGGTACATTAGCATGTATGTCAACAGCAGTAATTGCAGGCATGTTGTTCTAATGAATTCTATTTTTAAAATAAAATCAAGCGAAGAATTCCTTGAACACGCTTTGAACACATACGAATACCAAATTCAGCATTGCAAAGTATACAAAGAATATGTTGAGCGATTAAATTGGGATTATCCAACAACGTTGAACGAAATTCCATTCTTACCTATTTCATTTTTTAAAACCCATAAGGTGATTTCTAATTTAACCACGAAAATTCGCTTTAAAAGTAGTGGAACGGGTGGAAATAGATCATCACATTATTTAGGCGATTTATCTTTGTATAATAGCTCTTTTCAAACTTGTTATAGCCAACAAATTGGAGATGTTAGGCAGCAAATCATTATTGCTTTATTACCAAATTATTTAGAGCAAGGAGATTCCAGCTTGGTTTATATGGTTGATGCTCTTATTAAAAAAAGTAGTTCAGAAATCTCTGGATTTATCCTAAATGATATTGAGAAATTTAAAATAAAATATTGCGAAGCTGTTTCAACAGGAAAAGAAATAATAATATTCGGGGTAAGCTATGCATTACTTGATTTAGCAGATGCTGGACTGAATCTTTCAAAAGCCACAATTATTGAAACAGGAGGCATGAAAGGCAAACGAAAAGAATTAACGAAAGAACAACTTCATCAGACCTTAAAAGAAAGTTTAAAACCAAAAAAAATTCTTTCAGAATATGGAATGACCGAGTTATTGTCGCAAGCATATTGTGATTCAGATTTAATCTTCACACCACCAAACTGGATGCATTTTTTAATCCGTGATATAAACGATCCATTTTCATATCTCCCTGAAAATAAAACAGGGGGCCTAAATATTATTGACCTAGCAAATAGAGAAAGCTGTTCATTTATTGCTACTCAAGATTTAGCGAAAGCAAATCAAAAAGGAATTGAAATAATGGGGAGATTTGATAATTCAGATATTCGTGGGTGTAATTTATTGATACAATAGAATCGTTACCTTTATAAAAATGAAAACAACTGAAATGGACACACAAACCATATTAATATTAGTGACAATTGGAGTTATTGCAGGGATATTAAGTGGTTTCGTTGGTGTTGGAGGTGGAATTATTATTGTTCCAGCGTTAGTTTATTCGCTAGGTATGACTCAACATGCAGCACAAGGAACAAGTTTATTTATTTTACTTTTACCTGTTGGCATACTTGCTGTTTACAATTACTCCAAAACAGACAATATTAACTGGAAATTTGGGCTAATTGTTGCACTAACTTTCGTTGTTGGCGGATATATTGGATCTAAATTATCATTAAAACTATCTCCAGGAATGGTTAAGTTGATTTTTGGAATAATTATGGCTTTTGTTTCACTCAAGATGATACTCTCTGGTTTTAATTCAATGCACAATGAATAAACAAATTTACGATAGAATTCGATCTAAGTCTACTGAGATACATGCTCAAATAAATGATTTGAGACAAACTATTCATGCAAATCCAGAATTATCTTACTGTGAATTTGAAACAATGAAATTTGTTTCCGAACATTTAAAAAAGCTAGGTATTGATTCTGAAATCAATTTTGGTGGCACTGGGGTTGTCGCTTTAATTTCTAATTCAACACACAACAAAAATCAAACTTGTATTGGATTAAGAGCGGATTTAGATGCGCTACCAATTGAAGAGGAGAATAATGTCTCTTATAAATCTAAAGTAAAAGGTGTTATGCACGCTTGTGGACATGATGTACACACTGCTATATTGTTAGGTGTTGCCGAAATATTATTCGAATTAAAAGAAGAATTGCCTCAACCCGTAAAATTAATTTTTCAACCTGGTGAAGAGAAAAACCCAGGCGGCGCTACATATATGATTAGAGACGGAGTTCTCAAAAACCCAACTGTTGCTAAAATGCATGCACTTCATGTGTTCCCTGATATGCAAGTTGGAAAACTTGGATTCAAAGAAGGACTCTACATGGCATCATGCGACGAAATTTATTTCACTGTAAATGGAAAAGGTGGACATGGAGCCACACCACACCAATGTATCGATCCAATAGTTATTGGCGCAAACATCATAACACAATTACAACAAATAATTAGTCGTAATTGCGACCCAAAAATTCCATCTGTATTATCATTTGGACATTTTGAGGCATTAGGAGCGACTAATATTATTCCTTCAAAAGCAATAATAAAAGGCACATTCAGAACAATGAATGAAGAATGGAGAGAAAAAGCTTTAACTCTAATACATAATGCTGCTGAACAAATCACTATGGCAGCTGGGGGTACAATTGACATTGAAATTAGTCGTGGTTACCCATACTTAGAAAACGACCCTGAAACAACCAGGATTTTAATGCAGAAATCACAAACCTTTTTTGGTGCAGAAAATGTTGAAGAACTTCCAATTCGTTTAACATCTGAGGATTTCTCATTTTATTCCCAAGAAATTCCTGTTTGTTTTTTTAGATTAGGAGTTAGAAATGAATCACTTGGCATTATTCATGGAGTCCATCATCCAAAGTTTGATATCGACCATGATGCAATACTAGTTGGTATGCAGGCGATGGCTATTTCAGTTTTTAATTAAGTATGATAAAGTCATTTTTAATATTTATCCTTTTAATTTTAGTCTCTTGTGGCGAGTCTAAACCTCCTCCAAACCCAGAAGTTTTCGAGATAAAGAATATTGGAGAACTAGCAACAAGCGAATATACGGTTGGGAAAATCGTTAAATTAGATGACTCAGACGCTGCTTGGTATAAGCCAGGAGACCGAAAAATACTTATCAATTGCAAAGCAAAAATAAAAGCAGGAATAGATTTAAATCAAATTAAAAATTCAGACATTATCATTAACGGAAGAACCATTGAAATAATAATTCCTGCAGCAAAAGTCATCTCATTTACTATGGATTCAAAATATTCATATACTGCAATGGAAAGTGTAAGTGGTTTGCGTGACTCGTTTACACAAGAAGAAAAAAATGATTTTTTAAGACAAGGGGAAAAAGCTATTAAAAAAGAACTTAAAAACACTAAAATTCTTGATGAAGCGACAAAAAATGCTGAAATGTTTATCGAAAATTTCTATAAACGAATGGGTTATGAAGAGGTTATTGTAAATAAAACCATACCTGAATGAAAGATTTAAAAAAGCTTGTGATTAACATTCTTATTTTGTCTTTCATAGCCTTAATAGGATATTTAGTTTATCTTTTCTTTATTAAAGATAATGAAAGTGACTCTTTAATAATTGATGAAACGCCCATGCATATTGAATCAATTAGAACCATTGCAGAAATTAGTACTGTAAGTTTTAAGGATGAAGTAGTAATGGATTCTATTGAATTTTTTGATTCCTCCATAAACCTATCAAATCCATTGGATTGGTTTGAAGCTTCTGAAAGAGTATACAATCGGAACGTGAAGCGAAGATTGACAATCATTGTTAAAGGTGAAATAAAGTATGGAATAGATTTGACTTCTAATAATTTCAAAATATCTCAAAACAATGACACTTTATGGCTCAACATACCTAAGCCTAAAATTCTTGATATTCTTGTTAGTCCTTCAGAAACAGAAATATTTCAAGAGCAAGGACATTGGAGTGATGGAGCTAGAAGACAGCTGGAAAATCTTGCTAAACGCAGGATACAATTTAGTGCAGAAAATTTAAATTTAGATAAAAAAGCTACTGAAAATGCGGAACGATTGTTTCGTAAACTTATCAATACGCAAAAAGAGCTAATAATATATTTTGAATAAATTATACTTTTTCATGGTTCTCACCTTGTTGATCACTGGTTGCAACAAGGAAAAACGCACCTCTAAAAAACTAGAGGGTAATTGGTCTATTGTTAAATATCAATTTACCAATTCAAATGGTTTCTCTGAATATTACTATCCAACTGGAAATGTAATTATTTCAAAGTTTTCAAGTGGAAAATCTAGCTTTAGATTAACTTCAAACTACACAAATAATATTGGAAATTCGACCCAGAAAAATGTAGACGCTCAATTTGAGTTCAAAAATAAAGATGCAGAATATTACACGTTGAACCAAATTGTTGATGGTGCTTTGACTGATTCAATATTTGATGGAAGAATATTGATAGTAACCAAAGATGAAATGAGAACAGAATTTACTGATAGTCAAGGTCGACATACATACTTATTATCAAAATAAAAAAAAGCCAAAACTTTCGTTTTGGCTTTTTTTTATTTAAGACTATTTTATTTATTCCTTATAAGTGTAACGTTACCATGTTTCTGAATTGTCTTTCCATTGACAATTTCTCCTGTCAATAAATAGAAATATACTCCATCAGAACATTCATCACCGCCCTTATTTGTACCGTCCCATAAAAGCGTTCCATGGCTATCATATCTTTCCTCCATTACATTCCCCCAACGATTAAGTATGAGGATGTCATAAGATTTAAAAACATCATATTTTAAAGTAAAGAAATCATTCGTGCCATCACCATTTGGTGTAAATACATTCGGAACAGAGAATGCATCGTCCACAGTTACTGTTAAATAAGCAACATCTGTACAACCGTCAGAGTCAGTTATCAATAAACTTACGGGATAATCACCGGGTAAACCAAAATTATAAGATTGATTTATTCCTGAATTTGCTGTAACTGTTGATTCACCAAAATCCCACACCCACGAAACAATCGGTGAACCCGAACTAGTTGAAAGGTCATCAAAAGAAACACTTGAGAACATTGATCCAACAACAGGGTCTGCAATGAATCCAGCTGAAAGTCCATTCGTATTAACCGTAATTGGATTTAATGGATAAATAATATCACATCCTAAAGCATCAAACAAAGTAACCGTTGGGTTATAGGTACCTGGATCAATATAAGTATGCGATAAATTATAATCATCGTAGGCAAATTGACCGTCATTGAAAGTCCAAGTAACATTGCTAACATTAACAGTATCTGATAAATCAAAAATATATGTCTGACCACATAAATCACCAGAACTCACCCAGGACGGATTACCTGTAGGTCCAAAAATTGTTAAATAATCAACTAATGTTGTGTCATCCGTACAACCATACTCATCAGTTATTGTAAAGCTCATAGAATATGTTCCGGCGAAAACATACGTATTCCCTGGATCTTGAAGTGTAGACGTTTTACCGTCACCAAAATTCCAATTAAAATTTGTAAGGTTTCCAATTGAGTTAGACAAGTCCGTATAATCTGCAAAAACAGGAGGGCAAGTAAAGTCTCCAGCAGCATTTACACTCGCTCCACTTAATACATAATTGAAATTTGCATAAGGCATAGAAACAGTAATTAACTGATTCATCGTATCCTTACAACCATTTCCATCCGTTGCGATTAATTCAATATCATGATCAAAATTTGTTATTGATGAACTTCCTGTCTCATCAAATGATGACGATAAATCAGTAGTTATAGCTGAAGGAACTCCATCAACAAACCACTCATAAGTAACCACTGCTACTCCCGTACTTTGATTCGTTGTAGTGAAATTCTCTAAATCACACACCACATCTACCAAAGTGAAATTTGCAGTTGGTTTTGTAATAGTCATTGGCACACTTGTTTGAGGTGAATTACACCCAAAAACATCTGTTGCGGTCATTAATACATTAAAATTACCTTCCGTATTGAACGTGTAATTCACGTTCGTTGCCAAACTGTTTGTTGTTTGAGCAGTTAAATCTGGAAAAATCCAATTAAAAGAAGATAATGCAACACCATTTGCGTTGACACTTGAACCATTAGAATATGTTACCGTATGAGGAGCACACCCAACATTATTAGGTGCAATAATATTTGCGGTAGGTAAAGCCAAAGCTACCATGTCATTAAATGAAGTATTATCTGCACATCCAACATTATTCGTAGCTGTCAATGTAACAACAAAGGTTCCTGAAGCTGGGTAAACGTAACTCGCCGGAGTACCTGATGTAGTTCCAGAATTTCCCATATCATAACTAAACGTTCCGAAAGGATGCGATGATGTTGAAGTACTTGTTAATGTAATTGGTGAACCAACACATGTAGAATCATTTGACAATGTAAATCCTGCTATTGTCTCAGAAATATGAACGATTGCCGTTGTACTATCAGAACATCCCGTGGTATTATTATAAATTACTTGTTCAATCGTATAGGATCCATAAGCATTATAATCATGACTGGTGGTTCCTTGATCAGCATCATCCACATCAATGTCATCGAAATTTGTAAAAGTTCCATCACCCCATTTCCATATCATTTCAACATCATCTGGAATTTGACCAATAATTGCATTATCTGTTACTCCAACATTCACTGGGAAAGATGCCGGGTTACAAAACAAGGTAGAGGCAGGAGAAAATAGTGAGATAGGCGCTTTAATATAAACAGCATCCATCATTACCAATGTATCTTTACAGCCTCTCCAATCAACAATTAATGTCACTTCAAAGTAACCAGTATCAGAAGGATAAGGATAAGATGGGTCTTGCAATGTAGAAGTACCGCCATCTCCAAAGTCCCAAGCATAAATAACTTCACCCGGATCTGGAGTACCATTAAATGTTGTTAAGTCAGTAAATTGAATTGGAGTTTTAGCACATTCAATTTGAGGAACAACAGAAAAATTGACAACATCAATTGATCCAACTTCGATATAATCTGTTTGCGTTATCGTTGCAGAACAACCATTTGCAGTAAATACAGTTAATGTTACTGAATATATTCCAACATTGTAATTATGAACTGGTGGAATTTCTCCAGAAAAGATTGGACTTCCATCACCAAAATCCCACAACCAAGTAACAATCGGGTCTGCAATCGGATTTACGGATGTTGATGTACTCGTAAATTGAACTCCTAAAGGCTCACAACCTCTAGTAACATCAGCAGTAAATGAAGCAACAGGCGGAGTAGTTAATATGTAATTTGAAAAGGAAGTCGTTCCACTACAACCATTTCCATCAGTCATAGTTAAAGAAACTGTAAATGATCCATCAGTTGTATAAGTTTGTACAGGAGGATTTTCACCATTAAAAGTAGAACCATTCCCAAAGTTCCAAACGTAATTTGAATTTCCTGGTGAATTATTTGTGAAATTAACATCTAAGGGAGTACAACCAGTTAAAACATCTGCAACAAAATCAGGAGTTGGAGAAGGATTAACTGTAATGTTTTGGCTGAAATTATCTGTACAACCAAATAATGTGTTTTGAGATGCAAGCGTAACATTATAAACACCCGGTGCACCGTATGTTACTGATGGGTTCTGGCTAGTTGAAGTTTGTCCATCGCCAAAATTCCACGACCAAGAATTTGCTCCAACTGTTGACATATCTGTAAAACTTGCAGCTTGACCAACGCAAATTGTCATTGGAGCATTAAAATCTGTATTAAAATTCGATACAACAATTGTTTGTGTTGTATTTGCCGTACAACCAGTTGAAGTATTTGTAACGGTTAAAGAAACATTATAATTACCTGCACTTGCATAAGTTACCAAAGGTGGGTTTTGAAGTGTTGAAGTTTGACCATTGCCGAAATTCCAGCTATAATTAATACCGGCTCCGGAAGTTGAAGTATTTGTAAATGTTACATCAAAAGGTACAGTACATCCATTTCCTGATGTTGTAAATGATGCTGCTGGATTTGCATTAACAGTGATATAACCAGCTTTAACTTCAGCATCAGCATTACCGTTCTGATCCGTAACAACTAGGATTACAGTATAAGTGCCTGGAGCAGAATAGGTATGCGAAGTATTTGCTGTATTAGCACTATTCCCATCACCGAAATCATAACTATAACTAACTATAGGGGAAGTTCCTTGTGTTGAAGAACTAATAAATGTTACAGGAGTGCCTATACAAACAGTTAGGGGAGTTCCTGTAAATTGTGCAGTAGGCCCTTGAGCAAATGTTAAAAAACTCAACATTGCAAATACGAGCGAAAAAACTCTCATCATAGTAGTATTAATTAAGTGTATTTGTTCTTTTAGTAGACGTGAAAGTTAATAAATAAGATGCATGGAGGTCAATATTTTCGTCTAATCATCAAATTAATTCGACGAAAAAAATTAATTCGCCATTTCGCTCATGTATTTAATCCACATCAATTTAAGTTCTTCCTCTGTATAATCTCCGTCAAACTCATTATAAGCCTCCATTAGATCATCCGTTTCAGCTTCATTAAAATATTCATAGATTTCTTCCTGACCTTCTACATCAATCATATCATCGATGTAATAATTGATATTTACTCTTGTACCAGAGTTCACTATTGCAGAGATTTCCTCAATTACTTCATCAACACTTTTACCTTGTGCACGGCCAATATCTTCCAATGGTAGTTTTCTGTCAATGTTCTGAATTAATTGAACTTTTAAGCCTGACTTATTCACCAAAGATTTTACGACTACATCTTGAGGTCTTTGAATTTCATTTGCATCAACATACTCTTTTATCAGTGCTAAAAATGGCTTCCCATAGCGAATTGCTTTCCCCTGTCCAACACCTTGAATATTTGTTAATTCTTCCATTGTAATCGGATACTGAAAGCACATATCCTCCAATGATGGTTCCTGAAAAATAACAAAAGGCGGAATATTATTCTTCTTAGAAATACTTTTCCTTAGATCAACTAATAAAGAAAACAATTCAGCATCAATTACACCTGCTCCTTTACTATTCACAGCAATCGATGAATCATCATCATCTACCAAATAATCATGTTCCTTTATTAACATAAATGATGTTGGTTTTTGGATGAAGTCATTTCCTGCATCTGTCAATTTCAACACACCATATGTTTCGATATCTTTTGATAGTAACCCTTTAACAACTACTTGACGAATAACAGCATTCCATTGATGCTCGTCATACTCTTTTCCACAACCAAATAATGGATGCTCATCATGTCTGTAGTTCTTTACTTCGGATGTAATTTTTCCTGATAAGAATGCACAATAATATTTAGATCGCTGTGTCTCTTTTAAAATTTGGACAATGTCCATTAGCTGCATGACTAAATCCTTCCCTTCGTATTGATCTTTAGGATTCAAACAATTATCACAATGCTTATTGCATTTAACTTCATCAAACTCTTCCCCAAAGTAATGAAGAATCATTTTTCTTCTACAGACGGACGTTTCAGCATAGGAGGCAATTTCATTTAATAATTGACGTCCAATTTCTTGCTCTGCAATTGGTTTTCCTTGCAGAAACTTCTCTAATTTCTCAACATCCTTGTACCTATAAAAAGAAATACATTCACCTTCACCACCATCTCTACCTGCTCTACCTGTCTCTTGGTAATAACTTTCCAAAGATTTCGGAATATCATGATGAATTACAAATCGCACATCCGGCTTGTCAATCCCCATTCCAAATGCAATGGTAGCAACAATGACTTCAACATCTTCCATTAAAAACATATCTTGATGTTTCGCTCTAGTTGAAGCATCAAGACCTGCGTGATATGGTAACGCATTGATTCCATTCACTTGAAGCAACTCAGCTAATTCTTCTACTTTTTTTCGACTCAAACAATAAATAATCCCGCTTTTCCCAGGCTTAGAACGAATGTATTTTACAATTTGTTTTTCAATTTCCTTTTTCGGGTAAATTTGATAAAATAGATTTGATCGATTAAAAGATGACTTAAAAACACTCGCATCCATCATATTCAAATTCTTTTGGATATCGATTTGAACCTTCGGAGTCGCTGTAGCAGTCAGTGCTATAATTGGCACGGAGGTAATCTTTTCAAAAATTTCTCTTAATCTTCTGTATTCAGGCCTGAAATCATGGCCCCACTCTGAAATGCAATGAGCCTCATCGATTGCAAAAATGGAAATTTTCACACTCGAGAGAAAATCAATATTCTCTTTTTTAGTTAGAGATTCTGGCGCAACATACAACATCTTTGTTTTGCCATTCGTGATATCTTGCTTAACTTGAGTTATTTCCTTTTT
>Ga0102899_1000397_pt1 | contig 15871 bp, 10 predicted proteins | sample Colrivmeta1555B3_FD_78455 | JGI IMG/M metagenome (GOLD analysis project Ga0102899, IMG submission 78455) | Estuarine microbial communities from the Columbia River estuary - metaG 1555B-3 | ecosystem: Environmental > Aquatic > Marine > Intertidal zone > Estuary | place: USA: Columbia River... | reverse complement strand
CAAACCAAGTAGTAAAGTTGTCAAGGCCAAACGCAATACCAGCCCATGCAAGCGCCATCATGATGAGGGCAGGAATTAATTTATCAATTTTTAGACTGTGTTCAAGCGTAATGGCAGATATCCAAGTACGAAAACGGATACAATAAAAATTTCCATAGTTTATATAGTTTTGATTTAGATTTAATTTATACGAGTTGTTTAAGCGCTTTTTCGAATGCTGTTTTAGCAATTCCTATTTTTGAACTATTTAATTTATGTGTTTCTACAATTGCATTTTTGATAATATTACTGGTATCTTCAAAAATTCCTGTATCAGTAATCGTTTTTAAGTCGTTACTCATTAAGTAAGCAAATACACGAGCCATTCCACAATTTGAAATAAAATCAGGAATTACACTTAAATTATTATCTGCTTTTTCAGCAATTGCTCCAAAGAATATTTCTGGATCTGCAAACGGAACATTTGCTCCTGCAGAAATGACTTCCATTCCATTAGCAATCATTCTTTCTAGTTGATCATTTGTAATCAATCTTGATGCTGCACAAGGAATAAATACTTCTGCTTTAAGATCCCAAATTTTTGAATTTACATCATCAAAAGATAACATGTTTGGATGGTTCAATTGATTTCCGTCTTTGTTTAAGAACAATTCTTTGATTTCATCAAAACTAAAACCATTTTCGTTGATTAATCCACCAACTCGATCGATAATTCCAACAATAATTGCTCCTTCTTGAGCTAAATAATAGGCTCCTGCTGAACCAACATTACCCCATCCTTGAACAATTACTCTTTTTCCTTTCAATTCTCCACCATAAACTTCGTAGAAATGCTTAACTGATTCGGCAACACCGTAACCAGTAATCATATCTGCAACAACATATTTACGATCAACGTTTGGAGTGTAAATTGGATTTTCGATAACTTTAAGAACACCGTTTCTCAATTGTCCAATTCGATGTATTTTTTGAGAGTCTCTTGGTTGAAAATGGCCGTTAAAAACCCCTTCTTGTGGATGCCAAACACCACAATCTTCAGTCATTGGGATTACTTCATGAATTTCGTCAACATTAAGATCTCCACCAGTACCATAGTAATGTTTTAATAATGGAGTTACTGCTGCGTACCATCTTTTTAAAACTCCCTCTTTTCGTGGGTCCTTTGGGTCGAAATTTATACCAGATTTAGCACCTCCGATTGGTGGTCCTGCTACTGTGAATTTAACTTCCATTGTTTTTGCAAGGGATTCAACTTCACGTTTATCAAGTCCTGGCCTCATTCTTGTTCCACCTCCAGCAGCGCCGCCGCGTAGTGAATTTATTACAACCCAACCTTCAGCTTCTGTTTCTGAATCTTTCCATTCAAAAACGATTTCAGGTCTTTTATTTTCAAACTTCTCAAGTAGTTCTTTCATTTCGAATTTATTCTTAAACAAGCAAAGTTATAAAAGTATTTAAAGAATGGAACGTATTGGACATTCAGTTTTTGTATAGTTACGAACAGACTAATTGTTGAAATTAAGGAATGTGGAGAATTCCTCCAATTACATTTTTCGTAGCACCTGTAACATCGGAGAGCGTGTTGAAGTCATTGTTTAAGTATAAAGCGCCTAGAAATCCGAAAACGATTGCTTCTTTAAAGTTGATTAATTCTTCGTTTGGCCTTACGATTTCAGCATTACTACGCGATTGAATTCTTTCAATTAAATAGTTGTTTTTTGCTCCTCCACCAGTCACCAATACTTTTCGGCTTCCTTCAGAATTTAAAACGTTGGATATTTGGGTAGCAATGTGTTCAACGACAGTGTTCAGTATATCTTCAAGTTTTAAATTAGAATCAATTAATGGTGTTATGTTTGCATCTAACCATTCTGTGCCAAGTGATTTCGGAGGACTTTGATTGTAATATTCAATTTTATTTAATGCTTTCAATAAGCTAGAATCAATTTTTCCGCTTTTAGCCTTTTCACCGTTGAAATCGAATTCAAAGTTGATCTTATTCATTAAGAAATTTAACGGGAGATTGCCAGGACAAATGTCAAATGCAATTATTTTTTTTCTTAAAAGTGTTACGTTGCAGAATCCTCCAATATTTAATAAGGTGTCTCCTAAATTGTTAAATAACAATAGGTCTCCAATTGGTACTAGGGGAGCGCCTTGGCCATTATTTAGAACATCTTTTTTCCTGAAGTCATTGATAACTTTTATTCCAGTTTTTACGGCAATTGTTTCGCCACAGCCAATTTGATTTGTGATTCCTAGGTCTGGTTGATGGTATACTGTGTGACCATGGCTTGCAATCGCATCAATATCAGAAATATTGAATTTTTTGATAAAGTTATTGATTTCATCACCATAGATCTCACCGAGTTTTTTGTCGAGTAATAAAAGATCAAAAGCACTGAGAGATTTTGCAAACTTTAAAACTTGTAAAGTTTCTTCGGTGTATTTTGCTTCATAGGTATGAATAACGGTGTGTTCCCACTGGTTATCTGAGTTTTTAAGATAACTGCAATAGCTGATGTCAATCCCATCCATGGAAGTTCCAGACATTAATCCAATTATTCGATATAAACTCATAGTGAATAAAGGTAAAAATTTAAATTAAAGCATTAAATTTGTGAATCATAATATTTAATAGAATTTAAATCCTCCAATATGAATTTTGAATTATCAGAAGAGCACCTAGCAGTAAAAGAAGCTGCAAGAGATTTCGCTCAAAATGTTCTAAAAAAAGAAGTAATAGCAAGAGACAATGAACAACGTTTTCCAGCTGATGAAATACGTCAATTAGGAGAGCTTGGGTTTATGGGGATGATGGTTGACCCAAAATATGGTGGTTCAGGGATGGATACACTTTCATATGTTTTGGCAATGGAAGAAATATCTAAAGTTGATGCATCTACATCTGTTTGTATGTCTGTTAATAATTCTCTTGTTTGTTGGGGATTAGAAAAGTATGGTTCAGAAGAACAAAAATTGAAATATTTGGTTCCTTTAGCAAAAGGAGAGAAAATCGGTGCATTTTGTTTGTCAGAGCCAGAAGCTGGTTCAGATGCGACATCACAAAGAACAACTGCAATCGATAAAGGAGACCATTATTTATTAAATGGAACAAAAAATTGGATTACGAATGGTTCATCTGCTTCAACTTATTTGGTGATAGCTCAAACTGATGTGGCTGCTGGACATAAAGGAATCAATGCTTTCATTATTGAAAAAGGAATGGAAGGTTTTATCATTGGTGCGAAAGAAGATAAGATGGGAATCAGAGGGTCTGATACTCACACTCTGTTGTTTAACGATGTTAAAGTTCCAAAGGAAAATAGAATTGGAGAAGATGGATTTGGATTCACTTTTGCCATGAAAGTATTGTCTGGCGGTAGAATTGGGATTGCTGCTCAAGCTCTTGGTATTGCAGGTGGTGCATTTGAATTATCAACTGCATACTCTAAAGAAAGACAAGCTTTTGGAAAGGAAATTTCTAAGCATCAAGCAATTGCGTTTAAATTGGCGGACATGGCTACTGATATCGAAGCTGCTAAAATGCTTGTATATAAAGCTGCAGTTGATAAGGATATGGGTAGAAATTATGATCAATCAAGTGCGATGGCAAAATTGTATGCTTCTAAAGTAGCAATGGAGCACACTGTTGAGGCTGTTCAAATACATGGAGGTTACGGATTCGTGAAAGAATACCATGTTGAAAGGTTAATGCGTGACGCAAAAATCACTCAAATCTATGAAGGAACTTCAGAAGTTCAAAAAATTGTTATTTCTAGAAATGTGCTAAAAGCATAATTCTAAACTTAATTTTAAAAAAAAAGGAAGCAATTAGCTTCCTTTTTTTTATAAATCGTTTTCCAGTTTTTCCAAACCAACACTTCTTGATCCTTTTAAAAGAATCATATGCTGATTTATTTTATTGGTTCTTAAATAATTGGCACATCCTTCGGTGTCGTCAAATTTCTTCACAATTGATTTTCCATCAAATGAATTGAATAATTTACCTACGAGGATAAGTCTAAGTGCTAGTTCTTCTGCCAAAGAAATAATGGATTGATGTTCCAAAAGTGTGTCTTCTCCTAGCTCTTTCATTTCCCCAAGTATTGCAATTTTAGATAATGTTGTTTCATTTTTAGCAAAACTTTCTAAAGCAGATTTCATACTCGTTGGATTAGCATTGTAACAATCTAATATCAAAGTGTTGTGAGAAGTTAATTTTACTTGAGATCGATTGTTTTCTGGAGTGTATTCTTCAATTGCATCATTAATGAGCGACGATGCAACATTAAACAATTTTCCGAAAGCAATAGCAGCTAAATAATTGTAAAAATTATATTCCCCAATCATCTTAGCATTAACGATAGGGGATTGCTCGTTGTTACTTTGCCATCTCATTTGAATAAAAGGATTTAATCCAATTAATTCTCCTTGAATTAAATTAGAATCTTTTATGCCATAACTGAAGTTTGTTGTGTTAGATGGAAGAATATTCTTTAAAATAGCATCATCTGAATTTGTAATAACAATTCCATTTCTCATTGAGATAGAATCATACAATTCCTTTTTTGTTTTTAGAACTCCTTCAAAATTCAAAAAACCTTCTAGGTGAGCTTTACCGATATTTGTAATAATTCCGTGAGTAGGAGAGGTAATGTTACAAAGTTCCTCAATATCTTTAAATTTATTCGCTCCCATTTCTATAATGGCTATTTCATGGGTCGAGCTAAGTCGTAATAATGTTAAAGGTACCCCGATGTGATTATTTAAATTGCCTATAGTTGATAAGACTTTGTACTTTTTTTGTAGGACAACGTTTATTAATTCTTTTGTGGTTGTTTTTCCATTACTTCCTGTTATACCAATGATAGGTATATTGAATTGATTTCTATGAAATTTAGCAAGATCTTGCAAGAAACTAATCGAATCGTTGACTAATGACATTTTTCCATTATTTTGAAAATAGTCTTCATTGTCAACAATCACGTGTTTCGCACCAGATTCAAGAGCTTCGTTAGCAAATGTATTTCCATCAAAGTTCTCACCTTTAATACATACAAAAAGAACTCCTTCTTTTATTTCTCTAGAATTAATACAGATTCCACTAGAATCTATAAATAATTGGTATAGCTCATTATTCATGTTCTAAAATTAAGAAAGCCTACTCAAATAAATGAGCAGGCTTTCTAATATTATAAACGTTTAATTGTGAACGTTATTTTTTCTTTTGTTTTTTTCTACCGTAGTTAAATCCAGTTGGAGATCCAACTCTGTCCATCGCACATCGGAAACCAATAGCGTCAGTAGATTTATCTTCGTCTAAGAACCTTCTGTTACTTGCAACTAACCAGTAAGCTCTATCTTTCCATGAACCTCCTTTATAAACTCTTGATTTATCAGAGATTAAAGTAGTAGGCCAAGAAGTTCTATCACCAGGCTTAACTTGTGCACCATCTAAACCGAATTCTTCGTGTTGATCTTGGTACATTACTAAGTTAGGATCACGACTAGCTTCATTAATAGCTGTTTTTCTTTCGTCATTTGCATAGAAAATTGAGCTTTCAATATCACCGTCAAGATGATCGATGTAATCAGATTTACGGTAGTTAAGTCTACCAATGTTTTCTTCTTCAGTTACACTACGATATTTCAATTTACCTGGTGTATCAATGATGAAATCATTAAATCCATCGCGTAACATTGAAATTATTTCGAAAGCATATTCTTCTCCGTCTGGACCAGTTCTGATTTCGTCAGCAAAAATACCATCAAATAATTGATCTTGAATTAAAGCAGATGCTTCGATATCGTGCTTATCATTCTTATATTTAAGAGATAAGTCAATTACTTCGTTTATTTTTCTAATTAAAGATAATTCAATAGAATCTTTCACTTTTCCATGAGATACATAGAAAGGATCTGGAGCATATCCAATTTTAGATGGATTTCTAGATTGCACATTTGAAGCTAAACCAACTGGAATGATTGTGTCATTTGGGTCGTGTTTATCAGCCGATATTCTCTGGAAACGAATTCTTTCAAATTCATTTAAATATTCTTTCATACCATGAACATCGTATTGAACCTGAGAATTCTTTAAATCAACGCTTCCTTCGTTATTCAATAATTTAGTTTTAAATACATTTCCTCTGAAAGGTCTGAATTCATCGTATTCTTCACTAGTAAGTGGGCGATAAACATCCATTACCCATTCCGAAACGTTACCTGCCATATGGTATAACCCATAATCGTTAGGCCAGTATGACTCAACAGGAGCAGTTACGTCAGCGCCGTCATTTAAATGACCAGCAACACCCATGTAATCTCCACGTCCTCTAACAAAGTTCGCACGAATTTGTCCTGTGAACTCAGCTTCGTCTTGACGAACCCAGTGGCCATCCCAAGGATACAATCTTCTTTCGTTAATGTTTTCAGTACCTTCTTGTAAGTTTCCAATTAATCCTGAAGCAGCAAATTCCCATTCAGCTTCAGTTGGTAGTCGGTAGCGTGGAAGCAAAATTCCATCTTCCATTCTCACAATTCTTGTACCTAATTTTTTACCATTAACATTTGAAGGGTCTAAATCTTGAACATTTCTAACTAAACCTTCTTCGTATTGACCTACATAATATGATTCTGTGTTGAAAGTGTTTTCATCTCTTTGGTCAACATTGAACCCTAAGATACCCTCACGAATAAGTATGTACTCATTCACACGGTCAGTTCTCCATTTACAATAGTCATTTGCTTGTAACCAAGAAACACCTACAACTGGATAATCTCTATAAGCAGGGTGACGAAGGTAGTAATCAACGTATTTCTCGTTAAAACCTAATTTAGAACGCCATACCAATGTGTCAGGTAATGCATTTTTATATACCATTGGATAAGTTTCGTTATATGCTCTAGAAATCCAGTACATATACTCAAGCCAATGAAAGTTTGTGATTTCTGTTTGGTCCATATAAAATGAAGAAACAGTAACTCTAGCTGCTCTGTTGTTCCAATCAGACATAACATCTTCTTCGGCACGTCCCATTGTAAATGTTCCACCTTCTACAAGAAGTAACCCCGGTCCAGTTTCCTGGTCAATAAAAGGTACTTTTTGAAAACCACCATGTTTTGGATTGTTATAATCCCAACTTGTTGTATTAGAGGCTTCTCTAGAACAAGAAGATACGATAAAAGTACCTGCCACGGCAACTACCATAAGTTTTAAAAATCGCATATTGTTATTTTTGGTATTCATTAATTTATTTTCTTTAAATCTCTATTTAGAACGCTTCGAATAATTTTGGTTACACTTTCTTAGAAAGAAGGACAAGAAATTGTTCTGAACGTTACTGGCTTATCTTTACAATTAAGGTTAAATCCTAATGAAATTTCATGAGAACCACCTGAAACACCGTTGTTTAACTTAGAAACCGTTACATCGTAACTGTATCCAACTTTAAATTTCCCTGTATTCACGCCAATTGAAAGAATAAATGCATCTCTATTTCTGTACCAAGCACCAGCAGTAAAAACACCATATTTGATGTAAGTTCCTAAAGCTAATTCTTGAAATCCATTTTGATATTGATAAATCACGTTTGGCATAATAGAAGTAGAATTATTGTATTGAGATTTAGATCCCAATTTAATTTCTGCTCCCATGTGACCTGTAAATCTCATTGGCAATTGAGAATTACCGATAATTACTGATTCATTTGGTCTGTTTAAGTGATTGGCTGCAAATCCGAAAAAGAAATGTTTGCTGTAACCAACTACTCCTGCAGATGCATCGAAAAAGTAAACGTTTCCACCTCTAGGCACATCTCCAGTTGCATAAATAAATCCTCTTCTAGGATCAATCATATCTCCAAAGGTCAATTTATCCCAGTCTAAGTATTTATTCGTCATTGCTGCTTTTGCACCAAACAACATGCTAAATTTTCGATTAACTTTTAAATGGTAAGAATATATCAAACCTAATGATGATGTGTAAATTGTACCCTGTCCTTGTTGGTCATGAGTTGCAATAACACCGATACCTCCAGAAATATTTTTAAAGTATTGATCGTAAGAAGCGCTATAGGTAACATAGTTCCCAGATAAACTAGGCCATTCATTTCTATAGTTCAAATTAAATCTTGGACAACCATTAGAACCTGCAAATGCTGGGTTGAGGTAAATAGGGTTCGCATAGAACTGAGTGAATTGAGGATCCTGTGAAAAAGCAGAAGTGCTAAGAAACAGAAAGCCTAGAATCAATAAATGCTTAATATTTTTCATCAAACCTTGGTTATAATTAATAGTTATTCCTAAACATCTGTAAACGATAGTTATTGAATAAGGTTACAAATATTGCAAATTGGCTATAATAATCAAAGATATATTACGTTTTTTTATGTACTTAATTAACGGTTTACCATATTTGTACAATGAATACTGACTTTTTCATGAATAAAAAAAATATTTTAATTGCATTTTTTTCGATTTTAACTTCAATTTCGACAAGTTTTTCTCAAAAAAGTGAAAAAATAATTATTGAATGGCAGGAGCCACAGGAAATCGAATATTTTGGTAAGACTTATGTCGTTCCATCAATTAAGAATCAACAATTAGATGGTAATGCGCCAAATTTTTATTGGACGAAAAATATTCCTAACAATAATTTAGAATTGCAAATAACTAACGTAATTACAGGGAAAGCTTATGAAAGCGAAAAACGTTACTTAGAGAGTCAAAACATTAATATACAGGATTTAAAATATAATATTGCAGTTACACAAAGTAAAAATGAATATGTAGCAGTTCTGGATTTAATTCCTTTCGTTCGTCGAAATAACGAAATTGTGCGTGTTGTATCATTTGAGCTAAATTATTTGAAAAAAAGCAATACAGGTAAAAAATTAAACAAAGACTTTGTTGCAAATTCGGTTTTGGCTCCTGGAAGTGGCGAGTGGTATAAAATATCAGTTGATGTAGATGGTGTATATAAAATCGATAAATCTTTTTTGGAGAATTGTGGTATTGATGTTGAAAATATTAATCCTCAATGGATTAATATTTATGGTAATGGAGATGGTAGGTTGCCAGAATTAAATTCTGCTTATCGCACAGATGACTTGGCATTGAATTCGATTTCAATTATTGGAGAATCTGATGGCATTTTTGACGATGAAGATTATATACTTTTTTATGGTTGGGGTCCAGATCGTTGGTATGAAGATGTAGACTCAACATTTTACCAAGATAAACATATTTATTCTGATGTGTCGACCTATTTCATAAATATTAATTCTTCTAATTTACCAAGTCGAATTGGGACGATAACATCCTCAACAATGCCTGTTACTCATAATGTTAATTCATACACCTATTTCGATATTCACGAGAGTGATGTTGTTTCATTGGTTAATGGCGGACAAAGGTGGTATGGCGAACTTTTTGATACGCAATTGGACCGTTCGTTTCCTTTTGTTGTTCCTGATATAGATCCAACAGTCGATGCTAAATTTAAAGTTTCGTTAGCATCAAATGCTAAATTAGCTGGCGGAACTGAACAGAAATACAGTGTTAATGGTGTTCAGATATATAGTTCGTCACTACCAACGAGCTCAGAGTTTGGTAGATCTGAATTGTCCATGAAAACATCTTCACCGAGTTCATCAATACCTCTAAGAATACAAATAACTAGGAATTCACCAGATATTTTGACTTACTTAGATAAAATAACTCTTAATGCTAGAAGGCAATTAAAGTTTATTAATTCAAGTTCTCAATTGAGCTTTAGGGATCCGTATAGTGTTGGAGTGGGGAATGTCGGTGACTTTACAATTACAAATTTTCCTGCTTCCAATGGGTTTGTTTGGGAGGTAACTGATAGAAAAAATCCTAAGATTGTTTCTGGTGTCTTAGCCGGGTCGGTATATTCTTTTCAAGCTGATTTAGATTCTTTAAGAGAATATGTGGCTAGTGATGGTCAGGTATTTTTAACTCCCAAAAAGATAGGTGAGGTTTTTAATCAAAATCTACATGCTCTTCCTCAAGCAGACTATTTGATTGTAACAAATAAAGCGTTCGTAGGCCAAGCGGATCGATTGGCTGATCTACATAGAGCTAATGGATTAACTGTTCATGTGGTGAATACTGATGAAATTTTCAATGAGTTTAGTTCAGGGATGAAAGACGCAACAGCCATTCGATCTTTTGTTAAGATGTTTTGGGATAGAGGAGCTCTACTGCCGTCAACTAGACCTAAATATCTGTTGTTATTTGGAGATGGGACGTTTGATCCTAAAAACCGAGTTGCTAATAACAATAATTACATTTTAACCTATCAAGTTTTGAATTCTGAAAATCACATTGCAGCAATGCCTTCAGATGATTATTTTGGAATCTTGGACGATTCAGAATCAATGCTTTCCGTTGATCAAGTTGATATCGGTGTTGGTAGGTTGTTGATCTCCGATTTGGTAACTGCAAAGGAGCAAGTTGATAAAATTGAACACTACATGAGGAACGGTTCTAGCTTGTATAATACTTCTCAAACCAATTGTTCATCAAATAATGGATCTACAACTTTTGGCGATTGGAGGACTAAATACGTTCAAATTGCGGATGATGAAGAGGGGAATTATTTTTTAAATTTTGATGTAGAAAAACATTTTGAATACGTTACGGATTCTTTCCCAGAAATGAACTGTGAGAAAATATATTTGGATGCATACCAACAAGTATCAACAGCAGGTGGTCAGCGTTATCCTGAAGTTAATGCAGCAATTGACAACAAAATTGAAAGAGGTGCATTGGTGGTGAATTATGTGGGACATGGAGGAGAAGTTGGTTTAGCTGAAGAAAGAATCATTACTGTGCCTCAAATCCAAGATTGGAGAAATATTGATGTTTTGCCCTTATTTGTAAGTGCGACTTGCGAATTTACTAAGTTTGATGATCCTGACAGAGTTTCTGCGGGGGAATGGGCTTCATTAAATCCTTATGGCGCAGCTATTGCCTTAATGACTACAACAAGATCAGTTTATTTTGGTACAAATACCCAAATTGGTAGAGAATTTTATAAAAACGTATTTAGAAGGGATTCGAATTTTGAACCTTTAGAATTTGGAGAAATAATTCGAGTTACAAAAAATGCAGTAGGCGGTGATAATAAACGAAGTTTTACCTTAATTGGTGATCCAGCTTTGAAGATTGCTTTACCAAGGTTGAAAGTAGTAACAGATAGTATAAACGGACTCGATTCTTCTGTTGAAATTGATACATTAAGTGCCTTGTCATTGGTTAAGATTAAAGGACATCTTGAGGATCATATGGGTAACCAGTTAAATTCTTTCAATGGAATTGTTTATCCTTCTGTTTTTGACAAACCAAAAGAGCAAAAAACACTCAGTAATGATGGTGTATTGTCACCAGAGATGTCTTTTTATACTCAGACGAACAAAGTTTATTCTGGGAAGGCGAGTGTCGTCAATGGTTTTTTTGAGTTTTCTTTTGTCGTACCAAAGGACATTAATTATTCAATCGATTTTGGAAAGATTAGCTATTATGCTGAAAATGGAATTACGGATGCAATTGGATTCGATACGATGTTTTATATCGGAGGTATTAATCCGAATGGCCTGAATGATAACACTGGACCTGATATTGAGTTGTTTTTGAATAATGAATCATTTGTAAACGGGGGAGTTTCAGATGAAACACCAATTCTAATAGCTAAATTGTTTGATGAAAATGGAATAAATACGGTAGGGAATGGTATTGGTCATGATATAACGGCTATTTTAGATGGTGAAACTGGAAATCCTGTAATTTTGAATGATTTTTATAGCGCTGATTTAGATTCATATCAATCTGGAGAGATTCGTTACAATTATGCCGAAATTCCTGAAGGAGAACATACGCTAACACTTAAAGTTTGGGATGTAAATAATAATTCTTCTGAAGCGACAATAAACTTTGTCGTGCAAGATAAAATTGAATTAGAATTAAGACATGTTCTTAATTATCCAAATCCATTTACAACAAGTACTGATTTTTACTTTGAACACAATCAAGCATGTTCTCAATTAGAAACTCAAATTCAAATATTTACAGTGTCTGGAAAGCTAGTTCGTACAATTAATGAGTATGTTCATTCGGAAGGTTTTAGGTCTTCAGGTATTCATTGGGATGGTAGAGATGATTTTGGAGATCAATTAGCAAAAGGAGTATATGTGTATCGGTTAAAAGTTAAAACCCCAGAGGGTTCTTTAGCTGAGAAATTAGAAAAATTGGTCATTTTAAAATAAGTGCGCAATAAAAAAGTCGGATTTACGTATATTTGTTATTATTAAAAGCATTTCATGAATAAAATAATTTTAAATTTTTCGTTTTGTATTGGTTCTTTTGCCGCTTTATCCCAGCCTGTTGGAGATGCTGATGGTAAAATTAATGCATTGCAGCTCAATACGATAACTACTGCTGTTCCATTTATGGCAATTACTCCTGACTCTCGAGCTGGAGGAATGGGAGATGCTGGTACAGCTTTAAGTGCTACAGCGAATTCTATTTATTGGAATACATCAATGTTGAATTTTGCAAAAGATAAATCAGAAATTAGTGTTTCTTATACACCTTGGTTACGTCAATTAACAAATGATATTCATTTATCTTATTTATCAGGATATTATAAATTAAATGATCGTCATTCTCTTGGTGGGGCATTAAGATATTTTTCACTAGGTGAAATAACTTTTACAGATAATCAAGGAAACGTTATCAGAGATGATAAGCCTAGTGAATTTGAATTTACAGGTGGATATGCTTTTAGAACATCTGAAAAAACGAGTGTTGGATTAAATGGGAAATTTGCGTATTCAAATTTGACTGGTGGACTTCCGGCTCAAGGAACTGCTACTAAAGCAGGGGTTGCTGGTGCAGCGGACGTGTCTTTCACTTACTATAATGATGACGCTAAAATCGGCTCAACAAAAGGAGTTTATACGTTTGCGACTACAATTAATAATATTGGAAATAAAATAAAATACACCGATGTTGGAGCGAATAGTCCTGGAGATTTTTTACCTATGAATTTGAAAATTGGGAACTCCTTTTTGGCTGAATTTGATAAGTATAATAATTTAACGTTCTCACTTGAACTTCAGAAATTATTAGTTCCTACACCAGCATTCTATGCTGCAAATTCTGATGGAGATATTGTCTTAATGTCTGGTAAAACAAGTGATGTTGGTATTATTGCAGGTATGTTACAATCTTTTTATGATGCTCCTGGTGTTGTTGAAGAAGATGCTGCTGGTAATTACATTCAAAATGCCGATGGTTCTTATTCTGTTGTAAAAGGAACGAAATTAAAAGAAGAACTTGCTGAAATTAATATTGCGACAGGACTTGAATATTGGTATAACAATATATTTGCTGTTCGTGGTGGATTCTTTTATGAAAACAAAAATAAAGGGGCACGTCAATTCTTCAATTTTGGTGTTGGGTTAAAATACAATAAGTTTGGAATTGATATTTCTTATTTAGCTGCTCTTAAAAGACAAAATCCATTAGCTAACACATTGCGTTTCACAATGAAAATGACTTTGAGTGATAGAGGTTCTGCAAGTAGCGATACAAAACCTGAGTAATGAATCTACGCATAGGTTATGGTATTGATGTTCATCGTCTTGAAAAGGGGCTTCCTTTAATTATTGGTGGAGTCAAAATTGAGTCAACTCATGGGGCAGTTGGGCATTCCGATGCTGATGTCTTATTGCATGCCATTTGTGATGCCATATTAGGTGCTGCTAATCTTAGAGATATTGGTTTTCACTTCTCAGATACTGATCCTAAATTTAAAGGAATTGATAGTAAAGTTTTGCTGAAAGAAGTTATTCTCTTAATGGAGTCCAAAGGTTATCATGTTGTTAATGTTGATTGTACAGTCGTATTAGAAAGTCCGAAAGTAAACCCTCATGTTAATGCGATGAAACAAGTTATTGCTGAATTGCTAAAGGTAGATATTGATGCTGTTTCAATCAAAGCAACAACGCATGAAAAAGTTGATTCATTTGGAAAAAATGAAGCAATCAAAGCTTATGCAGCTTGTCTTTTGAATAAGTAAAATATATTCCAGTAGCAGTAATTTATCATTATCCTTATATTTGCAATGATAGAAAAGAAAATCATGAAAATAAATACTCAATACAACACCAAAGAAGCACTATTAGAATTATACAATAAACCATTGTTAGAACTGGTTTTTGAAGCAGCAACAGTGCATCGTCAATTTCATAATCCATTGGAGGTACAAATGTCTTCATTGTTGAGTATTAAAACTGGAGGTTGTTCAGAAGATTGTGGATACTGTCCGCAAGCTGCTCGTTATAATACTGGAGTGAATGCTCATAAATTAATGTCTGTTGAATCTGTAATTGAACAAGCAAAGAATGCCAAAGAAAATGGTTCATCTAGACTTTGTATGGGGGCAGCATGGAGAGAAGTTAGAGATAATAAAGATTTCGATTCGGTAGTTGAGATGGTGCAAGCTGTAAATGATCTTGATATGGAAGTTTGTTGTACTCTTGGTATGATGAATGAAAATCAGGCTAAAAGGCTAAAAGATGCTGGATTATATGCATACAATCATAATTTAGATACTTCAAAGGATTTTTACGATGATGTAATTTCGACCCGAGAATATGAAGATCGATTGAATACAATTGAAAATGCGAGAAAGGCAGGTATTTCAGTTTGTTCTGGTGGTATTATAGGTATGGGCGAAGCTGTTGAAGATAGAATTGGTTTATTGATGAGTTATATGGAAATGGAGACTCCTCCAGAATCAATTCCAATTAATGCATTGGTTGCCGTAGAAGGTACACCTTTAGAGCAACAAAAACCTATTGAACAATGGGAAATGATCCGTATGATTGCAACTTCAAGAATTGCTTTTCCAAAGTCTGTTATTCGATTATCGGCTGGTAGAACAAAAATGAATATGGAAGGTCAAGCTCTATGTTTTATGGCTGGTGCTAGTTCAATATTTGCCGGTGATAAATTGTTAACAACACCAAATCCAGAGTACAATGAGGATATGGAAATGTTTAAAATTTTAGGTCTAACTCCGAAGCAATCTTTTGCTGATGGGGAGAAGCCAGTTACGAAGCCAGATGCAATAATTGAAGCAAAAAAAATAAAAGAACTTGAACGTGCGGCTCAATTGAAAGAGGCACGAGAATCAATTAGTTAATTTGTTATTTTGGATAATAAACTAATTAATAAACTAATCGAAAGAAAAATGAAGGGAACATATCGTTCCCTTTCTTCTTTTAACGACCATATTGATTTTTTTTCAAACGATTATCTGGGATTATCAACTGTTGAAATTGAGAGTGCATCAAAACAATTTGGTGGCACAGGTTCTAGATTGATTTCGGGTAATTCAGACTTGAAAATGTCTTCTGAATCGAAAATAGCTGAATTTTTTAAAGGAGAAAAGGCATTAATGTTTAATTCTGGATTTGATGCAAATTTGGGTATTTTATCATGTTTACCTCAAAAAGGGGATACCATTATTTATGATGAATTAATTCATGCAAGTATTCGCGATGGTGTAAGACTTAGTTTTGCTCAATCTTTGTCCTTTAAACATAATGATATCATTGATCTTGAAAAAAAAATAAAGCGTGCTACAGGTACGATTTATGTCGTAATTGAAGCGTTATACTCAATGGATGGAGATCTTGGCTTGTTAAAAGAGATCAATTCGTTGTGTAATGAATTTGATGCAAACTTAATTGTTGATGAGGCTCATTCTTCAGGTGTTTATGGTGAACACGGTAAAGGTCTAGTTTTTGAATATGGTCTAACTGAATCTGTCTTT
>Ga0102899_1000375_pt1 | contig 16792 bp, 16 predicted proteins | sample Colrivmeta1555B3_FD_78455 | JGI IMG/M metagenome (GOLD analysis project Ga0102899, IMG submission 78455) | Estuarine microbial communities from the Columbia River estuary - metaG 1555B-3 | ecosystem: Environmental > Aquatic > Marine > Intertidal zone > Estuary | place: USA: Columbia River... | reverse complement strand
TTAAAAGTACTGAATGGGATGAAATTAATTATGCATTGTTTAAACCGTCTCAACAAAAACCCAACAAAACGTATCCTTTAGTTGTTGTATTTCATGGCTCTGCAGAAATTGGAAATGACAACATTGTAACTTCACATATTTTAGGTGATGCTTTACCCAAATGGCTATTCAAACACACTAAAAAATAATTTCCAAACAAAAATTACGATCGCTTTATAGTGGTTTTAAGCATCGGCTAATAAATTTTAAAAGAAAATCATTCTTATCTTTAAACACGGTTTCAAATAATTATATCTCATGAAATTTAAGCGATTATTACTCCTAATATTTCCATTATTGATTCAAAGCTGTCAGAATGATGAATTGAACAATAACAATCTAACTGAAACCACACAGGTTCAAAAATCGAACACAAATCGTTTTGAAGATTTACACCAATTAATTCAAACAGATATAAACAATCGAAAAAAAAATGATTCAGTTGTTGAAGGAACTCCTGTTGTTACAATTGGCAATCAAGTTTGGATGAAATATAACCTAAACGTAGCTCATTTTTCAAATGGTGATGAGATAAAACACGCAAAAACCGAGGAGGAATGGCGGAGATGTTGTGATAAAGGAATTCCCGCTTGGTGCTATATTGAAAACAATGGAAAAGAATACAATGCTGTTTTTGGAAAGCTCTATAATGAAGCTGCCATCAAAGATAATAGAGGTTTGGTTTCAAAAAATTGGAGAATTCCAAATGAAAATGATTGGGATATTCTTTGTCAAAATTATAAGCTTCCTACATGTAATTTAAAAAGTAAAGTGGGGTGGATGGATAAAGCTATCGGGAACTGTGGCACCGTTTCTCCGAATCCTCATTTAGCAACATCAGCTTTTGTAATCTACCCAGGAGGATATCGGCTTTCACCTTCTGCTTTTGCAGCGCCATTTGAATGGGCATGTTTATGGACTTTAAATGAACAGGGAGAGACTTCAGTATTTAACTTAACGGATCAACTGGCTCAAGTTTCATTTGTTGCTGGCGATAATTACAAAGGGGTAAATATTCGTTGCATTAAACGCTAATTTGATTTCAAAATTCTACATGTTTGTGTGATTTAAATAATAGACTATGATTTATACAAAATTACTTTTGGTGTTTACACTGACAACTAATTTGTTGTTTGGGCAGGAACTACCAACAATTATTAATCAAACAGACTTTTCAATCGGTAAGTCGATTCTTTTTAAATCAACTATCTTAGATGAAAACAGGGAACTTAATATATATCTACCCTCAAGTTACGCAACACATAGCACTAAAAAATACCCAGTAATCTATTTATTAGACGGCTCCAAGGATGAGGATTTTATACATGTGGCTGGAATTGTTCAGTTTGGTTCTTTTTCTTGGATAAATATGATTCCTGAATCCATTGTTGTAGGAATAGGAAATGTTGACAGAAAAAGAGATTTTACCTACCCCTCTCAAAGCAATTTGGATCAAGAAGAATTTCCAACTGCTGGACACTCTGGAAATTTCATTCATTTTATAGAAAATGAGCTACAACCATTAATTGATTCAACCTACAGAACTACTCCAAATAAGACAATTATAGGTCAATCTTTAGGAGGGCTTTTGGCAACTGAAATACTTTATAAAAAGCCTGAACTCTTTGATAATTACATTATCGTGAGTCCAAGCTTGTGGTGGGATGATGAGAAACTATTAAAAACACATCCTAAAGAATTTGAATCAAAGAAATCAATTTACATTGCTGGAGGAAATGAAGGGGAAGTTATGGAGCGTACAGCAAAAGAATTGTTTCTAAAACTTGGAGAGCACCAAAATAAAAACACGAATTTATTTTATGAATTTTTAAATGGTAAAACGCATGGAGATGCACTTCATATTGCTGTTTATAATGCCTTTGAAAAAATATTTAAATCGGAATAAAAAAAGGCTTCAAATCTATTTAGAATAGACCCAAGAATAGACCGTTGCCAACCAAAATCATTTGGAAATAGTATTTTTATTCAAAACACATACCATGTATACTCGACTGTTTCTTTTTGGCTTGCTATTATTCCTTTCCTCTTGCGGAACAAGATACGCTTCTATTACTTACCGAGAAGTGGATAAAAATGAATCAGAAGAAAATACAGTAAACCCATCTAAAATTAAAATAGGTAAGACGAGCGATGAAGAATCTTATAACTCAACTAGCGACATTTTAAAAGATGATGGTATTTATAATGAGACTAATCTTGAATTAGCACTTAAATCTGAAAATATTGTTGCTTCAAATAGAGCCAGTTTATCACATAGCACCAAGCCTAATAAAAAAAAGAGCTCTAACCCTAGCGCTTATGAAAAGTCTGAGTTTCAAACAAAATGGCCGCCAAATGAAACAAAAAACAATGACCCTTACATAAATAGTGAAATCGTAAGACTTTTAGGAATGCTTGGATTGATAACTATTTTAACGGTAGCTATTTTAGGACTTTTAATTCTAATATTCATTGGAGAACCATGGCAATTAATTCTTGCGATTATTGGAATGGCCTGTATTATCACTGTGATTGTCTATTTTATTCAACGTCTTTATCGGACGGATGACATCATAGCCATGAATAAAAAAAGATGGATAATTGCTTTATCAATCGGTTTTGGCTTAATGACTCTATTGTTTGTTGTACTATTAGGTTTAGATTGGTTTTAAGTTGTTTTTACATTATTGAAAACATAGGTAAATAATACTCTGTAAGAAATCACCTTTTCTTAAAAGAGATAGATAAAGTCATTCATTTAAAATTCGCTCATACTGGCAACATTTAGGCAATGAATTATATGTTTTATTACTTGTTTTTTGATTTTCTGAATCGTGTCCTGATTTAACAATTGAGTTAATTATATCTCCTATTGATGTAATGTTGTTATCAAACTTAACTGTGAGCAATAACGTTTCAGAATTCCAATTTGCAAAAGACACACCCTTCTCATTTAATGAGATATTTTCAATTCTTTCTTTACACATTTCACAACCTCCATTTACAAAAATAACTTCTGTTTTATGTGCCTTTACCTCTTCATTAGTATAAACTTTTTTCTTTTTCGCATTAATATCAAAAACCAAAGAAGCGGTTACTCCAAACTGATTTTTTAATTTCGAAGTATTAAATTTTTGATAAACAGGGAGGTCAACAGCAACAGCTAATCGGTATTTATCCATAAATGTTTGACCTATTTGTGTTGAAATTGTACCAATAAAACTACCTGTTGTAGCCATTACAAACCGCTCTTTGTTCGCAGGAAAATTAATGTCTTTAAGTCGAAAACTAGATCTTAATTCAACAATAAAGTCTGTTTTACACGAAAACTTAGGGAAAGTTTTACCAATAAACAACGAAGAATTAATTCCTGATCCATATCTGTATTGTTCAAAGTTTTTGAAATTAATGTCGTACAAATTAATAAAAAACAAACTGAGATTTTGTTTGGAGAATCGTTTAAACACCAACAATTTAGGTACCACTCCAAATCCAATAGTAGACGTTTGATTATCTACAGATAACTGCACTCCATCTTCTAAAACTTGGTAGTGGTATCTTGAAGGGATTTTTGCCCCTAATCCAGCTGTTAATTCAAATCCTCCATCTGTTTTATACAATAGCCCTTTTAATCCAATTATAGCATCGCTTAATCCAAATCCTCTCATTTCAACGGTTGAAAATGGCTCAACAAATGACGTTTTATAAAATTGTGATTTATTAATAAAATATCCGATTGTTCCTTCAAATGTAATTCTCTTTGTAATCCCGATATTAATATTTGTACCAACGAAATTAAAATTTGCCCCATCAATCAAATATTTTGAATCTACATCTTGTTTTATTGATCTTGAATGCGTCCCGAAGGCAAATACACGTACATTTCCAGGATTTAATATACTTTGATTATTAGCCCCTCCCATTGGGGTTCCTTGAGAGCAGCATTGTGAAAAGGAGCGTATACTTAAGAGTAAAAAAAGCAGAATAATCAATCTAAACTTCATAATTATTCAATAACGTAAATCGTAATTTCTTTAACCGCAGAATTTCCTCCACTATCATTTACAGTACAAGTAATATGATGTTCTCCCGTACAGCAACCATTAAAAGTTACATCACTTCCGCTACCGATAATTGTACCGATATCTAAAGTCCAGCTGTATGTTATATTCTCTCCTGTTGCAACTGCATGTAACCCTGTAGAAGCGTTTAAAGTGATTGTTTCACTTTCCGCTGATAATGATTCAAAATTTAATGCGACAGATACTGGTTTAGTTGCTTCTTCTTTTTTACAACCCAATACTGTTATTATTAGAGCTATTAACGCAAATAAATAAACTGTTTTTTTCATAATTAAACCTTTTAGTTAAGTGCAATATAAACTAGAAGTGAATAATATTGTATGAGTTATATCATATCAAGGAGTCACAAACCGTTAAAAGATCGTGACAGATTATCAGGCTATAGATTTACAAAAAAAATACTCTTTAAGCTGAAAACTGATTGCAAATTCAAAATGATTTCAACATACAAATAATATTTGTGGGGCATTGGTTTTTTAATTACCTTTTAACCAATTATAAATCTAACCCTATTAATATGATGAGGCTATTTTTTATTCTTCTTTTTATTGGGTTTATAAATACGGTTTCAGGACAGTTTTCCGTGTCAACTGGCATTACGAGGCAGGTTGATGCTTTAGGAGGGAATAGTCTTTTCCACTTTTACGGAAAAAATTCTTTGGAATTGTTTAACGGGGCAATCATTCAAGGAGATTACGAACATGGGTTTTTCAGAGCATACACAGAAGTTGGTTACTTTGCTTCTAAATTTGATCATGAATTAGTAGATGAAGATAATTTTGGATCAAGCCACAATAGTTGGCATTCAATAAAAACTTACAAATCAAATGTATTCTTCAACATGTTCACCTTCAAACTTGGAACAGGTGCCGTTTTTAACATAAAGAGTAAAGGCAAGTTCTGGAATACCTTTTCTATCAACTTCTTTTTTCAATTAGATAAATTCAATCGTATAAAAGAAAAAGATCAAGTTTTGTATGAATCAAATTCATCAAGTCATTACGGTCAATTTGGTTGGCAAACTAAGTATACTGAATACCCACCTAACTATAATGAATTTAGCATATTGTATTTTGAGTCTTTTATTCTGCAATACGGAAATGAATTAAAATTCAGAATGGGATACCAAAATTATTTTTTTGAGCTGTCTGGTTCATTGGGATTAATGAATGACCGACGATCATTTAATGGTGTTTACATTGCTGATATTAAGCAATTTCACGGTCCATTGTGGAATTGGAATACAGGAATAAAAGTGGGATACAAATTCAATAAAAAAACAAAAGCATCTATTTCGTCAGATGCATTGCCTATTATAAAATAGCTTTATAGCTTGTATTTACAACTCACCCATTAACTCTAACGTTTCTTTTGCTGCTGCTTGTTCTGCTTTTTTCTTAGAAGATCCTGCTCCACGTCCAAATTCTTTTTCGTTAATCATGATTCGGATAACGTAAACCCAATCTCCGCCAGAATTATCTTCAGAAACAACTTCGAATGTAATTGGCAACCTGTTTTTCTGGCTCCAGATAAACAATTTCGATTTAAAATCTATCTCCTCTTCCAATAATTGATTTAAATCAACATAAATTCTGAACACATGATTTACAAATGATTTCTGAACGTTACCAATACCCCCATCAAGATAAATTGCGCCTATAATCGCTTCAAAAGCATTCCCTTCAATCGTTTCAAGCTTTATTGATCGTCCTTTGTTGTAATTCATTAGACGAGATAACTCCATTTCATGAGCGATCATCCCAAGTGTACGACGACTTACAATTTTAGATTTAATTTTTGTAAGATATCCTTCGTCCTCATTTGGGTATTTCTGATATAATAAGTCTGCTATTACTAAATCTAGTGCAGCATCTCCTAAAAACTCAAGACGTTCATTTGATGGCGCTTCAAAATTATTCGCGTAGGACTTATGGGTCAATGCCTTTTCAAAAAGAGCGACATTCTTAATCTTATACCCAAAGCGTTGCAATATGAACAAGGTAATTTCTTGTTCTCTTGGTGATTTCTTTTTGGAAAAAAATGGAAATAGTGCGAACAACTATCCTTTGAATTTTTTAACGATTACACTTGTATTGTGTCCTCCAAATCCGAATGTGTTTGATAAGGCAATATTCACTTCGCGCTTTTGAGCAGTATTAAAAGTGAAATTTAACCTGTTATCCAACTCTGGATCATCCGTAAAATGATTGATTGTTGGAGGTACGATATCGTTTTGAACGGCTAATACACAAGCAATTGCCTCAATGGCTCCGGCAGCACCAAGTAGGTGACCTGTCATTGATTTAGTTGAACTAATGTTGATGTTTAAGGCGTGTTCTCCAAAAACTTGTTCAATTGCCTTAACCTCAGCAATATCTCCAAGAGGTGTAGAAGTACCGTGTACATTTACATAGTCAATATCAGATGCTTGAATTCCTGCATCTTCAATTGCAGAAAGCATTGTGTTTTTTGCTCCTAAACCTTCTGGGTGCGGTGCAGTCATGTGATAAGCATCACCAGACATACCTCCTCCGATTACCTCAGCATAGATTTTAGCTCCTCTTTTAATCGCGTGTTCATATTCCTCAAGGATTAATGCTCCTGAACCTTCCCCTAAAACAAATCCATCACGATCAACGTCAAAAGGACGTGAAGCAGATGTAGGATCATCATTTCTAGTAGAAAGAGCTTTTAACGCATTAAAACCACCCATACCCATTTCATTAACACAAGCTTCAGAACCTCCAGTAACGAAAGCATCTGCCTTACCTAAACGAATGTAGTTATAAGCATCAATAATTGCATTTGATGAAGAAGCACAAGCAGAAACCGTAACATAGTTAGGTCCTCTTAAACCATATTTTATAGAAATATGACCCGCTGCGATATCAGCAATCATTTTAGGAATAAAGAAAGGATTGAAACGTGGTGTTCCATCTCCTTCGAAGAAACTTTGTGATTCATCTTGGAATGTTTTTAAACCTCCAATTCCTGAACCCCAAATTACTCCAATTCTGTCTAAATTGTGTTCAGATTCTAAAATCGCAGAATCTGCTATAGCTTCCGAAGCGGAAACCATAGCAAATTGCGAAAATCTGTCTTGTTTTCTAGACTCTTTTCTGTCCATGTGGTCTTCAACATTAAAGTCTTTAACCTCACAGGCAAATTGTGTTTTAAACTTCGATGCGTCGAATTGAGTGATGGGAGCTGCTCCACTTTTTCCGTTTAATAAACCATCCCAGTATTCTGATAATGTATTACCAATTGGCGTTAAGGCACCTAAGCCTGTGACAACTACTCTTTTCAATTCCATAAACGAATCGTTAGTTCAAATTAATTTAATATTCTAGTTCTACTAGTTAGCGTTTTCTTCGATGTAAGAAACTGCGTCTCCAACTGTTTGGATATTTTCAGCTTGATCATCTGGAATTGCAATATTGAATTCTTTTTCGAATTCCATAATTAATTCTACTGTATCAAGAGAATCAGCTCCTAAGTCGTTTGTGAAGCTCGCTTCGTTAGTTACTTCGCTTTCTTCAACACCTAATTTATCTACTATAATAGATATTACTTTTGATTTAACGTCAGACATTTCTTGTTATTTTAAAGGTTAATTCAGCCGCAAAGAAAACCACAAATTATCAAAAGACAAAATTATTATTCATAATATTCAATAATTGCCTCTGCTGCTTTACGCTTTAAGTCAGGTACCATCGCGTTTTCCGATGGAAATCCAACTGGTATTAGAAGGAATGGACGCTCATTTTCAGGTCGTTCAAGTGCTTTTGAAATAAAATTCATTGGACTAGGCGTATGAGTTAAGGCAACCAATCCTGCGTTATGTACCGCCATCAAAAGGAATCCGGAAGCCAGGCCGACAGATTCTGACACATAATAATTGTTTAATTTATTCCCATTTTCATCCAAATCATATGCTTTTTTCATAACAATCACAATCCAAGGAGCAATATCAATAAATTCTTTTTGCCAGTCTGTTCCTAATGGTTCTAGATCTTTTATCCAATCATCAGACATTCTTCCGCCGTATGATTTTTTTTCTTCCTCTTCGGCCAAAGCTCTTAATTTAGACTTCAATGTTTCATTTGAAATTAAACAAAATGTCCATGGTTGTTTGTGCGCCCCTGAAGGTGCCGTTGAGGCCGTTTTCAAAATGTTTTCCATAACCTCCTTCGGGACTTCTTTTGAGGAGAAATCACGAACAGATCTACGTGTGTCAGCCCATTTGTAAAAGTCACTTGAACGCTGCAGCATTTCCTCATTTGAATATGTTTCTCTTTCAAAAGGAAGGAATGGGTGTTTCGATTCTTGCATAAAGATTTAAATAAAGTATGAGTTAAATATAAGTATACTTCCTAACTTTGCCGAATGAAGAAAACTAAATTGGCAATTTTTGCTTCAGGATCTGGAAGTAATGCGATGAATTTAATTCAGTATTTTAAGAGTCATTCAACGATAGAAGTTGAGTTAATTTTAAGCAATAATAAAAATGCACCCATCATTGCAAAGGCTGAAGCTGAAAATGTAAAAACCTTTTGTTTGACGAATGCCGAAGTGTCTGATGGAACTATTTTAAATGAGTTTTGTCAAAAAAACAACATCGACTGGATTATTTTAGCAGGTTACCTACGATTAATCCCTGCGGATTTCATTACTCATTTTGAGAATAAAATAATCAATTTACACCCTTCATTACTGCCTAAATATGGTGGTAAAGGAATGTTTGGAAGTCATGTTCATGAGGCCGTGATAGCAAATAAAGAAACAAATACAGGAATATCAATACATTATGTAAATCATGATTTTGATAAGGGAGCAATCATTGCTCAATTTCACTGTGCAGTTGATGCAAACGACACAGTTGATAATGTTGCGGCAAAAATTCACCAATTAGAACAAAGCTACTTACCTGTAGTTATTGAAAAAACAATTTTAAATTCACTTGTATGATTTCATTCTTTTCGGCCATTAATTGGTCAGATATATTCAAAGCCTCAATGGTTCTTTTTGCTGTTATTGATATAATCGGATCAATACCAATGATTATTAAATTAAAAGAGAATTCGGGAGACTTACACCCAATGAGAGCTGCTCTTGTTTCTCTTGCCATTATGATTGGTTTCTTAATTGTTGGTGAAAACATATTGAAGTTATTTGGTGTTGGTGTTAGTTCTTTTGCTGTAGCTGGTTCTTTAATTTTATTTGCAATGTCTCTTGAAATGATATTAGGAGTGCGATTGTTCAGAGATGATGCCACAGGAAAAGTAGCAAGCGTGGTGCCGTTAGCCTTTCCTATTATTGCTGGAGCCGGTACAATGACCTCTATCATTTCATTAAGAGCAGAGTATCATGAAATCAATATTTCCATCGCTATTTTAATCAATATAATACTTGTTTATGTTGTTTTAAGATTGACGAAGAAAATCGAGCATTTATTGGGAGAAGGAGGGATCGCTATATTGAAGAAAGTTTTTGGAATTATCCTTTTAGCAATTGCTGTTAAACTGTTTAGCACAAATGTGAAAGAACTATTTACGTAGAAAAATCTGTATTTAATTAAAAAGGGGCATTGATAATCAATGCCCCTTTTTTACATCTATTTTTTTTAAGATTATCTTCCTGGAGAAAAAGAACCTGAGCCACCTGTTGAGCCCTCAATTATTTGCATTCCCTCTGAGTATTTTCGTGTGTTTAAAACCTTTCCTCTTTTATCGTAAACAATAAAATCACCATGTTTCAATCCATCTTTGTAATCAATCTCCTGAAGTAAATTTCCACGTCTATCGAATTGTTTCATTTTACCATCCAATTTTCCAGATTTATAGTTTGTTTCTACTGCAGGCAATTTACCCCCTGGGTGATAAGCAATCCATTGTCCGTGTTTAAGGCCTTCGCTGTAATCCCCTTCTTCTGTTGGCCTAAAGTCCTTTTGAGAAAAAGAGATTGAATGGCCGTGCAATTTACTTTCCATAACCACATGATCTTTCATGATGCCATAATCCATTTTAGATTTTTTGCGAAACAATTTATATGTCATTAAATCCTTTTGTTTCCCATTTTCAAAAAATTCAGACCACTCACCAACTTTCATGTTGTCCTTGTATTTTCCTGACAAATGAAGCTTATCATTTTCATAATAAGAATACCATTCACCATTCAATTCACCTTCGTGAAAATTCGCTTTATTTTTTAAGCTTCCAGATGGCCAGTAATTCATCCATTCGCCTTGTTCTTTACCAGTTTGATAATTTCCTTCCATTAATAACACTCCGCTTTCATAGAATGTTTTCCATTGACCATGTTTTTCATCTTTTTCAAAAGTACCTTCCTTAAACTTTGTACCATCTTTGTAAAAATACGTCCACTGCCCCGTTCTTAATCCTTCTTTAAATTTTGCATGATAGGATATTTCTCCTGTAGGATACCAATATGTCCAATCTCCATCTTGTAAATCATTCTTAAAAGGACCTTGCATATCTCTAGTCCCTTTATTGGTATACCATGTCCACTCTCCTTTTTTCTTCCCTTGATCATACCTTCCCTCAACATTTAAGGTACCATTGTCATAAAAGTAATTGTACTGACCGTGCAGAATGCCATCTTCATAATGACTTGTTTTCTCTTTAGCGCCACGATAGTAAAAATAATTCCACTCTCCGCTTTTTAAACCTTCCTTAAATTCACCTGTTAAAGTAGGATAGCCATACACGCTAATTTCTTCAAATTTACCGTGTTTAAGCCCATTTTTAAAATTATACCACTCTTTAACAGCTCCTGTTGTATAATATGTTGTCATTTCACCATCCCCATTAACGATCGTTTGTGTATGTAACGAATCAGGCAAGTAAAATTCCCAAACATAATTATCGTCTCCTTTTGTTTCTTCAACCGATTTAAGGCGTCCATCACGGTAATAATATTTCCAAGAACCAATCGGGTGATCCATTTTGTATACACCTTCTGTTTTAATGTCTCCCGTTTCATACCATTCCGAATAAATGCTATCCTGACGGTTGTATTTAAAGTATCCCTCTTGTCTTTTTTTACCATTTGAATAATAAAGAGTGACTTTTCCATGAAGCATATCTTTGTAATATTCCCGCACCTCTTCCTTCGTTCCTGAACGATCATAATACTCCCATTTCCCGTGCTTCTCTGTTGTTTCTCCAAGCTCGTCTTTATAGTACTTACCTCTTGATTGTATCTGAATTTTATTGAAATCCCAGTAAGTAGAGGATGGTTTCGTTAAGTTTTCTTTATTAATTTCCTGTGCATTTACTAGAAATGAAAAACAGCTAATAAGAAAGATGAATAATAAACGCATTTTTAGTTTATGTTTATAATGAATACTTTGAAGATTGGTTACTTAAGACCGATTACTCCCTGAACAATCAGTACTAATCCAAAAAGAGCAAAAACAATTCCAATAAATCGATTTAAACCAATAAGCACATTTCTTGTAACTAAAGGGCGTAGTTTCTTTGCACCAAAAATTTTAAGAAGATCGATAGAGAAAAATGTGATCAAAATTGTAGAAATAAACATCAACATACCCCCTTTTGATCCGTCTGATGCGGCATCTTTTGCTCCAAGTGTCATAACACTAAACCAGTAAAAAATGACCAATGGATTTGCTAAATTCAACAAAAACCCCTTTAAGGCATACAACGCGTAATCTTTCGCACTTGAAGCTGAATCTACAGTACTTTTGATTTTTGTTTCACCTACTTTTTTGAAGAAATTAACGATTCCATAGACCAGAAAAAGAGAGCCACCGATTAACCTTAAAATAGAATTGTCTTGCCCCTGACTTAACTCTGAGACTTGATTGTAAAAAATATACGCGACAAGAATGTAAAGCATGTCGTTTATCAAAACACCCAAATCAAAAGCGATTGCTGCTCTAATGCCCTTTCGGATGCTTGTTTCTAAAAGCACAAAAAATACAGGTCCAATCATTATACTTAGTATAAAACCTGTTAGTAATCCTTTTAATATTAAATCCATTTAACTCTTTATTGGCTATTTACAAAAATAGCGTTTCCATTCTCTTTTTCCTCTCAAAATGAGAGTTATTAAAAAAATGTTCAATGTTTTTTACACGAATCTTTCTTTTTAATAGAAGATGCTTACATTTGTAACTCTATTGAAGTGGGTAACAATAACGCTTCGTTTAATACATTTATATGAAACTTGCAGCAGCAAACAAACAGTTAGATAGCATTATTGCTAAAGTTGAAAAGGATGGAGTTAAAGCATCAAAGTTGGTTGAAGATTTAAAAGCGCTTCGTGAATTAGCTTTGAAAGAACAAGATCCTTTAGTTACTAAAGTCTTACGTTTAACGTATGAATTCTTAACTGAAAACAAATCATTTTCTGTTCAAGCGCAATATGAAGAAGATGAAGAAGAAAACGAATATCCTATCGAAATTGAAGATAACGAGAACCTTTTGTATTTGTTAAATTTGCTGAAAAATGCAGATCACAAAATTAATCGTGAAGAAATTAAAGATTACAGAACTGCTTTAAAGCAAGAATTATATTAGAATTTCACCTCATTAAAAAAACCATTTCATTGAATGAAATGGTTTTTTTTTGTTCCATTGCCAACGTTAGCTTAAAACTTTACGTCTTATTATTGAATATTGACATTCTGGTTTGTTCAATATTTTGGTTTTATTTCCTTGCAGGTTGCCTGAAAAGAGTTTTATAGTTACCTTTCCGTTTCAAAAAAATTCTTTTCAGGTTTTTTTAATCACAATACTGACAATAACTTCTAAAGTCGTTTGAATTGTGAGAAAATGGAACATCTTTGTCGTAAATATCCTCAATAATTTCTTTTAAAAACTCAGGAAATCTTTCAATGCATTCATTGTAGTCAAATTTGTTCGTGTTTAATGTAAAGGGAGCGTGTTTACCTGACACAAAAGAAATGATTGATGACTCAGGGTAAACATTATGTTTTTTAGCATAGAGGTATGCATATTGCATTAATTGTAGAATGTGTTTCTTCTCTTTCATGCTTTTAATGGAAACTTCTTTTACATCCCCTTGCGTGAAAAATTTAACTTCTGATTCATCAACTTTTCCAGATTTATAATCAATAATTCTGATTTTTTCTCCGATAGAATCAATTCTATCAATGTACCCCCTTATTTTGACTTTTTTTGGTTCTCCAAAAATTTCTAATTCAATTTCTTCTTCATAAAGACGCTCCAAAGCCTCTATAAAAACAGGTTCCTTTTGTTGAGATAAAAACAGAATTTCAGCTTTTAAAAACCTTTCCGTTAATTCTTGAGCCATTTGGTATGCCAGTCTGTTTTTTCCTTTTAAAAAGGCATCTTGGTCTCCGTTAAAGTGCTTCGAAAACTCACTTTTAAGTATAACCAAGTAATTTTTGAGCATTCCTTCAACATCAAGTGATGTAATGTTTTTTGGTTTTGGAAAAACCTCATTTCCATTTTTGTCGAATCGAGCAAATGGAGTATAGAGTTCTTCCAGCGTATTATGGATAAATGTTCCAAAAGTACTATGTTCAATTTCCTCTTCAACCTCATCTTCCTCCCCAAATTCCATAATGTATCTGAAATAAAAGTCAAGTGGACAAGCAATGTATTTTTTAAGCATGGATGCACTTGATGAAGCTTCAAAAAGTTGGTCTAATCGAGAAATTATTTCGGGTGTTTTTTCAATTTGAGTAACCAATTTTTTCTCGCCAGGTTTTAATGCATAGATTCTTTTGTTGATCTTAATATTTGTGTTTTCTCGCGATAATTCCTTTTCAATTTGTAGTATATACCTACTTGGTTCATTTGCCCCGATTGCTTCTTCAGAAGTGCAATAAGTAATGTGTAAATCTTCGCACTTATTTAATAATCGGTAAAAATGGTGACTAAATAAACCCTGCTTTTCTCGTGGTGTTGGAAGGCCTAAATATCTTCTAAGATCCATTGGTATCATCGTTTGAATTGGATTTGTAGGGGGCAATTTCCCTTCATTCATCCCAATGCAAATAATTCTTTTGAAATCTAAACCTCTGGTTTCCAGCAGTCCCATAATCTGAATCCCATCTAATGGGTTTCCGTGATATGCGATACTTTTTTGACTCCAATGTTGGTTGAATAGATGTTTGAAGCTTCTTAAACTCATATCTGGAATTCCCTCAGCTAAAATGTTTTCAAAATCAATTAAAGATCCGTCAAAACATTCTAAAATGGCCTTTTCAAAAGCAAATATTGGCTCAAAAGCTCCATAAAATTTTTGATTTAAACTTCTAATTAGCTTCAATGTAGCACGCCAATCATTCTCCCAGTCGGTCGTAATAAGCGTTAAAATATCATTTAAATGAGTGCTTACATTAATGTTCTTGACACTTACAAAAATTTTATTGCGCTTAATAATTTCTTGCTCTACCTTTTGAGCTTCCTTTTTTTCATCCTCATTAAGTAAGGCAAGTATAAATGGATGATTCCAAATTGACTGAAAATCGGCATAATAAAGCGCATTTGTTTTAAATCGCACCTTGTTTTCTTGAATAGCAAAAAGCAACTCCATCCATGTTTTAATGGCTGTGTTTTTAATTGGCAACCCCAATGTTATATTCGCTTTTCCGATGTTAGCAGGTAAGTTTTTTATCAATGAAGTAATTAAACTTTCATCAGCTAATAAAAGTAAAGTTTCATTTATTTCATCCTTTGTAAGCCCTTGAATAATACTTGCTGCAACTTTGACTTGCCCCGTGTTTTGAGCACATTCAATCAATTCAATATTTATTGTTTTTGCTATTAGCTCGTTCTTTATTACAGGTAAATTTGAGACACCCAAATCCTCTTTTAATTTACGAATAAAAGTCCCCGCTTCATGTTGTTTGTTGTTCACGTAGTACTCGTCTGCATCAACCAAAATATCGGCCCTACCCAATTGGGAAAGTTGCTTGATTAAGCTTGTTTCAGCGGGAGAAAGTGCATTAAAACCAGCAAATAAAAATCTTTGTTGAGGATTGCTCGTAAAGAAACGATCAATATTTACTGTTGCTTCTTGAAAAGCAGAACCTGGTAATAATTGATTGTTATCCTTTAACGTTTTATTCAATTCATTATAATATACAGGCAGCCGATCCCAAAACTCCATGAATCGCTTTTGACCTTCAGTTAAAGTTTCGGAATCAAAACTCCAGTTTTCAATTTCCTTTATGTCGGCCAAATTTTTAAATACTTGCTTAGCCTCCAAAAGATAACGATCTATCTCATTAAAATCATTTAATAAAATTTCTCCCCAAGTTAAAAACTCATCAAAAGACTCGTCTACTTGTTCTTTCACATGCTTTAATTGAATATTGAACAACAATACAAGTGCCCTTGTTTTATCTATTATTGTATTTGGAGTATGTCTTTTAATCCAGTGGTCAATGGTTATCATTTCTGGAGCAAGAATCGGTCTTTGAAACTCCTCATAAAGAGCAGCAGCAATGTATTTTCGCATTCGTTCAGAAGGCACAATAATCGTCAAATCTTCTAAAGGAATATTTGCTTCTTTTACATGATTTGCAATTGATTTTACGAATGTCATTTGTTAAACTTTACGCGATAAAAAATTCCAATATGTTGATCTATTCAAGGTGCTTGTTTTTGCCTCAGGGTAATACGATTCAAAAAGCGCAGGTATTTTTACTTTTTTTCGTTTCTCCCAATCCGTTTTATAGGCCATTAATTTTTCTCCCTTTTCAATGAAATCAATTTGCTGGCGCGTATGTGTTCTCCAAAAATAAATGTCCTTATTAAGGCGATTCATTTTAAGCCATTTCACGCGTTCACTAATTACATAATTGCGCCATAGCTGAGCCATGTCATTTCGAACAAATGTTGGATTAAAATTATTGATGAGCACATTTCTAATTCCATTGTCCTGGAAATAAATACAATGGGCTTTTTTTAATTCATACCTTCCTTCTTTGTGAAAAGACGGTATTTTAATCAAAACAAAGGCATCAACCAATAAATCAATATATCGTTCAACAGTTTCATTATCAAGACCACAACGCTCGCCCACTTCATTATATGAAATAGGTTCTCCCAATTCAAATGCTAATATTTGAAGCATCTGTCTCAATTTAACTCCTTTGTTCACACGATCCTTAGCTCCAAGGTTGGTGTTTATTATTTCAGCTATGAATTCTTTTAGTGTATTTTCTGCTTCTTCTAAATTTGCGATAACCTCTGGAAAGTTTCCAAAAATCAATCTGTCTTCTAGCAATTTTTCTTCCTCAGGTAATCCAAAGTGTTGAGCTGATTCGTAAAAAGAAGGAGCAAACAAATCGAAAATTAATCCGGATCCTTCTAAGGCCTCGATTAAAAGCTCATCAATAACGGGTGTAAATGAGCAAGAAATAATAATAGACTGATCTATCTCTCCAGCAAAACTCTTTTCAATTATTTCTTGCAATTCATGGAGGTGTTGAGCTTCATTGAAAACGATAAAATTGATGTCCTTTTCTACCGAATTGATTAATTCATTAATTGATTTTTCTGTATTCTTGTCATCACAATTAAAAACAACAGAAGAAGCATTTAATTCTGAAACAGAAGTTTCAATAAATGGAAGCTTACCACATTTTTTTGGTCCACGAACTAAAACTATTTTACTGTCTTTTAGAC
>Ga0102899_1000368_pt1 | contig 16996 bp, 14 predicted proteins | sample Colrivmeta1555B3_FD_78455 | JGI IMG/M metagenome (GOLD analysis project Ga0102899, IMG submission 78455) | Estuarine microbial communities from the Columbia River estuary - metaG 1555B-3 | ecosystem: Environmental > Aquatic > Marine > Intertidal zone > Estuary | place: USA: Columbia River... | reverse complement strand
TTGATTTCGTTGATTCCGTTGCGTCAATTACGAATCAGCAAGAAATTTTCATTCGATCACAAGTCTCTACTCGTCCACTAATAGATTTGGATAGCATTGATCTAAAGAGGGATTCAATAAATATTTACTCCAAACCTGAATTAATTAATTCATTTATTTCGGAAGACGCCAAATCGATATGCCTATTTGTTAAACATGAAGATTTTTTATCGAAGGATAAGAGTGACAAATTAATTAATGATTTAAATGCTAAAGCTGAAGAATATCATTTTCAGAAGATGCGAATCGCCGGAAGAACAATTGGACAGAAATATTACATAGATGTAATGTCTTATGAAATGATTTTGTTTTTAAGTCTAAGCGCAATCTTGGTTGTTTTATTTCTATTCATCACTTTTCGGTCTGTTTGGGGAATTCTTGTACCACAAGTTGTTATTTTATTAGGAATGCTCTGGTTGATAGGAGGGATGGGGCTTTTTAACGAGCCAATTAATATAATATTGACTGTATTACCATCGATAATGTTCGTTGTTTCAATGTCTGATACGATTCACCTTGTTACGAGGTATTTAGATGCTGTTAAGGTTGAAGAAGATAATTATACTGCTGTTAAGGTCGCGGTGAGAGAAGTAGGACTAGCGACTTTATTAACCTCAATAACTACAGCTGTAGGATTTTTCACTTTGTATTTTGTTCGCATCCAACCAATTCAAATATTTGGTATTGTAATGGGGATAGGTGTTCTAATCGCCTTTGTTCTTACGTTTTTGTTATTACCTAGTTTATTTTATTTAATTCCTGCTCCTAAATCCATTCGGATAAAAGATACACGCAATTTTTGGGAAGGCAAATTAGCTAAATCCTTTGTTTATGTATTGAAAAAGAGAAAAGTGGTTCTTTGGATTGGAGTTGCTGTTTTTGCGATTAGTCTTATTGGCGCAGCAAACATAAATGCGAATAATTATTTGATGGATGATTTGAATCCCGAAGAGCAATTGAAAGTGGACTTTGATTATATGGATACTGAATTTGGTGGTGTTAGACCTTTCTCTTTGGTTATATCATTAAATGAAAAAGAAGACGGTTTTTGGGATGAAGAAATTCTTAAGGAGCTTGATACTGTTCAGAATTATTTAGAAAATGATTTTGGTATAGCTATTCGATCATCACTTATAACTGCGCTAAAAATCATAAATAGAGGCTCGCATTCTGGTAGTCTTGCATATTATAAAATTCCAGAAACTAAGCGTCAAATTCGAAATGCAAAACGTGGATTGAAGATAGCTCAAGGAGGAAAAATAATTCGAACGATGCTAGATTCTACGGAAAGAGTTTGTCTTATTAGTGGAACTTTACCTGATCTTGGAAATGATGAGGTTTCACTTAGAAATGATAAATTGAACCAATTTCTTTCAAAAAGAAAACTGAAAAATAAATTAAATTATAGAATTACAGGTTCAGCCTTTTTAGTTGATAAAAATATTAATTATCTCGCTGAAAGCATGGTTAAAGGCCTTGCTTTGTCTATTCTAATTGTGGCTTTTATAATCGGCTTTGTTTATCGGTCTATAGCAATTACGCTTATAAGTTTAATACCAAACCTGCTGCCTCTTATCTTTATTGCTGGTATTATGGGGTTTCTTGGTATTGAGTTAAAAACATCTACAGCAATAATTTTCACCATTGCTTTCGGTATAGCAGTTGATGATACAATCCATTTTTTAGGGAAATTTAAATTTGAGTTATTAAAAGGAAAAGGAAAACTCTATGCCCTAAAACGAAGCTATTTAACAACAGGTAAAGCAATGATATTAACAACATTAATTCTATGTTCAGGGTTTATTTTACTTGTATTATCAAGTTTTATGGGGACTTTTTACATGGGGGTTCTGTTATGTGCAACTTTGTTTATTGCTTTAATCGCTGATTTAACATTGTTACCCGTCTTACTACTCCTGTTTTATAATCCTAAAGGCAAGAAGTTGAAGAAATAATTCTATTTTTGAGAAACTAGAATTAAACTTCGCTATTATATGTCGCCTAAATCAAATAAAAAGAAACCATCTTTTATTATTTCTCTATTACCAATTATTGTTCTTGTCGGACTTTTATTTTTAAACGTTAAAATATATGGCGAAGATGCGACTTATGGTTCAAATCAAATAGCATTAATTATTGCGACAGGAATTGCGGCAATAATTGGGCTTCGTTTAGGTTTTAATTGGAAGAAATTAGAAAAAGGTATTGTTAAAAGTATTAAGTCAGCTTTGCCTGCAATTTTAATCTTATTATTAATTGGTGCACTGGCAGGAACATGGATGATTTCAGGGGTTGTCCCTACAATGATTTATTATGGATTGGAGATAATACATCCATCAATATTTTTAGTCGCAGCGTGTATTGTTAGTGCTATTGTTGCTATGGCTACAGGTAGTTCATGGAGTACAATTGCAACTGTAGGTCTTGCTTTAATAGGTGTTGGAGAAGCTTTAGGCTTTCATCTACCTCTTGTTGCCGGTGCAATCATTTCAGGAGCATATTTTGGAGATAAAATGAGTCCACTTTCTGATACTACGAACCTAGCTCCAGCTATGGCCGGAACAGATTTAATTACACATATTCGATACATGGCCTTAACAACCGTTCCATCTATATTGTTGACTTTGATAATTTTTTTAATTCTTGGTTTTACCATTGAAACAAATGCAAATGCAGGAAATGTGGCTAATATCATGGAAACAATTGAAGGGAAGTTTTATATTTCTCCTGTTTTACTAATTGTTCCTGCGATTGTAGTGTTCCTAATCGTTAAAAAGGTTAGTGCTGTTCCTGCATTATTAATTGGAACGTTGATAGGAGCAATCGCTGCGGTGATATTCCAACCTGGTATAATACAACAAATTGCAGGCGAAACAAGTAGTTATGCGATGGCATGTTACAAAGCATCTATGGATGCAATGTTTGGTAAGATTACAATTTTGGAAGAAGGAAATTCCATGGAAAGATTATTAACTACCAGAGGTATGGAGGGAATGATGAATACCATTTGGTTGATTATTTGTGCGATGGCTTTTGGAGGAGTAATGGAAGCTTGTGGATTACTTCAGAAAATTACAAAGTCAATTGTTTCTATCGCAAAATCAACTGGGTCATTAATAGCAACTACAGCTGGAACATGTGTATTTTTTAATGCCACTGCCTCAGATCAATATTTGGCAATTGTAGTTCCTGGTAGAATGTTTGCTGAAACCTATGAAGACCGAGGCTTAGCGCCACAAAATCTAAGTAGAACTTTGGAAGATTCTGGCACTGTGACATCCGTTTTGTTCCCCTGGAATACATGTGGTGCTGCTCAATCATCAATATTACATGTTGCAACTGGTGATTATTGGATGTATTGCTTCTTTAATTTGATAAGTCCAGCTATGACAGTGCTTTTTGGCTATTTTAACATTAAAATAGCTCGAATTAACAAACAATAAGATAATACAAGCTGTTATACATCCATTAAAACACAGTTCAAAACCTAATAACGTATGTTTCTTAGGTAATCTATTCTTCTGAGTAGTATGAAATAACTATGTTTTTAGTATTTTTGTTCCACGAAAAATTAAAATTATGTTTGAAAATTTAACGGATAAGTTCGAAAGAGCTTTTAAGGTATTAAAGGGACAAGGTCAAATTTCAGAAATTAACGTTGCAGAAACGCTTAAAGAGGTAAGACGTGCATTACTTGACGCCGATGTTAACTTTAAAACAGCTAAGGAATTCACCAATTCTGTTAAAGAAAAAGCGATTGGTCAAAATGTACTTACGTCACTTTCTCCAGGTCAGTTAATGATTAAAATCTGCCATGAAGAGTTGGTAGAATTAATGGGAGGAAATGAAGTTGAGATAAACATCAAAGGTAATCCTGGTATAATTTTAATGTCTGGTCTTCAAGGTTCTGGTAAAACGACTTTTTCAGGAAAATTAGCTAGTTACCTAAAAAACAAGAAAGGCAAAACACCGTTATTAGTAGCTTGTGATGTATATAGACCAGCGGCAATTGATCAACTGCATGTTTTAGGGGAGCAATTAGGAGTTGAAGTATATTCGAATAAAGAGGAGAAAAATCCTGTTAAAATTGCTTTAGCGGCCGTGCAACATGCAAAAGCGAAAGGATTTAATGTAGTGATAGTGGATACAGCTGGGCGTTTGGCTGTTGATCAACAAATGATGAATGAAATTGCAGATGTTAAAAATGCAATTAATCCAACAGAAACATTATTTGTTGTCGATTCTATGACTGGGCAAGATGCAGTAAATACGGCAAAAGCTTTTAATGAGAAGATCAATTTTGATGGTGTAGTTCTTACAAAGTTAGACGGAGATACAAGAGGAGGAGCAGCCTTGTCAATTAAATCGATAGTAAACAAACCAATCAAGTTCGTTGGTACAGGTGAGAAAATGGATGCATTAGATGTATTCTATCCTGCACGTATGGCTGATCGTATTTTAGGGAAAGGTGACATTGTTTCTCTTGTAGAAAAAGCACAAGAACAATTCGACGAGGAAGAAGCTAGAAAGCTTCAAAAGAAAATACAGAAAAACACATTCGATTTTAACGACTTTTTGGCTCAACTTCAGCAAGTGAAGAAAATGGGTAATGTAAAAGACTTAATGGGAATGATTCCAGGGATGGGGAAAGCAATGAAAGGCGTTGAAATAGAAGATGATGCCTTTAAACATATAGAAGCAATTATATATTCTATGACTCCTTCAGAACGCTCAAATCCTGACTCAATAAATGGCGCTAGAAAAAATCGAATTGCCAAAGGTAGTGGGACGAATATTCAAGAGGTTAACAAACTGATGAAACAATTTGGCGACACGAAGAAAATGATGAAAATGATGAGCAACCCCAAAAACATGCGCAAAATGATGCAGCAAATGAAGGGGATGCCAGGAATGTAATTACGGATTTCTTACTTTAAAAACTTTTTAAGTGTTAAAAGCATGTTGTCTTCTAAAACATCATGTTCACCATCTGCATTAAATACTGAATTTATATCATCAACAAGATGATGAAGCTCATCTTTAGTGTAATTAAAGCGATCTAATGTGTGAAGTATTTTTTGGATACTCTGATAGTCATTATCTTTAGATAGCTCCCTGTGCACTTTAATGTAGTCATCATGACTAACCATTTTTTGAATGATTTCTTTTTCTTCTTCTGATTCAAAATAATTCGCATTTGCAGCATAAGACAATAAGTATGCTTTAAATTCTGATTTTGTCCAATTTGTTTCCATATCTATTTTTTATCAAGATACGAACAAGTTTGAAAATTAAAAAGAAAATAGAAGAACTAATCGTTCCATTTTTTTAGAACTGTTTCTGTTTTACTTACTTCTAAATAGGTGAAGTAATTGATCCATTCTCCTAGATTAATATAGCGAGAGTTTTGTTCGACATCAATTTCTAAAGGAAGATGTCGATGTCCGAAGACGAAATAATCAAAATGATTTTCTTTCAATGTTTCCTTACAGAATTGGAATAACCATTCATTTGAATCTCCATGGTATTTCTCGTCACTTTTCCCTGTTTTAGACCTACTTGTTTTTGAAGATAAATTTGCTAGCCAAATCCCGAAATTAGGATGTAGTCTTGCGAAACACCACTGACAAAACTTATTTGCAAATACCTTTTTTAAGAATTTATATCCTTTATCTCCTGGGCCTAATCCATCACCGTGCCCAATAAAATATGTTTTATCAAAAAAGGTTCGTTGAATTGGCTCTCTATGCAATTTCACACCCAACTCTTTTGGGATGTAATCAAAAATCCACATGTCATGATTTCCGGTAAATATATGAATAGGGATTCCCTTATCAGTCATTGAGGCGATTTTACCTTGTAACCTGACAAATCCTTTAGGAATTGCATTTTTATACTCAAACCAAAAGTCAAAAATATCACCAACTAAAAAGATTTCACTTGCAGAATCTTCAATTGAATCAAGCCATCGAACAATTTTTCTTTCTCGCTCAAGACTTATCTCATAATTCGGAGCGCCTAGGTGAAAATCCGAAGCGAAGTATATCTTTTTTTCGTTAGAATTCATTTTTTAATGACCAAACAATCTTTTTAGTTCGTTTTCTAATTCAGTTCCTCTAAGTTTCGTTTTGATGATTTTACCTTCTTGGTCAATCAATACAGTAAAAGGGATTCCATGAACACCATATTGTTTGGCAACTTTGCTATTCCATTGTTGCAAATCACTTACATGATAAGGCCAGATTAAATTATCCTTTTCTATGGCAGCCTCCCAGCTAGATTTTGATTTATCCAATGAGACGCTCAATACAGTGAAACCGTCTTTGTTATATTTCTTATATAGATTAACAACATTAGGATTTTCTCTTCTACAAGGTCCACACCAAGATGCCCAAAAGTCAAGTAAAACTACCTTGCCTTTTAAATCTGAAAGCTTCATTAATTTACCATCCAACATAGCTTCTTCAAAATCAGGGGCCATTTTACCTGGTGCTAATGGATCAGATGCATTTTTTTGTGCAGAATAATCATCAAAATTCTTTTTAGCCCCTTGAATACTCGGTGAGTCTCCAAAAGCAACAATCAATTGATTTAAGATAGCCTCATAACTTGCATAATCATTTTCAATATTTATACTGCCTAAAACCGGGTATAAGGCTGCTGAATTTTGATTTTGACCAACAAAGCTTTGTTGCGCTCCTTGGAATTTTTTGTACTCAATTCCCATTGATTGATTTAACTCATTCTGCTTCGAAGGATCTGCTTTTAATACTTGCATGGCTGAATCAGATTTTACATTCCAATTATTTACAATTTGCAGATAATCGTTCATGTTTTTCGATTCTTCCGAATTAAGGATATTCGCAAACTGATTGATGTTTTTGCCATCTCCATAAACTTTGATATCCGAATTCTTTCTTAAAATCAAATTTAAATGAGAATTGCCAATTTTCAGAACATAATAGTCAGGGTTTGGCACAATTCCTTCAATGTTAAATGATCCATCTTTTTTTAATTTACTACCTAAATAGGTGATGTATTTATCACCATAAAATTGAGAAATGTAAATAGAATCTTGACCTGAATTAAAAATGTTACCACTTACTTTTACTGGGATTTCTTGAGATATTCCAAAGAAGCTAGAGGTAATAAAAAAGAGTGTTAAAATGCGCATATGTTTTTATTTTGAGAATATCTCATTCAATTTTTGTTCCAAACTTTCACCTCTTAATCCAACACCTATAATATTTCCTTCAGGATTAATTAAAACAGTGTGTGGAATACCACTAAATTCATAAAGTGCTGGTAGCGGTGAATTCCATTTTAATAGGTCACTTACATGGTTTGGCCATTCTAAACCATCTTTTGAAATAGCTTCTTGCCATGCAGTAACATTATCGTCGAGGGAGACAGAATAGACCGTAAATCCTTTCGATTTATATTTTTTATACAATCGAACGACGTTTGGATTTTCTTTTCTACATGGTCCACACCATGAAGCCCAAAAATCAATTAATACATATTTTCCTTTTAAGGAGCTTAATTTGATTTCTAATCCATTTGGATTTTTTAATGCTATTTCAGGGGCTGGCCTTTCACCAGAGGAATTCATTTTGTGCGTTTGATAAGCAACTTCAATTTGATAAACTTGATTTGAAAGGGTAGTGGTGACGGGTGAATTAGGATATTCTTTCTCAAATGCTTGAGCAACGTTTTTCAAAACCTCTAAATTTGATGGGTCCCAATCATTAAATCCCATGGAAGGTGTTGCAGATCCTTGTAAAACGATATTAAATGCATTTGAAGGATATTTTTTCATAGCACTGATCGAAAAGTTATCTACTTTTTGTTTTAATGCTACAAATCGTTTTGTTAATTCTTCGTTAGATAGACTATCTTTTAAAAGCATCAAAGCAGTTTGTTCCGTATGAAAGTTTGAATAAACCTCCATGTATTTGGTCATTAAATTAGACCATGAAGTTCCTGATATTTTTGGGGATATTGCAAATTGACTTAATGTACTTTTAATTTTTACATCATCATTTGGAATAATCGTTAATGGGATGATTAAATCAGAAGATTCTCCAAGTCTTAATTGGTAAAGTCCGTAACCAGGAATGTTGCCTACCATTTTAAACTCACCTTTTGAGTCTGATTGCGCCTTAGCAACACTTATCACTCCTTGTTGCGACAATGCTTCTAGATAAAACGAAGTGTTTTCTGCACCTAAAATAGTTCCGGTGATTGAAAAGTTGTCTTCTAATTTTTCGCTCCCATCTAAACCGTTTTCATTTTCATTTGTACATGAGAATAAAACAAGAAGTAATAATATTGGTAAGTAATATTTCATTATAAATTATCTAATGTGTTTCTCATTAATTGATTGGATGATTTAGGATCTGCTTTTCCTTTTGAAGCTTTCATTAATTGCCCCATAAAAAATCCAATTAATTGCTTTTCACCATTTTTGTAACGTTCAATTTCAGTAGGATTTTGATTTATAACAGTTTGAATAAATCCTAGGATTGAATCTTCATCAGAATCTTGAATTAAATTTAAATCTTCCGCAATTTTCAAAGCATCTTTATCTGGAGAATCGATCAAAACAGGAAATATTTTTTGAGAAGCGACCGTTGATGAAACTTTTCCATCATCAATAATCTTAATTAATCCAGATAATGCTTTTGGACTAATTGGAAACTCAGTAATATCCTTTCCATATTGATTTAAATACGACTTAACGTCTCCCATAATCCAGTTTGCGCAAGATTTATAGTTGTCTGAAAATGTAATTAGCTCTTCATAGTAAAGCGCAATTTCCTTTGAATCAGTTAAATTGTATGCGTCATAAGCAGATAGACCAAGTTTATGCGTGTATTTATTAAATAAATCCCTAGGTAAAGCAGGCATTGTTGATTTAACAAGTTCGATTTGATCTTTATTTACCGTAATTGGTTGTAAATCTGGTTCAGGGAAGAAACGATAGTCGTTTGCTGCTTCTTTAGATCTCATTGAGATAGTTGTTCCTTTCAATGCATCAAAAGATCGAGTTTCTTGACTTATAACCTCACCATTTTCAATTGCTTCGATTTGTCGAGAAATTTCAAATTCAATTGCACGTTGAACATTTCGAATAGAGTTCATGTTCTTAACTTCAACTTTTGTCCCGAATTCTGTAGCATCTTTTAACATTACAGAGATGTTAGCGTCACATCGTAATGATCCTTCCTCCATATTACCATCACAAATACCTAGATATCGAACAAGCTTTCTTATTTCAGAAACGTAATTATATGCTTCTTGAGATGATTTTAATTCTGGTTCAGAAACGATTTCTAATAATGGAACTCCAGCTCTATTTAGATCGACTAAAGTGTCGTATACATCAACGTCATGAATGCTTTTACCAGCATCTTCCTCCATATGTATACGTGTGAGTTTTATCTCTTTTTCATTCCCGTTTTCGTCGTTAATGAAAATTCTTCCATTGGTGCAAATAGGGGTCGTGTCTTGGGTGATTTGATACCCTTTAGGTAAGTCAGGATAAAAATAATTTTTTCTTGCAAAATATTGTTTTGGTGCTATATCACATTCACATGCGACACCCAATTTTATTGCATTGTCTATCGTCTGTCTATTCATCATTGGTAGAGTACCAGGATGACCTAGAGATATAACACTGATATTTGTATTTGGAGCAGCTCCAAACTCATTTACATCATTTGAATATGCTTTTGTTTTTGTAAGCATTTGGGCATGAACTTCAAGTCCAATTACTACATTGTATTTATTTCTGGTTTCTTCTGAAATCATTATACTCTTGAAATAAGTTCTTTCATAATTAGCGTCATTTTTGGCTCCTGCTTATTTGCTACAGCAATTACATCTTCAACACTTGTCTCTTGAATTTTTCCAGGTACACCAAGGTCTGTAATAATTGATATCGCAAAACAAGGGATGTCCATGTGTCTTGCAACAATTACTTCAGGTACTGTTGACATTCCAACAGCATCAGCTCCAATTGCACGAACGTAACCGTATTCAGCAGGAGTTTCAAGCGTTGGGCCCGTTAATCCTGCGTATGTACCAACAGCAACTCTAATATTATTTTCTGCAGCGATTGTTTTAGCCAATTCAATCATTTTATGATCGTAAGGCTTCATCATGTCAGGGAATCTTGGTCCTAAATCATCTATGTTTTTTCCAATCAATGGATGAGCAGGGAAGAGGTTAATATGATCATTTTGAATCATGATTTCACCAATTTCAAAATCTGGATTAACACCTCCAGAGGCATTACTAACAAATAGACGTTCAATCCCAAGAAACTTCATCACTCTAACAGGAAACGTAACTTCTTTCATTGTGTAACCTTCGTAGAAGTGAAATCTTCCTTGCATAGCTACAACTTTCTTGCCTCCAAGCTCACCAAAAATAAGTTTACCACTGTGACTTTGAACTGTAGATAAAGGGAAGTTTGGGATGTCCTTATAAGCTATTTCGTCAATGATGTTTATTTCATTAACTAAACCTCCTAATCCAGTTCCTAGTATTATTCCAATACTTGGCTGAACATTAGTCCTTGTTTTAATGTAGTCGTATGATTCTTTAAATTGAGTTAACATAGTTGTTTATTATTTTCAAAAATCCCTCAGAGTCTTCAATCTCAATAGAAATTGGAATGTAAAACCAAGGATAATTGGAGTTCTTAATTACGTTGTTTGTTTGAAGACGCATGTAGTCTTTCTCGGTTGTTAAAATAATAGTTTCCGTATCTACAAAACTATCAAATTTTTTATGAATTTCTGTAATGTCTTGGTCTGTATATTCATAGTGATCATCAAATTTTAGATGTGTTATGTCGTATTTAAGAATTAAATTTTGAAACAGTGGTTTTGGATTGCCAATTCCTGTGACTAATAAAATCTTTGAATAACTCGATTTAGCTATAGGTTGGAACGGTAGGAAGTCTTTGTAAATAATTCGAGAAAAAAACACGTTAGAACAGTATTTTTCAACTTTAGAGCGTAATTTATCCTTTTTATGTTGTTGATAAAATTCAGGTGTTTTTGATATAATAATCACATCTGATCGTTTTGCTCCGTTTCGCCCTTCTCTCAATCTTCCTGAAGGAACAACAAAGTCATTGATGAATGGGTGTTCAAATTCAGTAATTAATACATTTAATCCAGCTTTTAATTTTCGATGTTGAAAAGCATCATCTAAAAGAATAATTTCAGCCTTCGGATGATTCGTTTGGATGTGTTTTGCACCAAATACTCTTGATTCACAAACAACAACATCTATACTTTCATATCGCAATTTATAGAGGAGGGGCTCGTCTCCAACATCTTTGCTGGTTGAAGATGATTGCACGTCTAATAATCCTTTTGTTTTTCTTCCATATCCGCGACTGAGAGTAGCGACATTCTTATTTGAATTAAGAAAATGTTCAATTAAATATCCTACATGAGGAGTTTTTCCTGTTCCTCCCATAGATAAGTTTCCAACAGTAATAGACTTTTTTAATGGTGTGTATGATTTGAAAAAACCAGTATCGTAAAGTTTATTTCTTAAGAAGGTAATACTCGAATAAATGATTGAAATTGGAAATAAGAGAAATTTAATAAAAGCCATTAAATTTAATCGTTATGATAATCTGAAAGTGCTTGTTCTTCATCAAAATAGTAAATCCTTACTTGCGCAGTATCTTCAAGGAAGTTGATTTTACCAACCTCAAAACGGTTAATAGTTAATCCTGTTCGATTTTCTAAATCTGCTAACATCTCGGAATAAAATTCGGGTTTAATTAGATCTATTTTTTCGTAAATAATTGTTTTGCGAGTCTCATGTTTTACTAGCCATAAATACTCTAGGCCGTATGTTAAAGCAACAACACTAATGTTAATTAAAATTAATTCAGCAAAACTTAATTGTTTACCTGCGAGAGAGTTGACTACACTTATTCCAATGATTAAAAACAAGTAAGTCATTTCCTTTATTTCTATGGCATCTGTGCGGTATCGAATAATCCCAAATATGGCAAATAATCCTAATCCCATTCCGGTATCAATGTCTAATTTTTTTAATCCAAAACAAAGGAAAAAAGTTATTGTTCCAATCAAATAATAGGTAAATAAATAATCCTTTCTTTTTGTAATAGGGTAATACAAATATCGAATTAGAATAGTCATGAAAACGATATTTATAGCCAATCTGAATAACAATGTGTAAAAATCATCGCTAAACAAAACAAAGTCAAATACGTTTGAAACAGGGGATACACTTAATATGTTAGACAGCATGCTTTTTTATTTTGTTAAGTTTAAGTAATTTTTTCTTAAAACGGTTATGTTTCAAGTTTTCTTCTCCTAATAAGTTGATTAAACCGATGCAATACTTGCTAATTCTGTATGGTCTAATTTGTGATTCTTTGGTGATTTTGAAAAAAGGAGATTTACGAGATACTTTTTTTTGCTTCAATTCTGCTATCACAATATTCGTCATTTGATAGTTTGAATCGGTAGATTTAAATTCCAAATTGATGTCTAATGTAAGCCTTTCATTCATCGTTTTACCTACTAAAGTCATTCGATTGAATTTATTCACTAAAATAGCTTTCAATTCTTTTTTTGGAACTCCTGTACTATAAACAAAATCAGAATGTTCTTTAGGCATTTCAGAATGAAGTCCATCGACTAATATTCGACTCTTATTTGTTCTTCCTTTGTTTTTATGCTTTACCTCTAGAAATGCTATGTTTGACTCAATGTATTTTCGGTATCTAACTTTGAATCGATTTAGTCTTTTACGATGATGATCATTGTAGAAATTTAAATTATTATCATCGTAATAAATACTCTCGTATGAAGGTGTCTTTTTACCCTCAATTAACAAGATTTTGTAATACGAATTTAATTGAGGGAGGATGGCTAGTAGTGTTTCAAATGTGAAAACAAATTTGGTGTCAACACGATTCATTAGCTTCACGTTATCCATCTCTTCCAATGTTATTGGGTCAAAAGATTCAAGGATTAGGTGAAGTTGTGAATTTTCCATTTCTCAAATTTAACATAAGAAATGATTAAAACAACTTCGTATAACGTATATTAATTAATTAAACCAAGGCAGATTTTTGCTCGTATGACTCTTTTACTTGCCGTATTTACTTTTTCCGCAAATTGAGGGTTATTGTTATACGTTTTTAGCAAATCTCTGTGTGCTCTTTGGGAATCTTTAGGCATTAATAATATGTCACATCCTGCGTCAATCGCTAAAACATAACAGTTTGGAACATTAACAACTCCTCCCATATTCATAGCGTCAGTAACAATTAAACCTTTAAATTCGAGGCTATCTCTAAGTAGTTCAGTTACAATCTTGTGTGATGTAGTGGCAGGCATTCCTTTGGTGTCATATTCTGAATTATTTTTAACAGCAATGTGGGCAATCATTATAGAGATAACTCCTTGTTCAATTAGCGGTGGATAATTTTCCAATTCTCTTAACTCACCATCAATGGTTTGTAAAGATTTGTGTGTATCACCTGTTACAAGACCATGTCCTGGGAAGTGTTTGGCCGTTGCAATGATGTTTCTAGATTGAGTCTCTTCAATAAAAGTGGAAGAAAAAGGAATTATATTTTCAGGAATTGATCCAAAACCTCTATAGCCAACAGTTTTATTTGCAGATACATCTACAACAGGAGCAAAATTGTAATTCACTCCTGTTGCAAGCAATTCATCCGAAATAATATTTGTCGCGATTCGAACATCTTCAATAGAAGTAAGTTGAGATGCAGTTTTAACTGGAGCAGATTCTTTCATCTTTCTATTGAATAATGTAGGTTCTGCATCTGCGGAATATAAAAAAGGAAGGTTATTGTTCTCTGAGTTTAAATTTTCAAATTTTTCACTCCAATTTTTAAATTGCGTTTTTGTTCCATTTAAAAGTAAAACTCCTCCAATTTTTTGCTGTTCAATTAAAGCAATTATTGAATCTTCAGGGATGCCATAATTTCCAACTGCAGGCATTAATAGCTGCGCGATTTTTGAATTGGTATTTAATGAATTAAAAATACTATCAACTTTTAAATTAAGAATTTCATCGTCACTCAAAAAATCTGAAAGAGAATATTTTTCTTTGGAAGAAACTTGAGTTGGGTCTTGTTGTACATAAGCCGTACAGCTTGTTAATAAAAGGAAACCTAGGATAGTTAATTTCATTTTTTAAATACTTTATAAAGATAAGCGTCAAAGTTAACATGTTCCCACAGTCCTTTTGACCGCAAACCTTCTGTTTTCTTCACAAAACCATTGTCAATAACCATACCATATCCCATTATTGGCGTTTTAACTTTTCCCTCAGTCATTTGAGTAGGGACACCAAAGCGTAAATCATAAAACTTAATAGTGTCTATTGAACGACTGTCAATAGCATAGTATCCAGTGGTTATATGCTTTAACATTTTTGAATAATCTTTGTCTTTCCATTTTAATTTATGAATCTCTTTTTTATTCTTTTTGATTATATCAATATCATTATGGTCAAAACGATAGAATAATGATTTATATCCAATGTAGAAGTTGTCTTTATCTTCTGTAATCATCATCCAATAAAAAGAAGTAAAAGGCATTGGGGTCACTAAATTGTTTTTCCCTTTAATTCCTGCACTTTCAAAATATGCATCTGAATTATTTAAAACGGTAAGCTTAACAATAACGCACCATAAAAGATAGGTTGTAGAGTAAATGATACCAATCATATTCAATTTGAAACGCCATTTATTAGTTCTCTTAAAAAATAAAGCAATGGTTAATAAAATCATGAACGGTATTGTGTATAATGGATCTATAACGAACACACTATTAAACGTAAGTCGATAATTAAATGGCCATAAAAATTGTGTTCCATAATTTGTGAAAATATCTAACATTGGGTGTGTTACAATTGCAAGGAAGAAGACAAGTGTCCAAGTTTTTTGCTCATACTTTTTTTTATATAGACGATGTAATAGCCAACCAAGTAATGGTGACATTAAAAGCGCAAAAACAAGTGAGTGTGAGAAGCCGCGATGAATAAGTGCTCCGTCTATTGGATGAACAAAAGCTCTAGCAAATACGTCTAAGTCTGGGATTGTTCCGGCTATGGCTCCCCATAACGCTGCTTTTCCTCCCATTTTCTTACCTGCTACTGCTTCTCCAACAGCAGCACCCAATACTATTTGCGTAATCGAATCCATTGAATGTTTTTACAAAGATTAAAATAAATGTTGGTTAATTAAGTTGATATTTTTCTTTAACTTAAATAGGAAATATCCATTTATGATTAATTCGATAGCATCATTAGCCGCAGATGACCGTCCAAGAGAAAAACTAGTTTCTAAAGGTGTAAAAGCACTTTCAGACTCTGAGTTACTCGCTATTATTTTAGGCTCAGGAAGTCGAAATCAATCTGCAATTCAGCTCGCTCAACTAATCCTTAATGAGGTAGGGAATGAGTATGTTGGTCTTGGACAGTTAAGTATTGATGAATTAAAGAAGTACAAAGGCGTGGGAGAGGCGAAGGCAGTTGCTATTATTGCAGTGATGGAAATCGCAAGACGAAAAAATGCGGGAGCCAATAAAAAAAATGTTATTGTAAATAGTTCACGCTCAGTGTTTAATCATCTTCAGCCTTATTTTGAAGATTTAAGTCATGAAGAGTTTTATGTAATCTACTTAAATCGTGCAAATACAATCATTGCGACAAAGCAAATTTCAAAAGGTGGTATTTCTCAAACGGTAGTTGACGGAAAAATTGTCTTTAATTATGCGCTTCAATGTAAAGCATCCGCAATGATTTTGGCTCACAATCACCCAAGTGGAAGACTAGTTCCAAGTGACTCTGACAAACAATTAACACAATCTTTGTCTCGTTTCGGAAAGTTTATTGATGTACAAATTCTTGATCATCTTATTATCAATGCAAATAATTACTTTAGTTTTGCTGATGAAGGCTTAATGTAAATTCTAAATTGAAATCATTGAAGAAAATTATTACCATTATCGGAGCAAGACCTCAAATTATTAAATCCTCAGCGATTAATAGAGCGATCAAGACAAAATATTCTGATAAGTTAACTGAGATTATTGTTCATACAGGACAGCACTATGATGAAAATATGTCGAATGTTTTTTTTGACGAAATGGGAATACCATATCCAAATTATAATTTAGCTGTAGGTAGCGGCTCTCATGGTGCTCAAACAGCTAAAATGATTGAAGGTTTAGAAGAAATATTCTTAAGCGAAAAACCTGATGCAGTTTTAGTTTATGGTGATACGAATTCAACCATCGCTGGAGCATTGGCAGCTTCTAAAATTCATATACCATTAATTCATGTTGAAGCAGGTTTAAGAAGCTTTAACAAAAGTATGCCGGAAGAAATTAATAGAATTTCATGTGATCACATGTCAACAATGTTATTCTCACCCACCAATACAGGACTTGAAAATTTAAAAAAAGAAGGTTTTAATATTAGTAATAAAGGAAAAGCCACAATTGATAATCCATTTGTTTACCATTGTGGTGACATTATGTATGATAATAGTTTGTATTTTTCTGAAGTATCGGATGAAAAATCAACGATATTAAATGAACTAGGTTTAGAAAAGAATAATTTCATCTTATCAACTATTCATAGAGATTCTAACACCGATATTCACGAAAATCTAGAGTCAATTTTTAAAGCACTGATTGTGATTTCAGAAGAAAGTAATCAGAGAATTGTTTTGCCTTTGCATCCTAGAACAAAAGGAAAGTTGGAGACACATCTATCTGAAGAATTAAGAATGAAATTAATTCAAAGTGAAAATATTCTTATAATTCCACCAGCTGGATTTTTAGATATTATTGCATTAGAGAAGAATTCGAAAATGATTGTAACCGACAGCGGGGGACTTCAGAAAGAGGCCTTT
>Ga0102899_1000364_pt1 | contig 17097 bp, 13 predicted proteins | sample Colrivmeta1555B3_FD_78455 | JGI IMG/M metagenome (GOLD analysis project Ga0102899, IMG submission 78455) | Estuarine microbial communities from the Columbia River estuary - metaG 1555B-3 | ecosystem: Environmental > Aquatic > Marine > Intertidal zone > Estuary | place: USA: Columbia River... | reverse complement strand
GTATCGGAGGAGTTGTGTCTAAAAACATGGTGATAATTGAATTCATCATATCATTAGAATCTCCGCATGTTGCTTTTAAATAGCTGAGGTTTGTTAGTTGATTTTCCATGATTAAGCTCTTATTAAGTTAATAGTTACGTGGTTAGAAATTTTATTTAATAGGTTTTGTGGTTCAAATGGTTTGGATATATAGTCATTCATGCCTGCTTTAAAGCATTTTTGATTTTCACCAATGAGAGCTGAAGCCGTCATTGCTATTATTGGTAAATTATTATTTGATGTGTGTTTTCCACTTCTTATTTCACGAGTAGCTGTGTACCCGTCCATTTCAGGCATACTTATATCCATTAAGATTAAATCATAATCTTTTTCAGCTACTTTAGCTAGTGATATTAGCCCGTTTTCCGCTAAGTCAACGTTGAACCCCCAATCTCCTAAAACTTTCATCGCAAGCATTTGATTAATCGGGTGATCCTCAACAAGTAGTATGTTTATTCCTTTTAATTCTTCAAGAATTTTATCGTTCGATTTTTTTTCTTCTATTTCATTGTGAAGTTCATTTTCTATATTTTGAAGCGTATTTTCAAAATCTAACTTGAAACAAAATTCACTTCCACTACCAAAAACGCTATTTATCCAAATTTGGCCTCCTTGTAATTCAATTAATTGCTTAGAAATTGTTAATCCCAATCCAGTACCTCCATGTGTTCTCGTCGTACTTGAGCTTGCTTGAGTGAAACTCTCGAATATAGAGCTGATTTTGTCTTCAGGAATTCCAACTCCAGAATCTTTTACAATAAACTCTAAAGAAGAAATGTCTTCATTATCATTGGTTTTTTTAATAGTAATATTTACTCCTCCTTTTTCTGTGAATTTTATCGCATTTCCTACTAAGTTGATTAATATTTGATTTAAACGAACTGGATCACCATTTAGCCATTTCGGCACATTATCATCAATATTAATTGTTAGATAAATTTCTTTCTCTTCAGCTTTTACTACAAGAATTTCCTGAACAATTTGAATTAATTCTTGTAAATTGAATCGTGTTTTTTCTATTACAATTTTTCCTGCATCTATTTTAGAGAAATCAAGTATATCATTAATGATAACCATCAAATTTTCAGAGGACTTGATGATAGCGTTCAAATAATGTTTTTGTTCGTCATTCATCTCTGTTTTTTGTAAAACCCTTGTAATACCAAGAGTACCATTCATAGGCGTACGAATTTCATGACTCATATTTGAAAGAAATTCACTTTGAAGCTCTTTTGATTTTTCTGCAGCTTGGCGAGCGTCAATTAATACTTGTTCGTGTTTTTTTGTATTTGTAACGTCATTAATAGAGACTAATCTTGCCTCTTCATTATTGTAAATGATTGAAGTTCCATGTAATTCAACTTCAATTTCGCTTTTATCTTTTAAAACATGGGTCCATTCAGAAAAAACATCATTACCTGAAGTAGATTTTTTAATGGCTAGATCTAATTTTTTAAGATCCTTTTCCTTGTGAAGAGCTTGAATTTTTAAAGATGTAAATTCCTGATAATTATAACCATATTTTTTAATTGCGAAATCATTTACAGCCAGTATTTTTTGACTTTTCAAAGAGCAGATTAACATTGGCGTTGGGTTCTTTTCGAATAAAAGACGATGCTGTTCTTCTGATTTTTTAAGTTTATTTTTACTTTTTTCTAGCGCAATTTGCGAAATCACATCACTAACAACTAATTTGTATCGAACCTGAATGGCAATTATCATAAAGGCTGCGATCGTAGCAACTAGAATCCCTCCATTTAGTAAATAATAATCTAGCGGTATTTTAGAAAAAAGCATGTAAAATAGACCATTAATAGCAAAGGCGTAGGCGACACTGATCAGTGAATAGTAGATGTGCCACATAAGAAACATACCCGCTCCGATGAACATTGCAACATACATGTATGTTAGCTTTTCGAATACGCCTATATCAACTGTGTTGTAGGAAAAAGCAAAAGCAGATAAGGTAGATAGCATAGCTACTAGACCAAGAATTTCTCCATTGATTTTTAGCTTTTTACGTAACATTACTGTTGTGAAAATTAATAGTGCAACACCAATGTTAATTGACACATAAATCCAAGTGTTTTGTGTTATAATAAAATAGTTTGAAATTGCCCATAGGATATTAAAAGCCATAGCAACTTTACATCCGAGACAATGTTGTTTGGTTATTCTGCCAGATAATTCTTCTTTAAGTTCCATAGTGATAGTTTGGTTTATGTTTATTTAGGTAATTCTAAGCTCGTTTTACTTTGGGTAAAACATGATGGGATATTTTATTCAATAAATTTTGAGGTTCGAATGGTTTTGAGATGTAGTCGTCCATTCCGGCCTTGAAACATTTTTGGTTTTCTCCAATTAGAGCAGATGCTGTCATAGCGATTATCGGAATTCCAAAATTCTCTGTATATTTTCCAGTTCTAATTTCACGTGTTGCTGTGTAGCCATCCATTTCAGGCATACTGATATCCATTAGAATTAAATCGTAATTTTTCTTTGAGACTTTTGTTAACGCAATTTTCCCGTTTTCAGCTAAATCTACATTGAAGCCCCAATCAGACAAAACTTTAATTGCGAGCATCTGATTAATTGGATGATCTTCTACTAAAAGGATGTCAATACCATTTAAATCTTCTAATAATTGTTGACTGTTTTTTGTGTTTTTTTCATTTACTATTTCGATTTCATTTGCAGATTTTTTATAAGGTATCTCAAATGAAAAAACACTTCCTTTTCCAAGTATACTGTTAATCCAAACACGGCCACCTTGCAATTCGATTAATTGTTTTGAAATTGTTAATCCAAGTCCAGTTCCTCCATGTGTTCTTGTTACACTAGAGCTTGCTTGCGTAAAACTATTGAAAATACTATCAATTTTATCAGCAGGGATACCTAGTCCAGTATCTTTAATGTTAAATCTAATAGTAATGTTTTGGTCGTCTTCAATTATTTTTTTTACATGAATAGTAACACCTCCATTTTCAGTAAATTTAATTGCATTACCTACTAAATTGATCAAAATTTGATTTAAGCGAACTTGATCCCCTTCTATAAAAGTTGGTACGTCATCAATTTTATCAATTTTTAAATAGATGGATTTTTCATCTGCTTTTGATTCTAGTAATTGACAGACATTTTTAATTGTTTCATCTAAATCAAATCTTCTTTCTTCTAGGGCAACTTTTCCAGCTTCTATTTTAGAGAAATCTAGTATGTCATTGATAATAACCATTAAATTTTGTGAAGATGAAATTACCGCATTTAAATAGTTTTTTTGTTCTTCAGTCATTTCAGTATTTTGCAAGATCCGAGTGATGCCTATGATCCCATTCATTGGGGTTCTTATTTCATGACTCATATTGGAAAGGAAAGTACTTTGTAATTCTTTCGATTTTTCAGCTTCTTTTTTTGCAATTTTTAATTGTTCATTTTTATCGCGAAGAATTAATTTTGAGTTAATACTTCGTGAAGTTAGGTTGTATTTAAACTGAATCGCTATTATCATGAAAACACAAATTGTTACAACTAAAAGACCTCCTTCAAAGAGATATTGTTCTAAACTTAAAGTGCTTAATAGTTGATAGAAGAATAAATTTGATATTATGGTTGTTACCATTATTAATATTGAATATTTCATTTCAATTATTAATAACATACTAGCTCCTAAAAAAATAGCATCATGGGAAACCATGATTTTCGCATATTCATCACCAGTTACAATACTGCTAACGTATGCTGCTGGAATAATTAATAAAAGTGCTAAGGTTACTCCAATGAAATCTGCGCTTAGCTTTAACCTTTTGCGTAGTAAAACCATTAGGAGAATCATTACAGTGGCGATTGTGTCAACCACTGCAATGATGTTCCAATTTGTGGGTGCTGTTAGGTAATCAACAATTAACCAAGTAGGATTAATGATGATTGCTGTCCAGCAAGCAGCGATATTGTGTTTCAGCTTTTTAGCTTCCATTTCAATATCCCAGCCATCTCTTTTAGTATGAATGTCATATCTCATAACAGTCTCAATTACAGTGCTTTTATTGTTTTATCAGCTTAGATGAAGTCATGGTTTTTCCATCTTGAACAATACTTAGGAAGTACATTCCTTTTGGTAAATCATAATCTGCATAATATTGATATTTGTTTGCACCTTCATTCGCGTAGACCTCTTCTTTAAAGACTACAATTCCATTACTGTTTGCTAATGTTATTTCAATTTGTCCAGCGGTACTCATAGCATATTTTATATTGAAATCTGATGTGAAAGGATTTGGATAAACAGATTCAATTTTAACATGATCTACCTTAGGAGAATAGTTAATTGCAATAACATTAAATGATTCCATCTTACCATCAAAATCAGTTTGTTTTAATCGGTAGTATGATAATCCAATTAATGGTTTATCGTCACTAAATCTGTATTTTTTCTTTTTAGTAGTTGTTCCTTCTCCATCAACAGTTCCTAATACTTCAAAGTCTTTCCCGTTAACAGATCTTTCTATTGTAAAATAATCGTTGTTTCTTTGAGAAAGAACATTCCATTCTAGGTCCACAGTGTTTTCATTCAATTCACCAACGAAGTAATCAAGTTCAATAGGTAATGAACTACCAGTCCCAAGAGTTGCAAATGTTTCTGGATTTGTTTGATTGTTGAATTCCGTTGCGATCCAATCTGCAGATTTGGCTACATTAAGTATTCTAATTTCATCTAACTGGCCTGAAAAATTAATTCCATTTCTACTTCCGTTAAATGATGCGGCTTCTGATCCATCACCGATAAAACCAAATCGTTTCGTATCTGTACCAAGAAGTGATCCATTGTGAGGGTTGTTATTTGTTCCTACAAGAACTCCATCGATATAAATGAATTTTTTTGTTCCGTCAAAGACTCCTGTCATCTGATGCCATTCACCATCATTTAACTGACCGTCATTGCCGCCATGAAAGTCGTTAATTCCACTTCCTCTTGTACTGAAAGATGCTTTCCCTTTTCCATGAACAAAAAAGTTAAAATGCTCTGATCTATCAAAATCAACGATAGACCAATTACTTGTCCAGTTATTATTGTTGTGGGTAGTTTTAACCCACGCACTAACTGTTAATTGTGTAGTAGAACCGTTTCCTTCGTAATACTTATCTTTTATAGCGAAGTAATCATTAGTTCCATCAAAATCAATCGCCTTTCCAATTCTACCTGGAACTACATCTGAAGATGTCATTTGACCATAAGAAACACCATTAAATGTTCCTGCCGCATCTCTCAACTCACTATTTGATGGGTCGTTGTCCATGTGCCAAACAGCTTCAAAGTCGTTACTCCAAGTGTCTTGAGTCGTTGGGTTCGCTTGGAAGGATGTGTTTCCGCAAGATATTCTTAATTCCGTATTCATATCATGAAAGAGTATTGGTAATCTAACCCAAGCTCTGTATTCACCAGTCGCAGGATTGTAATATTCAATTTCATGATCTAACTGCTTGTCATTTGCGCCTGAAAATACAATATCGTAACCATTAGGGTTATTCACATAACCACCATTCGCAGTACTTTTTAATTGAGTAGCATTTAATGAAACAAGCATAGGGAAATCAACTAAGTCGGAGCTTCCGATTACTTGAGTATGATCAACCGTTAGTGTATTTGTCCAATTAAATCCTGAAAGCTGCTGTCCTGTAGCAGGTGTGAACATAGCAACCACATTGCTAGGGTTCACTAGGGTAGCCGTGGTTCCAATTAAAAATTTCCAGGCTATCCCTGCAATTAAAGCAAAACTTCCTCCAACGACTAGTACTTTTTTAAGTGTAATGCGTGACTTAACTTTTGGTGAAATGGTGTTACGATTTTTCATAGTGTTTTAGTTTTATATGATATAAATAAAGATAATTTCAACTGTTTAGAATGTGATTAAAAGCATGCTACTGCGTAAAATCCACCAAAACATATAGAGGTGTCTACGTAATTATACGTAGTTGTTAGAATGATAAGTTTAAAAGAGAATTTAATACTTCATTAATTTGGTCGAAGTTTGTTCTTCCCCATTCTGCATTATGCTTAAGATGTACAATCCATTTTGTAAGTCTTGGTCAGCTTGATAATGATATATACCCTGTCCTTCACTCGCATAAAATTGCTCTGAAAAAACAGTACGCCCTTGGCTATTGGTTAGTGTCATCTCAATACTTCCTGAATTGCTTAAGCTATACTTAATGGTGAATTCATTTGTGAATGGATTGGGATAAACTGACTCTATCTGTATTCGATCAACTTTTGGTGAATAGTTAATTGCAATTGCATTAAATATTTCTGTTTTCCCATCAAAATCAGCTTGTTTAAGTCTGTAATATGACAAGCCAATAAGAGGATTTTCATCTTTAAGGTTGTATGATTTTATTTTTGTTGTCGTCCCTTCTCCATCAATTTTACCAATAGCCTCATAGTCAATTCCGTCCTTTGATTTTTCGATTATGAAGTAATCATTATTTCTTTGGGATAAGACTTTCCATTGAAGGTTTACCGTGTTTTCATTTAATTCTCCAGTAAAATAGTCTAGTTCTATAGGGAGCGAACTACCTATACCAATTGACACGAATGATTCTGGATTCGATTGGTTGTTGTATTCTGTGGCAATCCATTCAGGTGATTTGGCAATATTTAATAGTCGAATTTCATCCAACTGACCTTTAAATCCAATTTCATTTCTAGTTCCGTTAAAGCTCGAAGCTTCTGATCCATCTCCAATAAAGCCAAATCTTTTTAAATCTGAGCCCAATGGTTCATTGTTGTGTGGGTTATTTTTGGTGTTAACTAATACGCCATCGATGTATAGGTATTTCTTTTGACCATCATAAACACCTGTCATTTGATGCCAATTCCCGTCATTCATTTGACCATTTGATCCACCATGAAAGTCATTTATAGAGGAGCTTTTAGTCGAAAATGAAGCCTTTCCCTGTCCATGAACAAAGAAATTAAAATATTCAGATCGGTCAAAATCAATAATGGACCAATTTGAATTCCAGCTACTATTGTTATTGTATGTTGATTTGACCCATGCAGTTACCGTAAGTTGATTTATAGCGGTTACTCCTTCATAATATTTGTCCATTATCGCGAAATAATCATTTGATCCATCAAAATCAATCGAGTTCCCTATTTTTCCTTGTACAACATCAGAAGCGTTCATGTCAGAACTAGGTATGCCATTGTAAGTGCCAGCAGCATCAATTAATTCACTAGTCGTAGGGTTGTCATCCATATGCCATACTCCTTCAAATTCATCACTCCAAGTATTTTGAGTTGTTGGATTTGATTGATATGATGGGTTTCCGCATGAAATGCTTAGCTCGGTATTTACATTGTGGTAGAGTAGCGGCAATCTGACCCAAGCTCGATATTCACCAGTTGTAGGATTGTAATATTCTATTTCATGATCAAGTTGTTGATTGTTTTCTCCTGAGAATACAATGTCATATCCATTCATGTTGTTTACTACACCTCCATTAGAAACACTCTTTAGTTGAGGTAATGTTAGAGAAACGAGAAGTGGAAAATCAATTAGATTGACATTGCCTACAACTTGATTGTGATCAACTGTTAAAATACTCGTCCAGTTAAATCCCGATAATTGTTGTCCGTCTGCAGGGGTGTACAATGCAGAAGCATTATTTGGATTCAGAAGACCTGCGGATGTGCCTATTATCAGTTTCCAGATAACTCCAGAGATGATTGCGATTATTCCAGTATAGATTAAAATTTTCTTTAAAGAAATGTTAATCTTTGATTTAGGTGTAACAGAGTTGCGTTGATTCATGGATGTATAGTTTTGGTCTTAGCAAGGACGTTAAATGATTTTGTTTTTTTTCTTTTCCCGTCGTTAAATAGAATTATTTCAGAGAAAGTGAGGAGGTAATCCTATGTGTTTTTACTTAGTTTATGAATCAGGATAAGTGTCATAAAAACAGTAATTATGACAACTTTTCCAGTTGTATTTCCAGGTAGTCTGACAGTATGTCTTATTTATTGACTTGGCAGTGTTTTTGAGTTAAGCAAGCAAAATAAATTATTATGTCTGAAGAGAAAGAAGTGAAGCAAGATGAAAATGTAAGCGAAGAGCAAGTACAAGAAAACATTTCTGAGGTTAAAGAGCAATCTGCAGAAGAAAAATATGCTGAACTAAATGATAAATATGTTAGGATTCATGCTGAATTTGATAATTATCGCAGAAGGACGAATAAAGAAAAATTGGATTTGATTGCTACAGCTAATGCTGGGGTGCTGAAAGATTTACTTCCGGTCCTAGATGATTTTGAAAGAGCGATTTTAAATAATAAAAATGTTACTGAACCTGAAAGTTTAAAGGAAGGGTTTGCTCTAATTAGTAATAAATTTAAATCGATTCTTGAAAGTAAAGGTTTGAAGGAAATGAAATCTGAAGGTGAAGCATTTGACAGTGAATTACATGAGGCTATTGCAAATATTCCTGCCCCAAAGAAAAAGGATGCAGGTAAAGTAATAGAAGCAGTAGAGAAAGGGTATACTTTAAATGATAAGGTAATTCGTTACGCAAAAGTTGTTGTAGGACAATAAAATATTGAAATGAGTCAAAAAAGAGATTATTACGAAGTTTTAGGTGTATCTAAAAATGCAACAGAGGCTGAAATAAAAAAGGCATATCGTAAACTTGCTTTAAAGTATCATCCTGATAAAAATCCTGACGATGCAGCTGCCGAAGATAAGTTTAAAGAAGCAGCTGAAGCATATGAGATTTTGAGCAATGCTGAAAAGAAACAGCGCTATGATCAATATGGTCATGCTGGTCTTGGCGGTGGTTTTGGCGGCGGAGGAATGAATATGGATGACATATTTTCTCAATTTGGCGATATTTTTGGAGGTGGCTTCGGTGGAGGTAGTTTTGGAGGTAGTAGAGGTGGAGCTAGAGCTGCAAGAGGTACAAATCTTCGTGTAAAAATGAAACTTTCCTTGCAAGAAATTGCTGAGGGAGTTCATAAGAAGATTAAGGTTAATAAGCTTGTTAACGCTAAAGGTGTAACCTTTACAACTTGTTCTACATGTAATGGTTCTGGTCGAATTATGCGAGTTGCTCAAACTTTTCTAGGAGCAATGCAAACGCAAGCAACTTGTAATGTTTGTCAAGGGGCCGGAAAAAGAATCGACAAAAAACCTTCTGAAGCTGATCATAATGGATTGGTTCGTCAAGAAGATGTAATAGAAGTTGATATACCTGCTGGAGTAATGGAGGGTATGCAGTTAAGTGTTCAGGGTAAAGGAAATGCTGGTCCATTTGATGGTATTCCTGGAGATTTAATCGTTGTTATTGAAGAGATTCCTTCTGAAGATTTAAGAAGAGATGGAGAGCATTTACATTATGATGCATATGTGAATTTCGTTGATGCTGTACTTGGCCAATCAATTGAAATACCAACTGTTTCGGGGAAAGCAAAAATTAAAATAGAAGCAGGGACTCAAAGCGGTAAGGTGTTAAGACTAAAAGGTAAAGGATTGCCTGTTTTACAAAGTTACGGAACAGGAGATCTATTTGTACATATTAATGTTTGGACCCCTAAGAAGGTTTCAAAAGAAGAAAAAGAAATTCTCGAAAAGTTGAGAGAAAGTGAAAATTTCAAACCAACGCCTGATCATAACGACAAAGGATTTTTTCAAAGAATGAAAGATATGTTCCAATAAGCGAATGAGCTTTTTAAAGAATAGTAAATTAGAAAAAGCAAACGGTGGTACTTATGTATTCACCGTTGTTTGCGTTTTATTGGCGCTTGTTGTAGGTCAATTGATTACTCAGTTTTTAGCGAATGCCTACTTGGGGTTTTCCTTGCTAAGTATTCCATCCTGGGTTAATAAAAATACTGCTTTGATTTTGTTACTTGCACCTTTTGGACTTGGCTTACTTACTTTGTTCTTATGTGTTAAGTTTATTCATAAAAGGTCATTTCTTAGTGTTTTAACCTCACGATCTAAATTCGATTGGTCAAGATTCTTTTTTGCCTTTTTTATTTGGATGGTTGTTATGTTGGGATTCATGGTGATTTCCTATTTTACAACAAAAAAAATACTTTTCCAATTCCACTTTTCAGAATTAATTTTCCTTTTTTTAATATCTATTTTCCTTTTGCCGATTCAAATTTTTGCAGAAGAGGTTCTTTTCAGAGGATTACTTTTTCAGGGTCTAGGACGTGTTTTTAAAAGGGGTATTGTTCCAGTTGTTTTAACGTCAATCTTATTTGGTTTAATGCATGCCGGTAATCCTGAAGTCATAAAGTTGGGCGGGTGGATTGTTTTGTTTTATGTTTCATCGGGCCTTTTTTTGCAAATTGTTACCCACATGGATGATGGCCTAGAATTGTCTGCAGGTTATCATGCGGCAAATAATTTTTTTGCAGCTTTTGTCTTAACTAACAACTGGCAGGCATTTACAACAGATGCCTTGTTTGTCGATAATAATGTGCCTGATTTTGGCATTGAAAATAGTATCACTTTAATAATCATTCAACCATTGCTTGTTTTTCTTTTTAGTAAACGATATAATTGGGGAAACTGGAAAAATAAATTTTTTTCTGTAAGTAATGAAAATGAGTTACGTTAAACATTCAACACAAATAATTAAGCATCATGAAGACATATTACGATCCAGATGATTTAAAGAAAGTCGGCAAAATAAGTGAGTTTCAACCTGAATTGGGGAAGAAGTTTTTTGACTATTACGGAAGTGTTTTTGAAGAGGGTGCTTTGACTAAAAGAGAGAAATCTTTAATAGCTTTAGCTGTAGCTCATGCTGTTCAATGTCCTTATTGTATTGATGCCTATACCGAGGATGCAATGGAGAAAGGTTGTGATGAAGAGATGATGATGGAGGCAGTGCATGTGTCTGCTGCAATTAGAGGTGGGGCTTCATTGGTTCATGGAGTGCAAATGATGAACAAATATAAAGACCTTTCGATGTAATGGGAGTTCTAGTTAAAAAATCGCTATCTAAGCAAAAGCATTCTTTATCTGAAACTACTGAACAACTTAGGTTGCTTCAATCGATTGATTTGAAGAGTTTTGAAGAAAATTTAGATGCTATTGATTTGCTTCCTTTGAAGGCTCAATCCGTTGATGTTTTTCAGATTAATTTGGGCAAGATGTGCAACCAAGTGTGTAAACATTGTCATGTTGATGCTGGGCCTGATCGCAAAGAAATTATGACGAAGGAGGTCATGCAATTGTGTTTGGATGCAATTGATGAGACAAATTGTTCAACTGTTGATTTAACAGGTGGAGCTCCAGAAATGAATCCCGAATTTAGATGGTTTGTTGAGCAGCTTTCATTGAAAGGTAAAAAAATTATTGTCAGATGTAATTTAACGATCATTGTTGCGAATAAAAAGTACAATGATTTACCTGAATTTTTCAAAAAGCATAACATTGAAGTTGTTTCTTCTCTGCCTTATTTTTCTTCGAGTAAAACAGATTCCCAAAGAGGAGACGGTGTTTTTGATAAAAGCATTCAAGCTTTAAAAATGTTGAACGATGTAGGTTATGGTGTCGAAAATTCAGGTTTAACTTTGGATTTAGTTTACAATCCTTCAGGTGCTTTTCTTCCTCCAAATCAATTGGAACTTCAATTAGAATTTAAAAAGAAACTTTCTGATAGGTTCGGAATCGTATTTAATAGCCTTTTCGCAATAACAAACTTGCCAATCAGTCGATATCTAGAATATCTTGTAGCTTCAGAAAATTATCAAGGATACATGGAGAAGTTAGTAAATGCTTTTAATCCTAGTGCGGCATTAAATGTTATGTGTAGAAATACGATTTCTATAAGCTGGGATGGGTTTATTTACGACTGTGATTTTAATCAAATGCTTGATTTAAAAGTAGCAGTAAAAGGAAAACATTTAAGTGATTTTAGTTTAAATGATCTAGAATCGAGAACAATAATAGTTAATCAACACTGTTACGGATGCACTGCAGGTGCGGGGTCAAGTTGCGGTGGTACAACAATATAAAAAAAATGAAATCATATTTAGATACAACAGTAGACGTTTATAGAGAAGCAGCATTAAAACCAGATGTTGGATTGTGTTGCACTACAACGCCAGTTTGGGCTTTACCTGGATTGGATATGCCAAGTATAATGTTGGAAATGAATTACGGATGTGGAAGCACAGTTAATCCGAGAGATCTTGTAAATGAACCAACAGTTCTTTACGTTGGTGTTGGTGGAGGAATGGAAGTCTTTCAATTTTCATATTTCAGTCGCAAAAAGAATGGAGTGATTGGTGTTGATGTTGTCGACGAGATGCTTGATGCTTGTAGAGTTAATTTAAAAGAAGCTGAAGCTACAAATCCTTGGTTTAAATCTGAATTTGTTGATGTTAGAAAAGGAGATGCATTAAATTTACCTGTTGAAGATAATTCCATTGATGTGGCTGCGCAAAATTGTTTATTCAACATCTTTGATAAGGAAGATTTGAAGAAGGCATTAGCGGAAATGTATCGCGTTTTAAAGCCTAATGGAAGGTTGGTATTGTCAGATCCTGTTACAGAAGATCCTATGCCGGAAGCATTGAAAAATGATGAGCGTTTACGAGCGCTTTGCTTAAGTGGTTCGTTGCCGTTGAATGAATACATTAAAATGATGACTGATGCAGGCTTTGGAACAATCGAAATTAGAGCTAAAAGACCTTATCGTGTATTAGATCCTGCTCATTACAATACAGATAAATTGATTTATTTGGAAAGTGTTGAGGTATGTGCAATTAAGGATCCTATGCCTGCAGATGGACCTTGCGTTTTTACTGGTAAAACTGCAATTTATTATGGAGATGAAGATTTTTTTGATGATAAAGCAGGACATACATTAATGCAAAATTCTCCTTTAGCAATTTGCGACAAAACAGCAGCTGCTTTGGCTGCTTTAAATAGAGGTGATATTTATATTTCAGATTCAACATTCCATTATGATGGTGGAGGTTGTTGTTGATTTTCAAATTCAAAACTTTAAAAATGCCGTCGATGACGGCATTTTTTTTATACTATCATTAACATTCTAGTCTTTATAAGAATGAGTTTGTTTCGTTTTTAGGGTGTAATTATTTATTAATTTCACTACAACATAGAGTTATGCTAGAAATAAAAAATATCAATAAATCCTTTTACAGAAAAGAAGCCTTGAGAGATGTCTCTTTTCGCGTTAATGAAGGAGAGGTGTTTGGATTACTTGGTCCTAACGGTGCTGGAAAGTCCACATTGATTCGTATCATTAATCGAATCATTGAACAAGATTCGGGATCAATAAGAATCAAAGGCGATTTAATGACTGAAAATGACTTACGGAAGATAGGTTATTTGCCGGAAGAAAGGGGGTTGTATCGAAGCATGACTGTTGAAAATCATGCGTTATTTCTTGCTCGATTAAAAGGATTGTCTAAAAAAGATGCTTCAACCAAAATTAATTATTGGTTTGATAAATTTGAAATGAATGATTGGCGAAAAAAACGAATTGAAGAGCTTTCGAAAGGAATGGCTCAAAAAATTCAATTTGTATGTGCTGTTCTTCATGAACCTTCAATTTTAATATTAGATGAGCCTTTTAGTGGATTTGACCCTGTAAATGTTGAACTGATTAAACAAACATTATTAGAGTTTAAACTTGCAGGAAAAACAATTATTCTCTCAACACACAATATGAAAAGTGTGGAGGAAATTTGTGACCGTGCTGCATTAATTAATAACTCTGAATTAATTGCTTCTGGATCAATTTCTGAATTACGTGAAGCAAAGAAAAATGGAATTTATGCAGTTCGTTTTAAAGGAAATATGATCTCTTTTGTGAATGCTTTATGGACTGGATTTGAAATTATTGATAAAGATGTTTTAGGCGATGATCGATTTGAAGTTCGTGTTAAAATGAGAAACGATAGTTCATTTGAAGATCTACTTAAAGTCCTTATTGGTGAGGTGAAAATTGAGGCTGCCTGGGAAGTTTTACCATCAATGCAAGATGTTTTTATCGATTTGGTGCAACCTGTTAAAATTTTGGATGATGAGAAATAGTTTGTTAATCGCGGCCAGAGAATGGAAAGAAAGAATTAGTTCTCGCTCATTTATCCTTTTTTCATTTATTGGACCAATTAGTGTTTTAGCTATCACATTCCTATTGTTCACTTATGGCGGTGAATCTAAAAGTAATTGGAAAGTTGTTATTGCTGATCCTGAAGGCTTGCTAGACGATAAAATAATGGCGAATGAAGATAATTCAATTCAATATTCTTTTGTTAATAGTTACGTAGAAATAGAAGAGTTTCGTGATGCTAAAATGTATCAAAAATTTGATGCTCTTTTGGAGGTAAATGGTAAGGTTTTATCAAATAAGACTGCCTATGTTTTCTATCGAGAAAAGCCTTCTGTTGATATGCAAACGAAAATCCAATACCATTATGAAAGAAGACTTGAGGAGATAATGGTTGATGAATTCACGGATTTAAGTTTGATTGATTTCCGAAAAATAAAACAGCCATTAAATGTGAGCTTCAGAGATGTTTATGATCCAGAGGATACTTCATCAGATTTAAGAGGTTGGGTAGGATTCTTTTTTGGTATCGTAATCTTTATATTTATTTTCTTGTTCGGAATGACAATCTTGCGAAGTGTTACGCGTGAAAAAAGTAACAGAATTGTTGAAGTTCTTTTGGCAAGTGTTAAGCCTAGAGAGTTATTGGTTGGAAAACTAATAGGAATCGGTTTGGCAGCAATTTTACAGTTTTTAATATGGATTTTAATAATTGGAATTGGATTGTATTTAATGAGAGAATTGATTTTTCCAGACATGCTTGATGCTGCAAATTTAAGTGCTCAACAATTGGCAATTGAAGGAGGAGGATTGATTCAGGAGAATTTAAATAATGCTTCTGGGTCTAACCAGTTTATTGAATTGGTTTACGAAAGAATTCAATTCGGAAATATGATCACATTTTTCATCTTGTTCTTCATTGCTGGTTATTTTTTCTACGGAGCTTTGTTTGCCGCTTTAGGTTCAACAATGGGTTCTGAAAGTGATGGACAACAATTTGTAATTCCTTTAATAGTTGTTTTATTTCTCTCGTTATATGCTGGCTATTATAGTTTGTATTTCCCTGAAAATGGGCTTAGTCAGTTGTTTCATTATTTGCCCTTTACTTCACCTGTAGTTGTGATGGTGAAACTATCTCAAGGGTATGATTTAGGGCATGCTTATGAAATTTATGTTTCACTGATTGTATTAATGTTAAGCGCTATATTGATGCTTTTACTCGCTAGTAGACTTTATAAAAATGGAATTTTACAGTTTGGTCATCGTTTAAGGTTAAAACATCTTTTAAAGTGGTTAAAAAAATCGTAACTTCTGTAAATGCTTAAAGCCGTAATTGACCTTGGTACCAATACTTTTAATTTACTAATTGCAGAAGTGTCAAACGATACTTTGAATATTGTTCATTCAGAAAAGATTGCTGTAATGCTTGGTTTGGATGGTATTAATCAAAATTTACTAACTGAAGAAGCAAAAAATAGAGCGTTAATTGCCTTAGAGAAATTCACAATTGTTGCTGAAAAGAAAAAGGTTAAATCGATTATTGGAATCGGAACATCTGCATTAAGAGGTGCAAAAAATAGCAATCAATTTTGTGATGAGGTCTATACTAAGCTAGGGCTTAATATTCAAATAATTACAGGGCTCGAAGAGGCAGAATACATCTATAATGGAGTGTTATGGTTACACAATTTTAAAAGGAGAGAATTAATAATGGACATTGGTGGAGGAAGTACAGAGTTCATCGTTGCAAATGACTCGGGAGTAGAGTTCGCCTGCAGCGCCGATATTGGTGTCTCTCGTGTCTTTCAAATGTTAAATAAACCTTCAGTGCTTTCAAATGATTTTGTTGATAGCTGTATTCGGTTCTTTGATGAGAATGTATCGAAACAATTATTAAGATACGATGTTAAAACACTTATTGGTTCTTCAGGAAGCTTTGAAACTTTTTACGAAATGATTTATAAAAAGAAATTTTTAGCTTCTTCTCAACTTGTAAATATTAATAAACAACGTTTGTTAGATGTAATAAATTGGACAATTAATTCTTCATTAGAGGAAAGAGAAGAGCATGAATGGATCGTTCCAATGAGAAAGGAAATGTTACCCATTGCTGCCCTCAAAATAAAATGGATTATCGATAGTTTTGAAATTGACGAAATTTTTGTTTCTCCTTATTCACTAAAAGAAGGGGCATTCCGTAAAAACTTGCAGGACTAAGAATTACATTAAAATATACTTTTATCTTTATAAAAAATAACAATTAGCATGGGTAAGATACTAATCATTGATGACGAAAGAGCTATTAGAAGAGCGTTGAAAGAAATTCTTGAATTTGAAGAGTTTGAGGTTTTTGAAGCTGAAAATGGAAAGATTGGATTGGAAATGGCCATGGCTGACACTTATGACATTATTTTTTGTGATATAAAAATGCCTGAAATGGACGGAATGGAAGTTCTTGAGGGAATGATTAAAGAAAATATTGACACTCCTGTTATTATGATTAGTGGTCATGGTAATATAGATACTGCAGTTCAGGCGATTAAAAAGGGTGCTTTTGATTTTATAGAAAAGCCTTTAGATTTAAATCGAATTTTGGTTACAATTAGAAATGCAGGAGATAAAACATCTTTAATTGAAGAGAAAAAAGTACTTAAGAAAACGGTTAATCGTTTTAAAGGGTCTTCAATTATAGGCGAAACAGAAGGAATTCTTAAGATCAAAGAAATGATTGAAAAAGTAGCTCCCTCTGATGCACGTGTATTAGTAACAGGTGAAAATGGAACTGGAAAAGAATTGGTAGCAATATCATTACATGAACTCAGTGAGCGCAAAGGAAATCCATTTATTGAGGTCAATTGTGCCGCTATTCCTGCTGAACTAATTGAAAGTGAATTATTTGGCCATGAGAAAGGTGCTTTTACTTCTGCAGTCAAACAAAAGAAAGGTAAATTTGAATTGGCCTCTGGTG
>Ga0102899_1000363_pt1 | contig 17118 bp, 18 predicted proteins | sample Colrivmeta1555B3_FD_78455 | JGI IMG/M metagenome (GOLD analysis project Ga0102899, IMG submission 78455) | Estuarine microbial communities from the Columbia River estuary - metaG 1555B-3 | ecosystem: Environmental > Aquatic > Marine > Intertidal zone > Estuary | place: USA: Columbia River... | reverse complement strand
CGCCAGCACCACCATTTCCTCCAATAATAGGGCAGTTGTTTGCTGCATTAAAATTTCCTGAAGCATTTGTGCCGGCAAATCCTAAGGTAGTTCCTGCGCCACCTCCACCACCTCCGCCACCTCCGGCATCCTCTTGGTCATCTTCGTCACCTGCAGAACCATTTCCTCCATTTCTCCCTGGTAAGCCATTTACTCCCATGGCTCCATTTGCTCCCATGGCTCCATTTCCAGGTATTAGTCTTGTTCTGGCAATTGTATAATCGCTACAGGCAGTTAAATGAATTGCATAAGTTGACATTCCTGGTAAATTTGCATTTGCTGTTGTAATCGTTAAATCTTGAATTCTAAAGCCAATATTTCCATTTCCATAAAAAGCAACTAATCTTTGAGAATTTATAGCTCCTTCAGGATTAGCAGTAGTACGATTAATTGTTGTCGCTCCTGGTGTACTCGTTTTTGTCCATGCAGAACCTTGTATGAAGCCACCTTCTAATGTCACAAAACTTCCAATTGTTAAAGCGTTATCAATGTTATATGTCCCTGTGGCTATTTTAATTATAGAATTATTACAAGCGGCACGGTTTAAGGCTTCCTCTAAAGATGTAGGATCTGCTTGAGTACCAGAACTTCCAGCTGATCCTGAAGTTGAAACATAAATATTTGTACAACTTGGTAAAACTGGTGGTGTTCCAACAGTTAAAGTTGTTATGTCAGAAGAGCTACATCCGCTTATAGGGTCAGTAACTACTAAAGTATAAATGTAAGATCCTGCAGCTGCTGGAACTGCAATATTTAGCGTTGATTGTTGACCAGATACAGTTCCTGAACCAAGAGAAATCATGCTCTGATCAAACCATTCAAACATCATGCCTGGTTGAGTAGTTGACCCATTTAAAAGGAAATTTGCACCTCCACAAACGTCAGAATTTGAAGGGAAGGTATTTGCAGTAGGGTCTGATGAGACAGTAACTTGAACTGCATCTGTAGAAGTACAGCCGTCTATGTAAGTCAATGTCACCGTATAAGCTGTAGTTGAAGTAGGGGTTGCGTCGGTAATTGCATTTAATGGGTTAGTTAAGGAGGTTATAGGGGTCCAGCTATATCCAGAAATTATAGATGGTGAAGCAGCTGTGCTAGCTGTAAGTGTAGTAAGTTCTCCTGCACAAATACTAATGTCAGATCCTGCATCGACAGCAGGATGAGGATTAGGAATCACATTTATTGTGTAAACTGCAGAATTTTGCCCAATCAATGGGCAGGCATCGTCTTCAGATGAAATGGTAAAAGAATATGAACCATTATCGCCAATGTTTGTATTCCAGCAAAAAGTTCCTGATGGATTTGTTGGTGTACCATTTTGGGTAAACACGGCTCCAGGAATATTATTACTATAGATTAAATTAACATTTTGTCCAAGGTCGACATCAGAACCGAAAATATCAAAACAAATTGTTGCTCCTTCACAAATTGAAACATCATAGTTCCCAGCTATGTTATTTATACCTGAAATTGAAGGTATTGTATTTGTACAAGCATTGATTATAAATTGAATGTCTCTCATAATAGATCCAATCAAAACTCCATTTCGATATTCTTCAATCAAAACAACAACAACAGCTACTTGTGGTACATTCGGAGTGAAAGTTATTTGACCAGTAATTGAATTGATAGTCAAAGGAACGGTAAATGGGTTTGCACCATTGAAAGCACCTGCATATGTAACATTTGAAGATGCACTTTGCATTCCATCAACTAAAGAATAAACAAGAGAGTCACCATCAATGTCAGTTGCTAATTGTTGAAAGTTAATTGTTTGACCAGTGCAACCAAAGAATTGAGGTATGCTAGAAAATGTTGGTGAATTATCATTTAAACCATTCGTGTTATTTAATTCAGCTTCAATATAAATTGATTGGGTATCAGCACCATCCAAATTTGTAATAGCAGCATTTCGACAACAACTACTACTTGAAATAATCCAGTCTGAACAACCACTAGGAAGGTTCATAATTCCCGTATAAACAAGATGTTCAACGCCTAAAGGGCCAGTGCCACCGCCACAAGCACTGGAAACTGAAGGACATAAAGGTGTAATGTCTGTAGTTGATTGAAGATTAACGGTAAGACTTGCATTAACTCCGCAGCTTGCAGATGAATAATTTACAACTTGAGTTGCGCCAGCACTAATCCCTTCACAATCTCGAAATATTTCTAAAGTAACTAAATATTGATTTGGACCAATATATTCGTATGTTAAATTGGCACCTGAAAAATGGGATGCATTCGCAGAAAATGAAATTAATAATAACAGAAATATGCGAAACTTAATTGCAAAAGGAAGTAAGATTTTTATCATTTGTAGTAATTGGTAACACTATTAATAAATAGCTTGATTATAAATAGCTTAGCTACAAAAGTAGTGCAAATTACCCCCTTTAAAAAGCAGAATCATTAGTTATTCAGTATTTTTTGATAAAAAACTATTTTAAACCGATTTAGTACCGATAATTTTTTCAATCAGCTATTTTTTGATCGAATATTTTTTCTTAGCTTAATATAGAAACGGTGAAAAATTCATTGTTTAACCAACTATTTAACTGAAAAATAATGCTCGTAAAAACTTATGGATCTGCTGTTTTTGGCATTGATGCAACAACCATTACCATTGAAGTAAATTTGGCACAAGGAATTAATTTTTTCCTTGTTGGATTACCTGATTCTGCCGTAAAAGAAAGTCAGCAAAGAATTAAAGCTGCGCTTTCAAATAATAATTTAAAATTCCCGGGGAAAGAAATAACGATTAACATGGCTCCTGCGGATATCCGGAAGGAAGGTTCTGTTTTCGACTTGCCCATTGCAATTGGTATTTTGGCAGCGAGTGAACAAGTTGAAAGTCAAAATTTAGATAAATACATATTGATTGGAGAGTTGTCACTAGACGGTGAACTTAAGCCAATAAAAGGGGCTCTTTCTGTTGCTTTACAAGCCAAATCTGAAGGGTTTGAAAATTTAATATTACCGTTTCAAAACGCTCGCGAAGCAGGTATGGTTGAAAATTTAAATGTTTTTCCAGCTACTTCACTAAGTCAAGTTGTAGAGCATCTTAATGGGGTAAATGTTTTAGAGAAATTAAATTTAGATATTAGAAGCGAATTTGAGAAATCGTGTGTCCAAAATCAGGTTGATTTCAAAGATGTTAAAGGTCAACTAAATATAAAAAGAGCTTTTGAAATTGCCGCAGCAGGTGGACATAATATAATTCTTATTGGTCCTCCAGGAGCAGGGAAATCGATGTTGGCAAAGCGTTTATCAACCATTTTGCCCCCTCTTTCGCTCACAGAAGCTTTAGAAGCTACTAAAATTCACAGTGTGGCTGGTAAGATGATGAATAAGGGGTCACTTGTTACAGAGCGTCCTTTCAGAAAGCCTCATCATACTATTTCAGATGTAGCACTGGTCGGAGGTGGAGGATATCCTCAACCGGGTGAGATATCACTTGCACATAATGGTGTTTTGTTTTTGGATGAGTTACCAGAGTATAAGAGAACAGTATTGGAGGTTATGAGACAACCAATGGAAGATCGAATTGTAACAATTTCTAGAGCTAAGTTTACGGTTGATTATCCTGCTGGATTTATGTTGGTTGCCGCGATGAATCCATGTCCTTGTGGATATTACAATCACCCAGATAAAGCTTGCAGTTGTGGACCAGGTATGGTTCAACGTTATCTAAATAAAGTATCTGGACCTCTTTTGGATAGAATTGATTTACATGTGGAGGTCACACCAGTTTCATATTCGGAATTAGCCAATGATTTGCCAAAAGAGGGTAGTACTGAAATACGGAATAGAGTTATTGAAGCGCGAAAAATTCAAACAGAGAGATATTCTATTAATCCTCAAGGAATTCACAATAATTCACAAATGAGTTCAAAGGATTTAAAAGAATTTGGGCAACTTGATTCTGACTCTCAAGAGTTATTAAAAAATGCAATGAATCGTCTTGGTTTCTCGGCAAGAGCATATGACAGAATAATCAAAGTTGCAAGAACGATAGCAGATCTTGATTGCTCAAAGGATATAAATTGCGCTCACTTATCAGAGGCGATCCAATATAGAAGTCTGGATAGAGAAAATTGGGCTGGATAAAAAAAAGGCAATCTGATAGGATTGCCTTCTAAAATTTATTGAATAAGTATTATTGCATGATTTCAGTTGCACATTCTTGAGCCAGCTTTTCACATCCTGGTAAATCAGAATCTGCTGAAGCAAAGTTGTCGTATGAATTCATTACCTTATCTAAATAACAATCTAAGTATGCATCCGTTGATTCACCTAACATACTTTCGATTGAAGCACGTTCGCTGTTAATTTCTTTTGCAGCAATGTCTTTTTCTTCTTGTGTCCAATTTCCTTTTGTACTTTTTTCACCACATGCTGTTAAAGTCATTAATCCTAAGGCAGCAAATAAGAATGTTGATCTTAATTTTTTCATTTGTTATAGTTATTTGTTTTGATTTACATTTTTTGAAATTATCGTAATTAATACAATAATTGTTTTTTAGATGAGTTTTTCCATCCTGCTTGACTTGAATAATCTACAAAATAAATTTTCAAATCCGCTTGACTTTCATAGTCTACGAAAAAAACTTTTTTATCCGCTTGACTTGAGTAGTCTACGAAAAACCATTTCCCATCGTTATTCCCTGCTTGACTAGAATAATCAACTTTATAGACTTTTAAATCTGCTTGACTTTCATAATCTACAACGAAAACCTTTACATCTGCTTGGCTAGAATAATCCACAGAAAATATTTTTTGTGCATTAGATTGAAAGAATAAAGCGGAAGTCGCTAAAAAACTTAGTAGTAGAGCTTTCATTTTTTATAGTTTTTACGGAAAGTACTAATTACTATTTAAAACAACAATTTAAAAGCCAATAAAATTATGTAGCTGATGTTCGTTTTAATAGATGCCAAACCAAATAAACAATTGCGATTAGAGCGAAAATCGCACCAAATATAAATACAAACGGAACAGATGTGAAAGAGTTATTGTAGGTTAGTAAAGTACTAAATGAACCAATCATTATTCCAAATTCAAGTGCAATAAATAAGGTTCCGGCTCCAACACCTCTTCTGTCAATATGAGAGAGATCAGCAGTCCAAGCAAACAATGTTGGACTTGATATTCCAGTCGAAAGCCCAAAAATTACAGAACCTATTGTATACATTAATATTGTTTCTGAAAAAGCAATTGTTGTCATGCTTATAATCATAAAACTTAATCCAATAATCAGCGTCTTACGTCTTCCAATAACATCTGATAATCCACTAGCAAATAATCGAATAAAAATTGTAGAAATCATGTAGAATCCAAAAAACCATCCCTTGTTTTCTATCCCTAAATAACCAGAAATATCGGGAGTTATTACAAATACAATCCCAGTTGATATTGCAGAGCAAAACATAACTACTGCTGCTGGAATTACGGATGGCTCCATGATGTCTGCACGAGTAATTTTAAGAAATGACCATTTGAATTTTTGGGGGTTTGGAAGTGTTTCTTTCAGAAAACCTATCATAATAGCCGCAACTCCCGCCAAAACTCCGGCAATAATAAAGAGTAAATTCAATCCACCAAGATTCATGATTGGGGAAGAAAATATTTGACCAGCACCAATTCCGACCGAGATAAAAGTACCCCAAATCCCCATTCCAATTCCTCTTTTGCTTGCAGGTAAAATGTCAGTAACCAATGCGGTGGCACCAGTAGGAAGGAAACCTGCGCTAAAACCATGCATAAATCGCAATGATAAAAATAGAATCAGTCCTGACATCGGGTATGTGAGGGTAACAACAATTGCTACAATTATCCCAATGATCATGACTTTTTTACGACCGATTAAATCTGACAGTTTACCAGAAAAAGGTCTTGAAATTAGAGCGGAAATTGTGAAAAGGGAAATAATTAAACCTTTCTTATCTGCACCTCCCAATCGAGTAATAAATGTATTTAATTCAGGAAGTATGATATTGAAGCTAATCATAAAGAAAAGCAAGGCAAAACATATTATCCAGAAGTTTTTCGGGTAACCCTTAAATCGCATGGCACAAAGTTAGGGCTATAAATTGAATTGGAGATAAGTTTTTTTTGCGGGATTAAAATTATAATACTCTTGTAAGAAACAATACAGATTTTCGTTAAACTTTGAAACAAATCATATGAAGTATTTTTTATTAATTAGTGGGTTCTTTTTAATTGCTTGTAACTTGAAACCCGATGTTCAAAAAGCACCATTAGTGGTGGATTTTTCAGAGCAAGATGATTCTACAAAATTGCATTTATCGAATGAGGAATGGCGAAAAATTCTGCCTTCAGATGTTTATCACATCACAAGAGAGAAGGGAACTGAACGTGCATTCACTGGAGAATATTGGGATTTCACTAAAAATGGAACATATCATTGTTATTCTTGTGATAACATACTGTTTTCTAGCAAAACAAAGTATAAATCGGGTACTGGTTGGCCAAGTTTTTATGATGTTGTTCATTCATCAAGTATTAAATCTCTTTACGATTCTGGACACGGTATGGTTAGAACAGAAGTCGTCTGTAGAAAATGTGACGGCCATTTAGGTCATGTTTTTAATGATGGTCCGAAGCCGACTGGATTGAGATATTGTATTAATTCGGCGGCATTAATTTTTAAGTCGGAGTAATTCACATTTTATATACATTTGAATTATGAAAAAAGAAGCGACATTTGGAGCTGGATGCTTTTGGTGCATTGAGGCTTGTTTTAAAGATATTCAAGGTGTATTAAATGTAATTCCAGGATACGCAGGAGGTGATGAAAATAAAACGACTTACAAAGAAGTTTGTGAAGGAGATACCGGTCATGCTGAAGTGGCAAGGATTGTATTTGATGATGAATTGGTAAGTTTCGAGAAATTACTTGAATTGTTTTGGTTTGTTCATGATCCTACACAACTGAATCGGCAAGGAAATGACATTGGAAGTCAGTACCGATCTGTAATTTTTTATCATTCGGAAGAGCAAAAAGTTCTTTCAGAAACGATTAAAAACCAGTTGATTAATGATAAGGTGTGGGAAGAGCCAATTGTTACTGAAATTGTTGAAATGGATAAATTTTATGCGGCAGAAGATTATCATCACAACTATTTTGAGAACAATCCTCAGAACATGTATTGTCAATCAGTAGTAAGACCTAAGGTTGAAAAATTTAAAAAAGTATTTTCCAATATTATGAAATAAAAAAAGAGGAGCTAGCTCCTCTTTTTTTTGTGAAAAATTTGAATTGAAAATTATTTTTTTTCAGATTTCTTTTCGTCTTTTTTTGCATTTAAAATCTCCATTTGATCCGCAGTTAAAATAGCAGATAAAGCATTTCTTTTGTCTTTTTTGTTTCCAGCGATGAATTTTTTCTTCTTCTCATCAGACATTGAATCATCGTTTTTAATCGCTTGAATTTTATGTTCAACTTTCAAGTTAAGTTCCATTACTTGTTTTTGTTGGTCTTCAGTTAGATTAAGCTCTTCAGTCATTTTTTTAGTCTGAGCTTCGGCTCTTTGTTCTGGAGTTTTTTCAGGCTTATCTGTGTTTTTCGCTTCATGCAGCTCTTTCATTTTCGTTAATTGATCTTCAGATAAGAAAGTAGCTAGTTCAGATTTAAAAGATTCTTTAGCATTCTTTATTGCTTTTTTTCGTGCATCTTCAGACAAAGATTCATTCGATTTAGCCTCTTTTTTTGCTTCCGTTAATTTATTGTTTGCTGCTTCTAATTTTTTAGCTTGATCAGGAGTTAACGAAAGCTCTTTCGTTAATTCATCCATTCTTGTCTCGCTTTTTACTTTTTTAGTTTCTTGTCCAAATGCTGCTGAAGAAAACAACAATGCTCCTACGAGAGTTAATTTAATTAATTTCATGTTTCTAATTTTAACTTGTTTAAAGTATAGACATCTCAACTTTAAAAAGGTTTAACTTTAAGATGTAAAAATAATCGAAAAGTTGCTTTAACTATCTAATTTCTCGATAAATTACGGTCTATATGAGAAGATTAATCTTTTATTTTTTTCTAATATACGGATTAGCTGGGTGTACAGCAGTAAAAGATATATCATATTCTTTGGAGGGAACAGTTTTAGACTTGTCGGAAAAGGGTTTAAATGAAATTCCACCTGATGTGTTTTTGAGAACAGAACTTAAGGTGTTGCGTCTTTTTGGAAATTCATTGACAAGCATTCCCGATGAAATTGAAAATCTAAAAAATCTTGAGAAACTCTATATCGGTAATAATAAGATTTCGGTGTTACCAGCTACACTGTGTAAACTTCCAAAGTTGAGAGTTATATCTGCTCAATACAATCAGATAAAAGTTCTTCCTGAATCGTTAGGCACTTGTCCTACTTTGGAGGAATTGTATTTAAACCATAATAATATAGAATCGATTCCCGCTTGGATTGGCAGGTTAAAGACGCTTAAAAATTTAAGTTTGGAATACAACGCTATAAGTTCAGTTTCTGAATCAATTGGGTATTGTGAAAATTTGGAGTTTCTTTCTTTGAATAGAAATTATCTTTCTTCGCTTCCTTCAACATTGGGTTTATTGAAAAATTTAAAAGAATTAAGATTGTCTAATTCAGGAGCGCTATTAAATTTACCGGAAACTATTTGTGATTTGAGGCAATTGGAAATTTTGCAAATTGATGGGGGAGTGGTTGTTCCAACTTGTTTGTTAACGCTGCAAGTCAATCGGTTGAAGATAATTATGGATTAGAGTTCTTCATTGCGATAAATAGAACCAAATCATATGCAAAGTGAGCAGCAATGCAAAACCACAAACCAAATGTTGTAAATCCGTAACTAATTAATAAAATAAATGGGAGCACAATTAGCCCATACAAGGACATTCTCCAATTAAATGGATTCAAATAACCATGAATGGCAACGAAGAAAATTGCGGTAATCAAGGGGCCTAAATAAAATTGGACGCCGGATCTAAATAGGAGTTCTTCTCCAAACCCAGCACAAAACGAAATGAAAACACAATCGATCAATCGTAAATTCATTCGTTTAACAATGTGCTCAATTCTTGATGGTAGTTTCTCAAAAACACTCGCACGCATAAATAGGAGTGCAATAAAGGCATAGACTATTCCAAGTTGGAGTCCAATTCCTATTTTGAATACACTGAAATTTTCAAATTGAAATAATTCCAAAGGATTGATTTCTTCGAAATAATTCAAAACAATAAATGTTGGAATAGGGAACACTAATAGTGTAATTAATCCCATAAAATACAGTGCTTTTTTGCTCAAATTACCCGAATCTCAAATGTTTGACAGTATTTCCATTATTGATTAGTTGGCGTAATGATTCAATACCAATTTCAAGGTGCCTATCAACAAATTCCGATGTAACTTTAGAGTCACTTTCACTTGTTTTCACTCCTTCTGGAACCATTGGTTGATCAGAAACTAACAAAAGTGCTCCGGTTGGAATTTCATTATAAAAACCTACACTAAAAATGGTAGCTGTTTCCATATCAATAGCCATTGCTCTAATTTTTCCTAAATAATCTTTAAAATTTTCATCATGCTCCCAAACCCTTCTGTTTGTGGTGTAACATGTTCCAGTCCAATAGTCAAGATTGTAATCTCTAATTGTTGTAGATATTGCTTTTTGCAAGGCAAAAGAAGGTAGAGCAGGTACTTCAGATGGGAAGTAATCGTTGCTGGTTCCTTCACCTCTAATCGCTGCGATAGGTAGTATTAAATCTCCAACTTCATTTTTACGCTTTAATCCACCACACTTTCCCAAAAATAAGACAGCTTTTGGTTTTATTGCACTTAATAGATCCATGCAAGTTGCAGCAGATGCGCTACCCATTCCAAAGTTTATAATTGTTATTCCATCGGCTGTTGCGCATTGCATCGGCTTTCCTATTCCTTTTACTTCTACATTATTCGACTCAGCAAATTTATTGACGTAATTGTGAAAATTACAAAGCAATACGTATTCTCCAAAATTTTCTAATTCTTCTCCGGTATATCTTGGGAGCCAATTCTCCACGATTTCTTCTCTTGTTTTCATAGGTAGTATTATTTATAAGGTTGATTGAGCCTATATTGCTAAGTTAATTAATAGGTTTAAATTAAACTAGACTGTTAATGGCTGATTTTGTTCCGATATTATTTGTGATAAAATCTTTCTCTTTTTTTGGTGATCGGGCAGGGCTATATTCTCTTCCGTAAAAAATTATTTGGAGATGTAATTTGTTCCAAAGTTCTTTCGGAAAAACTTTCTTAGCATCTTTTTCGGTTATGTCAACATTTTTTCCAGATGTAATTCCCCATCTCGTTAATAATCGATGGATATGAGTATCAACAGGGAATGCAGGTACACCAAATGCTTGCGACATAACTACAGATGCAGTTTTGTGGCCTACTCCCGGAAGCAGTTCCAGCGCTTCAAAGCTCTGAGGGACTTCACCGCCATGTTCATTAATTATCATTTGAGATAAGGTGTAGATTGCTTGAGATTTCCTAGGACTTAATCCACATGGTTTGATTATTTCTCTAATTTGATCAACTGTAAGGAGAATCATATCGTAAGGATTGTCTGCCAATTTAAACAAGGATGGCGTTATCGTATTTACTCTCGCATCGGTGCATTGTGCAGATAGTAAAACAGCAATCAGTAATGTGTATGGATCCTTGTGGTCAAGTGGAATTGGAGTTGTTGGATAAAGTCGTTCCAATTCTTCAATAATGTAAGTCGCTTTTTCCTTTTTTGTCATTTTATTTTAAATCCATTTTTAATGAAAGCTACAAATTCTTTGAATTGTTTTTTAGAAGTAAAGACTTTTTTAAACTCTCCAAATTGACCTAGATATTCTTCTCTTTTTTCTGATGGATCAATCATTTTTTGGTTGATTGTATTTTCTTCCTCTTTCTTCCTAGGTATTCCTTCGCCTTCAATTTCGTCCATTACTTCGTAAAGATGGTCTTCCATTTTCGAAAGTTTGTCTGCCTTCGCAAATCGTTCTTCAGCTTTTTGCTTGTATCCCTTTTGTTCAAGTAATAGTCCTAAGTTGTTTTCTGCTACAGCATCTGTAGGGTCAAGTTTAACAGCTTTTTCATAATCAATAATTGCTCCATCGATATCACCAAAATTATTTTTAGCAAATGCAAGACAGGCATAACGATAGGCATAATTTGGTTGCAGTTCGATGGCTTTATTTAAATCTTCATAGCAGCGAACTTGATCATTTTTGTGAAGGTAAGCAACGCCTCGGTCTGAATAGATATTCGGATCCTTTTCGTGTCCCTTTAAAGCTTTGGTATAAAGCTCAATTGACTTGTCAATTTTGCCCTCTTTAAGAGCAGTATGCGCACTTTCATGTGTTTTGTTTGCAAACATTATTAATTTAGTTGTATGATAAACAAAGGTACTGACTTTCCTCAATACAGAAAACTATCGAACAATAAGGTCTTTTATAAAATTCTAGATGACCGGAATTTTGAAGAACTTCAAATTGTTGGAACAAAGTGTTTTTTGTACAATGTAAACGCTTCAAAATATCCTGAAATTCTGCGTATCAGTGAGATGATAAGTCTTACATTGCCAAATTTCGAAAAGATTCAAAGCGAAGAATACGAAAAAATAAAAGGTGGTTTATAGAATTGCTATTTTAACAACACTTTGATTTGTTTTTAAAAAATAAACTCCTTTTGTTAGTTCATTGTTTTCTATTAAGTTGTCTCCAATTTCCAAGTTAATTGTCTTAATAATTCGTCCTTCTGTATTGTATAGATGACCTATGGTTTGAATGTTGGATTTAATATTGAAATGCCCATTGTTTGGATTTGGAACAATATTAAACTCAGCTTCTTTTTGTTCATGAATTGATGCAGTTGCAGGGCTTTCATGCGACCATTGAGATAGAAAACGCCATGCTTCAATCGCTTCAGTGAAATCATTTAGTGGTTTATAGAAATAGGAATGATCTCCACCATTAATTCTTATAAATTCTAATGAACTATTTGGTGAACATCCATTGTATACAAATCGATCAACGGTTAAGCCATCGGCAGCAGTATCAGCGAAACGAGTAGAATCAGAAGTGTTTAAACATCCATGTGCATTTTTCCAAAAAGCTAAAGTTTGTGGCACTAAACTTAATGATGGCAGTGGCGATGAGTCGTAAGGGACTGTTGGATCAACGGTGCCGTGAAAGTGTATAACAGGAGTGACGTAGGCAGGAACACAAGATGAAAGATCTGATGTAGACATCGTTCCAGACATCGTTGCGATTGCTGCTATTCTACTATTTAGATTACATGCTAAGTTATAAGACATAATAGATCCCATTGAAAAACCAGTAGAGTAAATTCTTGCAGGATTGGCATTTTTTGAAATAATCATACTGTCAATTAACTGATTGAATAGAGAAAGATCATTGGCAGATGAACTCAATAAGGTTCCATTATTCCATGAAGTTTGATTGTAAGGATTTAGTACTCCTTGTGGATAGATGACAATAAAACGTGCAGTATCTGCCATTAAATTAAAGCCAACAGATACAAGTTGCGCATTCGTTCCGCCAAGCCCATGTAAACAAAATACTACAGGTAAAGATTCAGTGTTAGAATCAAACCCAGTAGGTAAATATTGAATATAATTTCTCGTGATTCCATTGATTACAATAGTTTCATTTGTTTGCTGAGCGAACGATGAAAGTGAGAAAAAGAGTAATAGCGTAGTAATAATTGATTTCATGTAAAGCTTTTTTTAAAGATACAAAATATTTGTATTAATTTGAATTAATGGCATTTAGGACATTCCTTTTTATTATTTTCATAGCATGAAATTTGGAAGTGTTTTTATTCTGCTAGCTATTGTGAGTTGTTCATTTAATGCTAGACAGGAGACATTATTAAATAAAGCTACTATATCCTACATTAACGCGTTTAATGAGAAGGAAATAATGAATCATGTAGCATCAACTCATCCAAATTGTGTCTCTTTTTATAAAGATCAAGGAGATTCTATTTTTAAGGCAAAATTCAATTTGAAATCAGATGAAAAAATTAGTCAAATTCTTCAAGATCCAACAATTAGATCATCGAAATTTGATAAAAAATCAATTCACGTTAAATATCAAATCTTTTTAATTGAGAATAAATTATCGGATATTGCGGCTGAAAAAATAGATTTATTTGCAATATCAGATGACGAAGGCGAAACATGGTTCTTTATGGAAAGTAAAGATTATTACAATGATGAGGTTTTCGCTCAGAAATATAGATTAATCAGAAAATAATGATTCGAATTTTAATACTAATGGTTGCCCTTTTAATGGTGTTGTTTTTGCACAAGGGTGGTATCCTTCAGGGACGAGAGCAAATTCTATGGGTGGAGCTTCTGTAAGTTACTCCGATGTTTGGTCTTACTATAATAATCCTGGCGCTTCTGCTGAAATAACAGAATTAAGCATTGGGGCAGGGTACGAAAATAGATTTCTATTGAAAGAGCTTCAAATGCAAACGTTGGCTGCAGCAATACCTCTTAAAGTTGGAGTAATTACTGTTGGAGGTCATATGTATGGTTATAATAAATTTCGTTCTTCAAAGGCAGGACTTGGTTATTCAATGAAGTTATCTGAAATGCTTTCTGCTGGAGTTCAAATAAATTATCAAGGAATAAGATTAACAGAAAATTATGGTTCTAAAAACACCTTGACGGGTGAGGCTGGTTTATTCTGTAAGGTAAATGAGAAGATTAATGTTGGTTTTTCAATCTTTAATCTTGGAAGGACAAAACTTTCAGACTTCGAAGATGATCGATTTTCAACAGTACTAAAGTTAGGAGGATCTTATTTACTTTCAGAAAAGGCGTTAATTGCTGCTGAGGTAGAAAAGGACCTAGAAAACCCAATTCGATTAAAAGCTGGAGTTGAATATCTGCTAATTGATAATTTATACCTCCGAGGTGGCATGGCAACAGGTCCGACTGAATTTAGTTTTGGCTTAGGATATCATTTTACTCAATTTCAAATTGATTTAGGTTCATCTTACCATCAATTATTAGGATGGGCACCAAATGTTTCATTTGTATTCAACTCGAAAAAATAGTTATGCTTAAGATTCGCGTTTTTCTTGTGTTTACTTTTTTGATGCTTAATGGTGTTGCCATATCTCAAGAAAAGAATGACGTAATTCAAGCAAGAATTGAATTTATTTCAGAACAACTTGAATCGGAAAGTATCGATTTGACAGATGTTGTTGCGAATTTGAATTATTTCTATGATACTCCCTTAAATATCAATGGTGCGACAAAGGAAGAGATGCAATCAATTGGTCTTTTAACTGACATTCAAATCAATGACGCACTTTTGCATATTGATATTTTTGGAAAGTTTATCTCAGTATATGAATTGCAGGAATTGCCTTATTGGGATTTAGAGACGATTCGTTTGGTACTGCCTTTTATAAAGGTTGATGATAAGTTAGAACAATTGCATGTAGATTTTAAAGAAGTTTTAAAATATGGCAAATTTGAAGCTTTTCTTAGGTATCAATCTAATTTGGAAAATAAATCAGGATACGATCAAGTTTCTGATTCAGTATTAAATAACAGCAATTCATATTATTATGGAAATCCTGATCGCTATTATACACGTTTAAGATATAGTTATCGAACAAATTTAAGCGTTGGTGTTACAGCAGAGAAAGATCCGGGAGAAGAGTTTTTTAAAGGATCTCAATCAAATGGATTCGATTTTTATTCGGCCCATGCTTTTTATAAAGGAGGGAAGTATTTAAGAGCTGTCGCGCTAGGTGATTATCAAGTACAAATAGGGCAGGGTTTAAATTTATGGTCGGGTTATGCATTTGGGAAAACTGCAGATGTTACAAATGTGAAAAAATCTGCCTTGTCTCTGAAACCATATACTTCAGTTGATGAGACTAGGTTCATGCGTGGGGGAGCTTTTGAAGTAGGCTATGGGAAATTTGCTTTAACTTCTTTTGCCTCTTACAAGGGTGTTGATGGTGCTATAATTTCAGATTCATTGGTTGATGAACAAGCTTTTGTTACAAGTATTAATTTAACAGGATTTCATCGTACAAATTCAGAAATAGCACGAAAAAACACACTGCATGAAATTATTGGAGGAAGTAACCTAAGGTTTGAAAATCGAAATCTTCAATTAGGGATCGCAGCAGTTTATCAAGGCTATGAAACAGCATATAATAAAGATACGTTGCCATACAGCCAGTTTGATTTTAGAGGTAAAGGTACCGTAGGACTGAGTGCTGATTATAGTTGGGTGTTTCGTAATTTTAATTTCTTTGGTGAACTAAGTCGTTCTTCTTTTTCGGGTGGACTTGCTTTTATGAATGGTGTTTTGTTTTCGCTAGACTCAAGAGCGTCCATGGCAATTATCTATCGAAATTATCAAAAAGATTATCATACCTTTTACAATGCAGGGTTCTCAGAAGGAAGTAAAACACAAAATGAGCAAGGACTCTATGCTGGGCTTAAAGTGAATGTATCCAGAGCATTTACCGTTAACACTTATGCTGATATGTTTACTTTTCCATGGTTAAAGTATCAGGTTGATGCGCCTTCAATTGGTCATGAGTTTATGATTCAACCTACCTATAAGCCAAACCGTGAAATGGAAGTTTATGTTCGATATAGAGAACAGTTGAGACAAAAAAATAGTCGATTTTCTGACGGTACAATTACAGAAATAGAAGATGTTTTACAACGTAATTATCGCTTAAATTTTAGTTTAAAGGTTTCTGAGGGGCTCAAAATTAAAAGCAGAATTGAATATGTAACAATTGATAGGCTATCCTCAGGAAATGAATCTGGTTTAATCATAACACAAGATGTTGTATTTCAACCAAAGTCATTTCCGTTAGATTTAGCACTTAGATATGCTTTGTTCGATACTGATAGTTACGACACTCGAATTTACACATTTGAGAGTAATGCTTTGTATGTTTTCTCTGTTCCTGCCTACTATTATGAGGGAAGTAGAGCATATGTAATGGCTCGATATTCCTTTCTCAAACATTTCGATTTATGGGTGAAATATGGAGTAAGTATTTTCGCAAATAGAAAATCGATTGGTTCTGGAGCAGAAGAAATCTTAGGCAATACAAAAACTGATTTAACGGTTCAATTAAGAATTACTTTTTAATAATATTATAGCAAGCAACATGATCAAGTCGACTTTAATTTTAGGTATTATTAGCGTTTTTTTATTGGTAGGTTGTACTACTGATTCTACAAACAGTACATTAGCTGAAAAGCCAAAAAATGATGAGAATCATTCTCACAACTCTGTAGAGGAAATAAATTTGGATGGAAAAAACAAATGGAAAGTTGTTAATGAAATGCTAGTTTATATTCGGAATATGGAGCATGATGTGAGTACTTTCGAGCAGAGAAATGGCGATGATTTTAATCAGCTAGGAGAAAAACTTGATTCAAGCATTACTTTGTTGACTTCAAATTGCACCATGACAGGAAAAGCACATGATGAATTGCATAAATGGCTTGTTCCTTTTATTGAAATGGCAGATGAATTAAAAAATGCTTCAAGCACATTAGAAGCAGAAAAAAGTTATAAAGAGATACAAGCATCATTTAAACTATTTAATCGCTATTTTAAATAACCTTAAACTCAATTAATCTTAAATGCCTTTATTTCTTATAGAGAATGGATAATCCATCTATCACAGAGTAGAGATACATTCCATTATGATCTTTTTCATAGGTAGCTGTAGAAACTTTAAGTTTTGGATAGTCGTTTAATACAGTTCCAAGCGAATCAATCATAGAGAGGTGATGATCAATATTGTCTATTGTGGGATTGAATTTTATTCCTTTCGAAATGAAAATATTAGAAACAAAATCAAAATCTAATTGTTCTTTTATTTGTTTTAAAGCATCTCCACCGTTATACCAAATGCTAGCATCGTAAATTTGGAATGCAGAAAATGATTTTTGAATAGGTAAGATATAGGCACAAAAATATCCTCCGATAGAATGTCCTATTAAGGTGTTAAAATCATTCGT
>Ga0102899_1000361_pt1 | contig 17160 bp, 13 predicted proteins | sample Colrivmeta1555B3_FD_78455 | JGI IMG/M metagenome (GOLD analysis project Ga0102899, IMG submission 78455) | Estuarine microbial communities from the Columbia River estuary - metaG 1555B-3 | ecosystem: Environmental > Aquatic > Marine > Intertidal zone > Estuary | place: USA: Columbia River... | reverse complement strand
TTTTACCCAAATTAGATATATATCAAAAATATGTCGCTGAAATTTGGGCTAGAGAATATTTGACGAATAATGGGGTTCTTGTTCAGGAGTTGGAAGCTAAATTGTCTGAATATTTAGACACACCAAAGTTATTATATACTTCAAATGGAACAATTTCATTGCAAATTGCATTGAATGCATTAGATTTAAAAGGATCAGAAGTAATAACGACACCATTTTCATACGTTGCAACTACATCTAGCTTGGTATGGGAAAACTGTAAACCTGTTTTTGCGGATATTTGTCCTGATACATTTAATATTTCTCCGACGGAAATCAGAAAAAAAATAACTTCTGAAACAAAGGCAATTTTAGCTACTCATGTTTTTGGAAATCCATGTGATATAAATGAAATTGAAAAAATAGCCAATGAATTTAATTTACATGTAATTTATGATTCTGCACATGCATTTGGTACAGAATATAATTACCAATCTATAATGAAATTTGGTAATGTAAATTCAATTAGTTTTCATGCTACCAAATTATTTCATACAATTGAAGGTGGTGCGATTACATGTGATTCTGAAACGTTATTTGAGTCAATGAAATTGAAAAGAAATTTTGGTCATAGTGGTTTCGATGTTTTTGATGGAGTAGGTATTAATGGGAAAAACTCTGAATTTCATGCGGCGATGGGGTTGTGTAACTTGCCTTATGTAGAATCTATTTTGATAGATAGAAAAAGAATTCATGAAATGTACGATAGGTTTTTACTTGATTTACCTTTGAAAAAGCAAAAAATTTTAAAAGAAACTACGAAGTACAATCATGCGTATTATCCGGTTGTTTTTGAATCTGAAGAAATTCTCTTAAACGTAAAGGCACATTTAGAAAAAAATAATATTTTTCCAAGACGCTACTTTTATCCGAGTTTAAATAAACTTAATTATATTGATTATACTGAGTGCATGAATAGTGAGTCAATCTCAAGTAGAATAATGTGTTTACCAGTCTTTTATAATTTGGAAAAAACAGAAATTGAATTAATTTGCAATCACATTAGAGATTGTTTTAACTAATTTTAATTCAATGACAAATTTTATTGATTCGAAAAGTGTAATCATCATAGGTGCCGGTGGATTAGCAACGCAAATATTTGATGTTTTAAATCGCCAAGATAATGGATGTACGTTCTTTTTTTATGATGATTATTCAAATTATCAATTAGAACCTATTAAGTTTGGAAGACGAATTTTAATTTCAAAGCTTGAACTTTTAAATAACGAAAAATTTCTTTCAAGTGAAATTGTAATGGGAATAGCATCTGCTAGTCTTAAAAGAGAATTTGTTGCACTGCTAAAGGAAAACAATAAGAATTTTGCTAAAGTAATAGCAAATAGTGTGTTAATAGGAAGTGAAAATGTAGACCTTGGAGAAGGGGTGGTGATTTTAGAGCATTGCATTATTGAAAGCAATGTGAGAATCGGAAGAATGTGTTTAATTAACACATCATCTAAAATTTTTCACGATAGTGAAATTGGAGAGTTTACTGAGATTGCCCCTAATGTTTCTGTTTTAGGTAGGTGTTCGATTGGAAAAAATGTTTTTATCGGTGCTAATTCGGTCATTTTGCCAGGCGTTAAAGTTGGAGATGATTCAATTATCGGTGCAGGAAGTGTTGTTACCAAAGATGTTATTATTGGAGGTCGTGTAAAGGGGAATCCAGCAAAGTTATTTTAGATGGTTCGAATTGTACATTTTCTAACAGACGAGAAGTTTTCGGACTTCATTATTGATTTATTTAATAAAGCACCTGATGTCGAAAATTTCTATGTAACTAACAAAACTTCCTATGTCGAAAATCAATTTAAAATAGATTGTGTCGAAAGGATTGAACTGAAAGAAATAAATGGTTTTTTGGATCAGAAAAAACCGGATTTAATTATTTTTCATTCTCTCTTCCCTCAAAATCTTATTGTATTGAACGAATTAAAACTTGACATTAAAGTTTGCTGGTTTTCTTGGGGTGGCGATATCAATTTGAGTTACAATAGCATTTTTAATGAAGGTCTAGAGGCTGTAACTTTTGAGAAATATTATAATAATTCAAAATTTAAATTGATAAAGCATAAATTTTGGAATTTCTTTAAATCTTCATTTCCATATCTTTATTCAAAATATTACCATTTTAGGACAAAAGAGGATTGGCCTAATTTGATTTTAAAAAAGAATTTACATAAGATATCGTTTGTAAATACGGTCACAATAAATGAAAGAGAATTATTTCGAAAAAGTAATTTTAATGGGGAGTTTGTTCATATCCCAATTGGGACCATTGAATATTTAATGAAAGATGTAAATTTAAATCTTCAGAATAGTGGTGACCTTCAGGTTTTTGTTGGTCAATCAGCTTATAGTTCTAATAATCAATTAGATGTATTTAAGCGTCTTAGTCAGATGAGTTATGATGGGAAAATTTATTGTCCTTTAAGCTATGGAGATTTAAATTACTCAAAGTATGTTGAAAATTTTGGGAATGATTTATTTAAAGAGAGATTTATTCCTCTTAAAGATTATATTTCGAAATCAACTTACTTTGAAGTTATAGGTTCTTGTTCATTTTATATAAATAATTCAATAATTCAACAAGGCTTAGGAAACATTATTGTAGCAATGTATTTAGGAATCCCGGTACTTTTAAATGAAAAGGGATACGTATATAAGTATTTATGTGATTTAGGGCTGTTTTGTTATACAGTACAATCTGATTTGCAAAAAGTTTTAAATGGGATTCCCAATGATTTTGATGTACAATCAATGTGTAATAAAAAGATTATTGAAGATGTTTATTCCAACATTTCGGTGCAGAAAAGAATTAAATTATTGATTGATTTATTATGAATTTAGGAATTACTGTTTGTATAGCTACTTATAATGGATCAAGTAAAATTCTTGATACAATTAATGCTATTTTAAATAATAGTATTGTTCCTGATGAAATTCTTGTTTTTATTGATGGTTCTAAGGATGAAACCTATGAAATACTTAAGGCATATGAGTTAAATCCAATATTTACTATTTGTAATTCAATAACAAATTTTGGTAGAGCAAGCGCAAGAAATCGAGCGGCTCGGATGGCTAAAAATGAGATATTACTTTTTATAGATGATGATATAATAATACCAAATAATACCATAAAAAGTCATTTGTTTTTACAAGAGAAATTTCCTGATCTGGTTCACGTAAATCCCACATTAACTGTTAAGTCTAAAAATGATTTTTCCAATTTCAAACGATTTGTAGAGTTGAAATGGAACAATAGTAAAGCACAAGATGGAGAAGTTACTTTTTCCGCTGCTTTTTTTTCAATGAGAAAATCTGTTTTCATTAAATTAGGAGGATTTCACGATGGACTGCGTGATGCGGAAGATTATGAATTCGGTCGTAGACTGAAAGAGAATAAAGTTTCTGTGGCAGCTAACCCTGATTTGGTTGGACTCCATAATGATCAAATTACTTGCCGTTCATTTATCATTCGAAATAGACAGTACAATGACGCAAATAAAAGACTTATTGAAGAGAAAATACTAAACAGTAATAAATATGTGTCGCAAAAACCTAAACCTATAAAACGAGCTTTTTTCGCATTGTTCACTCATAATTTTGTAATAAATTTAATTGATAACAATTTCTTTAATTGGATGTTTCAAGGCTTAAGGTTTAAAATTTATGATTTAGTTTGTGCTGGATTTATTTTTTATTTCCCAAATAAAAAAGTTAAGTAGAATAATGAAAATAGTTTATGTAATATCTTTTATAGAAAGAAGATTAGGCTTTGAAGAATACTTTTTAGAGCTTAAAAACAGGAATATTGATTTCCAGGTTATTTTGATAAATAGAAATAAGAGTGATTTATATGAATGCTTAAAATTTCACGGGATATTCGTTGAAGAATATATATATACAAGTAAAAAGTCTCTCCCAAAAACAATATTTAAACTTCGTAATCATTTTAAAGCATACAAGCCTACACATCTCCATGCTCATTTACTTGAAGCTGGATTTATAGCAGGTATTGCTGGTTGGCTTGGCAGGGTGAAAAATAGAATTTATACGAGGCATCATGGAGATATGCATTATATAGAGAATAAACATGGTCGTTTTTATGACAGAATTATTCATTCTTTTTATTCTAAAATCGTTTGTGTTTCCAGGAGTCATTTTGATTATTTGATTGAAACAGAAAATATAAAACGGAAAAAATTATTCATTGTTCCGAATTTTGTTGATCCTTCAATATTTGATTTGAATGAATCTAATTTGGGGCAGATTCGGGAGAAATATTTATTTAAGAAAGAAAATATAAATATTGGGATTAATGCTAGGTGGGTGGAATTTAAAGGGTTACAGTATGTCTTGCCTGCACTTTTGGAAGTTGTAGAAAAACATCCATTAGTACATTTTTATTTGTTCAATGCAAAGGGAAATGATAAAGAAATGATTTTAAAGTTATTGGAGAAATTCAATAGTGAATCATATACTGTTGTTGAGTTTGAGTCAGAAATAATGTCTGTATATCCAAACTTTGACATTTTTATTCATTGTCCAGTTAGACCTGAAGCCGAATCATATGGATTGGTTTATGTAGAAGCAATGGGGAGTGGTGTTCCATGTGTGTTTACTTTAAGTGGAATCGCTAAGGATATTGTTATTGATGAATTCAATGCACTTGTTGTCGGATTTAAATCTGAAGAAGAAATTTCGAACGCCATTTGTAGACTTATTGAATCTGAAGAATTAAGGAATAAATTAGCTGCAAATGCTAAGAGTGTTAAATCAACATTTACACTTGTTTCACATGTTGATAGAATGTTTGAAGTCTACAATAAATGATGGAAAAAATGATTGATATAAGCATTTGTGTTATCTCTTACAATCACGAGGATTATATAATAAAAACGTTAGAATCAATAAATAGACAGAAATTTAATGGCAAAATTCAGGTAGTAATTGGTGTCGATCTTTCAAATGATGAAACCAAAAGCTTGGTTGAAGGTTTTAAGTTTAATCCTAATTTTGAAGTTGTTCTAAATCTACATGATACTAGGCAAGGAATGTTTAATAACTTGTTCGATGTATTAAGTAATGCAAAGGGGAAGTATATTGCTATGCTTGAAGGTGATGATTTTTGGATTGATGATTTAAAACTTCAAATTCAATACGATTTTTTAGAGAAAAATGAAAACTGCGTTTTGACTGGTGGTAATATCAAATTATTAAAAGAAAGTCTTGAGTCTAATATCCAGTGGAACACTAAATTCCATCAGGTTTATTTTTTACCTGATTTTGTTCAGGCAAATAGGTTATCATTCTGTACCGCTATGTTTCGAACAAATGCATTGGATTTAGATATGTTGAAGAAATTAAAAGATAGTCCTCATCTAGACTGGCCTATTTATATCCTTTTAATGCAATTTAGACCGAATTCATTTGCTAAGGTGTTTAAAAATACATTGAGTGCCTATAGGGTTCATGATGGCGGAGTTTATAGTGGTGTTTCTGAACTAAAGCGAATAGAAAATGTGCGTAAAACCATGTTGATGATTAAGACCGTTTTAATAGATGTTACGCAAATTAAGAACCTAAATTATTCGATGACTGTGAAACCAAAATATCCATCTATTCATGACATGAGATATAAAAGCGCCTTAAAATGGACATTTATCTTATCTTATTTACGCCATAATTACTCAAAAAAAGATGTATTAATTGTATTGGCAAGAAATTTTTGGTTAATCCCAATTTTAACCATAAATATTATACAAATTTTAATTAAACGATATTTTTGATTTGATAATTTAAAGCTGCATCGACAGATTAAATTTTTCGAATATAAATACTACTGCCGTTTAATTGATCCTTTTCGTTTAGACTTTCGTTAAAGACAACTTGGTGCTTTTGTTTCAATAAGTCATTAAAAAACAGAATTTCATAATCAGGATTGTTTTGTAGAAATGATCGTAGTAAATAAGCTTCATTCCAGTTTCTTCCTGAATTTATCCATTCTTCTGGGTATTCAAAAGGGAAAAATATATCGTGAATATGAATGATTACGCCACTATCTAAAACTGGAAAAACATGAAAAAATAAATAATTTACATCTGAACCAGTTTTCGAAACATGGCTACTGTCAATAAATAATATGTCATTTTTTTTCAGCGTTTTAAATTTTTCTAATTCTATTTTTTGAACTTGCTGAGTTATTATTTCTGTATTCTTCCAGTCATTTTCAGTTAATAGTAATTCCAATCGATTAGGATTTGGTTCAATGAATGTGAATGAAATATCTTTTTTAAGGTGTTTTTCATTTACGTCCAACATTAAGGCGGAAGAATAACCAGATCCAATTTCAATAATTCTACTTGGCTCAAAATATTGCAGGATACAATGCAAAACTTTTCCGTCTGTAGATGGGAACCAGTCATTTTTTAATTGATAGCGATCTTTCGGAGTTGAATTCCAGTTGGATACAATATTTAAAAATGGTTTAAAATTATTTAATAATTCTAATTGATTAGACTCTTCTAACTTGATGTCGTTTAAAGAGTCATTTGTTGTTTTATTTTTGCGGTAGTCTTCTAAATCAACAATGGGGGAGTAGTAGTGCCCTGCAGGAAAACAGCACAAACGGGTATAAGTTAACCCTTCTTTAAAAATGTTTTTAATTCGTTTAAAGTAATATAGTACTTTCATTAATAATAATTTTTAAGCTCAAATGTAAATAAAAGGTTTCGTTATTTATGTCAATTCTTTATTTTGAATTTTGCTGTCCTGATTTGTATTTATGATTAATAAGGTCATAACAAAGGGTAGAATTGGAGCACGAATTCGAACGAGTACACCATATATAATGGATGTGAATCCAGCCATTAAAGCAACAATTAACACAAAAGTCAGTATAAAAATAAGAATTTGATTGGTCCTGATTTTTTTAATAAAAGTTCGTCTATTTCCACCAATAAATAGACGGTAAATGAAAAACATAATTAATAAACTTTCAATCCCATTAAGGAACAATCCAAAAGAAAGTGCATTCCATGGATAGGGTTGTAAAACACCACTAAGTATAGCAATAGGGATTGTTTTTAGAATTCCAATTGGGGTATATTCAATTTCTCCAAGACTATACTTATTTTGTCCATAAGTAGCATTGTTTTGAAAGTCTTGCTGAATTACAACTGCATTTTGAAGGAGCTCATTAGAATCCTCAAGATTAGACTGAGTTTGATTTCCAATATACATTGTCAAAAAGCCAACAATAAAACTAAAACCAAAAATTTTAAGACTAAATTTAAAAAGAGGGGATTGTTTTGACTTCTGTATGAGATTGTTAAATACTGCAATAATAAATGGTAAAAAGATCGCTGCGAGCATAAAACTTCTTGTATTCATTAGTGTTAAAAAGATGATTGATATTCCAAGCCACCATCTGAATTTTTGTCTTTCGTTTAATACGAAGATTCGATATAAGTAATACATCAAATAATAAATGCTTATTACAACAATGGTGTCTTTAGATATTCCTGAGCACCAAAAGGAGACTGATGGTAAGAATAGAATTACATACTTGAGTAGTTTGGTTTTGAACAAATTAGTTTGTTTAGCTATCTGGTAAATTTTCCAGTTTGCATTTGCCATTAAGAATGCAAAAATAAAGGTACTGGCTAGATAGCTTTTAAAGGTTATTAAAGCAAAGATTGAAGTTATCTTACTTACAAGAAAGCTCTCATGTTCATAATAGATCCAAACGGGAGGATAGCCAGTTGTTTGATTGTATGCGTAATGATAGTTTAATTGGCTTGATTCGCTAAAAAGTTGTGTGAAATATTCAGTTGGTGATTCAATAAAAAGATTAGCTAAAACTTTTGCTCCATCCCAGTATGCTAATGTGTCTCCGCCGTTTAAAATTCCAATGTAATAACCTGCAAAAAAAAGTGCGAAAATAATTTTAAAACTAAAATTTGCTCGAAATAACTTTGGTTCATCATTATTCTTGTTCAAATAAGTTAGCATGAAAAGAATCATTAACCATAGAAGGGCAGAAATGAGGTCAATTGGACTTAAATAATTAGTTAATGGGTATAAATTCATTGATTATTATTCATGATGATACGGCTCTCCTTTCAATATAGTGAAAGATCGATATAATTGTTCGAAAAATATCATTCGAATCATTTGATGCGAAAAAGTCATTTTAGATAAACTTATTTTGGCATTTGCTAATTGATAAAGTTCTTCAGAAAAGCCATATGCTCCACCTATAATGAAATTAATACTTTTTCCACCTTGATTCATCTTTTTTTGTAAGAAATTTGAGAACTTTACGGATGAATATTGATCTCCATTTTCATCGAGTAGGATTATTGGAGATGCTTTGTCAATCTTTGAAAGTAATAATTTACTTTCTGCACTTTTAATTTGATCAATTGTCAACTTTTTAGTGTCTTTTAAATCGGGTATTTCAATTTTTTCAACCTTCGCATAATGAGATAATCGATTTAAATATTCTTTTTCACCCTTTTCTAAAAATGGCTTACCAGTCTTCCCAATACAAATCACTTTTATTTTCATTGTCCTCAAATTTACAATACTTTTTTGTTTGATTCTAGGATTGTTAATAGGGATGTGCACATGATTTCGTTAATTGAATAAAGAAATACTCAATTTAAACGTTAATTTTGGGCACTGTTCTTGATGTAATTTGAAAAAAAAATACAAATGAATACATTTCTTGCATTATTAACCTCCGTAATATTTTCGTTGAATTTCTCAAGTGAAGTTCCTTATAGTTCTCTTGAAAAAGCATTTAAGGCTAATCAATCTGCTGATATTGTGTCGTTGGGGAAAGAAATGATGGTGATTAATATTCTATCCAACGAAGGAGTTTATAGTAGTCAGCAAGCAACTTTGGTGTTGAAAAACTTCTTTTCAAAGCATCCAGGAAATTCTTTTGAATATACATTTAAGGGAAAACAAACTTCTGATGGTGCTTTTGCAATTGCAAATTATTTTTCGAAATCTGAAAAATATAGAGTGACCATTCATTTCAAAAAAATCAATGCAAGTTATAAAATTGAAAGTCTTTCTATTGAGAAAGATTAATTGATTCTTGTATACGAAAATCTTAAAAAGTAAATTTATCATATGATTAACGAAATTATCGATAATGCCTTTATTGAGGATGTTGGAGACGGTGACCATTCAACTTTAGCATGTGTTGATGAGAATGCAATAGGTAAAGCGAAACTTTTAGTGAAAGATGAAGGAATAATCGCTGGTGTTGAATTGGCAATTAAAATCTTTAAAAGATTTGATCCTGAATTGGAAATAGAAGTTTTTATTCAAGATGGAGAAAGGGTTAAATATGGGGACGTTGTTTTTGAAGTGAAAGGTAAATCTCGCTCTATTCTAACAACAGAAAGATTAGTGTTGAATTTCATGCAGCGTATGAGTGGCATTGCAACAAAAACAAAGAGTATTGTAAACATAATTGACGGGACCAATGTAAAATTGTTAGACACTCGGAAAACGACTCCAGGCATCAGGTATATGGAGAAGTGGGCTGTGCGCATTGGGGGAGGGCACAATCATCGTTTTGCACTTTATGATATGGTGATGCTTAAGGATAATCATGTTGATTATGCAGGTGGAATTGAAAATGCAATTTTAAGAACCAAAAAATACTTAGCAGAAAAAGATAAGGACCTTAAGATAGAAATTGAAGTGCGTAGCTTGGATGAATTGAAACAAGTCTTATCTGTTGGTAAAGTGGATCGTATTATGTTGGATAATTTTAGTCCAGCCGAAATAAAAGAAGCTCTAATTTTAATTCCTGATAATTTTGAAACGGAAGCTTCTGGTGGAATAACGATTGATACAATTCGCTCGTATGCTGAGACTGGGGTTGATTATATTTCTGTTGGAGCTTTAACGCATAGTGCTAAAAGTTTAGACATGTCGTTAAAAGCAACATACTTTTAATTTAATCATCAAGTAAGTCTGAATTATTTCTTTCTTTTTTTTGCTTTTTTTCAGGAATAATGAATGATCCTCAAAGGCTAATTATTCCTGTTACGATGATGTAAAAGCCATAGGGGAGTCTAAATTGTAGAAAAACCAATCCTATAAACAGGATAAAACTTCCAAACCAATAAAAGAAGTTAAAAAGATTTCCATGTTTGCCTGTTTGGAATGTTAATAGGTTTAAAATCAATCCCAAAGCACCTGATACCATGAAGATTATTTTTGCATGGTAAATTGAAATGTAATTTCGTCCAACTCCTCCAAAGATGACAATTGCCATAACGAATGAAAGAGCAAAACAAATTCCAGCGATTTTCTTTAGCATTTAGTTTTTTTCTGGTGAATGTAATTTGCAATATCTAATAAAAAGTCAGTGTCTTCTTCAATCTTATTTCCAATTACAACAATATTGGCACCTGCATTATGTAATTCGTTGATTGACTCAATACTGGAAATTCCTCCTCCAATTATTATAGGTGTATCTAGATTTTTCAGTTCTGAAATAACTTCCCTTGGTACATGTTTTTTTGCGCCACTTCCTGCATCTAGGAATAGAATTTTTTTCCCTTGAAGTATCCCTGCTTTAGCGGTATTCAAAATAATATTTGTTTTGTCTGAAGGTATAGGTGTTGTTTGGCTAACATATGCTACAGATGATTGGTTTCCTCCATCAATTAATATGTAAGCAGTTGGCAGGACTTCTATATCCATGTCATAGACTTCGTTGGCACTTAATACATGGTGACCAATTAGATAGTCTGGATTTCGACCTGAAATTAGGCTCAGATAAAGTAACCCATCAGCCTTATTGCTTATTTGGTGAGATGCGCCAGGGAAAATAATTACCGGTATGGCAGACTTTTCTTTTAAGTAAGAGACTGTATTTTCAAATTGCTCTCTAGTAACAGTTGATCCTCCAACAAAGAGAAAATCAATTTTGGCAAAATGAGATTTATTTATAATCTCATCCAATTGCTCTTTTTTGTTGCACTTGTCAGGGTCAATTAAAACAGCTATTTGCTTTTCTTGCTTACTTATTAAGTTATAAATGGAATTATCGTTTCTCAATTTTATCTGAATTAATTGATATGATTGTTTCTTTATGTTCAAATATATCTAATTTAACGAAAAGGTGATGGTCAGGATTAATAATTTCACCGAACCACTGTCCCTTCTGATTTTTATCTAGGAGTAGTTCTGTTTTAAAAATGATTTTTTTCCTACCAGCTAGTTTGTAAAGGGCTTCTTTTGCAGACCATAATCTAGTTACCTCTTTATAGTTTTCTATGTCAAATTTATTTTTTTCGTTTTCAGAAAGGAACTTATGTTTTACGGCATGAATTGTCTCTCTATATGGTTCAAGGTCTAGTCCAATTTTGTAGGCTTTATTAATTGCTATGCCAACCATATTCTTTCGATGACTGATAGAGATAAAACCTTCGTTCTCAATAAATGGAGCTCCATGAATGTCATAATGAATATGCTGGAAGCCAAATAACTGATGTCTCAATATTCGAGTGGCTACAAATTCACGTTGCCTGTCAATGTGTTTAAATGATTTTAATCGTTCAATTTCTTGAGTCGTTAAATTGTCTAGGTAGTTTACTGGATTAAAATCATCAAAATCCATTAAGTGAATTCGTGTTGAATTACTTATTAGAGTAGTGTATGTATAGTCTTTTAACATCAGATACAAAGTAAGTAAATTTCTTCTAGAATAAATTAGACGTGTATAATTTGGTGAAAAATGAGTATTTATTTAAATCAAACATTTAGAGAAAGAAGTTACATTTGTTAAAGTAAGTTAAGATTAATTCGATTATATTTTTTTAACAATTAATTAAATCCGCCCGAATTTTTCTATATTTACGCGCTTTACTAGAGCAACTTATGTAATTATTTTAAATTGTACTTATGTTACGAAAACTTAACTTAATCCTTGTAAGCTTCTTACTTACAATGTCTTATGGCTTCTCTCAGTCAGGACTTGGTACTATTAAAGGTACCGTGAAAGACTCGGATTCAAAACAACCAATTCCCTTTACGAAAGTAATTTTAAAACAAAATGGACTTGTAAAAGGGGGAGCAAACACAGATTTTGATGGTAACTTCCAGATTAACTCTGTTTCTGCAGGAGAATACGATGTCGAAGTTCGAAATGAAACTGAAGGTTACCAACCACTATCTTTAGAAGGGGTAATTGTTAGTTCAGAAAAAATCACTTTCCTTGATAATTTAGCAATTGGTAAGGCTAAAGATGTTCAAGAGATTGATGAGATGAAAGTTGTTGCTTATAAAGTCCCACTTATTAATAAAGATGGTGGTGCTTCTGGAGCAACAGTAACAAGAGAGGATATAGCACGTTTACCTGTGCGTTCTGCAGCTGGAGTTGCCGGAACAGTAGGTGGTGTAAATCAATCTGAAGGAGATGGTGGTATCAGTGTTCGTGGTTCACGTTCTGATGGTACTTACTTCTATATTGATGGTATTAAAGTTCGTGGTTCTTCTAGTTTGCCTAAATCAGCCATTGAAGAAGTAACGGTTATTACAGGGGGGCTTCCTGCAAACTATGGTGATGTTACCGGTGGTATTATCTCTGTAACAACGCGTGGACCTTCTGCAAAATATTTTGGATCTGCTGAGGCTGTAACTTCGGGTTTCTATTTCAATGGAAAAGATCCAGACGGATATGATGGTAAAGTTTTTGGTTTAGATAAATACGGATATAACTTATTTGAAGGTATGTTCTCTGGTCCACTTTGGATGCAGAAAGATTCTTTAGGTAATAAAACAAAACCAAGATTAGGTTTCTTAGTTTCTGCTAATATTACAGATCAACTTGATAGTAGACCAATCGCTGGTGGGGGTTATAGAATTAAGAAAGATGTTCGTGATTCTTTATTGTCTAATCCTTTAAGACCAACATCTTCTGGAAATGGTACATTCCATAATGCACAGTTTTTAAGAAATCCTGTTGATGAAGATGGTAATCCAACGGATGATTCAGATTTCGAGAAAGTTAAATGGAGAATGAACGCTCGTTCAACGAATGTTTCAGGTCAAGCAAAAATTGATGTTAATACTGGACCATCAGTAAATTTATCTTTCGGTGGATCTTTAAATTACAACTGGGGTTCTAGTTATTCTTATTCTGGATCTTTATTAAATTTCCAAAACTTCGGAGCATACAAATCTTTAGATTATAGAGTTTTTGGACGTTTCACGCAACGTTTCGCGAATAACCAAGAGGGAAGTAGCTCTAAAATTAAAAGTGCATACTACTCTATAATGGTTGATTACTCTAAAACAAAAGATGATCAGTTTGATCCAAAGCATGAGTATAATATCTTCAACTATGGTCATGTTGGTACATTTACTACAACAAGAAGACCATCTTATACAAGAAATCCTGTTACTAACATAATGGAACATGATGGATTCAAAGATGTTGAAGTTGATTTCATTCCTTCTGAAACAAATGCTGCTTTAGCTGCAATTACTTCTCAGTATTATGATATCTATGAAGGAAATCCAATTGGTAACTACGAGAATTTATTTCAAATCCAACAAGGAAACGCATTAAGAAATGGTGATGCACCAGGAAGCGTTTATTCTATTTGGAGTAATATTGGATCACCTTACAACTATTTTGGAAAATCTGAAAATGACCAATTCCGTGTAACAGGTTCTGGTTCTGTAAATATCGGTGATCACTCTTTATCTTTAGGATTTGAGTTTGAACAAAGATGGGACAGAGGTTGGTCTGCTGGTACAACTACTGGTGGAGGAACACAAGGACCAATGGGTATTTGGACAATTGCTCGTCAGTTAACTAACTTCCACATTACTGAGTTAGATAAATCAACTGGGGTATTAACGAATGAAGATGGATTTGGTTATTTAACGTATGACCGTTTGAATACTGGTTATGCCTCAACTTCTGGAACAGGTAATTATGGAGGTCAACAAAACGACGACAACCAAACATTCTTTGATTACAATTTAAGAACTTATCTTACAGAGCAAGGTTTCATTAACGGTGGAGCTGCTGGTACTGATTTTATTGATATTGATCAATACGATCCTAATATCTATAGCTTTGACATGTTCTCTCCAGATGAGTTATTAAATGGAGGTAATTCTTTTGTTTCTTATTATGGATTTGATCATACTGGGAAAAAAGTTAGAGGAACTACAGATATCAATGATTACTTTAATAAGTATGATGATAATGGTAACTACGAGCGTTTTGTAGGTGCTTTCCAACCGATTTATATGGCTGGTTATGTGATGGATAAATTTGCCTTTAGAGACATCGTATTTAATGTTGGTGTTCGTGTCGATGTATTTGATGCAAATCAACCAGTATTAAAAGATCCATTCTTATTCTACAATGCTAGAACTGTTTCAGAAGCGAAAGCTGAATTAGCAAATGATGCTACTTTAACTTGGATTGATGTTCCTTCAGCAATGGGAGATGATTATGTTGTTTATGTTAATGATGTAAATACTCCAACTGCTATAAACGGTTTCCGTAATGGTAATGTTTGGTATGATGCCAATGGAATTGAAGTTGAGGATCCAAAAGTACTTAAAGGTGCTGGTGGTATTGCTCCTTGGTTGTTAAATCCAGGTCAAGAAACTCCAAGTGCTGATGCTTTTGAAGATTATAAAGCTCAAATTAATGTAATGCCACGTATCGCATTCTCTTTCCCGATTTCTGATGAAGCTTCTTTCTTTGCTCACTATGATGTATTGACTAAGCGTCCTACTTCAGGATACAGATTTGATCCTTTTGAATATCAATTCATTCAATCAAGAAGTGCTACTATTTCAAATGCGAATTTGAAACCAGAAACTACAGTTGATTACGAATTAGGTTTCCAACAAGTTTTATCTAGAACTTCTTCTTTGAAAATTTCAGCATTCTACAGAGAGCAAAGAAACAATGTTCAATTGATGAATGTTATTGAAGCTTATCCTGCAACTTATAGCACATTTGGTAACCGTGACTTTGGTACTGTTAAAGGGATGACAATCTCTTATGACTTAAGAAGAACTGGAAATATCAGAATGACTGCAAACTATACTTTACAATTTGCTGATGGAACTGGGTCAAGTTCTACTTCAGCTGCAGGTTTAATCAATGCTGGTTTACCTAACTTAAGAGCAATCTTCCCTTATTCTTTCGATCAAAGACATGCATTTGCAATTACATTTGATTACAGATATGGTCAAGGTGCAGATTATAACGGTCCGATGATTAAGGATTTCGCAGTATTTGAAAATACAGGTTTAAATATTGTATCTAACATCTACTCAGGTTCTCCATACTCAGATCAAACGTTTATTACGAACGAAGGTCAGTTTAGTCCTTTAAGTGCTGGTCTTTCTGGTACTACAAATGGTTCTAGATTGCCATGGTCTTATAGATTGGATTTACAATTAGATAGAACTTTTGACTTAGAATTAGGTAAAGAAGATAAAAAACGCGCAACTTTCTTAAATGTTTATGTTCGTGTTACTAACTTGTTAAACCAATTCAATGTATTGAATGTATACCGTGCAACTGGTAATTCAGATGATGATGGATTCTTAGCAGCTGCTGCCAGTCAAAATTCAATTCAAAACCAACTAGATGAGCAATCATTTAGAGATTATTACACAATGAAAATTCAAAATCCGTTTAACATCAGTTCTCCTAGAACTATCCGTTTAGGTGTTAAATTTGATTTTTAATTCATAATAATAGAAAGCATTATGAAAAAGCAACTAATAGCAATTATTCTTGGCGCAACTTCACTGTTGTGGTCAAATGAGTCACTAGCGTACAAGAAAGATAGTGACGGATTGGTTCAAACCGGTTCAACTACCAATGAAGCTAAAGGAGCAAATTGTTCCCCAGCTACAGCTCAATTAACAATGACATTTAATGATGTCTCTGCTTTTATTGAGCAAGGTGGAAGTATGTTCCAGAATCGTCAATCTTCAGTCGCAGCATATGAAGTTCCAAAAGGAAGTGGATTGTTCGCAATCTATGCAGGAGCTCTTTGGATGGGAGGAACTGACGTAAATGGTCAATTAAAATTGGCTGCATTACGTTATCGTTCTGGAAATGATTTCTGGCCTGGTCCTTTAACAGTTACTGCTGGTTCTGGAACTTATGATCCTAGTTCTCCTGTTGGAGACGATGTGGTTAGAGATTTTGGAGAGGCTAATATTGACCCAGCTCAGTGTACTTTTTACGATAAATTTTATACTATCAGAAAAGCAGAGGTTACTAATTATTCTCAATGGTGGGAATGTGATGCTGGTGTTGTTACTGAGGGATGTGATGATATTACAAAACCTTCTACTGAAGTTTTAAATAGAATTTACAATTGGCCAGCACACGGTGATATCAGTTTAGGACAAGATTATTGGTTAGCTCCTTTTTATGATTATGATGGTGATGGTAACTACGATCCGTTTTTAGGTGATCACCCTTGGTATGATGATATTTTAGGTCGTGATGATGTACAATGTGGATTTGATAGAAGAATTACACTATTTGGTGATGAGACTCACTGGTGGGTATTCAATGATAAAGGAAACATTCATACTGAAACAAATGGTGATCCAATTGGTATGGAAATTAGAGCGCAAGCTTTTGCTTTCGCAACAAGTGATGAAGTTAATAGAATGACTTTTTATAATTATGAGTTAATCAATAGAGGTACTCAAACATTATTCAATACGTACTTCTCTCAATATCTAGATGCTGATATAGGAAATTACAGTGACGATTATGTAGGATGTGATGTTTCTAGAGGTTTAGGTTACGCATACAATGGTGATAACTTTGACCAAGATGATGGTGGTAAAAAAGGTTATGGAGCTAATCCTCCAGCAATTGGATGTGATTTCTTTGAAGGTCCATACAAAGATGCAGACGGTGTTGATAATGTTGGTCCTTATTTTGATACTTTAACTCAAACAATGGTTGTTCCTACAGTTGCTGCTGCAATTGCAGATGGTGGTATTGTTTATAAAGGAATTGGTATTGGATATTCTGATGGTATTATTGATAATGAGCGTTTTGGGATGCGTCGATTT
>Ga0102899_1000338_pt1 | contig 18023 bp, 13 predicted proteins | sample Colrivmeta1555B3_FD_78455 | JGI IMG/M metagenome (GOLD analysis project Ga0102899, IMG submission 78455) | Estuarine microbial communities from the Columbia River estuary - metaG 1555B-3 | ecosystem: Environmental > Aquatic > Marine > Intertidal zone > Estuary | place: USA: Columbia River... | reverse complement strand
TTTAGTAGAGTTGGAGACAAACCTTAATTCGGGATTTTTTGATAATGAAGGTGTTTTTTGGTTCGGTACAGCTGCTGGTTTAATAAGCTTCCATCCGAATGTTCAAAATAGCATTCCATCCATTCCAAAGATCCGAGTAAAAGAAATTTTATTAAATTATCAAGCGTTTAATTATAGACGCTATTCCGATAAATTATCAGCTTTCGGCTTACCAGAAAACTTAAATTTACCGTATTCTAAGAATAATTTGATATTTGAATTAGATGGTATTTCACTGCTACATCATGATGGGTTGATGTATCAGTTTTTCTTAGAAGGAATAAATGATACATGGTCACCATTGTCCGAGAATTCAAGCATTACATTTACTAGCTTGCCTGCAGGAGATTATAATTTGCAAATACGAGCCATTGATGTTGATGGGCGAATGTCTCCAGTCATTAGTTTTCCTTTTGTTATTAATGCCGCTTTTTATAAAACATGGTGGTTTATCAGTATTATTATTGCATCCATTGTTTTATTATCGATTGCTGCTTTTCGTTTCCGTTTAAAAAGAATAAATGAAATCAACGAAAAGGAACGTTTAGGATTCGAAAACAAGCTTATTTCATTGGAGCAAAAGTCAGTAAATGCAAGTATGAACAGGCATTTTATTTTTAATGCGTTGAATTCAATACAATACTTCATTAATACACAAGATCGTTTGGCGGCTAATAAGTACTTGACAAATTTTGCTCAATTAATTCGTAAAAATCTTGACGCGGCAACATCCGAAAAAAATGCAATCACGCTAGAAGAAGAAATTGAACGCCTTAAATTGTATTTATCCTTAGAGTCTATGAGGTTTAATGGTAAGTTTAAATATGAAATTATTAATGAAAATGTTGACTGTGAATCAATTGAAATTCCGTCAATGATTTTACAGCCATTTATTGAAAACTCCATCATACATGGGGTTCTGCCAAATGAGGATAAGTTTGGTGAGATATACATTCACTTAAGTCTTGATGAAGATGTTTTAACAATAAAGATTGAAGATAATGGTGTCGGTGTGAAAAAATCATTATCGAGTAAACTGGAAATGGAAGGTGATCATAAGTCGCAAGGAATGGAGATTACGTCAAAAAGAATTGAACTTTTGAAAAAGGTCTCAAACAATGAAATTGAATTAATTGGACCCCTTCAAATAGAATCTGAAGACGGTTTAATCAATGGAACACGCGTTTTAATAAAAATTCGCTTATCTGATTTGGAAAATTAAACTAAATCGCATATATTTGATAGTATAATAAGAATCAATAGTGAAAAGAAACATTTACATATTAGGATTTGCCCTCTCAATTTTGGGAGTTTCTTGCCAAAAGCAAGATGTCGTGCCAGTTTCTAATTCTGTTTCTGAAACTCCTGAGTGGACAGATTCTGCTAAAGGTATTAATACCACTGAAAATGATACAACTGTAGAGGTTGATTCTCATGGAAACCCGATTCCTACAGAAGGGTCTACAGGCCCAACGGTTGTAGAAGGTGAAGGTGGCGGTATCACAGATCCAAATAACGATCCTGACGGAAGTAAAAAAGGTAAAGGAATTAGATAGAAATAATATTATAAATAAAAAGGAGCTTTAAAGGCTCCTTTTTTTATTCCATTTATTTCCATTTAAGTAAATAAAAGATACACTTCAAATTTTTTCTCAAAATCATAAAAGTCTTTTGTATATATTGATTTAGCTAAGTGAAATCTAAAATTAATATACATGTCTAACAAAGTTAATCAAGCCCTATATGATCTCGTTCAGTCAATGACTAAATCTGAGAAAAGGTATTTCAAATTGATTTCAACAAGGCATACAATTGGTGAAGAGAATAATTACATTCGAATTTTTGATTATCTAGATAAGAGTTCAGCTTACAATGAAGACGATCTATTTAAATATTTTAAAAATGAATCGTTTTTAAATAGATTTTCGATTACAAAAAAGAGATTATATAACAATATTTTGAGTGCCCTTGATGCTTTTCATACAACAAACTCAACAGAAGCTCAATTGTATAAAATGATTCATTCAGCAGATATTCTATATGATAAGTCGCTTTATGATCAAAGTCGTAGGATATTGCATAGCGCTGAAAAGCTTGCGGTGAAAAATGAACTTTCAGCGTTGGTTCTTATCATTGCAGAAAAGCAGAAAAGATTGATAGAAACAGCGGGTTATTCAGCTTTAGAAGATTCAGAAATCATTATTCTTACAGAAAAAGCTTGTTGCCATCTTAATATAATTCAAACACAGGAGGAGTTGTGGGCTGTGAAAAGCAGATTGTTTAATACGCTTTCAAAAAAAGGAGTAGCTCGGTCAATCGAGGAGAAAAATGCATATAATGCGATTGTTAATCCGATAGAAGATCTTGTCATAATAGATGATAACACACATATTATGTTTTTATATAATCACATTATGAGTGCTTATCAGTATGCCATTGGAAATTTAAAAGAGTCCTTTGATAAGCTTCAGAATAATTTGACATTGTTTAATCAAAAAGAAAAGACTCATTTAATCTCGCCAAATCACCAAATATCAACACTTACAAATGCAATTTACATTTCAGACAAGCTAGGTCAACATCAAGCGTCAAAGAAAATCCTTCAACAATTAAAGGGGTATTCATCTGAAGTTGCTGTTAACGAGGATTTAGAAATTAAATTATTTTCTAGTTTGACTAGCATCGAGCTTAGTATGCATTTAAGAGCAGGCAGTTTTGAAGATGCATTATTAGTTGCAGAGTATGCTGCTGAAAAAATGAATCTTTACGGAGATAAAATAACCCCAATTAGGAAGGCTTTTTTACATTTTAAATTTGCTGTAGTTTATATTGGTCATGGAGATTTTAACTCAGCACTGAAATTTGTTAACGAAATTTTAAACTCACCCGAAATTGATAAATCCGAGGATATTATTGGATTTACCCAATTACTAGACTTGTTGATACATATAGAGTTAAGACATAATAAACTTTTGCCATACACTTTAAAAAATGCGCAACGCTTCTTTAAAACTAGAAATCGGTTGTATCATTTTGAGAAAATATTCCTTCAGTTTATTGCAAAGCTTATAAAATGTGATGATTATTTCGATTTGCAAACACTCTGGGAAAATCTAAACAATGAACTTTCAAGCATATCAAATGACGACATTTTTGAATCGATTGCACTTGAATATTTTGATTTTCAAGCTTGGGCTGAAGCAAAACTAAAAAAGAAAGAATTTAAGTTAATTGTCCGTGAGAAATACGATCGAATAACAAAAACAGCTTGTTAATCATTAAAATGATCCCAACCTTGTGCTCTTAATTCAATTGCAGAAGCGTTTTTATCAATATAATAAATTCCATCTGCCTTGTTCGTAATGTGTCCGATAACAGTCATGTGAGGATTCCCTTTTATTTTATCGTAATCGGATTGGGCAACTGTAAACAAAAGTTCATAATCTTCCCCGCCATTTAAAGCACATGTATTCGGGTCTAGATTAAATTCAATTGCGGTCATTGATGTTTTAGCATCAATTGGCAGTTTTTCATCATAAATGTGACAACCAACTTCACTAGAATGGCAAAGATGTAAAATCTCAGAAGCCAGACCGTCACTTATATCTATCATGGATGTTGGAACAACATCTAATTCCTTTAAAAACTCGATTATATCTACACGAGCTTCTGGTTTTAATTGTCTTTCAATAATATAGTCATGGCCATCAAGATCAGGTTGAATATCTGGATTTGCGTTAAAAACATTTTTTTCTCGTTCTAATACTTGAAGTCCCATGTAGGCACCTCCTAAATCACCTGTAGTAACAACAAGGTCATTTTCTTTTGCGCCATTTCGATAACTTATCTTTTCGTTTTGAACTCTACCAACAACTGTGATTGATAAACTTAAACCTGTTAAAGATGAGGTAGTGTCTCCTCCTACCAAATCAACATTGTAAACGTCACAAGCGGTTTTAATTCCTTCATAAAGTTCATCTAGGGCTTCTAATGGAAAGCGATTTGATACAGCTAAAGACACGGTAATTTGTTCTGCTATTCCGTTCATCGCGCAGATATCTGAAACATTAACTGCTACAGCTTTATAACCAAGATGTTTTAAAGGCATGTACATAAGGTTGAAATGAACACCTTCAAGCAGCATGTCTGTTGAGATTAAAAGAGATTCTTTATCTGAAATTGCAATAACAGCAGCGTCATCACCCACACCGTAAGTTGTGTTGGAATGTTTTGGAGTAAAGTTCTTAGTTAAGTGCTTTATTAACCCAAATTCACCAAGTTGCTCTAGTTCTGTTCTCTTCTCGCTCATCCTTTTTTTGTGCAAAATTAGGAATAAAAATGTGTTATTGTTTTACATTAATCAATTGGTTTTATGAAATACTCTAGTTTAGAAAAAAAGTGTAACTTACAATCCTAAACAATTATGCAAACTATGAAAACAAAATTTTTCTTTATTCTCACACTGCTTATTTGTCAGTTTACTTATGCGCAGAACTATAGCAATGAGTTTCTGGATGGGACACTAATGTTTAAACTTTCGAACGAAAGTACGATCCTAAATCCTAATGAATCAAACAAAACAAAAGATGGAATTGGATTGAACGTAAACCTCATGGATTATCCTGAAATTCAAGCTCAATTATCGGATGTTTCAGTTATAAAATTCGAAAAACCAAGTTATTTTACTGGTAAGAGAGAGCTAATGAAAATTTTCAGAATCGTATTCCAAGAATCTGAAAAAATAGATGAAATATTGAATCGTTTAAAATCGATTGAAGCAATTGAATTTGTTGAAAAGGAAACAATTTACACATTTGATTTTATACCAAATGACACATATCATTCTGGGAATAATAAGTGGTATCACAATGTTGTAGGTTCAGAGGCAGCTTGGGATATTACTCAAGGAAGTAGTTCTATAAAGGTAGCAATCGTTGATAATGCAGTATTTGCAAATCATTTAGATTTAACAACTTTTTTGCAATATGATGTTGCAGACAATGATAATGATGCAACTCCTCCTTTAGATGCAAATGCAGATTTTGGTTGGTCGCATGGGACTCATTGTGCAGGTTTGGCTACTGCTGATATTAATAACAATCGAGGAATAGCATCTTTAGGTGCTGCTGTTGAATTAATTGGAATAAAGGCTACACCAAATAGTGCAACCTCTTCTGGTTCAATTTGGTATGGTTATAATGGTGTGCAATGGGCTTGTCAAAACGGAGCAAACGTGGTAAGTATGTCTTATGGTAGCCCAACATCACAAGCTGCTATGCAGACACTTATTGATGCATACCCAAATATTGTTTTCCTTGCTGCCGCAGGAAATGATAACAGTACAACTTTACAATATCCTGGTGCATATAACAATGTAATTTGCGTAGGTTCAGTTAACTCAAACGATGCAAGATCTAGTTTTTCTAATTATAATGGAGTTACACCTTATGTTGATATTGCATCTCCAGGAGGGTATTCTTTTGGTGGATTATATAGTACAGTTTATACAGCAGGGGGAAATAGTTATGCTCAGATGGGAGGAACCTCAATGGCTACTCCTTTTGCCGCAGGTTTGGTTGGGTTAATGTTAAGTTTAAATCCTACTTTATCACCAAGTGCTATTGAAACATGTTTGACTTCTACTGGTCAAGTAATTAATCAAAACATAGGAAACAGGATTGATGCTGCAGCTGCTTTGCAATGTGTTCAGTCTACTTTAACAGGTGCTCCAATTCCTTACTTCACTGGAACACCATTAACAATCATAGAAGGTGACAATGTTACTTTTACTGACCTCTCTGCAGATGGAGGAAATGCGATTACAACTTGGACTTGGTCATTTCCAGGAGGTACTCCTTCTACTTTTGTAGGTCAAAATCCACCAGTCATACAATATAATACGGCCGGAAGTTATGATGTCTCTTTAGAAGTTGTGAATACACAAAGTACTGAAACATATACGCAAATTGGATATGTTAATGTTAGTGTCCCTCCTTATGGTGAGTGGATCAATCAATCATCTGGGTTTAATACCGCAGCAAGAGGTATCAATCATATATCAATTGTAGATCCAAATATTGTTTGGGCTACAGCCTATGATGGTTCAGGTACGGCTGCAAATATTCAAGAATTTACGAAAACAACTGATGGTGGTTTAACTTGGACGCCAGGTACTATTAATGTTGGTAATGCTGGATTAGGAATTTCAATGATTCATGCACTTGATCAAACAACTGCTTGGCTTGCGGCCTATCCAACTGCTGGAGGTCAAACGGGTGGTATTTGGAAAACTATCAATGGCGGAACAACGTGGACACGTCAAAATACGGCAACTTTTAATAATGCTGCATCTTTTACAAACGTAGTTCATTTCTGGGATGCAAATGAAGGTTTTTGTCAGGGAGATCCAATCAATGGAGATTTTGAGTTATACCGAACTACAAACGGTGGAACGACATGGACTCTAGTTCCAGGAGCAAGTATTCCAAATCCAACAAATGGTAATGAATTTGGTTACACTAGAGGTATTGAAGTTGTTGGAAATAGTATCTGGTTCTCAACAAGTTTGGGAAGACTATATCATTCAACTGATAGAGGAGTTACCTGGTCTGTTTACGCCACACCTGTTGCTGATTTTGGAGGTGCGATAACAAATGGAACTACTGCTAACTTTTCTTTTTCAAGTGCAACGGACGGAGTTATTATTAATAATAGCGGTGCTGTTTATAGAACGACAAATTCAGGAGCTAGTTGGACATTAGTTCCTACAACCGGTTCTGTGTTTACAGGAGGACTTTGCGCAATCGAAGGTACATCTACTGTTTTTTCAACTGGTTCAGCTACTGGAGCTTCAGGTTCATCTTATAGTACAGATAATGGCTCTACGTGGAATATTATTGATACTGAACAGCACTTATATGTTGAGTTCACAAATCCTTCTATTGGTTGGTCTGGTTGGTTTAATCAAGATGCCTCAACAGATGGTATGTGGAAATGGAATGACCTTTCTACTTCGATGGTTGCAGATTTCAGTGCATCTTCATTAAATACTTGTACGAATTCAGCTGTAGTTTATTCAGATCAAACTACCGGTTCTACACCAGTTTCATGGCAATGGGTATTTGACGGTGGTTCTCCTGCAACATCTACTGTTGCTAGTCCATCTGTTACATACGCATCTGCTGGTACATACGATGTTACGTTGACTGTTAACGATGGTACTTCACAAACGTCAATTACTCAAACTGCTTATGTTACGGTTGTGGCACCTGCTGCTGTACCTTCGGTTGTTACTGGTGAAGCTGCTATTTGTGCAAATGCTACTGAAACTTATTCAGTGATTAACAATCCTAACGTTGTGTATAACTGGACTATTCCAGCAGGTTGGTCTGGGACAAGTGCAACAAATTCAATTTCTGTAACAGCTGACGCTACTTCAGGTACAATTAGCGTTAATGCTGAGAATGTTTGTGGTACTAGTGCATCATCGTCATTGCCAATAACCGTTAATCCGGGAGCTCCAGTTGCAGGATTTAGTTCTTCAAACGTTGCTAATAGTTATAGTTTCACAAGCTCGTCATCAGATGCTGCTGCATGGTCTTGGGACTTTGGTGATGGTGTTGGAGTTTCTAGCCTAGAAAACCCTTCTTATGTTTATCCTACCAATGGGACTTTTACTGTTACTTTAACTGTAACAAATGGTTGTGGTACAGATGTAACAACTAGTAGTGTAACTATTACAGGGGTTGGTATCGATGAATTGTTAAATGATAAAATGACATTTTATCCAAATCCTGCCGTTAATACGATTACGGTAGAGGTAGATCAAAATCTAGTAGAACAATCAATTGAATTACTAGATGTAACAGGGAAGGTGATTTATTCAAATAAACTTGAGGCAGTTCAATCTATAATAGATGTAAGTAAATTGGCTTCTGGTATTTATTATTTACAAATAAAAGAAAGCAATATTAAAGAGAAATTTGTGAAAAAATAAGAAATAACAATTATGTATGGGCCCTTCAATTTGAAGGGCCTTTTTTTGTTATAAAAACGAACTAAATTATTAGATAATTATTTGAAATAACAAATGAATAAATTTCTACTTTTACACTCAAAATAATATTTATGAGACCGCTATTAATGATGCTTATTTTATTGAGTATGTCGTTCTCGACTTTTTCTCAAAGTTTTCAAAACACCTTAAGTTTATTTTCAAAAAAAACACTTCCATATAGTGCTCCTAACGAGACGTATACGAATATGTATTTAGAGGAAGGGGAGGAATCTTTAATTCCATATAACGTTTTGTTAAATGAGCAACTTGCAGTTATTTCTGGGAATGACTATTGTAAGTGTGAGGCCTTTGCAGTTGATTATCTAGAGTTGCCAAATGGCTATAAAGGACTTGTTACGTATCAGATAAATATCGTCGAAGTAATGCCGTATGAAGAATTAACTTATCACTTATATATCGTTGATGAAACAGGTAAATCAATGAACGATATGGTTTTAAATTCTGAGTTTTTCACCTCTGACCCTTTGGGAGATATTTTTATGTCTGATGAAATTAAATCAACGATCTATTTTGGTGAATATGATGAAATTAAAGACAGGCTTTTTATCAAAACTAGTTACCGAACAGAGGAATCTATACAATCTGATTTTGGACAGGTGAAAACGCTTGTTTCGACAGAATTTTCTGAGATATTGGAAAGTGGTGAGATTGTTAATATTACGGTGTATTTGGAGGAATAATTAATTTAGAAAATTCCTTTCGTTATCAAAAGTAAGTCTAGCTTCCAATTTTCTTCATTTCCATTCCAGATGCACGCATAACAGCTCTGTCTCCGTAACGATTTCGTATAGTATCCATCGCTTTGTATAAGTTTAATATGTTTGTGTCTTCAAATAGGTTAATTTGATGAGATCCCTCAACCAGATGACTAAAACGAACACCAACTAATCGAACCAAAACTCTCCTTTTGTATAATTTATTGTAAAGCTCAAGAACCATGGGGATAATGTTGTGATCAGCTGCACTATAGGGAATGATTTTTTGCAATGTATAAGTCTGAAAGTCAGAATACCTAATTTTCACAGTAATACAGGAGGTTAATTTATTTTTTTTCCTTAGCTGATAGGTTAAGTTTTCTGCCATTGCTGTGATTATACTTTCTAATTTGGAGGTGTCAATAGTGTCTTTACTGAACGTGAGTTCTGTTGAAATCGACTTTTTTTCACGGTAAGGAATTACAGGGGAATCATCAATACCATTTGCTTTTTTCCACATAACAATTCCATTTTTACCAAATACATTAGCCATTAATTCTACTGGCATATCTTGAATGGAGTGTATTTTTTTTACACCTAAATCGCAAAGCGTCCGATAAGTTTTCGCTCCAATCATCGGAATTTTTTTTACTGATAATGGTGCTAAAAATGATTTTTCTGTCCCCAGTAAAACGTTTATCTCATTGTTGGGTTTTGCTTCACCTGTTGCAATTTTTGAAACTGTTTTATTTATTGAGAGTCCAAAGGATATTGGAAGACCACTCTCTCTGATGATTTTCGTTCTTAACTCGGATGTAAATTTATGGCATCCAAAAATTCGATCCATCCCGGTTAAATCCAAATAAAATTCATCTACGGAGGTTTTTTCATACACAGGGACTTCAGATTTGATGATCTCGGTTACAAGCTTTGAATATTTTGAGTAGATGCCTGAGTTACCCCTTAAGATAACGGCTTCGGGGCATAATTGTTTTGCCATCCTCATAGGCATTGAAGAGTGAATTCCAAATTTTCTTGCTTCATAGCTACAAGAAGCTACAACTCCACGGTCGGAAGTCCCTCCGATTAAAACAGGTCTATTGTTTAACCGACTATCAATAAGGCGCTCACAAGACACGAAAAAGGTGTCTAAATCCATGTGTACGATTGATTTATTCATAGTTAAAAATCGGTCTTTACTTCGTAATTGATTTACGTTTATTTTCCCAGTATACTTTGCGACTATTGTCGGTGACAATTTCAGTTAAATTACTACTGTTCTCGTTATATCTTGGGTCTTCCGTCATAGCCATCTTTTCAAAAGATTCAACTTCAATCGCAATAAAATCATATTCGGATGTTACTACTCCTGTAATTGTATAGATTCCTGGACCTCTTGGCGGGTATTGTGAAGCTGTAATTGGAAAATGAACAGTATCTACCCAATCGTTGTTTCTGTCGATAAAAGTTCCGAAAAACATGAGCTTACCATTATTCGTTGCTGTTTTTTTAATGTGTATTAGATAGGCATTTACAATTACTTTTTTTCCAATGTTTTTAATTAATTCATTCGCGAGAATTGATGGGGTTTTATCAGCAACAGTTAAGTTAAACATGGATCTAGTAGTAAATCCTAAGAGCTCTATTTCGTCAAAAGCATCCTCTTTGTAAGTGTTGGATAACGGAGGTATTGTATATTCTTTAGGAGCAATCCGGAACAAATCAGAGGGCGTTTTATTTGTGTTTTTCTTAGAAATTTTAAAATGAGCTTCCCAAAGTAATTCACGTTTGTTTTTCCCTGTAAAACGAAAAGCATTTATGCGAATGAGTAAGGCAATTTGTTCAAGAGAAATCGGTACGCGTTCTATGAAGTCGTTGAAGGAAAGAAATACACCATTTTTTTGTTTTTCATCGGTAATTTTTTTTGAGGAAGCAATTTCAAATTGATGCAATAGATGATAACCAAGAAAGATGACTTTCCCTTGAATTACCGTGTCGTAACTACTGTTGTTTACACAGGGAGGTTGAATAATTCCACCATGAATTTTAGCTTCAATCATGTATAATTCAGTTCGATAGAATCCGCCGTAATTATTGATCGTAGCGACCATGAATTCTAACGGGTAATAAGCTTTTAAAAATAAACACTGGTAACTTTCTACAGCGTAAGATGCTGAGTGGCCTTTAGCAAAAGCGTATCCTGCAAAGCTTTCTGTTTGTCTCCAGATTTCACTGGTGAGTTCTAGTGTGTGACCTTTGTTTTCACAACTTTGAAAGAACTTATCTTTAATTGCATCAAATTCCTCTTTTGAGCGAAACTTACCAGACATTCCTCTTCTCATTTTGTCAGCCTCGCCTAAGCTTAATCCAGCAAAATAGTGAGCTACTTTAATAACATCTTCTTGATAGACCATTACTCCAAAAGTTTCAGGCATAAGATCTAATAAAGTAGGGTGTGCATCTTTTCTTTTTTCAGGATCTCGAAGTCTTTTGATGTATTCTTGCATCATTCCTGATTTTGCAACACCAGGTCTAATTACGGAGCTTGCAGCGACTAGTCCTAAATAATCATCAACATGTAGTTTAGTCATTAGCATGCGCATAGCGGGAGACTCTACATAAAAACAACCAATAGATTTTGCTTCCCTCAGAAGGGTTTTAATGTTTTTATCAGACTTTAAAAGCTGCATGTTGTGTATGTCAATTCCCCCCACTAAAGGTTGATTGTAGTTGATTATTTCTAGTGCATCTTTTATCTTACTAAGTCCACGTTGACTTAAAATGTCAAATTTATAGAGGCCAACATCTTCTGCTACATGCATGTCAAAATGAATTGTTGGATAACCTTTTGGAGGCATAAAAGTGGCAGTGAAATGATGGATGGGTTTCTCCGAAATAAGAATGCCACAAGAATGTACACTTAATGTATTTGGGAAGCCATAAATGTATTCGCCATATTTTAGAACAAGTTCGGCTAAATGATTGTTTGGGCGTGATTTCCCTTTCGAAAGCAGGTCTATTTCTTCTTTGGGTAAACCAAAAACCTTCCCTAATTCTCTTATCACACCTCTGCGTTGAAATGTATTGTAAGTTGCTACCAATGCAACATTTTGAAATCGATTAAAAATATATCGCGTAATATCTTCTCGGTCTTTCCATGAGAAATCGATGTCAAAATCTGGCGGATTTGATCGATATAAGTTGATGAATCGCTCAAAATACAAGTCAAGTTCGATAGGGTCTACATCTGTTATTCTTAAGATGTAAGCAATTACACTGTTTGCACCACTTCCTCTTCCCACATAAAAGTATCCTTGTGATCGAGCGTATTTTACAATGTCCCAATTAATTAAAAAGTAGGATACGAAACCGAGTTCAATAATTGTAGTAAGTTCCTTTTCTATCCGTTGCTCAATTTCCTCGTTCATTTTGGGATAGCGATAATCCAATCCTTCTTCGCATAAGGAGTAGAGTAGTGCAAGATCCTTTTCTTTACAGCCAGTATATGTTTGTTGATTTTGAGGTTTTGCACTTGCTCCAATTTTAAAATCAATGGAACAGCTTTCAATCATTTTTTTTGTGTTGGCAATTATCTCGGGAAAATCAGTGTAATATGCAACGAGTTCATTTACGGGTAGCATTTTGTGATTAGGATTTCCTTCTTCTTGCTTAGAAAGTTTACTTAGTAAGGTGTTTTTTCCAATCGCACGTAACAGACGATGGGTATTAAAGTCCTTTTTTGTTCGAAAACTAACCGTTTGTAATATCACTCCTTTTTCAGTAGGATACCTTGTTAGGTGAATAGAAGGGATGTCTACTGGAGAGAATCCGATGTATTCATTTGTTTTTAGGACTCTAATTAAATCCTTTTGAAATGGGTATATAATGAATGTGTTTTCGAGTTCTGGGGCAATGTTTTCAGGTTGTTTTTTGGAGTGTAAAAGCTCACTTAGAAATGCGTTGATATTTTGAAAGCCTTTGTTGTTTTTAGCGAGTGCAATGTATTGTTGTTTTGCGCCATTTCTAAAATCAACTCCGATGATAGGCTTAATATCTTTCTTCTTTGCTTCTTGAATGAAAGGGAGGCATGCAGACGTTGAGTTAATGTCTGTTAAAGCGATACTTGTACACTGGTTTTCCTTCGCAATTTCTACAAGAGTTTTGGGACAAAAAGTGCCGTATCGCAAACTGTAATAAGTGTGCGTATTAAGGTACATTTAAATATTTTATATGCGAGGTTGAGTTACAAAAGTATTAAAATATAACCATATTTTGATTAAAAATTAATCAAAATATTAACAATTGGGACAATTTGATTAAATCGAATATATTCCATTTTTAATGGCGTATATAACAAGGCCTGCAATGTTTTTTGCATTTGTCTTTTCGGAAATAGCGGAGCGGTGTCCTTCTACAGTTCTTACGCTAATACATAATTGTTTAGCGATTATTTTATTGGTTAAACCATCACAAACCAGTTGAATGATTTCAATTTCTCTTTGGCTTAATTCTTCTTTTGAGAATGTTGGGGCTATATTTTTTTCAATAATTAATTTCGACAAAAGTGAATGTGAAATTTTATCATCAAAATAATAACCTTGCTGATTAACAGCATGTATTGCTTCAATTACTTTTTCGATGTCACAATTCTTTGGAAGAAATCCTCTTGCTCCAGCCATAATACATTCGGAAATAAATTCGTCGGCATAAAACATACTAACAATAATTACTCTAATGTCAGGATATCTATCCGTTATAAATTTTAATGCATCTTGTCCATTTAAAACAGGCATTTCCAAGTCAAGTAGAACGATGTCTGTTTTTTCCAATTTTAATTGATCTAAAAGAATGGCGCCATTTTCTGCTTCAATGACAACTTCTAGGTCATCTTCATCAGTAAGAAGAGAAATAATGCCCTGACGAACTAACTGATGGTCTTCTGCAATAGCAATTTTAATTGGTTTCATAATTGTTATATGGAGTGATTAATTTTATCTCAGCGCTATTTTCATTTTTGGAAAAATACAATTTCCCATTTAAAATAATAACTCGGGATTGCATAGAATTAAGACCAAGTCCATTTGAGTTGTTAGCGAAAACTTCAAATTCTTGATTCGTAATGCCTTGGCCATTGTGAGATATTTTAAGTATGATTTCTTTATTTTGTATTTCAAGAAAAACTTGAATATTTGTAGGTGGGTCGTGTTTAATTAAATTATTCATTAATTCTAAAAACACACGGTAAATGTTAAGTTTTACCTGTTTACTTGTAAGTTGATCTTCGATTATGTTTGTTGTGAAGTATTTATCAGGAATCGGCAACTGATTAATGAAGCTTTGAATTGATTTTATTAATCCAAATTTAAGTAAAAAATGAGGTGTTAGATCGTGACTAACAGATCGAACATTTTCAATGATTTTATCTAAAAAGATCTTATCATTTTCAATGTGTTCTGCCTCAAGAGTGTTTTTTTCTATGGATCTTTTGTGCTTCGTTAAATTAAGTTTTAAAGTAGACAGAAGTGGTCCAACTTCATCGTGTAAATTTGCTGCAATTTTTTCCCTTTCATTTTCTTGAGTATCGATTATGGATCGCAATAACTGTAGCTCTTTATTTTTTATAATTAATGTGTGTTCTTTTTCTCTTTCAACAATTTTATTTCTATATATAACAACAAAAAATAAAATTGCAAGAATCAAAATAAAGACGACGGCAGAGCCGGTCATTACAATTAGCAGTATGTTTGTCTCGTTCTCCATAATCCGATAGTAATAAGTATGTTAAACAATATAGTGGCGCTTAATTGTATTTGAAATGTGTAATAAAAAACCCAATTGTCACTTCCTCTTAAAATTTCTTCAAATAGGGAAAAGAAAATTGTTGAACCGAAATAAATGAGCATCGCACTGCTAATCCAAAAAGGTAAATGTTTTGTTAATTCTATAATTTCTAGTTTCATGAAAACTGATCTAAAATAATACAACACTAAAAACATTACGGAAAGACTCAAAATGATGTACGGAATTGTATTTGAATGAGAAAAACCATTCTCAGTGATAGCAAAATAAATAGAAGTAATTAAAAACATTAGTCCTAAAATCCAGGTCAATTGTTTGTTTTTTTTCTCAGTAAAAAACAGCCGAAAAATTCCAAAAACAAATATACCCGCAATTAAAGTGTATATATTAATAACCATGTATGATATTTTTGCTGAGAAAGGAATTATTTCGGACAAAATTCCAGGGATAAATGAAATTGTCAAATACAAAAGAAGGATAAATTTTAATTGAAAATCAATCCTTCTATTGTAAAGTAAAAGTCCTGTTATTGGCACGATATAGCTAAAGTTAGAAATTACAATAAATACGTCGAGCCAATTCAATTTTTTAACTATTTAGTTTATTTTTATCTGGGCATCTAGGTGGACAAGGCAATGTTTTTTCTAAAATAACCCCGTCAACCATGTCATTTTCGTTGGCATCTGCACCAACAAAGACAAGATTTTTAACCCCGTTATCAAGTCCATAATATATTCTTACTCCCATACAACCATCTTGATCTAAAATCTTTTGCAATTTGTTTTTCCCTACAAAATGTGCAATAATTTCACCTTCAGTTATCGTGTCTCGATACTCTTTTGTCCAAGCAGAAGCTTCCGCTAAAGTTACAATTTCAGATTCATTTCCTTTAAAAGCCATAGTATAATAATTTAATAGTTTATAACCACAATATAACGTTTTAGGAAACTCATTTTACACGGTCTATTTTATCGATTTTCACCATAAATTCTTTATAGGCCTAATATTGATGACTAATGATTTGATTTATAGACATTCACTTTTTTGTTGGCGTGAAAAGTTTTTGTAAAAAACAGGTATTTATACCTATAGAAACAGGTATTTTCCACATTGACAATTGCAAAAGGTTTATAATTCATTCAAAAATTACAATGGCTTAAATATATGTTATCTTTGAACTGTAACATGAAAAAATGGATAGTATAAAATACATTGATCGCCTATCAGGAGATGAAAAAACCGAATCTGTACCAGGAGATAAAATGATGAAATGGCTTTACGGGTCATCAATGGGTAACCTTGCTTTACATTTATTATTAAAAAGGAAGTTTGTTTCTGTTCTAGGAGGATGGTTTATGAACAGCAAGTTCTCAAAAAAGAGAATTGAAGATTTCGTGAATAAATTTGAAATCGATATGGATGACTATGTTCAGAATGATGTTTCAAAATTTAAGCATTTCAACGATTTTTTCTATCGTAAAATAAATCCTTTAAAAAGACCTTTAGGTCACGGCGTTGTGTCACCTGCAGATGGAAAAACACTAGCTTTTGAAACGATATCGGATACAAGTCAATTTTTCGTCAAAGGAAAGGGTTTTTATCTGAAAGACTTTTTGAGGTCGGATGAATTGTCGAAAAAGTATCATGAGGGGGCTATGTTAATCATTCGTTTAGCACCAACCGACTACCATCGTTATCATTTTCCAGCGCAAGGGATTGCAAGTGAAACATCAACTATTAATGGTCACTATTTTTCTGTATCTCCCATTGCTCTTAAAAAAAGTTTGGCAATATTTTGCGAAAACAAGCGCACTATTAGTACTTTAAAAACAATGGATTGTGGTGATATACTTATATCAGAGGTAGGAGCTACAATGGTTGGGAGTATTTTGCAGACATATAGTTCAGAAAGTAATGTTTCTGCAGGTCAAGAAAAGGGATATTTTGCTTTTGGAGGTTCTACCGTTGTTCTGTTGTTCGAAAAAGGAAAGATTAAGTTTTCAGAAGATTTAACTAAAAACACACTTAAAGGAATAGAAACTCAAGTTTTAATGGGGCAAACGATTGCTAAATCTATAAATTAATATTTCATTCTTTAATTTTGGAGGCGTTTGATTATCTTCCGTTCTGAATAAATTCATTACTTTAAAAAAAATAAAACTACTACATGAATTCTATAATTTCAGTGATTATTTGTTCTGCATTTTTGGCGGGTATTACTTCTTGTCAAAATGAAGTAAAAAAAACGAAGTCGAAAAAAAGAATTGTTCAATCAAAAAACTCTTCGAACAAAGCAATAACTCAAAATGGCATATCTAAAAAGAGTGCTAAATCTTCAAAAGAAATTAAAAAAAGCGATACGAATACAGTAATGAAAAAAGAGACGAAAGTTTCTACCCAAAACGCTACTGGGAGCACTAAAAATAATTCATCCACATTTATGTTTGACGTTTCTGAAGCGGGTGGATCTATTCCATCAGGCATGGGTACTTCAGAAGGAACTTTTGGTACGGATAATGGTTTTGTGAGAGGTTCGGGAGACGGTTCTAAGCCAGTTGTTGAATCAACGATTTCAAAAAGAGAAAGGCTTAATGATGTTGATTTAAAGGGTATAGCGTCGCTAGAAGTTACAAAAATTAGTTTAAAGCTGATAATCAACGATAGAGGAGATGTAGTTAGTACTTCACTTAACTATAGCGATCCTGTTTCAGCAGACAAAGTCATTATTGAAAATGTTATGAGAGAAGTTAAAAAGCAAGTGAAATACGAAATAGATCCAGGAGCGAATCTTGTGTATGTATATTACAATGTAATTGTAAAACCTTGAAAATAAATAAAAAAAAGGAGCTAGTTTCCTAACTCCTTTTTGTTGTCCCACTAGGGCTCGAACCTAGACTCTTCTGTACCAAAAACAGACGTGTTGCCAGTTACACCATGGGACAGTTTCACAACGTTCACCGAATATTGATGTTTCTGATGCGGCGACAAAGATAGAAACAAAATAATCTTTCCAGAACGACCATTCTAGGTCAAAAGAGCGTGTCTCTGCAACTTTCTTGTGCGGGGCATATTTCGGTATAGTTTGACAAAAAGCGTCCCATAGGCTGTACCTATTTAATTCACTTAAAAACATCATGTATGAAAGTAACTATCAGACAAAAGTCAGGTATGCAATATCTGTATGCCGACATTTCAGTATCAGGAATTAGAACCAAGTGTACTTTGGGTATTTCTGTAAAAGAAGGTAAGTTCAATCAAAAGTCTCAGGGGGTGCAGGGTGCATCAGACTGTGAAACCAACATGCTAATCAATGATTTTAAAACTGAAATCATGGAGTTGATTCGGAAGTTACAACGTAAGGGGGATTTAACTAGAAGTAATATCTCGAACGGTGTGCAAGAAATCAAAATTCG
>Ga0102899_1000328_pt1 | contig 18366 bp, 16 predicted proteins | sample Colrivmeta1555B3_FD_78455 | JGI IMG/M metagenome (GOLD analysis project Ga0102899, IMG submission 78455) | Estuarine microbial communities from the Columbia River estuary - metaG 1555B-3 | ecosystem: Environmental > Aquatic > Marine > Intertidal zone > Estuary | place: USA: Columbia River... | reverse complement strand
ACAGAAAGATTAGCAACAAAATGACAACAAGAAAATAAGAACCCATGATTAGGTCTTACTCAATTTTGTACGTGATTTTCAATTGCTTTTTATAAAATAGCATTGATAAAAAAAAGCCATTTTCAATGGCTCTTTAATTAGTTAAGTGATGCTCAAGACGATTCTCATTTTGGGAAAATCGATTTATTTTGGGAAAAAAAAGAACTCGAGCAGAAACCTATATACTTGATTATCAATTTATTAGATTCTTTGGCGTTGTATTCGCTATTCTTGTTTCAAATTTGAAATTATGATACAAGTAATGGGTACAAATCGAATACTAGATAAATGTTGGCAATATAAATTAAAACACAAAAACGTCTTTAAGTCACATTTATCGAATGAAGTTATTCATGTAATAAAAACTCATATTAATTTATCTAAAAGTAACTAATTATGGATTCATCTTTAAAAATATTTATTGTAGAAGACGACCTTTTTTATCAAACTATGTTGTTCGGAGTATTGAAATTACGAAACTTCAAACATGTAAAGAAAATGGCAACTGGAAAAGAATGTTTAGAAAACCTTTACTTAAAGCCAGATGTAATTATTCTCGATTATTCATTAAGTGATATGAATGGTGTTGAATTATTTAAACAAATAAAAAAAATAGATCCTAATATTAAGGTGATTTTCTTGTCAGACCAACAAAATGGTATGGTTGTAATAAAAACCTTACGACTGGGGGCTATTGAATATTTCGAAAAGAGTAGCGAAAATATTATGAGTTTAATAAAATTAGTTCAGAGAATTTCAATTGACAAAAAATATAAAATTACTGGTTTTTTTAAAGTACATCATAAACCAGAGCAAGAACGTTTGATCTTAAAATATATATCACTTGTAAATCTATGACAAAGAGTTTTTTTATTAATGTGAAATTATAACTCATTACGAGGCTTATGCCAATCTGTCAATGGCTATGGACACATTTAAACTTTATTATTTTAAAAAGCAATACTACTCATTAAAGCCAACAGAAATGAATTGAAGAATTACTTATGTATTACCCTCCATCAAATAAATATAAAAACATGTAAAAACATAAAAAGAACTTAGAACTAAATTTTCAATGAAAGGAAATTGGTTCTCTAAACTCGATTAAGTGTGCGAATTAATCGAGTTAGATAAAAAAAAAAGCGAATGAAATAGTGTTTGTTAAGTCTATTAGGCCTGATTGATTTAGATCAAAAAGTTAATGGATATCAGTAAAACAAAATACTATATATTATGAAAAATATTTATCCAAATGTAAACCAACGAATTAAGAAGAATAAGCGGAGTAGTTTTAGGTCTACAACTAGTCAAAATACATATGATTTTAATTTGTATTGTGACTCCCCTACATTACAAGATCTAATTTATACATACGTAAATAAGCAAATTAGCTTACATGTTAATATTAAAGAAAAATCACTAAAAGAGTCTATTATTGAAAAAATTGGCACGAAAGGGCTTAATTATATCGAACATTTTATAGATGTAAATTCAGAAAAAACACAGCTTTTATTTTATGCAAAGGATCAAATAGCAAAAAAAGGGATATATGATAACATTGTAAGTCTTAAAAGTTTTAATTCTATTGCTAAATTAAATTCTTACTTAACTCGAGCAAATAATAGTTTAGAGGATAACGGAAAATTTATTGGCTATGTCAAAACCAATGATCAACGTACTGAAAATCAACCAATCAGAAGGATTCCTGTTTTTAGTAAAGTCTACTCTGTTTGTGAGTTTATATTCCATAGAGTTTTCCCTAAAATTAATGGATTTAAGCAACTTTATTTTGGAATAACTCGTGGAAAACAGCAGCGATTGTCAAAAGCCGAGGTACTGGGCAGGTTAATTAAATATGGTTTCAAGATTGTAGAATTAGAAGAAAATATAGATGGGCATATGTACTTTGTTGTTAAAAAAGTAAAACAACCAGATGAAATGTCCCGAGCAAGCAATGGACTTATTTATAAATTTCCGAGAGTTGGTCAACATGGCAAGCTTATAAGTGTATACAAAATCAGAACAATGCATCCCTATTCTGAGTATTTACAAGATTACATAGTGAATACAAATGGTTATGGAAGTAATGGCAAGCCTTCAAATGATTTCAGAGTTCCTTCATGGGCAAAATTTGTTCGACGTTATTGGCTAGATGAGCTGCCTCAATTGATTAACGTTCTTAAAGGAGAAATGAAATTGTTTGGCATAAGACCAGTAACAGATCGTTATTTTCAAGATATTCCGCCCCATATTCAGAAGTTACGTTTGTCTCAAAAACCTGGATGCATTCCTCCATATGTAGCATACAATAAAAACAGCTCAAAAGAATCTGTATTAATGGCCGAAGAGGATTATTTAAAACTAAAAAAGAAGGGGCTTCTTGTAGATTTAAAATTCATGGTTATGGCAATTAAAAACATTCTCTTTAATAAGAAAAGAGGAGCATAGTAGAAAACGAATATTTTAATCCTTAAAGTACACATGCCACCGGCAACCTGATTAAATTAAGGCTATTACTCAGTCAATGTAAAAGCCAAAAACAGAAAAGCATAAGGTTTGAAGATAACCTTTTGAATATTTTAAAAATTTACCAGAAGAATAATGGATTCTGACTACCCATTATAATTTTGAAAAATACATTGTCTTATGATAAAATATTTTACACATGAAACAGCGGTGATAGATGAAGGTTGCCAAATTGGTGAAGGAACCAAAATTTGGCATTTTTCTCATATTATGTCCGATTGTATTATTGGTGAAAAATGCAATATTGGTCAAAATGTTGTAGTATCTCCTGGGGTTGTTCTTGGAAGGAATGTAAAAATCCAAAACAATGTTTCTATTTATACTGGAGTTATTTGTGAGGATGACGTTTTCTTAGGACCTTCAATGGTCTTCACGAACGTAATTAACCCCAGAAGTGCAATAAATAGAAAAGAAGAATATTCAAAAACAATAGTTCGAAAAGGTGCAAGTATTGGTGCAAATGCAACAATTATTTGTGGTCACGACATAGGTAAGTTTGCTTTTATCGGTGCTGGTGCAGTAGTAACCAAAACTGTAGCAGATTATGCCTTAGTTGTCGGTAATCCTTCAATCCATATAGGCTGGATGAGCGAATGTGGTTATCGATTAACATTTGATAGCGAAGGTTTTGCTGAATGTCCAGAAAATAAGGAGAGATATAAATTAGTAAATAAAACAGTAATCAAATTAGATAAATAATATGAGCAAAGCACAAAAAATAAAATTTGCTGTAATCGGCGCAGGCCATATAGGTAAGCGACATGCAGAAATGATTCAAAGAGAAGATGAGGGCGAATTGGTTGCATTAATCGATATCCGCTCTGCAGAAGAGTGTGAAGCAGTTGGATTAAATGTTCCCTTCTTTAAGTCTATAGATGACCTTATTGACTCAGGAATTGAGTTTGATGTATTAAATGTTTGTACACCTAATGGTTTACATGCTGTTCAAAGTATCAAAGGACTTTTTTATGGTAAACATATTGTCTGTGAAAAGCCAATGGGTTTATCTAAATCTGAATGTGAGGATGTAATTTTTAAGGCATTACAGATGTCTAAGAATGTCTTTTGCGTTATGCAAAATAGATATTCACCTCCATCTGAATGGATAAAATCTGTTGTAGAGAGAAAGATTCTTGGAGATATTTTCATGGTTCAATTGAATTGTTACTGGAATCGAGATGACAGGTATTATAAAGCTGGAGGCTGGAAAGGCACCAATGATTTAGATGGAGGAACGTTATTTACACAATTCTCTCATTTTATCGATATCATGTACTGGCTTTTTGGAGATATCGATAAAATTCAAGGGAAGTTTGCTGATTTTACACATCAGAAATTAACCGATTTTGAAGATTCAGGATACGTGAATTTTGATTTTGTAGATGGAGGCATGGGATCAATTAACTATTCAACATCTGTTGCAAATCAAAATTTAGAAAGTTCTATTTCTATTATAGGCAGCAAGGGCTCTGTTAAAATTGGAGGTCAATACATGAATGAAGTAGAAGTTTGCAATATTGAGGACTATGAAATGCCTAAATTAGCAGCCTCAAACCCCGCAAATGATTACGGAGCGTATAAAGGATCCGCTGCAAATCATAATTATGTAATTAAAAATGTAATCGATACACTTAAAGGTCGCACTACTCCTACTACAAATGCATTGGAAGGCCTTAAAGTGGTTGAAATAATAGAAAGAATTTATAAAGTAAGAAATGAACAACTCGATTTATAATAAATTAATCAACGAAGAGGTACCATAGCTATAATTGGTTCGGTATACCTAGTTTTGCCAATTGGAAAAGAATTTTCAGTAAAAATACGAGTTGTTAGATTTGATATTACTAAAAACTTGTTGAATGAGTGAAGTAATGTTGATTTAAATTCATGTCTACGGCGTTTATAAACATCCTATTTAATAGGATCTGAGGAGAATGATTATTCATCAAGACAAGGTAAAAAGGGATAAGTTAAATGACTTGTCCCTTTCTTTTTGTATTTTTTTTAAATAACGGTTCAAAAAAAATGAAGTCGAATTTAAATAAGTAATAACTATTTTAATGAAGACTTTATTGAGCTTTAATGAAAAAACCAATTGATTTAATTAAGCCCTTTTGGGAAGTATTTTAGGCCATTAATTGTTTGCTTGATATCCTTCTGGATTTTTCATTTCGACAATACTTTTCGGGTAGTTCGTAAAGAACCAAAATAGGAAGTCAGAAACATTGATTTTTTCGGACAACATTTTTTGTTTTCTCTGTTTGAATTCAGCTTCAAAATTCTCCATACTTAATATCGAGTCTAATTTATCCAGTAAAGCCTCACCCTGTGAAATTGGAAACCCATATGTTAAACCATACAAATGTTCTAATTCTTCAAGGACAGAAATTACCCCAGCAAAACTACTGTATCGTAAAGCTGGAACTCCTAGCATTGAGGCTTCAACACTCATACTTTGACTGTCGGATATTAAAAGTTTTGCTTCTGCTAATATGTTATGCATGTCGCTTGCTTCAATATTTAGAAGAAGTGAAGAATAACGTTCATCAATTTTCCCTTCAGCCGAAATTATAGTCGTAATTCCCTTTGATTTTAATTTATTAATTATTGAAATTAATAAGTCCTCTGAAATTCCTTTGATTCCATCATCATGATAAGCTGTCAATTGAGCTAATCTGATGATAGCATAGTTTTCCGGTAAATTATATTTTTTTACAATTTCAATATTTAGTTTAAATATGGTAGGATGTAAATATGCCAATTTCATGTATCCTTTATAGCCCACCTTTTTCTTCCCCCATCTGCCAACTTTACACACTTCTGGGCAGAGAATAGTTGATGTGAAAGGATAGGATAAAAGCGCAAGTTTTTTAATTACATGATAATCATCTTCAAGAATTGTTACACATGGGATTCTTAGAAAAAAACCAAGCTGAGCATATGATGCGTCAGAACTAATGAGCAGATCTGGTTGAAATTCCCGTAAAGCTGGAAGTATTTTTCTATTCCGCTTTATTAAGCTTGTAAAGGCAGCTAACTTACTATTCTTTCTCTCCTCAGGTTGAATATTTATATATTCAAAAGCACTTGCTTTTAGAAGCTCTTCAAGAACATCTTTCTTTTTAATCTGAATTAGAACTTCATGTCCCTCATCAATGAGATTGGCAATTGTCTTTCTTACAAAAAGGAATTGTGCTGGATGACCAAAATAAAAGGCAAATTTCATAGTGCTTGTTTTAGATTTAATGTTTTCTAGTCAGTATATTTTCATAAAGACATTCTATTTTTTTTGCTATTTGATTTAGCCCAAGTAGATTATTCTGAATATGCTCTCTTCCCTGAGTACCCCCAAATTGAAAGGCGTGTTTAATGCATGCTTCAAGCCCATTAATCACGGATTCTAATTCATACTCGACAATCGAGCAACCGTCAACATCAATAATTAATTCTCTTACTGAACCAACATCGGTTGAAACAATGGGTCTGTTTGTTGCTAAAGCTTCTTTTATTACTTGTGGAGAACCTTCGCTGAATGAAGTCATAATTAGACAGCAACTTGCATTCAATAAGTTTGAAACTTCTTCCCTCGAGAAATTATTTAGTTCTAAAAGTTCCATATTAATTGATTGTCGTTTTTTTAACTCATTAAAGGCTCTTATTGCAAGTGGGCTATTTTTTATTGAGTTATCAAACTTTGAGCAAAATAGAACGTAATTTTTTGCAGAGTCCAATTTCATTTTTCGCTTCGCCAAAGTCATCTCTTGGGGAGTGAATACCGATAAGTCCACCCCGCATGGTATGACCACCCCATAATCATTTCTTGATAGTGTCTTTAACTGTTCAGTTACATAAATAGATTTTTCACTTAAACGAGCCACTATAAAAGATATCCAACGTATCTTTTTATTATTAATATCGGTGCCATGAAACGTTGTAATCACTGGGATTTTTCTTTGAAGGTTCGCAAGTAGGCCAGAAAAACCATAATGAGCATGAATAAGATCTGGTTTTTCCAAGCGGATCATTCTTTTTAGTAATTTATAATGCTTTAAATAACCGATTATACCATTCTGTGTGACCTGGAATAATACACATGTAATGCCTATTGACCTCAATGAATTCATTTGTTCTTCAATGAATGGAGCCAATTTTTTGTTTGCCGTTGAACTAATGATAACTACTTTCAAACTGTTCTTTTTTTAGTTGATTAAAATAACCTAAAGCAGCGCCTAGAAAAATAAAAACAATCATTCTAAATGTGATGTTATACATTTGGCCTGCTACAGATGTAATAAACTGCATGATGAAAAATGAATAAAATATTGATTTCATAGTTTTTGAAAATTTATCTTTAATGATCAGACCTCGAAGAGTTTTTTTAAAACTTCTCCATATTTGAATGAACATGATCAAATAGATAATAAGACCTACGATTCCAATAGTATTAATAATATTGTTATAGTCGACATGTAATTGACGATCACCGAATTTACCTCCTGCATATGTTCCTGCAGAATTAAATGCTTCCATTCCAAAAAGACTTTTATTTATTGTTTTAAAACTAAGAGCATCATCCCAAACATAGAACGTTTCAAGGTATCTTGATTCCTTTTCCATCGACCCTTCTTCGAACCTGTCTGCACGTGCTTCAAATCGTTCGTTTAGCATACCCCCATAAATGGGATAAGATAGGCCCATTATAAGTACACCGATTATTGTAAACTTTAATATTACTTTTGTTTTTAAAGTCATGAATGCATTGATGAGTCCACCACCGATTAAACCCACAAGAGCAATTCTCTTTATAGAGAGTAGTATTAGTATAGCGTTTAAAAAAGCCAATATTGAAACATACAACTTTCCTTTTTTTGTTTCGTAGTGCATAAGGACAGGAACAGAAAGAATTGCATAGGTGAACATATTCCAGTGGTCGGAAAGCTGCCCCATATAGAATGTTTCTTCTTCACCTTCTTCAGTGTATCTTGAGCTTCCAAGTCCAAAAACTGTACTTATTGCCAAGTTTATAAGCACAATTATCAAAACATATTTCATCGATTTTGCGAGCTCCTTAATTTTTTCTTTTGAGTTGAAAAAATGATATCCAATTAGAATGGTAAAAATCGGAATGATTATTTTTAAGGTGTTCAAGAATGACACTACGAGGTCAGAACTTATTAGAGATATAGTCAACGCATAGAAACCAAAAATAAAAACCCAACTATATGGTTTATGCTTTCCCAAATAATTAATCATCAAATATGCTAAAAGCACGGTCATAAGACCTGCTTTTAAAAAAGCTACATTCTTCGTAACGATCAATAGAACATCAAGAACAAGGTTTATAGGGATGATATAGTTTATTATTTTATGCATATTTAAATTAATCGAACTCCTGTTTTCTTGTAGACAAATGTTTTAAGTAGTAAAAAAGATAAGATTGCATTAACAGAAATTGCAGTCACACTGCCCATAAAACCCATTATAGGTGTTAATATTAAGTAAACAGTTATGTTTAATAAAAGAACAATAAGTGTTCTTTTGTAATTGGCTTTTAATCTTTCAGTCATAATGAGGATTGATCCACCCCATGATATTTGTGCAAATAGAAAAGTGCCAGAAATTGCGATCAAAAATGCAACATACGTAGACTCAAAACCTTCCTTTAAATAAAGTATAACTAGTTTGTAAAACACAAGAAGAGCAATCAATTGAATTGTAAGAACAAGCAGATTAATAGACCTCACTTTTGCGAGTTTGATATTTAGGTTTTCAATTGTTTTTCTGAACCAGTGACTAGAGATAATTGGACTTATGTTTTGACTTAAAATACCTGGAAAAACATATAATGTCCGAACAAAAAAGGCAATAAAGCTGTATTGACCAACCTCTTGTTCTGTAAGGAAATATGCAACTAAGATAATATCAATTGAACTGTTAAACGTAGATATGATTTCAGAAATATAACTCCCCATTCCGAAGCTGATACTCTCTCGTATCAATCTTGCAGAAAAACTAAAATTGAAGTGTTCAATGTTTTGCAATATATTTATTAAGGTTAGAGTTCCTTCAACAATAAGAAATGATAACATCAAATTTTGAAGTGAATATTGATAAAGGCCGCCTATATAGAATAATATTGCTAGCCCCCCCCATCTATAAATACGCTGAAACGCAACACTTTTTTGCTTTCTATTCCCATTATAATATGAACTAAAATTTTTATTGATTGAAAAAAAAGGCAATGCCATTAGAATAAATGGCAGCGTGATTAAAAGCTGTTCGGATGCTAGTATTTTTGGGTAAATATGAATAATAACTATTGAAATACTTGTTAAAACGGAAGAAACCATAATTGTTATAACAACATTTGTTGTGAAAAACTTATTCTCTTCAATTGTGGTTCTTGACTTCTCCGATATCTTTTTTATAAGGGCATTGTTTAATCCTAAGGCAAATAAAGTAGATAAAATAAGATAGTATGCCAATGACTGGTTGAATATACCAAGTGATGCCGTGCCATATTTAAACCCGATGAATAAATTTAAAAACAATCCTGCCCCCATAGCAGTTGACTGACCTAAAAGCAACCACAAGGTGTCAATTCCAAATTTCGATTTGAAGATGTCTCTATTTTTCAATTTTTTTTGATTTTTTTTGTTTAACTATTTTTTTTATGTAATAGTTTACTTGTGCTATCCACTTAGTGTAAATTGATGTAGCAACTCTTTTTTCTGAAATATTTTTTTTATAGTCATTAAAGATAACCTGCATTTCTCCCAGTCTCTTTGTAATACTGTAATTGCGTATTTCCTTTAACTTATCATTCATTAATGTACCTGTTTTACAAACAAGTAAGGTCATATCAACATGCTTAACCAGTAAAAATGTATCATATGTATTATCGATTGATCTAGCATCAATAATCACATAATCATATTTTTTTTTAGCTTCTTCAATTAGGTGTTCTATTCGAGGTCCATTTATTAATTCACTTGGATTCATTGGTGCTGGCCCAGAGCTTAAAAATGATAGCTTATCAAATGTAGTCGATGGGATAACGATGTCTTCAAGTCTAAGCGTTTCGTCTAAAACATAGTCTGATACACCTTTTGACTCTTTATTTAATTGCAGGTGCTCTGTTAAGCCTTGAAAGCGTAAATCAATATCAATAACTAGAACATTTTTATCAATATCTGCAAGTGACCGACCTAAGTTAAGCGCAATAAAAGTTTTACCCTCTTTTGAATTCATTGAAGTAACCAAAAGAGTTTTACACGATTTTTGATTTGAATCAAATAACAAGTTTAAATTTACACGCAGCATTCTGAAAGAATCAGATGTTGAATTTTCAATATTTCTAAGGTATCCAGCTGTTTTTCCCAAAGAATCGCTCATTGATCCTAATAATGGAATTCCATATTTTTGAAATTCATTTGCAGAACGAACTTTGTTATTAAATAAAAATTTCAAATAAAGTCCTAATGATGGAATCAATAGACCCATTACCATGATTAAAACGTATACGATTCTTTTATTCGGCGAAATAGAATTTGGACTACTAAATGCTTTATCAATAACTCGTCCATCTGGAATTGTAGAAGCAAGGATTATTTCATTTTCTTCCTTTTTTTGTAAAAGAAATAAGTAGAGCGTTTCAATGATTTGTTTATGTCGATCAATATTACGTTGTTGGGTTTCAAATCTTGGCAGTAAAGCAATTTTACTCTCACCTAGAGCATGTTCAGATTTTAACTCCTTTAACCGAAGTTCCTGTGAAAGCATAAGGTTTTTCATGCTATTTTGGAGGTTTGCTTTACTAGAATTTAGTTCAATCAGAGTACTTTTTGTTTTAGGGTTTTTAGCCCCCGTTGTTTCTTTTAATTGAGTGTATTCAGTGAAAAGATCATTATATGCTGTAATAGTTTTAACCAGTGGTGTACTTTCCAAACCTAGGTTTACGGGAATTAATTTATTATTCTCTTCATTAATATATTCTTGCACATATTTGACTACAGCAAATTGAACTTCAGTATTTACTATCTGCTTATCCAATTCATTTTGTTTTAGAAGAATGCTAGAATATTCAATATTCAAATCGAGAACATCATTTTGTTGCTTTAGAGTTTCTCCACTAGATTCAATCATTGAGAGCTCCTTCTCTATAAGTTTTATTCTTTCGTCTATAAAATTATTCGTTGCATTTATTACTTTGTTCTTTTCATATATACTATTTGAAATATACTCTTCGATTAACGCATCTATGATATTATCATTTTTTTTAGTTGTTGGTCCATCTATGGATATAAATAGGATACCAATATCAACCTTTTCATCGTTGATGGATATTTTCTGTTGTAATTGAGTTACTACACTTTCAGCAGGTGTAATTACGACCTTGTATTTGTAACCTAACCAATGTTCTTTGTAATTTGGATTCGGGCAAAGGAGTAAACTTAAATTATTTATTGTAAATGTATCATTCAATTGCAGGGCAATTGAAGGTTTATTTTCAATGTTAAGATTAAAGCTATTTATATCTATAGGTTCAATAACGAATTCCAATTGACTCGAGTGAATAATACTGTCAGAACTGATAGCTGATTTGATTTTAAAAGCTGGAGCATCATATGATTCAGTTATCTTTAATTCTGTGCGACCGCTAAGTGAAAAAATTTGAATATTTAAGTCGTGTTTTTTCACAACCTTTTCTAATAAGAATCTGGATTTTAATATTACCGCTTCTGCTTCAGTTTTTCTTGCAAGTGAGAATTTGTCTTGATGATCAACTGCATCACGCACTAATAACATGTTTTCGTCATCTTCCAGGATAATAATTGTTGACTCTGATTTATATATTGGCGTCGAGTATCGAAGAAATACTACTCCAAGAATTAGGCTTACTACAAAACAGAAAGCATACCACTTCCATGCTTTAAACAATAGTTTAAAATAAACACGGGGATTCTTTTTTTCTTCTATTTGATATGGTTCAAAAGGTTCTTGCATTGGGTAATTAAGATATGGTCTATAAAACGATTAAAACTGTTAGAGTGGATATCACTGAAGATAAGGACAAAATGATGGGGCCTAGTAATAAACCAGTAGTAGAATTTAATCTTTTAGTTCTATTTGGTTCAATGTATACTACATCATTTTGATTTAAAAAATAAACCGGAGATGTGAACAAATTATTAGAAGTTAAATCTATTCGATAACTTTTTTCTCCACCCTCTTCATTTCTGATTACTACAACATTTTTGCGGTTACCGGTGATGTGTAAATCTCCAGCAAGGCCTATAGCTTCCAAAATGGTAATTCTTTCATTAGGAATTTTAAACGTTCCTGGTGAATTCACATCACCAAGAACAGTAACTTTAAAATTCAAAATACTTATCTGAACCGTTGGATTCTTTAAATAATCCTTTAAATTTTCAGTTAATAGTTCAGTTGCTTCCATCCTATTTAATCCGCCCAGATGAATATCACCTAATATAGGCAGGGTTATGTTACCTAAAGAATCAATTAAATACCCACCACTTGAAGGGATACCGTTGGAATAGCCATTATTGCTTTTTGATAGTGAAGTGAAGTGCACAGGAAGATTAAATTGTTCTGCGTCTATTGGATTTTCACACATTATCAAAATTGCTAATAGATCATCGGGCCGGAATGTTGGAGTGAAATTTTTACTTTTGAACGGTTCTCCATTAATTTCTCCATCCTGGAAATAAACAATTTTGTTATATGTACCGCATGAAGTACACACCAAAAAGAGGATAAATAATCCATTAAAAGTGAATAGTTTGAATTTTGTCATGGTTAATTAGGTTAATGAATAAAAGTCGGTGTTGGTTTGTTCTATTTTGAAACTAAGTAATCTTCAGAATGTCATTCGGTGTTAGACATATACTCACTCTATCATGATATGCTACAATAGGATTTATGAAAATGGAAGGTCTATTTTTCAGAATATAAAACCAGCTTTCAACTGAATACTCTGTTTTTTTAAGATTGTTTTGATAGTATGGATCTGCTCTATTCACCAGCTGTTTTGGCGAAAGATGATCTTGTGACATCAGGAAGCAAAACAGACTCATCGAAATTCTTTCGTTTGTAATATCTTGCACATTTATTTTTCGAGCCAATGATTTTGCCAAGCTCAAAGTTTGACGCGATTTATAATGATTACTATTACAAATAATTGTCAATTCATTTTTTTTTAGATACATAACCTTAGATTTTAGATGAGTCCGTTTGACTACCGATTAATAACTACTTTACTTAAAAAATCGTGCGAGCGAATGTTAAGTGTTCGTCCATTCTATTCAAAACCTATGCTAAAATCTTAAAGCACTAATAACCAACTATTTATAATTTACAAAGCTATTATTTATTCCCTTTTTAGGAGTAATTTCTCATTTTGAGACTTTTAGAAATGTATTTATAATATCAATAACAGGACGAATTATTGGAAAATATTTGTGAGAAAAAAAATAATTTAATAGGATAATATTGTCCGAGTGAAATATATAGTCCGTATTGAGGCCTAACAATTAGCGGTGATTAAAATCACAAATGATCACTAAATTTAAATAATGATGGAAGTACTAATACACAATTTAGCACTCACTCCTATTTACGTTCCTATTGTTAGTTATGGATTTTATTTGCAAGTCGTTTTTAATATTTCGTCAAGCACAGGTTTTGTTTTTTTTATCCAATTATTTGTTAATCGGTCATAAAATTTGACATCCGAATTAAAGGCAAACGGGATATTATTTTTTGTCAATTCACACGTTACAAAATTTGCGAAATTAACTTGCTCATCTATAGAGTAGTCATCTCCTTTGTTGTAGTTTCCTGCCATCCAAGCACCAACCCAAGTTTCTATTCCTGTTTTCTTTTCCCAAGCTAAGGCAAGCCTAATTTTTTCTCTTATAAGTTCTTTTTCTGCCTCAGTACCTGTTGTCCATTTTTTCTTTTCGTTAGTTTTGTCAGGACCTGAAGCATAAAAATGCCACTCACACATTAAGAAATTATTATGTGCTGTTGGTATTTTTAAATCATTTAGATATTCTGGAGATGAACGAACTCTGGGCGATATAAAAATAATACGAGTAGGATTTGTCTGTCTAATTTCCGTTACAGCTTTTTCAAACAGTTGGTTTAACATTTCAGGTTCATCATTTAATGCTTCTGTACATTCTATTAGTAAATCGAATGAAACTTTGGCTGGATAATCTTTACAATGCTCTGCTACCTTTCTCCACCAAAGTACAATTTCATTAAGGTTTCCTTCTGTCGGATCCCCTTTAAAATCAGCTCCTTGATAAGCTATAACTGGTATCAAATCTTCATTAAGACAATCAATTACTACTTTGTCTATTTGTTTTAATAATTTATCATCTGCGTCATTCATAATACGGATTCGAACGTGACTTAAACCAATTTTTTTAAAATCCTTTACCATTTGTAAAGTATAAAACTGCCTTCCTTTTTCTGTTTTCACCCAATCCACGTCCATCCCTTTACCTAAAAGATTTACATACTCTTTTGGTGTTATCGTTTTTTCTGTAATTTTTGTTCCGGTCGTATTTTTATTGACATTTTGTCTTTTTAAAGTTTTACAATTTGCGAAAAGGAAAAGTGTCAAAAGTAATAGTGTTAAATTTAATTTACTCATATTATAATTATCTTTTGAAATTGTGTTTCAGTAACTTATTGTACATGGTATCGCAGTCGCTAAGAATAGAACGCTATTGTCGTATTTACAATTTTAGTAATTGCTGCTTAATTATCAGTTTTAATAATTTCTCCATATAGAATGTTCCAATTTTCATCACCAATATTTGAAAATACAATTGGCAAACTTCTTGATTTCAATATATCTGGGCTGTCTGAAAGTTGAAAATGTAAGTGGGGTTCAGAACTCATACCACTTTGACCTAATTCTCCAATTTCTTGTCCCCTTATAATTGCATCTCCAACTTGCACTGGTATGCTATTTTTTTTAAGATGCATATAATAAGAATACTCCCCATTTGCGTGTTCAATTATCACATGATTCCCCAGAATGTATCCAAATCCTTTTTGCATCAATTCATTTTGCAAGGATTTTACTCTCATCCAATGTTCATCAGTATCTTCAGATTGTAACAAAACGTCTGACTCTTCAATTGTATTGATTACAGAAACGACTTTACCATCCCCTACTGAAAGTACATCTTCTCCATAAGCATAGTATTGCTTGAACTTACTCCCACCCCTTTTGTGAGAGTCTCCATTTTTATCCATTTTAATAAAATCGTAAGAAAACTCTTGAATCCCAACCCATCTATGATGACTATTTAAACTAGGTGCGCCGAATGCAGACCATGTTCCTTTCAATGGAAAGTTGTATTGATTTTTTGATTTGTACTGAATAACTGATAATTCATTCGTAGAGATTATTTCTTTCCCATTAGTATCATAACCAAAAGCCGAAACAACAATTTTTTCCGGCAATTTCTCAAATAATAAGGGAATACTTGTGATAACAATAGCCTTGTTTTGGCTAATCCAATGAGATGCACAAAAAGTGATGTTTTCAAGGTAAGTCTTTGTTTGTAGTTTTGCTTCAAGAAATTCTAGCTTACCAGCCTCTTGATAATTATGCAAAAGACTAGCATAATTATCTATTTTATCTTGGCGAATTGTTGTTGTCTGAATCTCTTCCGAATCTTTGTATGCTGTAATCGTTAGTCGATTAATGCTAAGACTATCTTGACCAGCATTAACAACAGCGATATTTTGCAAAACAATTGTGTGAACTTCAATTGGATTTGTGTTGATTTGATACGAATATACCAAACTATCTGGCTGAAAACGAACCTCAAGTGGAAATTGGCCAAATAAATAAAAAACATTTAGGAAGAAAAAGAAGGAGGTCATGTTTTTCATTTCTTGTTTTTACTGTTTTTATTATTTGCAACTGCTGAAGCAACAAAAAGTGAGGCTCTTTACCAAAGTTTTATTTTCGGAGTTACGAATAGGTTCGTTGAAATTAAATTGATTTCTCGAAGCAAAACATGCATTTTGCTTAAGTTATACTATAAACAAATTTATTTTATTGGAATTCCTTGATTGTTTAATGGAACTCTTTTTAATTCTGTTTCGGTCGAAATTTCGCCTATAATTTGCCCATCAATTTTGATTACTTCAGAATAAATGTAATCAGAGACTAATTCACCACTACCATTCATAATTGCAAAATTTGTTTCTCCGTCATTTTCCATGAATAATTTTTGATTTTGAACAGCAAACAAAGAATTATTGCCATCATAGGTTATAATTTCAACAATTCTAAACTGTCCATTGCAGACCAAAACTCCATCTTGATTAAACACTCCTTGAAAAAGGTTATATCCATCTAGATCAGCTATATTGACATTTAATGGTAGTTTATTTTCGGAAATTGTCTTGGAACTCAAAATTGTGGATAATGAACCTCTCAAACTTGCATCTACATAAAACCAGAAAAGCTTTCCTTCCAGCGAGACAATTTCTGAAAAACAAATTGGAGCAATTATTTCACCTGTTTTTTTATAAACACCGCATAAATTTTTGTCATAGCAAATCAAAGTGTTCTCACCAGCGTTATTAATTCTGGTAAAGGTTCTTCCAAATAAGTCTTTTATATTTTTGTCATAAAATCGAATTACACCTTCTTTATAATCAGGTCCATCGACAGTTATTTCCTCATAAACTATAAAACCTCCGCCTTGCCATAATTCTTTTATATACTCATTTACAATAGGAACTAAAACAACTCCTTTAGAGTTTACTATTCCAAATTTACCTTGATTATTTTGCTCAATAAAAATATCTTTTTGAGAGGTTAAAAATTGATTCTCATTTTGAGAAAACAGTATGAAAGGAATAAAAAATAAAAAGCATATTAGTTTCATTTGGTGTTTATTTTAATTGTTTATAATAGTGGATATGAGCAATGACGCATATTCCTAATGTATGTTATACTTCAAATTTATCAAAAAACAAAAACAATTGTATAGCCATCCTATAATAACTGCTTGTAGTTGTTTGTTCTTTTTTACTTCCCAAAGTAACTGATAAAAAATGTCTTTTCAATAGGTTGAAATACCTTTTATTATTGTTAGGCATTCCATTTTACAACCACTAAATGCGTAAAAATTATATGGCAGACTTCCAATTCCAATTCATTTCCTCCTCAAAAGGAACTTTTAAAGACTTTAAACCAGATTTAAGCTCTGAACTAACTACCTGTGCTTTAGGAACAATAACAGAAGAACCACTTTTTAGATTAATGAAAAAGTGGCTGTTAATTTCTACAATGCTCTTCAATTCTGATGCTTTCACATCCCCTTCTCCAAAGTTATCTTTCACATGAATTTTTGTTGCGTATACTTCTAGATGCTCCTGCATGCCAAAGCGATCCGCGTAATTCACCTTAATAAACCTGTTGTAGTTTCGTTTTTGTCTCCAAGCAAAATACTTGTTGTAAAGAAAGATTAGTAACAAAATGACAACAAGAAAATAAGAACCCATGATAAGGTCTTTGCTTGAGTAGAAATAACCAGCAAAAACAGCAGATAAACCAATAAGTAAAGTCTTATTATTTTTTCTCTTTTTATGTAGCACAGGAGATTTTGATGCAACATAAAGTTGAAATTCCAATAAATCGTCTTGCTCAATTTTGTACGTGATTGTCATTTGCTTTTTATAAAATAGCATTGATAAAAAAAAGCCATTTTTCAATGGCTCTTTAATTAGTTAAGTATCAATGATACTGGATTTTCTAAATGTGTTTTAAACGTTTGTAAGAATGCAGCACCTAATGCTCCATCAACAACTCTATGATCACATGACAATGTAATTTTCATAACATTTCCAGGTACAATTTCACCATTTTTTACAACGGGCACTTGACGAATACCACCAACAGCCATAATACAGCTATCTGGAGGATTAACAATCGCCGTGAATTGTTCTATACCAAACATACCAAGATTAGAGATTGTAAACGTGTTACCTTCCCAATCAGATGGTTGTAATTTTTTCTCTTTGGCTTTTTTAGCAAACGTTCGAACTTCATTTCCAATTTCACTTAGTTCTTTACCATCGGCAAAACGAACAACTGGAACCAACAAACCTTCATCTACCGCTACAGCAACACCGATGTGTACGTGTTGATTTCTACGAATCACATCACCCAACCAAGCACTATTAACCGCAGGGTGCTCTCGCAATGACAAAGCAACAGCTTTAATCACCATATCATTGTATGATACTTTCGTTCCACCAACAGCGTTTATTTGTTCACGCAATGCAACAGCATTGTCCATATCTATTTCTAACGTAAGGTAAAAATGAGGAGCAGTAAATTTACTTTCAGCCAAACGTTTTGCAATTGTTTTTCTCATTTGAGAAATAGGCTCATCTGTATAAGATTCAACCCCTACAAAACTTCTTGATTTAGAAGCAGCACCAACATAAGGCACATAATTTTCAACATCTCTTTTGACAATTCTTCCACCCTCTCCAGTTCCAGAAACAAGTGTTAAATCAATTCCTTTGTCATCAGCCATTTTCTTAGCTAACGGAGAAGCATTTACCCTACCGTTTGAATCTTTTACATCCTTCACAGCTGCAGGAGCTGGAGTAGAAACTTGAACAGGAGCAGGGGTTGGAGTTGCAACAACTGGAGCTGGTTTAGCCGGCTCAGGAGTAGCTTCAATTTTCACCTCTTCCACAGCCGCATTTTTAGCAGCATCTGCTAAAATT
>Ga0102899_1000325_pt1 | contig 18412 bp, 17 predicted proteins | sample Colrivmeta1555B3_FD_78455 | JGI IMG/M metagenome (GOLD analysis project Ga0102899, IMG submission 78455) | Estuarine microbial communities from the Columbia River estuary - metaG 1555B-3 | ecosystem: Environmental > Aquatic > Marine > Intertidal zone > Estuary | place: USA: Columbia River... | reverse complement strand
GAAGGCCCATCGAATGACAAATGCATCGAACTATACAATACTAGTACTTCCAGCGTAGATGTTAGTAGTTATTCAATTCAAATATTTTCAAATGGATCAACTTCAGCTTCCTCTACAATTAATTTAACAGGTGTTACAATACCTTCTTGTGGCACTTATGTTATATGTAATGTTTCAGCGAACGCTAGTCTTTTAGCCTTATCTGATCTAACAACAGGCTCACTTTCTTACAATGGGGATGATGCGATCGCTTTATTTAACGGTGCCACAATACAAGATTTGTTTGGAAACATTGGTGATGACCCAGGTTCAGAATGGTCAGGAGTTGGTAATGGAACCGAAAATGAAGGTGTTATTCGAAATGGCACATACTGCTCTGGAGTAACAACTGACCCTTCAGGCTCAGGATTCCCGTCATTTACGACTTCTAATTGGACTGCAGTTGGTGATGCTGGACTTACAACGCTCGGATCACACTCAAGCACTTGTTGTTCTGTAAACACTATCAGTGCATCAAATGTCACTGGAGGTCCTTTTACAGTTAGTTGTGGATTAACAGACCTAGGTACGATAGACTTCACATCTGTGGGCACCTTTGCTGTAGGAAATACTTTTACTGTACAAATGTCTGACGCTACCGGCTTATTTACTTCTCCTACAAATGTAGGGACACTTACCGGTTCTGGAGCAGAGGGTTTAAATCCTTCTGGAACCATCAACTTTACAATTCCGATTAATACTCCTACTGGAACTATTTATCGATTTAGAATAATATCCAGCTTACCAGGAACAATTTCAACAGATAATGGGATTGATATAACAATAAACTATACTCCTTGTACAATTACTCAGGGCGCAATTTCAAGTTTAAATTATAATGTTGATTGTGTAACTGGAGATAATGGTTCAGTTAACTTTTCTTCATTTGGACTTTTCAATTCAGGTAACGTCTTTTCGATTCAATTATCTGATGAAACGGGATCATTCGCATCCCCAACAACAATAGGAACAATTTCTGGAGCATCAGCCGAAGGGACTGATCCAAGTGGCACTATTAATTTCACAATCCCTCCTGCTACAGTATCAGGAAATGGCTATTTAATCCAAATCGTCTCAACAGATCCTGTCCTAACTTCAAACCTAACTGCATCACCAATTACAATAACTTTAGCGGGAAGCTGTACACCACCATATATTACATCAGTTATTATTAATTCATGTGATCCAACATGTGACGAAGGGAATAACGAACTTGTTTTTGGAACTACTGGAGATTACAGTGTTGATATGACAGCAGCAAACTTCAATGTTTCGTATGGCTCTACTTTACCAGGAGATAACTTAACAGATGTATTAACAACAAATCCTGCAACTACGGCATTAATAAATACTGAGGCAGGTTGTCCTGGAACATACATTGACGCCACTAACACAGTTATTCCTCCTGGAGCAAGCTTTATGTTGGCGTATGATGGACTATGCATAGATGCATTGACATGGTCTGGATTATGCCCAGTAGGTCCAATTTACGTTGTTTATACAACTGACAGTGATTGGAATCCGCTAGGTACATTTAAAAATGGAAGTACAGGTGGCCCTAGATTTTTCAATAGTACTATTACTACTACTTCTGGAGATACATTTAGTATTGATTACGAATACAACAGTACTCTTCTTCAAACAACAGCAGCAGGTGGAGATGGAGACTTTGTTTCTTTTGGGCCAAGTGGAGGAATGGCAAGTTACGGAGACGATGATTGTATCTTAAACCCAACGGTATTGCCAATTGAATTACTGAGCTTTGCTGGTGAATTAAAAAATCGTTCTATCGAATTAAAATGGACAACAAATACAGAACTTAATTCATCCCATTTTGTTATCAAAAAATCTGTTGACGGACTGAATTATAATGAAATAGCAACAGTCTCAGCTGCTGGTTATTCTCAATCTGAATTAAACTATTTCACATATGACTTTAATCCATCAAATGGGGTTAATTATTACAACTTAAGTGGAATTGATATCGATGGCTCTAAAAAGAATCATGGCACAATTGCTGTCTCAATGAAACCAGAAATGGCCTTTTATAATTCAACAATTTCTTCGATTGTCTTAAGTTCAAATTTTTCTGCTGAGATTTACAATGTCAATGGTCAATTGATTAAGAAAAGCACTAACAAAAATAATGTGATTTCATTCAATCATCACGGTGTGTTTTTTATTAGAAATATTGAATCAGGTGAAACACAAAAAATTGTTATTCCCTAACTTACCTCAAAGTAGATAAGTATTCTTGTTCAGCTTGACCTGGAGTAGGAATCAAGGTCGCTTTTCTATTTAGAATTTCCAAATCCATAATGGTAGAATAACCACTTCTTGAAATAATGTGTTTTGCATTCATGATAGCTTGATCTTTCATCTTCCATCCACCTACAATTTTAATCATCGATTTTGGCAGATTGATATTTTCTGAACATACAACATCAAAAACCACAGAATTCAACCTAGCAATATCGTCTACTAATTGTTGAGCATAAACATCTGGGCCACTTGCTATGATAATCGTTTTTTCATTTTGTTCTATCATGTTTTTTGACAGCGAAAATCTCGAATAAGGACCAATATAGAATGTATTTTTCCTCCCGCTTGACCAACTAAGCTTACCCGCTAATCGTGAATCAGAGTAATCCAACACCCAAACGCTACGAAACTTATTTATTAAAATTTTATGATAAAAATTTGCGATTTTTTTATACCCCGTAATCGGTAAATTTAATTGATGTGTTATAAAAATCGATGGTTTAACACTGCTGATAAAACCATATCTATGATCCGATAATACCAAATCAATATTATATTTTTGAACGTAAGTTTCTACCTCCTTCCGTTCATTTTTCAGTCGTTGTTTCAACTTCCAAAATGATTGTTTTATATCTCTTTCAAAATTTCCATCTCCACTAAATAAAAATGGATAATCTGCGTGATCAATAAAAGTAATACCCGTCAAATACTCTTCGTAAATTAATCTTGAATCAGCATTGCAAGCTACGAATACATTGTTCTGTTGATCTTGTAATTGTTTGAGTATAGAAATAGAACGAGAAACATGTCCCATCCCCCAATTTAAGGGAGAAAACAATACATTTTTATTTATCACATCTTGTACAATCATCCTATCGGTAAATATACAAACTTGATTTGGTATTATTATTTAACGAATTTTTCGATATTATTTAATTGTCAATCCCAACGAACCTTTTATCTTTAACGTTATAACTAACATAATACAAAGAAATATGTTCGATAATAACGAATTTAAAAAGTACGCAACTAAGCATCTTGGTTTAAGCAGCATGCATATGGAGCATTATATAGAATCATCTTTGACTCCTTATATTATTGAGGAGAGACAAATGAATATGACCCAAATGGATGTTTTTTCACGTCTTATGATGGATCGAATTATTTTCCTTGGAACAGGTATAAATGATCAGGTAGCTAACATAATTAATGCTCAATTATTATTCTTAGAGTCTGTTGACCCTAAAAAAGATATTCAGATTTATCTAAATTCTCCTGGAGGATCAGTATATGCAGGACTAGGAATTTATGATACAATGCAATACATTAATCCAGATGTAGCAACAATTTGTACAGGAATGGCCGCTTCAATGGGAGCAGTATTGTTATGTGCAGGAGCAGACGGAAAGAGATCTGCGTTGAAACATTCTCGCGTTATGATACACCAACCACTAGGTGGGGCTCAAGGACAAGCATCTGACATTGAAATAACTGCTAGAGAAATTCAAAAATTAAAGAAAGAGTTATACGATATTATTGCAACTCATTCAAAACAAGATTACGATAAAGTTTGGGCAGATTCAGACAGAGATTACTGGATGACTTCAACTGAAGCAAAAGATTACGGTATGGTTGATGAAGTTTTACTTCGAAACCCAAAAAAATAAGAATAAATTAAAGCCCTAATTAATTATAGTTAGGGCTTTTGAAACACTAATAATATGTCAAAAAAAGAAGCAGGTTGTTCATTTTGCGGGAGATCACGCGAGGAGGTAGGGATGTTAATTGCTGGTGTAACTGGGCACATTTGCGAAAGCTGTGTTTCTCAAGCACATACAATTATCAAAGAGGAGGAGATTTCTAGTAAAAAGAAACAAACAGAAGACGTTCTTAACGTTCTTAAACCTGCGGAAATAAAGACAAAATTAGATGAATACGTTATCGGTCAGGATGACGCAAAAAAAGTATTATCTGTTGGTGTTTACAATCACTACAAAAGATTAAATCAACCACCTTCAAAGGATGAAATTGAAATTGAAAAATCCAATGTCATTTTAGTTGGGAGAACAGGAACAGGAAAAACCTTATTAGCTAAAACAATTGCTAAGATGTTAAATGTTCCTTTTTGCATTGCAGATGCGACTGTATTAACAGAAGCTGGTTATGTTGGTGAAGATGTGGAAAGCATTTTATCTCGATTACTTCAAGCAGCTGATTATAACGTTGATGCAGCTGAAAAAGGCATTGTATTCGTTGATGAAATTGATAAAATAGCCCGAAAAAGCGACAACCCATCCATTACTAGAGATGTGTCAGGTGAAGGAGTTCAGCAAGCTTTATTAAAGCTTCTAGAAGGAGCTGTAATCAATGTTCCACCACAAGGTGGAAGAAAGCACCCAGAACAAAAAATGATTCAAATTGACACAAAAAACATCTTATTTATATGTGGTGGTGCATTTGACGGAATTGAAAAAATTATTGCAAATAGAGTAAACAGACAAACGATTGGTTTTTCTTCGGAAGAAAAAGAGCGCGTTGATGGCGAATCTTTATTAAAATATATCAATCCAACAGATATTAAAACATTTGGTTTAATTCCTGAACTTATTGGTCGTTTCCCAGTTCTAACTTATTTAGAGCCATTGAATGCCGAAAGTTTAAAAAGAATATTAACAGAACCGAAAAATGCTTTAGTCAAACAATATAATCGCTTATTCGAAATTGATGGTATCGATTTAAAATTTGACAAAGAAGTTTTAGACTTTATTGTTGAAAAAGCGATTGAATTTAAACTAGGCGCACGTGGATTGAGATCAATTTGCGAAGCAATATTAAATGATGCAATGTTCGAATTGCCTTCAAAAAATGAGACATCATTTAGAGTAACTGCCGAATATGCGAAAGCTCAATTTTCAAAATCAAAAATGGCGAAATTAAAAGTCGCCTAATTGATTTTAAATTTAGCATATTTTATAACCGATCCTTTTGCAGTGAATAGTTTTTCATAATGTGTTTTAATGTGAAAAATTTCTCTCGTAACAGGGTCAATCTTTTCAGGAATTTCATTGTATAAATCCCAAGTTAACTCGATACACTCATAGGGTGCCTCATTAATTTGCTCTTCGGTATATTCGAACAATAAGTCACTATCCGTTTTCATGTGAACCAATCCACCCTTTTTTAGGATTTTTCTATATCGCTCAATGAATGGTGGTGATGAAAGTCGTTTGTTTGGTTTTTTAGGTTGGGGATCTGAAAAAGTCAACCAGATTTCATCAATTTCATTTTCCGCAAAACAGTCATCAATAAAATCAATCTTAGTTCGAAGGAAAGCGACATTTGTCATTTTTTCTTCCAATGCCTGCTCTGCACCAATGTACATTCTTGCACCTTTAATGTCTACTCCGATAAAATTTTTGTTCGGGAAATGTTTTGCCAGTCCAACAGAATACTCCCCTTTACCACAGCCTAACTCTAGAACAATGGGATTGTCATTTTTAAAGTGATCCTTCTTCCAATTTCCTTTCAAATAAAAAGCTTCTTTAATTACAGGTTCATAAAAATTATCAAACTGCTTTACCGCCGCAAACCTTCTTAATTTATCCTTTCCCATTTTACAATAATATTCTAACAATTCTATCTTCTAAATGAAGAAGATATACACCTCGTTTATATTTAGATCTTTTAATTTCTATTTTTTCCGTTTCCTTAAAATCTTCAAGACATTTCCCTTGTAAATCAAAGAGTTTAACTTTCTGTTTCTTTGAAAGATCAATCACAACTGACTCCTCAAATTGAAAAATCCTTAATTCCTGTTTCGCCTTTTCGCCTATTTCCACCAAGCTGTTCTCAAGTAAAAAAGTTCTATTTCCAACAACCTGACTAGAATCCATTCCACCACAAATAATCCATTTATCTTCAGAGATTTTAGCGATACCCCTTAAATCCATCACACCGTATGGTTCATTTGTTTCATCAACAAATGAATGACTCCAATTATTATAATGAAGAATTCTTGTTTCAGGTTCAACACCTACCCCATTGCTATATGCTATACCATCAAAGTTATAGGAAGTTGCAGAGCCTCCAACCCAAAAAACCGTATTCCCAACGCCACTGCAAGCCGCTCTATAACCTGCATCTCCTGGAGAATTATCACCTAGTGACCAAGTAATATCAGTAGGGTCATTCGGATTAATATATCCCTTTCTTAAATAGCTTCTTGCAGCAAAGGAACTTCCCGCTGCTCCACCATGATAATATAAGGTATCTCCCAAAATATAACCAGATGCTCCGAAAGCAGTATAATAGAAATCATTTATTAAAGATGTTCCGGTACTCCATGCGTTTAATTCTGGGTTGAAAATTTGCACATTTGGCTTATTGCCATTATTACTCCAACCAGTTACAACAAATATCAAACTGTCTTTATAAACACACTGAACATGGTCATCAATTGCCAAAGGAATATCCGTAGCATCAGCTTCAAACAAATCAGTAGATGGGTTGTAAACATGTACTTTAGAAGAGGAAACCTCACTATTATTTGCATATACGTGATACCCACCAATGATGTAGATTTTTCCCTTCACAAAAGAGGCTCCCGCCGCAATTTTAGGTTCAGGATCTGGAAGCAAATCTATTTCTGACCATGTATTTGCATTGACATCGTACTTAAAAGAACGATTATGAATTCCTGAATATATTTTAGAATCATCAATCCCTCCAAAAGAATAGACCAATTTACTGCCATTCACATCTGCTTCACATACTGCGTTATTTGATGTATTAAAGGGCATGGAAGCCAACTCTGTCCATTGCCAAGTGTATTGACAAAAAACAGATTGACTAATAATTAAAAAAAAGAATAATTTAAAATATTTCAACATAATAACCAGTGTGTCTTCGCATGTTTATAACACTCCCTCCTTTAAATAACAAATATTGACCTTTTATACCAACTAATTCACCTTGGATTAAATCCGTTTTATCAAACGAGAGACTTTTTACTTTTTCTGGATATTCTATAACTGGAAAGTTCAATACGGTAACTTCATCATGATCCGAGAAAAATTCGGCAATATCCGAAGGCAACTGTTCTTCAAGTTCCCATTTTTCTACTGATAAATCAATCGTTTCATCGATTTCATTCTTTAGCATTCTCTGCCAATTAGTTTTATCAGTAAACATCGATTTCAAAGCAACTTCGATGCGTCCAGCCTCGTATCTATTCGGAGTTTCAGCAATAATAATTGCTGCAGAAGCTCCTTGATCAATCCATCTGGTTGGTACCTGTTCTGCCCTAGTCACACCAACCTTAACCGCGCTAGAAGCAGCAAGATAAACAACATGAGGAGTGTTATGATGCTTCTCTTCCCATTCAGGATCTCGACCTTCACCTAAATGCGCTTTACATAATTCAGGTCTTAGAATGCATTCAGCAGCTTCTGGAGCACTTGAAAAACATGAGTAACAAAATCCTTCACCAAAAGATTTCTTGGTTACTTTGTTACATTTTTGGCAATTAATAATTCCATTCCATTTCAAAGATATTTGCTCGCCAATTAGGTCATTCATTAGAATCGTTTCATCCAATACCAATTCGTATTGAACAACATCATCCAACCTAGTGCGCATTTTTTTTATCGAACCTTTTTGCATTTTATTGCTCAGGTAAGATTTGCATTTTTTCTGCAAAATGATAACAGTAATCTCTTAAATCTTCGCAAATATTTGTTTCTCCTGTAGCTTTTTCAAATGAATCAGACATACTTAATAACGTTTGATGAAAAAACTGTTTCATTTCTTCTACTGACATGTCCTTAGTCCAAAGATCAATTTTCATTGTATTATTCTCTTTGTGATCCCACATTGAAAGCAACATCGCTTTTGCAGGTGCATCTTCAATAGAACCATCAGGCGCAGTCCATTTCATTGCAATCGGCAAATTATTTTCGTTGAGACCAACGTTTATTTTAATTTCTGAGGATTTTACTATTTTATCTTCCATAATTTCAATCTATTTCGTATTCCTGAAGAATTACATTATATGGCAATTTCACCATTTCAGCCAAAGAAACATCATTTTTCTCCATGTATGACTTTACCATTTTCCAACCTAAGTATTGTCCTAATCGATCAGGTGAACCTTCATTCGGAAGTCCAGATGTTGTTGGCCCTGGATTAAGCATATTCATTGAGTTTCTTTCATTTTTATCAAACAAAAGCTTTTCTTTCACTAAATATTCCCAAAAAGCACTTTCATTTTCAGTTGCCCAATTTAACTCCTTTTCAGTGTAACGCATGATCCAATGTTTCGGGGAATCTGGAAAAGCTGCTTCCGTAAGGTAAATTATTTTACCCCATCTAATAATTTCATCAGCCAAATTGATGCTTGTTTCAGCCACATAATGTGTTTCAACCCAGCCGGTAATTGCATCTCTTGAAGCAAATTCACGCTTCATCCCATTTTTGATCCACTCATGATAATGCATTGGGTTCAATTCTTGAACCACAGGATTATCTCCGCCTAAATATCTTTCTATTCCAATACCTATCTCATTTTCGGTACAAAAAATACTAGAATTAAATAATGAATTTATCAAGACAACTTTTTCTGGCATTTTTCCCTTCGGGAAATGAAACTTCAAATGTTTTAACCCATCCTCAATTTCTAGATTTAACTCTTTTGCATTACGAAAGTTTTTCTTGATGGAATTTTCTAGCTTCTTTATATACTGGTCTTCCTTATAAGCATTGATACTATTTGCAAAAGCCGTATCGCTAACATTTCCTATCTTTAAACAATAACCAGTTACGTAATTAAAAATTTCACCGAATTCTTTCTCGCCAGATTTATTTAACTCTTTCAACTCCAAATCAGTAGCATGATACAATACTGAATCCAAATTTTCAAAAGAATATTTGATCTTTACGGCAGAAACATCAACATTTAGCGGATCGTTTCCACAACTTAAAAAGAAAAATCCAACAACAAGGAAAATAAAAATGTTTTTAAGAGTCATTATAATTAAGTAATTTCGTGGCTCAAAGTTACTGAAAACAAGTATACTTTAAAGACTTTAACACAATTTATAAATTGAATAAAATGAAAAAATTAGTACTTAGTTATGCTTTAATAAGCATTTCTACAAGTTTGTTTGCTCAAGAAGCAGCAGACAAAAAAGTTCAAGCAGGATTAGTATTGGGTGCTGGGATTAATTTCCAAAAAATGGAAACTAAATTAATGGACAAAAATGGCGCAGGAAATGATCTTACAATTGGAGCAAATGTCAATTTCAGCTTAACAGAAACAATCGGACTTAATACTGGAATTGAATTTGATTTTGAAACAATTAAATACAAAGCAGGAGCAAATAATCCTGTTTATTACAGATATAATGATGCTACGATTGAAGCAAAAGAAGAAGGTACAGCAAATCAAATGTATTTATTATCGTCTAGAAAACAGAAAGCGACATACATCACTATTCCAGTAATGATGATTTTCAGAACTAACTTCATCGGTTACTTTAGATATTTTGGAAAATTTGGTTTAAGAAACAGCTTTTTATTATCTAATAAGATCAACGATGAAGGATTTAATTATCCAAATGATGTTAATCCGGTAATTGAATCTGGAAGTATCGTTGCAGGTTCAAATGAAAATATGTCTGCGAAAAATGAAATGTTATTTTTCAAATCTGCTGTTGGATTGTCAGGTGGTGCTGAATGGAACTTTACGGGATCAACTAGTCTAGTTGGTGAAATTGGATACTATTACGGAATAACTCCATTGCATGTTAATAGAAAAGAAGAAAAATCGTATTTGTATACTACAGATGAGTTTGGAGCAAATCCTCAATACTTCAATAACAGTGCAAAACAAGGTCAATTAATGTTGAAAGTTTCTATTTTATTTTAAGAAAATTGAAAACGAAAGAAACAGCTGAATATATTTCAGAATGGTTAAAAGAATATTGTAACAAAGCCGGTTTATCCGGCTTTGTTATTGGTATTTCTGGTGGAATTGATTCTGCATTAACTTCTACACTGTGTGCATTAACTGGAAAGAGAGTTATTTTGATTAGCATGCCAATCCGTCAAACGTCTGCAGAGTTTAATCGCGCAAAGAATCACATCGCTGATCTTACGAAAAGATTTTCTAATGTTGAGTCATTAGAAATAGATTTAACATCTACATTTACACAGTTAGAGAAAGATTTACCATTAAACGTTAGAGAACATCATTTAGCCATGGCAAACTCTAGAGCAAGACTTAGAATGACAACATTATATGCCATAGGTCAAGTTAATGGTTGTTTAGTTGCCGGAACAGGTAATAAAGTAGAAGATTTTGGAGTAGGATTCTATACTAAATATGGAGACGGAGGAGTTGATTTAAGTCCAATTGCCGATTTAACTAAATCTCAAGTTTGGGAAATATCAAGAGAAGTAGAAGTTATACAGGAAATTATTGACGCTAAACCTACAGATGGCCTTTGGGAAGATGGACGAAGTGATGAAGACCAAATTGGCGCTAGCTACCCAGAACTTGAATGGGCGATGGATTTTGAAGGAGACGAATCAATTTTATCAGAGCGACAAATTGAAGTTCTTAAAATTTACAGACATCTAAATAAAATAAATCAGCACAAAATGGAACCAATCCCTGTTTGTGTTATACCAAATAGCCTAAAACAATAATCTATTCTGGGGCAAGTCTCAAAACAATTCCATCAATAGAATCATCGATGTGAATCTGGCATCCAAGCCTGCTATTATCCTTCACATGAAATGCTTGGTCTAACATGTCCAATTCTGCATCACTTTGTTCAGGGAGCTCTGTGTCAGACTCTAAATAACATTGACAAGTTGCACACATGGCCATACCTCCACATTCGCCTAGTACTGGCAATTCATATGACTTACAAACTTCCATGATATTCATATTCATGTCTGTTGGTGCAACCAACTCATGCGATACTCCTTCACGATCTATAATAGTAACTGTAATTTCGTCCATTTGTTTTTTTTACAAAAATAGTGAATCAATTGTATATTCGCAGTGCTTCATTTCCATTCCACTGAGTTTGATATTGTCTTAGTCCGAATTTTGACCCAGACAAAGGAGAGCCATCATATAACGAGAACTGACTTGAGTTACATTCGTCGTTTAAAATTAAATAGTTATCTGCATCAGGCGTCAAGGGTGAGGTACAACTACCATTAACATCGTCTGGGGAATGCCGATCAAACGCTATAAACTCATCAATTGATCTACGATAGACAATGATTCCTTTTGATCCCCCTGTAACATATGCATAACCTCCAACACCATTCAAATCAGAATAACTTGGCAACGTTAAATTAATTTGAATATCAAAATCAATTATTGGTACGGGATGATTGTCATTCTTTTTACAACCAGAAAGTATCGATAAAAAAATAAATAAAATAAATAGTATCTTCATTGCGTTATTGATTCATAACAAATATATGAAGTTTAAAACGAAATTATTCGGTGTTTTATTATTGAGTATCATTACTCTTTCTAATTGTGGTTCAAAAAGCCCTGACAAAAATCCTGCATCGGTTGAAGAAGCTGAAAAACAATTAGCTAAGGACGCCAAAAAATCAGGAAGAGAGGCAAAAAAAGCAAAAAAGGAAGCATACAAGCGTTATTGGAATGCCCAAAGTAAAGAAGCTCGAAAATCCGTTGAAAGAAACGCTCGGAACCAAAAAAAACGAACACGAAAAATGAAACGTAGAAATTAGTCTTCGATCGTCATTAATTCTTCAGTATTCGACTCCCAGCTTAACATCTCTTCATCCAATTTAGTCTTTAAAGTATTGTACTCACTAAGAATTTGTTCTGATTTAGATGTGTCAGAATAATCCAACTCAGCAATAACAAGATCTAATTCTTTGATTTTTTCTTCGAATTGAGATATATTTTCTTCTGCCTTTTTGATGTCATTTTGAAGTTTATTTTTTCTACGTTTAAACTCCTTTTTCTCTTCAAAAGACAGTTCCGTTTTAATTTCTTCTTTGACTACCTCGACTTTTTCAACGACTTCAGACTTCAATGTCATTCCCTGTTCAAGTTTTCGTTTCAAGAATTCCTTTACACCGAAATGATGAATTTTCAATTTTTTATCTTCTATGTCCCAAATTCGATTAGTCAAGCCTTCCAAGAATTCACGATCATGGGAAACAACTACAAAAGTTCCTTCATATTTTCTCAGCGCATCTTTTAAAATCTCCTTACTTTGAATATCAAGATGATTTGTAGGCTCATCCAAAATCAAAAAGTTCGACGGGCTTAATAACATCTGACAAAGTGCCAATCGGGTTCTTTCCCCTCCAGAAAGCACTGCTACCTTTTTATCTACATCTTCTCCTTGAAATAAGAAAGCACCTAAGATTCCTCTTAGATTATTTCGTATATCACCTTTTGCAATTTCATCGACTGTTTCTAAAACAGTTTTATTAATATCCAAAGCCTCTGCTTGGTCTTGGGCAAAATATCCAATGGTAACATTATGACCATAATTAACTGTTCCTTCAAAATCAAATTTGTTCATTACACATTTGATCAATGTCGACTTACCCATTCCATTTGCTCCAAGAAGTGCAATTTTCTCCCCTCTACCAACAGTTAAGTTTATCTCCTTAAACAAAACCTTATCACCAAACGATTTACCTAACTTCTCCATTTCAAGAACCCATTTACCAGGCTGTACACTTAAAGGAAAGGCAATATTTAATCCACGAACATCATCGTTTTCAACTTCAATGCGTTCTGTTTTTTCAAGTTTTTTGATCAATGACTGAGCAAAAGCTGCTTTATTTTTCTTGGCTCTAAACTTATTAATAAGCTCTTGGGTGTGTTTGATATCTTTATCCTGTTGCTTTTTGGCCGACCCCATTCTTTCAATCTCTTCCGCACGAAGTAGTTTATATTTAGAATAAGAGTGAGCAAAATCAAGAACTCGACCACCTACAATTTCAAGCGTACGAGTTGTGACGTTATCCAAAAACAACCTATCGTGAGAAATTACAATAACCGCACCTTCAAAATTTTTCAAATAAGCTTCCAACCAACCTATTGATATAATATCAAGGTGGTTTGTTGGCTCATCCAGTAAAACAATGCTTGGATTATTCACCAAAATCTTTGCTAATTCTGCTCTCATTTTCCATCCTCCAGAGAATGTATTTAATGAACGTTGCAATTCTTCATCATTAAAACCTAGTCCTTTTAAGGTTCCAGTAATTTTTTCTTCCCATTGAAACCCTTCATGTAAATTAAATTCATGATTTGCTTCATTTAACTCGTCTAAAAGCGCTAGATATGAATCTGTTTCATAATCAGTTCGTTCAACAAGTTCTTTATTTACTGCATCCAATCGTTTGATTAAGCTAGTCAATGTTTCATTTGATTGATACAAATAATTAAAGACAGACTGAGATGAATCAATTTTAATGTCTTGAGATAAATAACCTATGGTACAATCTTTTGGCTTATGAATTTTCCCTTCAGAAGGAGCAGTGTTTCCCGCGATTAATTTCATTAGCGTTGACTTGCCTGCACCGTTTTTCCCAACGAGTCCAACCCTATCCTTTTTCTGAATTTGGAGACTTATGTCGCTAAACAAATAACCTTGAGGCAAATGCACTCCTAACTGTTCGAGATTTATCATTCTGCAAAGAAACAGTATAGAAAGCTATAAACAAAAAAAAAGCTCTAGAAACTAGAGCTTTGGTGCCTACTATTTAATCCAACTACCAGCTATTTGTCTTTTTCTATTATCTGGACCAGTAACCGTCGCTAAAAAACTAATCATTGTTCCTTTTGGCGACGCATTTATCAATGCATTCGCTTGACTTATATTGTTACCACTTCCTGTAGGTGGAGCACCTCTCAAACTTGAAGAGCTACATTCCCATTTTATTATATTCCAATTAACATTTAAAGGATTTCCAGGTTCAAACTTAGGGATTAAAACCCTTGAAGAATTAGCATTCCCTCCTGTCTTTGATGACCCCCAAAATAAAACAGGATCGGGTAAATCAACAACTTTGTAAGTAATCGATTTTAATACTTTTGAATCATTCGTAGCACTATTTTTTCCTGTAACAACTAATTTAGCGACACCTCCATTTCCAGGTTTAACAATATAATGATCACTTTTCTTTATTATAGTGACATTGTTTCCAGTTAATATTGTTTCGTTGTAACCTGAAGCTGTTGGCACAATAATATTTTCATATCCTCTATAAAGTAAATTAAACTGAGGCATTTCGATAGATCCTTGTGGTTTCATAACAAGTACCTCATGATTCCATTTTTCTTTTTTGATTAGTCCATTTTTGTTCTTAATTGAAATGGTTCCAGTCAGACTCAAATTTCCTGTACCAGCCTTTAATTTAATGTGTCCTTGCCCATTGCTATAGTTAATTTCATTTTCATAATCATTGTCCAAAGTCACTATCGGTTGATTTTCTGAATCGAATGCCGCCATCATAATATTCAAATTTACTTCATCACCAATGTTCGCGATAACTGGACCATAAGCTAATGGGACAATACTGTTAAAACTATATTCACCGGTTGAAACTTTTGATTTTAAATGGCCTAATGCTAAACTTCGTGCAGCTAAAGCATCTTGCTGTAATGATGAAAGAGAAGCTATTGCAGCAACCAATGGAGAATGATCAAATGTTGCACCTATCCAATGTACATTCTTCATATCATTAACAGTAACACGTTCTTGTTTCGTCAAGGACATATATAATTTCTTGATAACTTCATAATCATCTTTCGAAACATTGTTTTCAATTAGAAATGCATCTACCTTATGAGCCAAATCAACATTGTTACTATAGGAATTAATATTTTGACAGTTCAATTTATTGACCTTACCATTCCAACTGTAATTCCCTAAAATTGTAGCTAAATCCTTTCTTAAGTCAATTAATTCCTTCCAGACATCCTTTCCAACTCCCGATGGATTTTTAATATCACCTCCAATTAAAATATTCATTGGAATATCATACTGATCCTTTGCATTAACAGCTGAGAGATTGAATCTAATTGGTGAACATTCCGCCTTCGGTTTCTCCCAAATGATAGCTGAAGATTCAGTATTTTTTCGAGTGAAAGTAATATTTTCACCAGATTTAGTAAGTAGATTTAATTTAATATCGTCAATAGATTTAATGAAAAGGTCAGTTGCTCTTTCTACATCCTTCATTTTAGAAATAACAAATTTTATTTTTTTAATTTTCGCACTATTTTCAGAAGATTGCTTCAAACCTGCCAATTCTGATTTAACATCTAGAATACTTCTACTTCCAACTTCAAATTGCATTGCATTTGCCTTTTGAATATTTTCTTCAATAGCCACAAATGCATCTAAAATTGATTTAGAAACATTTAATGCAAGTAATGCAGTTAAAACTAGGTACATCATACCTATCATCTTTTGTCTTGGTGATTCTTTTCCTCCAGCCATAATCTTATGTTTAATTGGTTCATAAGTGGAATGACCTAGAATAAATAAAGTAACAACTAATGACAAAAAAAAGAGCTTTGGTTACCCAAAGCTCTTTCATTTTCTTTATAATTTAATTAGAAAGACCAAACATCATGTTCAATGTTTCTAATCTCATTTTTAATACTTTCTGATTCGAATAATGCATCAACACCAGTTCTGTAACTTTCGATATTTCTATCGTATGTATTACTTTCCTTGTATGCTACAGCATTGAATCTTCTCTTCCAGAATAAGTCATCAAAACTCATCCATTGTGCATCATTCTTATCATTGTATACAAAATAGTTATTGAATACAAATCGACAATGCGGGAAGTACAACCAAAATAAGTTCTCAAATCCTGTAATTTGGATTCTTCCGTTTGGATCCTTTTCTGTATTATAAATTACTGGCGCAATTGCAATAATTCTAACATCTAAAACTGATCTTTCCTTATCTAAGAACCAATCTTCCTTTAAACGATACTGAACGATGTCCTTTGAAGTCCACCATGTTGTATCTGGCGGATCATAAACGAATGCATCCATACCATATTCATCCTTAACAATTAAATTTTGTCCAAAATTAGGAGAATTAGGGTCTTCATCAATCAATGGTTCAGTTCCTGGTTGACCAACCTTTCCTAAATAATAAGCTAATGTATTTCTAAAAATACTATCAGTATAATAATTTAAACCTGGTTCTGGTTTAACAGGATACTTCAACTGATCTCCATCAACTGCACCAAGTCCCATTAGAACAGGGTTATAGTCAGAAAAAACAGTTAAATCACCATTCAAAACGTGCGTTCTTATAACAGTCCACAATGACCAACGAGAAGAATTCTTTGTCCAAATTCCACCTTGCATTTCATCTAAAGGGTAATAAAGAGGGTGATTGATTTTCTCACGAAGATCAATATATTCCCATACTCTTCTACTCCAGATTGCATCAGCCTCACGAACGTACTCATAAGGAATCATTCTTTTGGTTGGAATGTGTTCTTGAATAAACACCCCATCAATGATACCTTCTGTTGGTACATTTACAGGTCCACCATTAATTTCCTCAATTTGAGCATTAACAGTGTAACCAGTTAACAATAAAAGGGCTACAAATAAATTTTTCATAACATTCATTTTTTTAATAGGGCGTTTAACAATTAATCAGTTTAATTAAAATTAAATTGACCAAGAACCACCAATTTGTCTTGCAATTCCATCAGGACCTCTAACAGTTGCATTGAAACTCAAACCTGCACCAGGCTGAACAGCATTAATTAGTGGACCAGCAGAACCAATATTTCCTCCAGGACCTGTCGGTGGAGCACCTTTTAATCCAGGGGCAAAACATGTCCATTTAAGAATAGTAAACTCAGCTTTCAATGGAATTTCTGGTGGGTACTTAGCAACTAACAATCTAGAAGATTTAGCAGCTTTTGCTCCACTTTTAGCAGAACCCCAATATAAAACTGGATCTGGTAAATTAGAAACTCTGTATTCCACTTTTTTCAATTGAACTGTTTTACCAGTAGCAGTATTCTTTCCTGAAACAGTTAAGAATGCACTACTTCCACTTCCAGGCTTAACAATATACAATGCACCTGATTTAGAAACTGAAGCATTTGAAGCACCTAATATAGTTTGATCATAACCAGAAGCAGTTGGATCAACTTTGTTTGGATATCCTCTATACAATACATTCAATTCTGGAAGCTCAATAGAACCTTGAGGTTACATGATAACGATTTCATGTTTCCAATTTTCCGTTTTCTTAACACCAGATTTATTTTTGATAGAAACAGTACCTGTTACAGTCATGTTACCACCACCAGCTTTAAACTTAACTCTACCTTGTCCATCACCTTGATATTCTACAGTACCTGTAGCACCACTTGTAATAGCAACAGTTGGTTGATTATCAGAATCAAACGCAGCCATCATTACTTGTAATTCAACATCATCACCGTTATTTGCAACAACAGGTCCGTATGCTAAAGGCATAATTTTGTTAAAGCTATACTCACCAGTAGAAACTTTAGATTTCCAGTGTGCTAACGCAGAAGCTCTAGCAGTTAAAACATCTTGTTGCATTGCAGACAAAGAAGCAACTGCTGCTACTAAAGGAGAGTGATCGAATGTAAATCCAACCCAGTGAACTCCCTCAACATCATGTGCTTTAACTCTTTCTGGTTTAGTCATTGCTGAATAAATATCTAACATTGCTTGACGATCTTCCTTAACATTTGCCTTTGATTTGTCAATCATTGCCAAAATTTGTTTCGTTAAATCTTCATTGTTCGCATATTTATTGATATCTGTTGGTTTAATAGAGAACGATTTCTCACCCCATTTGTAAGTACCAACTAATTCAACAATTTTGTTACGATAAGCATTATAGTCAGCCCACAATTTTTTACCTTTTCCTGTTGGATTTTTAATATCCTCACCAATAATAACGTGCATTGGAACATCATATTGATCTTTAGCTTGTACAGCCATTAGATTCATACGTGTAGGTAAAACAGCAGACTTTTTAGCGTTATATGGACGCCAAATAATAGACTCTTC
>Ga0102899_1000322_pt1 | contig 18540 bp, 10 predicted proteins | sample Colrivmeta1555B3_FD_78455 | JGI IMG/M metagenome (GOLD analysis project Ga0102899, IMG submission 78455) | Estuarine microbial communities from the Columbia River estuary - metaG 1555B-3 | ecosystem: Environmental > Aquatic > Marine > Intertidal zone > Estuary | place: USA: Columbia River... | reverse complement strand
TGCACAACGCACCCACCGGCATAGAAGATGACCACGATTGGCGCACGAACGCGACCAGTACGCCTTCAGCCGGCACGGGTCCCACTGGAGGGCACACCTCCGGAGGTGGTTCGAGTGACAAGTACCTCTATCTCGAGGCATCGAGCTGCACGGATCTGATGGCCATGGTAACGACCCCTTGTATTGATCTTACCAGTGCCAGCTTGCCCGAATTAAAGTTTTGGGCCCATATGTTCGGGAACAACATGGGCGAGTTGCATGTGGACGTTCTCAGCCAAGGCCAGTGGTTCTTGGATGTCATCCAGCCCATTGTTGGGAATCAAGGCAATGCCTGGTTCGAAAAAACCGCTTCACTCACACCCTATGTGGGCCAAGTCATCGTCGTTCGTTTCCGAGGCATCACGGGCTCCGGCATCGCATCGGACATGGCGATAGACGACCTCTCCATTGTAGAGGTCAACTCTGCACCCGTGGCTGCCGCAGGGGTCAGCAATGCCGCCCCCTGTTTGAACCAAGTGGTACAATTCTTTGATCAAAGTGCGAGCAGCCCCAATCAGTGGGCTTGGAGCGTCAGTCCGTCGACCGGATTCAGCTTTGTCAATGGAACCACCGCCAACAGCCAGAACCCCGAAGTGGTCTTCACCAGCTTTGGAACGTTCACGGTCCAATTGATTGCCACCAACACCTTCGGTTCCGATACGGCCACGGCATCCAGCACCATTGTGGTGAATGGCGGAGCTCCGTTACCTTTCAGCGAAGACTTCACCAACTGGCTCCCCGCAGACTGGGAAATTGGCAACCCCGATGCCTCCACCACCTGGGAGCCTCGCGTGGTCATTGGCTCGAACAACAATGCCACCCAAACGGCCTACGTGGACAACTTTGCCTACAACGCCCCCTTGCAGGAGGACTACCTCATCACTCCGGGCATTGATTTGACCGGCGCCACGATTCCAGCCCTCGTCTTTGAAGTGGCCTATACGCAGTATAGCGCCACCTACACCGATGGGCTCCGCGTGGATGTGTCGACATCGTGTGGAAGCAATTGGGGGCCCACGGGCTATGCCAAGAGTGGCAGCAATTTGGCCACCACAGGCAACTTGACCACGTCCTTCACCCCCAACAATAGTGGGGTGTGGCGTCGGGATACCATCTTTTTAGACACCGCCCTGGCCGGACCGAGTATCAAGTTCCGTTTCGCCTCCATTAACGGCTACGGCAACAACCTGTATATCGACAACGTCCAAGTCTTTGACTTTGGCGCCACACCACCGACGGCGACCCTTTACAGTTCCGCGAGCGCAAGTACCTGTAAGAACGACACCGTGATCTTCCAAGCCATCAACCCGGGCAACGCTTTGGCTACTTGGAATTTTGGATTAGGAGCCACTCCGGCCACGGCTACCGGTCCCGGCCCCCATGCCGTTTCGTACTTCACCGCGGGTTCAAAGACCGCTATACTGGGCCTCACCAATGCCGGTGGAACGGGCTACGATACCATCTCTTTCTCCGTAGGGAATCCGGTGGTTGCCGTCTTTGGTGCGAATGCAGGCAGCACGCCTCAAGAGCGCGTCTTTGTCGACATTTCCCAGGGCAGTCCCTCGCAGTGGTACTGGAATTTTGGCGATGGAACAACCTCCACGGTCCAAAATCCCACCCACGCCTTCCCTGCCGCCGGTGGCGCCTACACGGTGACATTTGCCGCCTACAACAACTGCGGATGGGATACCACAAGCACTAGCCTCACCATTTCGGGGGTCAGCCTGGAGGAACGCAACGCCCCGACCTGGGCCCTCTCTCCCAACCCGGCCCAGAACTATGTGAAGCTCAGCAGCCCCAATGGCGCGAAAGCTGACCGAGTCGAAGTGCTGGATGCCCTTGGCCGGGTAGTCTACCGTGGACCCATGCCGGTCGAACAACGCCTCGACGTCCAATCTTACAGTGCGGGCCGCTACCTGGTCCGAATCTGGTCCGGCGGACAATCCAAGGTCCTGCCCTTCGTGAAGCAGTAAAGGAAAAAAGCCGCAGCTCTCGCTGCGGCTTTTTTTTTGGTATCATGCTTGACGGCGCGGCAAAGCCATGACACGTCCTGGCGCGCGGCGAAGATCCACCAACCCGTTCAAGGGTAAAAGAGATGAAACGTTTAAGCCATGTCGTCTAAGCGCGAAGCGCGAGCTACCTAGCTACCCGGCTTTCTAGCCCTCTAGCCTTCTAGCTTTCCAGCCTCTAACTACCTAGCTCTCTAGCCCTCTAGCTTCCCAGCCCCTAGCTTACTCGGGCTTTCGGTGCCAAGGCCAAGAATCCTGTCATGAGGGCACCATTGACTAGGATGAGCTCAAACCCAAAGGTGTAGCCAAACTGAAACGGAACCCAGAGGCTCAAACCGTAAGTTAACACTGGACTCAACAACGCGGCGACCGGAATGTACCACGTGCTGGTTAACCGCTTGGTGCTGACCAAACCAAAGGCGAAAAGGCCCAACAAGGGGCCATAGGTATAGCCCGCGGCGGTGAAAATATTTTTAATGATGCTCGCATCGACAAATGGTTCGGCGCAAATAATGAGGGCCGCTACGGCGAGGGTCATACCCACGTGCACCACACGACGGATGCGCAGGCCTTCGGTTTCGGATTTGGCTTCCACGCCGAGGATATCCACGCAAAAGGAGGTGGTCAAGGCGGTCAAGGCGGAATCTGCGGAGGAATAGGCCGCGGCAATCAGTCCAAGAATGAACAGAATGCCCACCACGCTCGGTAGAGCGCTGGAGACCGCGACCGCCGGAAAAAGAGCATCGCCGTGGGCATCCATTCCGTGCGCCAAAGCATAAATACTCAGGTCTTTGCCCAAGGTTAGAAACAAGAAATTTACCGCCACCAACACGACGGCTAGTGTCATCATGTTGCGCTGGGACTCGCCGAGCGTTCGGCAGGTTAAATTCTTTTGCATCATGTCTTGGTCCAAACCTGTCATTGCCAGTGTGATGAATACGCCCCCAAGAAATTGCTTCCAAAAGTTGCGCCCATCGGCCACATCAAAGAAGAAAATTCGGCTATCCACCGAGGCGCCCCATGTCGCCAAATCCTCGGGAGTGAGCGCCGCCCGAATAAAGTAGATGGACAGGACCAGGGCGCCCAGCATCGCCACGGTTTGCAGGGTGTCCGTAAAAATGACGGAGCGAATGCCCCCTCGATAAGTATAGAGCCAAATCAGGGCCAGGGTGATGACTACGGTCAGCCAAAAGGGCAAACCAAGTGGGTCAAAAACAAGCCCTTGCAGCACCGCTGCCACGAGATACAATCGGAAGGAGGCCCCCACCCAGCGGGATAAGATAAAAAACCATGCTCCTGTCGCGTAGGCCGACCGCCCGTAGCGCGATCGCAGAAAACCATAGATCGTGGTGGTATTTTCTCGGTAATAAAGGGGAAGCAAAACATAGGCAATCACCCCATAGCCCACGACATAGCCCAAGACCATCTGGAGGTAGGCAAATCCATTGCTTTCCACCCATCCCGGAACGGAAATGAACGTGACGCCACTTAGGGAAGCCCCGATCATCCCGAAGCTCACCACATACCAAGGAGACCGGCGGTTGCCCGTAAAAAAGGTTTCGTTGTCCGCACGGCCCGTGAAGCGTCGCGCAATAAAAACGAGCAGCCCAAAATAGGCTGCCATGAGAAGGAGAATATGCCAAGGATCCATGAGCGAAAGGTAAGGTTCCAAATGTCGATTCAAAGTTGGCGTACTTTTACGCAAATGGAACTTCCCTCCAAATCACTGGAACGCGCCGTCCATGAACTGAGTCGGTTACCTGGCATTGGCCGACGATCGGCCCTTCGTCTAGCACTGCATCTGCTCAAACAAGGCCCAGAGCGCATCCTTGACCTGGCGGAAGGCATGGAGCAGTTGGCCAAAAACACTCAATTCTGCCGAGATTGCCACGCCATTGCGGACGAAGCCCTGTGCCATATTTGCGCGGACGACCGCCGTGACCGCCGGTCCCTTTGCGTGGTCGAAGACATCCGGGATGTTTTGGCCCTGGAGAACACCTCCACCCACAAAGGCCGCTACCATGTATTGGGCGGCTTGATTTCGCCCATGGATGGCATGGGACCAAGTGATTTGACGGTTGATGAGCTGGTGCGGCGAGTGGAACACGAAGGCATTGAGGAAGTGATTCTCGCACTGAGTGCGACCATGGAGGGGGACACCACCGCTTTTTACATCTACCGCAAACTGGGGGACCTCCCCATACGCCTGACTGCCATCGCCCGAGGCCTACCCGTCGGCGATGCCCTCGAATATGCCGATGAGGTGACCTTGAGCCGTTCCTTCCAACAGCGCGTTCCCTTTGAAACCACTTTGCAGCGATGAGCATGGATTTGAGCGTCATCGTCGTCAACTACAATGTCAAGGCGTACATCGACCAGTGCCTGCGGAGTGTTCAGCGCGCCTCGCAAGGATTGCAGGTGGAGGTCATCGTCGTGGACAATGCCTCCTCGGACGGAAGTGTGGCGCATATTGAAAAGCATTTCCCTTGGGTGACCTGCATTGCCAGCCCCAAAAATTTGGGATTCGGGCGCGCTAACAATCTCGCGGCCGCCCAAGCGAAGGGCGAATTTGTGCTCTATCTGAACCCTGATACGGTGGTTTCGGAGGACAACTTCCGCCGCGCCATCGAAGTCATGCGTGCGCAGCCAGAGATTGGCTCCATGGGCTGTCGAATGATCGACGGCTCTGGACACTTTTTGCCCGAATCCAAGCGTGGCCTCCCCACCCCTGCGGTAGCCCTCTACCGCATCGTAGGCCTAGCCAAACTCTTCCCCAAGCACCCTCGATTTGGCGCCTACTACGCGGGCCACTTGGCCCCCGAGGAATCGGGCTATGTGGATGTGCACTGCGGCGCCTGGATGCTCATGCGCGGCGCGGTTCTTCAAGAAATTGGCGGCTTTGACGAAACCTTCTTCATGTATGGCGAGGACATCGACCTCTCCTACCGGGTTCTCCTGGCAGGCTACCGCAATTACTATCTGGCCGACCGCCCCATTTTGCATTACAAGGGCGAAAGCACGAAACACCAAAGCTGGCACTACATCAAGACCTTTCACGAGGCGATGGCCATCTTTGCCACGAAGCATTTTCAAGGCCAAGCCCTCGCCTACCGCGCACTGATCTCTTTGGGCATCTACGCCAAGGGCTTGGCGACGCTGACGCGTTCATGGGGCCGTACGGTGCTGCCTTTTCTGTTGACCCTTTTCATCGGATATGTCCTCAGCGATGGGGTCAGTACGTATTGGGAGCGCAACCACCGCTATGTGGAAGGCGGAGCCTATCCGGAACGCTTCCGCCTCGTCTTTTTGCCGCTTTTTGCCGTCTTCTGGACGGTCAGCATGGCTTTTTTGGGAGCCTTCAGCAAGTTCGCCTCGCTACGCCGCGTCGTGACTGCTTTTTTGATCACTTCGGGGGTTATGCTGGCCAGTTATGCGTTTTTACCCATGGATTGGCGGTTCTCGCGGGCCTTGGTGGCCTTATTTTCCTTGGGGCACTTGGTTGGCTTTTTCGCCGTCCGTGCCTCCCTGAACGCACGGGGCCGAAGCGGATTGTTTTACCGCGGCTATGGGCAGGCCGAAGCCCATGTGGGGTCCGGTAAATGGCCTATGGATAGCCTGGCCTTGCGGGTGCTGCACCTCCGGCCCAAAACCCTGTTTTTTCACCCCGAAGAGCATTCCTTCCAAGGCATGATTGACGCCATGATCTCCATTGCTGCCCTCCTACCCGATGGGGTCCGGTTCCGAATGGCCTACCCCAGTTGGACCTTGGGCAGCGACACCCAGGCTTCCGCCTCGGATTCGGGAAAGCTCGCCCTTTCGCAATCCCCTGTTCGGCGTCAGAAACGCGCCTTGGACGTGGGCATCGGACTGCTCGCCCTCTTCGGCGTGGCCTTGCTGCTCTGGACAAAGCGAGGTCGCCGGATGCTCTCACATGTCCCCGCTGTACTCAGTGGCAGAATGACCTGGGTGGGCTACTTGGTCCCCGGACCGCACCTGCCCCCCTTGCGCCCGAGTGTCTTCCAACATGGACCAGGGACCTTCACCGTGGACATTGCGCACGATGCCGACCTGCGCTATGCGGAAAATTGGCGGCCCGAATTAGACGTTTATGCCCTACTCAGCGGGAGCTTTTGATGTAAATTTGCCGCACAACCTGAGAATCTATGTTTGAATTGACGATGCCCAAAATGGGCGAATCTGTAGCCGAGGCCACCATCACGCAATGGCTGAAGAAGGAGGGCGAAAGCATTGCCCTGGACGAATCCGTCTTGACCATCGCCACCGACAAGGTGGACAGCGACATTCCTTCTCCTGTGGCCGGAGTTTTGGTCAAATGCCTCTTTCAGGAGAATGACGTCATTCAAGTTGGTCAGGTCATTGCCCACATTCAAACCGAAGGCGATGCCCCCTCTGCTCCCGCAGCGGTGAAGGCGGAAGCCCCCGCGGCAACGCCCATTCTCCAGGCTCCTGAAAACCCCACGGCTGAGACTGCCGCTTCCGCCATTTCTATCTCCGCAGAAGCCGTCAAGGCTTCCACAGGCGCCATTCCACGTGAAAGTGAAGGCCGCTTCTTCTCCCCCTTGGTACGCAGCATTGCAGAGGCCGAAGGGGTGAGCGAAGCCGAACTCCTTTCCATCTCCGGTTCTGGCCACGAAGGCCGGGTGACCAAAAGCGATTTACTCGCCTACATCGCCCAACGCGCCAAAGCCCCTGCTGCGAAGACGATTGCCGAAACGCCTACCTCGGCGGCTCCGGCTCCATCGGCTTCGGCCAAAGCACCAGCCTCTTCGGGCCATGGCTTCACGGCGCCCAAACCCACGATTTTCCCTGGCGACGAATTGGTCGAAATGGACCGCATGCGAAGCCTCATCTCCGATCACATGGTGATGAGCAAGCACGTCTCCCCCCACGTCACTTCCTTCGTGGAAGCGGACGTCACCAACATCGTGCTCTGGCGCAACAAGGTCAAAGGCAGCTACGAAAAGCGCGAAAACGACAAACTGACCTTCACCCCCATCTTCATGGAAGCGGTGGTCAAGGCCATCAAAGATTTCCCGAACATCAATGTGAGCATTGACGGCAAGACCATTGTGAAGCACAAGCCCATCAATTTGGGCATGGCTACGGCTCTTCCTTCAGGCAACCTCATTGTACCAGTCATTAAGAATGCGGACCGCTTCAGCCTATCCGGCTTGGCCAAAGCCGTGAATGAGCTAGCAGACAAAGCACGCACAAACCAACTGGCTCCGGACGATATCCAGGGCGGTACCTACACGGTCACCAACGTGGGCACATTTGGCAACGTCATGGGCACTCCCATCATCAATCAACCCCAGGTGGCCATTTTGGCCTTGGGTGCTATCCGAAAAATCCCCGCCGTGCTAGAAACCCCATCGGGCGATGTCATTGCCATCCGACACAAAATGTTCCTATCGCATTCCTACGACCACCGCGCGGTGGACGGCGCTTTGGGCGGCATGTTTGTGCGCCGTGTGGCCGACTACCTCGAACAGTGGGATCTCAATCGCGAGATCTAATGGTGCTCCATCGGCCGCTGTGCATTTTTGACCTCGAAACCACGGGCATCCAAGTCGTACACGACCGCATCGTCGAGATGTGCGTGATCAAGGTCGAACCCAACGGAACCGAAACGACCAAAGTGTGGCGAATCAACCCCGGAATGCCCATTCCACCCAGTTCTACCGCGATTCATGGCATCACGGATGAGATGGTGGAAAACAGTCCGTCTTTTCGAGACTTGGCGCCGGAAATTGCCGCATTCATGCGGGATTGCGATGTCGCAGGCTACAACTCTAACCGCTTTGACATCCCCCTTTTAGCGGAGGAAATGCTTCGCGCAGAAGTGGACTTCGATTTGCGCAAAGTGCACGCCGTCGATGTCCAAAATATCTTCCACAAAAAAGAACAGCGAACCCTGTCTGCCGCGGTCAAATTTTACTGCCAAACCGAACTCATCAATGCCCACAATGCGGAAGCCGATGTGCGCGCTACGTGGGATGTATTGAAGGCCCAAGTGCAGCGGTATCCCGATCTACCTGAGAGCATTCAAGGGCTGGCCGAGTTCAGCAACATGCACCAGGCGGCCGATTTTGCCGGCTTCATCACCTTCAACAAAGACGGTTTGGAGCAGTTTTCTTTTGGCAAATACAAGAACCAAACAGTGGTGAGCGTCCTAGAAAAAGATCCGGGCTACTATTCTTGGATTCAGAATGCTGACTTCCCGCTCTACACGAAAAAAATCCTCACGGCGATACGCCTAGCAATGCGATGAAAATCCTCTGTATTGGCCGAAACTACCGCGATCACGCCACCGAATTAGGCAATGCCGTGCCCACTGAACCCGTCGTGTTTTGCAAACCCGATTCCGCCATCCTGCAACCCCGTTTGCCCTTTGTGATTCCCTCTTGGTCTCAGGATATTCACCATGAGATTGAGTGGGTCGTGCGCATCGGCCGCGTAGGAAAGTTCATTGAACCCGAATTTGCATGGTCCTACGTCGACGCCATGACCGTGGGCATCGATTTTACGGCTCGCGACCTGCAGGCAAAACTCAAATCTCAGGGACTTCCCTGGGAAAAGGCGAAAGGATTTGACGGTTCCGCCGTGCTTGGAGCCTGGATTCCAGGACCCATTGAACCCGGTCATTTTGCTATCAGTTTGGAGAAAAATGGCATCGAAGTTCAAGCCGGCACCACGGCGGATTTCATCTTTCCTTTGGAGCAACTCATCGCCCATGTAAGCCAGTATTTCACGCTAAAAACGGGGGATTTGCTCTTTACCGGCACCCCTGCCGGGGTTGGACCCGTTTCACGCGGCGATGAATTGGAAGGGAAATTAGGAGGTAAAAGCCTGCTGCGATTGAGAATACGCTAGACCAAACACGCGTGTAAAAGTGTATATTTGGTGAATGCGGACTTTCCCAAACACCACTACAATGAAACAACGCCTGCGTCGCTTTTTTACGGCCATTGCCCTGGTATCCTCCTGGGTAGCTATGTCACAGACCAGCCCGATCACGATTGTTTTCCATGAGAAATTCGATCCCCCCTCTGGCCCCGACTCCGTAACGACCTTTCATACTACGGCAGGAACGACCATCCCCTATTGGAACGACACCTCCGCCTATTCGGTATCTGCGCCGCACAGCTACCACGCCAAAGTCGTACCGTTTGATTCGGTGATTTTTGAAACCGACGCCTTCTCAACCACGGGAAACATCTTTGTCCGCCTCCAGTTTGACCAAATTTGTAAAGTTCACTTCGGCCAGCAAGCCTATGTGCGTGTTTCCAACGACAACGGCGCAACATGGACCCGATTGACCGGAACCCATTACCGCGGTGCCTCCGGCGGATTCCCCACCACGGGCTACTTCAACGAACTTTCCTACGCCAACCCCAACAATTCGCCTTACTGGGGTGGTTTGACTACGGCGGGAACAGGCGTCGCTCCTTCCGCCACATGGTGGGTTGGGGAAACTTTTGACATTTCCAGCATCATTGGAACTGGCCCCAGCGGCACAGCACAAGGGTATTCAAACTGTAAAATTCAGTTCATCCTGGAATATCGTTCCCCCTATGGAACGGCCAACCCAGCCGGTTGGTTTGTGGACAACGTCAAAGTGGAAGCGGCACCCTGTGAATTGATTCCACCGAGCTATACCTTCAATTTGATTCCCCGCCGTGAACCCATTGGGGCCCGCTATCAATCAACGCAAGAGATCCGACTGAAAGCCCGAGACCTCGAATCTGGGGTGGATTCCGTCCTGCTGCACCATCGCCTCAACGGAGGGTCTTGGACCACCGTTGAAATGACCCCTTCTATTTCCACATCGTGCCCAGATTCCGCTGAATATTTTTACAGCTTGACCAACTTGGTTGTAGGAGACTCGGTGGACTGGTATGTTGAAATCTTTGACTGTGCTTGCCCCAATATGGTTCGAGTGCCCTCCGTGAGTTCGACCCCAATGAACAACACGTTCTGGATCGATCCCTCGCCTCCCGCCATCTGCGGTACCACCACACCGAACAGTTTCCCCTACTTAGTGACCAATTTCCCTTGGGTTGAGTCCTTCTCGGACATCAACTGGATTCCTGGAAGCGGAACGGGGGCCACGGGGACCTCCCACCGAGGTACGATGCCGCAAGGCAACCCTCCATCAGGGAAGAACTGGCAAGTTTCGCCGAACACCACGACCACTGGTTTTGGTTGGTCGGTGCGTATTGGCCAAACGGGTACGCTCAACACGGGGCCCTTGGGTGATCACACCACCGGTGGAGGCAAATACTTGTATACCGAGGCCTCCCAGGGTAGCGCGAACAACAACACCATGCTCATCACGCCCTGTATCAAGCTCACCGGCCTCAACCATGCTGTCCTGGAGTTCTGGTACCACAAATACGGCGCAAACATGGGCAACCTGCGCGTGGACATCGATACAGGTTCCACCACGCCTTCTTGGGTGGTAGGCGCCTTTTTGATTCCGGGCCAAACCCAAACGAACCAGACTGATCCCTGGGCGAAAGCCTTGGTCAACTTGGATCCCTACTTGGGCAAGATCATCCGCATCCGTTTCTTGGGCAACAAGAACAACACCGCGGCCAATGACTTAGGTGACATGGCCATCGACGATATTTCTGTCTATGAGCCAGACCCCGCTGATATTGAAATGCTGGCGATGTACAAGCCCCAAAACGGATTCTGTCAGTACACAGCGACCGAAGATGTTCGGGTTCACTTGCGCTCCGAAGGTTTCTTCCCTATCGACACCATTCCCGTGGCATTCTCGGTGAAGAACCTCAACACCAACACCACGGTCGTCTCGCGCGACACGATTTATACGACGTTGAATTTGGGTGACACCACGTCCTACACGTTTACGCCCAAAGCCAACTTGAGCGCCTACGCCAACTACCACATCTACGTGTGGTCGGAGGCACCTGGCGACCCCAATACGAGCAACGACACCCTTGGTTTCTTCTTTATTGAGCATATTGCCCCCATCACACAGTTCCCCCACATCCAAACCTTTGACGGTCCGGGATGGAATGCAGGCAACGGTACTTCCGGAAACCCGGGTACGTTCAACACCTCCGATTGGGAAACGCTTCCTGCGCCGCAAACGGCCGACTACGCTTGGCAAGTGGGTTCGGCCTTGACGCCCACCTTCAACACGGGGCCACGCTGGAACCGTACCCGCAGCGGAAACTATCTCTACACCGAAGCGAGCTACGGAAACAACAGTCCTGCGGCACTCTTTGCCACTACGCGTTGTGTCGACCTTTCGGCTATGACCAATCCAGTCTTGACATTCTGGTACCACATGTTTGGTGCCGACGTGAACATCTTGAATGTCCAAGTCGTTCCCAATGGTAGCAATATCTGGCAGACAGTCACTGGCGCTCCGATCTCGGGCGCTCAGCAATCAGGCGAAGTAGACGATTGGAAATTCAAAATGGTCGACCTCTCCGCTTACGCAGGGGACGTCGTGAAGATTCGTATTCTAGCCCGGAAAACCGGCTCTGGTGATTTGGCCGATATCGCCATCGACGACTTGATGATTTACAACCAGCCCGCCAACGACGTGGGTGTATCCATCGTGACTAGTCCGTTGAATTCAGTCAACCTCGCCAACCCGCAGAATGTCATCCTGAAGGTGCGCAACTATGGAACGGCCTCCAAAACGGGCATTCCTGTGACCTACCAAATCAACGACCTCTGTACCCCAAGTAACACGGGCACGTACACGACGACTTATGCAGGAACCCTCGCCCCTGGCGCGGAAGGCACCATCACGATATCCACACCTCCCACCTACTATGTTGGTGATTTTGAAGTCAAGGCCTGGACAACCCTGTCGGGCGATGGCATGGCCATCAACGACACTGCCTCCAAAACATCCTCGGGAGCAACGTCTTACCCCATTTCCTTTGGTCCGGTTAGCTTCGACAACTGTATCGGCGACGAAACCGGTTTCTTTGCCCAAGGTGGACCTGGAACCCTACAAATGTGGGAGTTTGGTACCCCCGCAAAAGGAAGTGGTTGGAACGGCGCAGCCTCAGGAACCAAGTGTTGGGTGACAGGCTTGACCGACAATTATCAGCCTGGAAAGACTGAAATCCTTCGCATTCCCACGCTGACCAACTTTGATACCGTGGTCTCTGCCGAGCTCCGCTTTAAGCACAAGTTCGACTTCACTCCGACCGACGGAGGAGTCGTCGAGTACTTCTTGAATGGCAACTGGAATACCCTGGGTAATGCTGCCGTCTCGGTGGGCTACAACTGGTACGGTTCAGGCTATGGAAGTCCTTCTGTCCAGTCCTTGAACTCTCCCGGTTGGGCAGGAAGCACGGGCGGACAGTGGATCACCTCCTCTATTCCCCTGAACGTTTGGAACTTCTCTCCGAACCCCATCAACCTGCGCTTCCGCATGGCTTCGGCAGCGGGATCTTCGGCAAAAGGCTGGGCGATTGATGACTTCGAGGTCTACGTACCACCGCAAAACTCGGCTTCCCCCATCGAAGTGGATACCCGTGAGTACATCGTTATTCCTGGAGATACGTCCCACATCCGCGTGCGCATTGAAAATACGGGTGCGAAGAAATTGGATTCTTGCCTCGTTCGCTTCCAAGTGAATGGAGGACCTTGGAGCAACTATGAAACCGTGGTCTTTGTCAACAAGAAGAATGGAAACGTTTCTCCTTTGCTCCGCGGGCAACGTCAGTGGTATGACTTCAACCAAGTATGGGTAAACCAGGGCGCAGGCGCTTACAACATATGTGTGGAAACGGCCCGCCCCAACAACAAGCAAGACAATTTAACTTCAGACGACGTCTTCTGCTTGCCGGTAACCACTTTGGACGAGGTGACCATTGACATCGCCAACAACTATTGCAATGACTTTGAAGATGCCGCGGTTCCTGCTTGGTTGCCCTTGCATACCACCAATAAATTGCTCGCCCACGATTGGGAGTTTGGCACCCCGAACCAGACGGGTCTAAACACTGCCGCAAGTGGTAGCAAGGCATGGATGACGCGTTTGGATAGCAACTACCGCCATACAGGCCAATCCGCCTTGCACACCCCATTCTTTGTCCTGGATACGAGCAAGGTGTACACCATGAGCTTCAACCACAATATGATCTCCGAGCTCTACCACGATGGCGGTAGCGTTGATTGGTCGTATGACGGCGGTATCACTTGGTATACGCTAGGTAATACCCTGACGAACGGCCTTTGGTATAACACCGTTCACGTGACCAGTTTGGACATCGTCCGACCAGGATGGAGTGGAAACACCAATGGCTACACCAATTCGACCATCAAGTTCACCGTTGAAAATCCGGGTAAATTGGTCTTCCGATTCCGCTTTGGCTCAGATTACACTATCGACAACCAAGGCTGGGCGATTGACGACTTCTGCCTGGAAGAGGCTCCATTTGGAACCCCGGCAGACATTGTCGGAATCGGTGTGCCGGAAGTGGAGATTCCTGGATTCTTCCTTGGACACGTCTCCCCGAACCCATTGAATGGCCAAGGTGCCTTTATGTTTAACTCGGACAAGCCCGTTACCGTGCAATACACGATTACGAATAGCTTGGGCCAAATCTTGAGCGACGCGAGCGTCCAAGGCGAGGAGGGCTACAACCGCGTTGACCTCGACGCGAGCAGCTGGGCTGCCGGCCTTTACATGATGGAAGTATCGGTCAACGGTCAGAGCCTGACCCGCAAGTTCATCGTACAGCACTAAACGCAGAATCTCCTGCTCCCAGCGCCGCGGCCTCCCAGCCGCGGCGCTTTTTTTTGCTTCCACAGCCACGGTGGACAAAATGGCATGGAGCCCACATCCCATCAGTCATTTTGACTGAAAATAGGCCCAGATCGCTCCCCGGCACCAGTTTTGAAGCCCCCTACGCATAGTTTACACTACTGTATGGAAAATCTGACGATCAAAACCCAAGAGGCCCTACTCGCCGCCCAGCAAATGGGCGCCGAGTATGGTCATCAAGCCATCGAGACTTGGCACCTCCTCCTCGGTGTGCTGCGCACGGACACCATCCTGGTCGATCAACTCTTCAAGTTACTCGGCATGCAAAGCGGTCGACTCCAGTCAATCGCCGAAGCGGAGCTTCAACGGATTGCCAAGGTCGATGGGGGCCAATCCTACATGGGTCGGGCCGCACAAGAAGCCATTCAACGGGGATGGGCCCTCGCCAAAAAAGATGGGGACGATTACTTAACCTTGGAATACCTGCTCTTGGGGCTGGGCTCCGGAAAAGATGCCTGTGCTCAAGCCATGAAGGATCAAGGATTTAAAGAGGACGCCTTCCGTCAGGCCATGAATCAGTTCCGACAAGGACAAAAAGCTCAGACGGCCTCGGCTGAAAACCGCTACCAATCGCTGAGCAAATACGCCATTGACCTCAATGCCCGGGCCGAAACAGGAAAGCTCGATCCGGTGATTGGACGAGAAGAAGAAATTCGGCGCATCCTCCAAATTCTCAGCCGCCGCACCAAGAACAACCCTGTTTTGGTTGGCGAGCCAGGGGTGGGAAAAACCGCCATCGCCGAGGGCCTCGCCCACCGCATCATTCGCGGGGACATTCCGGAAAACCTAAAAGACAAACGCATCTTTTCCCTAGACATGGGAGCCCTCATTGCCGGGGCCAAGTACAAAGGAGAATTTGAAGAACGCCTAAAGGCCGTGATTCAAGAGGTCACACGCGCCGAGGGAGACATCATTCTCTTCATCGACGAAATCCACACCCTCGTGGGAGCCGGCGGAGGTGAAGGCGCGATGGATGCAGCCAACATTCTCAAGCCCGCCTTAGCACGTGGCGAGCTCCGATGCGTGGGCGCCACTACTCTCTCTGAATTCCAGAAGTACTTTGAGAAAGACAAAGCCTTGGAACGTCGCTTCCAGAAAGTCTTGGTGGAAGAGCCCGATACCGAGGCATCTATCAGCATTCTACGCGGCATCAAGGAGAAGTATGAGAGCCACCATAAGGTTCGGATCAAGGACGAGGCCGTGGTCCAATCCGTCCTGCTGAGTCAACGGTACATCACCGATCGCTTTCTCCCCGATAAGGCCATTGACCTCATGGATGAGGCCGCCTCGAAATTGCGCTTAGAAATCAACTCTAAGCCAGAGGAATTGGATGATTTGGACCGGAAAATAGCCCAACTGGAGATTGAACAGGAGGCCATCAAGCGCGAAGAGGACAAGCAACGCCTGACCTCTATCAAGCATCAACTGAGCGAATTGACTGAGCAACGCGCCCAACTGGGTGCCCAATGGAATGCCGAAAAGGAAGCGGTAGACCGCCTCCAGAAGGCCAAAGAGGGCATTGAGCAACTCCGCTTTGCCGCGGAGCAGGCCGAACGCGCCGGCGATTACGCCCAGGTCGCCGAGATCCGATACGGGAAAATTTCCGAGCTCGAAAGAGAGTTGGCTATGGCCGGAGAAGAACTCCAAACCCTCCGCAATAGCCAATCCATGGTGCAAGAAGAGGTGACCGCAGAAGATATTGCAGAAGTGGTATCCCGATGGACAGGAATCCCAGTTCAAAAAATGCTTCAAAGTGAGCGCTCCAAGTTGCTGCGCCTCGAGGAGGAATTGCATCAACGTGTCGTGGGACAGGACGAAGCCATCGCAGCCGTGGCAGACGCTTTGCGTCGCTCGCGCGCAGGCCTTAGCGACCCCAAGCGGCCGATTGGATCCTTCCTCTTCCTCGGCCCTACGGGCGTCGGAAAAACGGAACTCGCCCGCACCCTGGCCGATTTTCTCTTTGACGACGAGAATGCCATGGTACGCATCGACATGAGTGAATACCAAGAGCGCCATGCGGTTTCCCGGCTCATTGGCGCTCCTCCAGGATATGTCGGCTACGATGAGGGCGGTCAGCTGACGGAAGCCGTGCGTCGTCGTCCGTATGCCGTCATTTTACTGGATGAAATTGAAAAAGCCCATCCCGAGGTCTTCAATATTCTCCTCCAAGTGCTCGATGATGGCCGTTTGACCGACAACAAGGGCCGAACAGCCCACTTTCAACATAGCATCGTCATCATGACGTCCAACTTGGGTTCGGACCTCTTAATGGACGGCCAAGGAATGGAAGATGTGATGGAGCTTTTAAAACGCAGTGTGCGACCTGAATTCTTGAACCGAATTGATGAAATATTGGGCTTCCACCCGCTCGAAAGCCGGCACATCGAAGGCATCGTCCACCTGCAATTGGAAGGCGTCAAGCGGCAACTTCTGGAGCAGGAAGTGACGATTGATTTCAGTCCGGAAGCTCTGCAGGCCCTGGCCCGCGAAGGCTTTGATCCCGCGTTTGGGGCGCGTCCCTTGAAGCGAACCATTCAGCGCCGGGTCCTTAACGAACTCTCGAAGCAACTCCTCTCTGGGGAAATTCAACGGGACGCCGTCATCCTAGTCGATGCCGTAGACGGAACGCTCTTCTTTAAAAACGTTAGCGTCGAATCCCACGTCGATTAAGACTCTCGTGGTAGCGCGCCGAGTTCCGTAGGTGTTCAGCGTAACTCCTCGCGAAGACATGGTAGCCCGGTCTTTTGGGATCTGCGCACATATACACTTCTCCACTGGGTGTGGCATCTAAGACCGCATCCAGCACGTCTGGCTCCACTGTAGCCAAGGCTCCCGGGGGCAAGCCCGAACGTCGGTAGGTGTTATAGGGATGGTCTATACTCGTGATTTTCCCGGTGACACGACGTATGATGCCCGAATGGGGATAGCGCTGCTTATAAGCGTATACGGCGGTGGGATCGGCTTCCAAGCGTTTGCCCATCTTAAGGCGGGTTAAGTACAAACCCGCCACACGCCCGAGTTCGTCGGGCTGTTTGGTCTCGGCCTGAACGATGCTCGCTAAGACGACAACTTCTTCTGGGCTCAGGTTGAGCTGAGCAGCTTGCCACAGCCGCTCTTCTGTCCAAAAAACGCGGTATTCGTGCTGCAATCGCTCGACCAATGCAGGGGGATCGTACGACCAATACACCCAGTAGGAGTTGGGAACTAGATGTTCAAAGCCGAGATCCTGTTCAAGCGCCTTGGTGGCACTGTCCAAGGGGTATCCGAAAAGTTCCGACCACCTTTCGGCGATTTGCGCAGGGGTCAGGTAGCCACCCATTCGAAGCCAAATAGGGTCTTCAAAGCCGTATTGAAGCATTCGGATGGCTTGCAGCATGCCCACCTCCTCATGAAGGATGTAATGGCCTCTGCGCGCCTTGGGATTTCCTTTTAGGGTAAGCAACACCTTGAACCAGCGCGGATGCGGCACCAAGGCCTGGTCCATCAAAGGCTGGAATACCTCCTCGACCGTGCTACCCGTATCCCTGACATACAAGGAATAGTCGTCTTCACCTTGGAAGACCGGCGCATTCACCGTAAATCGGTAGGCCAACAGAGCAAGGACAAATCCCACCGTGCCGACGAACACAACGCGAATAAATCGTTTTTTCTGACGATGCCGCTTCATCGGTCCGGGCTCCATTGAAATAAAGCCACATCTTTCCATCCTTGCGGTGTTTTGACCCAGCGCTGCCAGGTTCCACTGCGCGTAAACCCTGCCTGGGTAAACGTGGCCAAAGCGGGGGCATTGTCCGTATACACCTGAGCACTCAAGGTTTCAAGCATGGCGTAGTCACGGGCCCAGGCTTGAAGAAGGCGCATCCCCGCTCGAGCCAGGCCTTGGCCACGCATCTCGGGGGCGATAAGGATGCCCACTTCGGCGCGCAAATGAAGCCGTTTGGCCCCAAAAACGTCTATCAAGCCAAGGGGACGGTCCGCATAGGCTTCACAGAGGACCCAGCGCATTTGGCCCGTCTCCCAAAAGTCCCGACCGGATGCCGCAATGTATTTTTCTAGGGTGTCCTTGGAAAACGGGCTCGTTCGCTGCCCAGCAATCCAATGGGATGGGTTGTTCTCCCAAGAAAGTAAAACACCCAAATCTCCCGGTTCTAGCGCCCGCAATCGGTACGTCACCATGGCCACGTTCCGGTGTAAACATGGGTCGCCGGGCCGGTCAATTGGATATCCGTATAGGCCTGATCAGCGACTTCAAAAGCAATGTCGAGGCGGCCTCCGCGGGCATACAGCGATACCGGCGAAGTGCATCCTTTCAGCGCGTGAAGGGTTAAGGCTGCAGCCACCGCGCCAGTCCCACAGCTCAAAGTTTCATTTTCAACGCCGCGTTCATAGGTGCGAATTTCCCAGGTTCCGTCGGGACCCGTGGGGGAAATCCAATTGATGTTCGCCCCACCTTGGTGGGCATAGGGTCCATAGCGCAGTGCCGGACCCTCTTGGAGCACAGGGATGTCGGCCACCTGCGCGACCATGGCGATATGGTGCGGGGAGCCGGTGTCCAAGTAAAAGCCTTCCCACTGCGGGACGGGCCTTCCTGCAGGGGCAAATTCCACGGTTACGAGGCCGTTTTCATGCCGAAAGGCAGTATGGAGA
>Ga0102899_1000309_pt1 | contig 19190 bp, 20 predicted proteins | sample Colrivmeta1555B3_FD_78455 | JGI IMG/M metagenome (GOLD analysis project Ga0102899, IMG submission 78455) | Estuarine microbial communities from the Columbia River estuary - metaG 1555B-3 | ecosystem: Environmental > Aquatic > Marine > Intertidal zone > Estuary | place: USA: Columbia River... | reverse complement strand
GAAAATAACTACAGATGATTCTAGTAACTAAACCATTTTCGCCTCCTTTTAACGAGTATTCAAAGATTCTTGAAGGTGTTTGGGAACGGAATTATTTTACGAATAATGGTCCGCTTATAATTGAACAAGTTTGTTCTGTCATCCTTAAAACATTGAATAAAACGATTGACTAAGAAAATCAAAATAGTACATATTTTAAATGGTGATAACTTTCTAAAGTTTGTACATCCAACTTTTGATTTGGCAGAATTTGATAATAAATATCTTAAGCTGGATCTGAAAAATGAAGAAACTACTTCTTCAAATCAATCTTGGGATTTAATCGTTCCAATTTCTGAAACAGGGAAAAATAAAGCATTGGAATTAATTAATAGTGCTGATCTCGTAATTCACTATTTTTTGGATTATACGAAATCAGAATTAATTTTAAAATCAAATCCAGAAGTAAAACATTATTGGTATTTTTTTGGTGCAGATGTCTACCAACAAATTAATGTTTTTAGAAAGAACCTATATGGAAAAGAAACAAAGAAATTCATGTTTTGGAAATGGAATCTTCGTTTTAGGAATAAATTAAGATGGTTTAAATATAAAATCATTCAACGAAAAGCATCTCCTGAAGAAATGTTTAAAAAATCATTAAAGAGAATAGAAAACACTTTATGGTATATTCCTGAAGAAATAAATTTTATCTCTAAACAAATTGAACTTCCAAAGTTTGAGTACTTCAAATATTTTAATTTTAAACAAGTCGTTCCTTTTGATAGTCCCTCTGTTAAATGTGAGGAACTAAATATTTTTGTTGGTAATTCATCAACTATAGAAAATAATCATTTGGATGTACTCGCAGGATTAAAAAGAGTTTCCGACTATAATTTTAATCTTGGAATTACTTTAGCGTACGGAGACAAGGACAAGTATTTGAATAAAGTAAAAAAGGAATTTAAAAAGACTTTTAAAGAGAGATGTACCTTCTTTGAAACGTTTGTTTCATTGGATGAATATAATCAGAGAATGAATAATTATCCTGTTGCTATTATGTTTCATTTTCGTCAACAAGCTCTAGGGAATATTATTTATATGGTTGCAAATGGTACTAAAATGTATTTAAGTCATAATAATATCGTTTATCTTTGGTTAAAGAATGCTGGGGTTAGGGTTGGCTGTTTTGAAACTGAATTTGAAAATGATTGTAAAAACGATAATTTAATGCTTTCAAAGGAGGTTCAATTGGAAAACTATAATGCAATTAAATTGTTATTGAGCAAGGCTACAAATTTTTTAAATAAAATTAATGATTAAAGAATTATTCATTTTTGGTGCAGGAGGTTTTGCAAAGGAGGTTTATTGTTGCTTTCTAGATATACAGAGAGCAAATGATTCATGGAAATCTGTTGGTATAACCTTTATTGTGGATGATGCATATGTTGAAGTCTCAAGTATGAAGGGAGAAAAAGTAATCGGAATTAGTTCATTTTCTTCTGAAATGGGAGAGGTTGTGGTTGCAATTGGAGATCCTTCACATAGAAGACAAGTTGTAGATCGTTTGCCTATGGATACAAAGTATGCCACATTAATTCATCCATCAGCAACAGTAAGTGAATTTGTTTCAATAGGAGAGGGGACAATTATTTGTGCTGGTGTTCGAATTACAACTGATATTTCAATAAAACCGCATGCTCATTTTAATTTGAATACTACTATTGGCCACGATTGTAATATTGGCGAGTTTTTTACAGCATCTCCAGGTGTTCATCTTTCAGGAAATTGCACAATAGGTAACTCGGTTTATCTTGGAACAAATTCGTGTATTAAAGAAAAAATAGTTATTACAGATAATGTGATTGTTGGTATGGGCTCTGTTGTTGTTAAACCAATAGATATGCCAGGCGTTTATGTTGGGAGTCCTGCTAAATTGAGATCTTAAAATATGGGGGTTATTCAAAAGGATGCGATCAGAACAACCATAATTTCCTATTTGGGATTAATACTTGGTTACCTAAATAAAGGAGTTCTTTTTGTTTTCATCTTGAGTACCGAACAAATAGGATTGATTAATTTAATTCTTTCTTTGAGTCTTTTATTTGCACAATTTTCGAATCTTGGAGTGATTAATTCAACTTGGAAATTCCTGCCGTTTTTTCATCATTCTGGAAAACAACTGTATAATTTTTTACGATTGTCTTTTGGTATTGTAACTATTGGATTGATTCTGACAACCGTTTTATTCTTTTTGTCTGAAAATTTAATTGTCAATTATTATCAAGAAAAGTCAAGTGCATTTGTCGATAATTATTACTGGATTATTCCAATTGGTATGGCAAATGTTTATTTTTTGCTCTTTGAGAATTATTTAAAAGGACTTTATAAACATATTGTCGCAGTCTTTGCCTACGAGATATTACTGAGGTTATTCGTAATGGTTCTATTAATAATGCTTTGGAAAAAGATAATTGATTTCAATTCTTTTTTTATTCTTCATGCGTTTATTTATTTCATCCCAACCCTCGTTTTATTTGTTTACCTGATTAAATTGGGTGAAATAACTTTTACAAGATCAGTAAGAAGAATTCCAAAGAGAATTCAAAATATCATTATTAAATACGGTGCATTTAGTTATTTAAATTCGGTAGGGGCAATGTTAGTTACTACAATTGATGCAACAATGATAGCCGCTATGGTTGGCTTGTCTGGCGCTGGGATTTATACGACAGTTATGTATTTAACAAGTGCTTTACAAGTTCCATACAGGGCAATGTTTAGAGTTTCTATTCCACTTATAGGCAAATACTGGAAGGAAAAGAACATGGATGCAATGAATGATTTATATCGACAATTCAGCAGTGTTAATTTGGTGATTGGTAGCGGAATGTTTTTACTTGTGTGGGTTAATGTTGATGAGTTATTCTCATGGTTGCCAACGTCTTTCAATGAGGGTATTTATGTGTTTTTCTTCTTGATGTTAGGTAAATTAACAGACATGTATATGGGGGTGAATTCAATGATTTTAGCAACTTCAAAGAAGTATCGAATTGATATTTTATTTGCTTTCATTATGATTTGTATCGTTTCTGGACTTAACTACCTTTTTATTCCTGATTTAGGAATAGTAGGTGCGGCTATTTCAACAATGATTGCATTAATTGTATATAATTCTCTTCGAACATTTTATCTATGGAAAAAATTTGGTTTAAATCCTTTCAAGCTTCAACAACTTATTGTACTGATTTTTTTCTCAATAACATTAACCATTAATCATTACAATCCGATAAATGTTGACGGTGTCATTATCAATATTGTCATGGGTGTCTTTATCACAATTATTGGATTTGTAATTCCTGTAATTGTTTTAAAACTTGAGCCAAAATTCAATGAGATATTAAAGAATATCGTTCAAAGATTCAGATAAAAATTAAAATTTTATTTCGATTGTTACAGGTAAATGATCAGAATAACCTCCAAGATAGTTACCACCACCATATGTTCTGTTAGGCACAATATTCCCTTTATACTCAGTAAGCAAATAAGGGAATGAGTGAATTTTACCAGATTTTTTCACAATCTTACTACTCTTTCCTTTACTAAAGCCAGGTGATACAAAAATATGATCTAATACATCCCAATTTCCTTGATAATTGTGACTTCCACCAAATTCTCCAGATTTACTATTAATCATCGGCTGTAGTTTTTCTGCAATTAATTGTGGAGCAATATTTTCGGGATAATCATTTAAATCACCCATAAATACAATCTTTGAATTTTTATCGATAGTCAATAAGGAATCAATAAATTCCCTTGCTGCATATGCTGCGGTAAGTCTTTTAGGTTCACTCTCAACTGAGCCACCTCTTCTGCTTGGCCAATGATTAACCATTGCGTAAAAAGTTTCGTTATTCACATTGAATTTCGCCCAAATAATATCTCTTGTTGGACCATCGCCTTCTGGCATTGAAAAACGAAGAAAGCCTGAATCAACCAGTTTTAATTTTGTGCTATCATAAATTAGTGCGTTATCAATCCCACGATTATCTTCACTCTCAAAATGAACAATGTCATAGCGGTTTTGCATTTTCCCGTGAGACACAATGTCTTGTACCACTTGTTTATTTTCTATTTCACAAAGCCCGATTATTACTGGGTCGCATAAATCATTTAAAACGGTATTTATATGGTTTAACTTTTCTGTATATTTTGGAGAATCCCAATTCATTTTTCCGTTTGGAAGAAATTCTGCATCATCCTTGCCTTCTGTATCTAATGTGTCGAAAAGATTTTCAACGTTATAAAAGGCAATTGTATTGTATCCTTGTCCAAAGCTGAAGCTTGATGCTAATGCAACTAGGTTGATAATGATTATTTTTCTCATAATTTACAATATTAAGTTTCTTGCAAGAGGTCCTTCACACATTATGGCATCAAGCATTGAAAGAGAGAGTGAAAAGCTTTCGTCTGCGGGGAATACTTGTATGTAGGGTGATGTGTTTTTAGTTTCAAAATTGTTTTTTTCAGCAATAAAAGATCGGTAATCATTTTCTTTAATTGAAGCAAATTCAATTGTCCTTGAAATTTTTATATCTAAGTCCAACCATTGAATCATTCGCTTTAAAATGTTTTCATTGAAAGTTAAAAAATTGATATCTTCTCCAAATAATAATTCTTCTACTTCCATACCATAATGGTCAAAAAAAGGAGCAGATTGATATGCGCTAGTTATTGATCTCCAATGTCTTTTTTTCCAATTCTCTTCCTTCGATAGAATGACTTCATCAATTGGTGTTTTAGAGCCATTATTACGCTTTGTTGGAATTGACAATGATAGAATTCCGTTAGAACCAACAATTTCACATCTGTTTCTATAAGATTGTTTCGGAAAGTTTTCTTTTGTTTCTATAAAAACTTCAGAATACTTCGCGAGTTCTTTAAAATAGGCGATACTACCAAAATAGACTATTGGAAATACTGGTATCATTCAATAATATTGAATAATCTTTCCCAACGAACACCTTTATATGGACTTTTCGAGAACCATACCATGGATGCTTTTCCAACAATATGATCTTCTGGAACAAAGCCCCACATTCTAGAATCTGCAGAGTTATAGCGATTATCTCCCATCATCCAGTAGTAGTTCATCCCGAAAGTATAAGTTGTTACTTTTTTACCATCGATATAAATTCCATCTTTTCTTTCAGACAATGTATGGCCTTCATAGGCAGTAATGATTCTGCGATACCAAGCAATGTTTTCAGGAGAAATTTTGATTTTCTGTCCCTTTTTTGGTATTTGAAAACGTGTAAAATCGGTTACAGTGTTGTTTATATTTATGTCCTTTGGAAAGATTGATAAATTTTCAATTCGTTGACTAATTGTAGGTTTAATTGATTTATTATCAGAATATTGAGGGTATAACGATACTTCAAATTTTGCGCCTGGATTTGATTTCTGAATTTTCTTTTTCTCAGACAGCGTTAAATTCATGAATATGTTACCATTTTGATTGAAATAATCTTGCCTTGCGTAATACGGATATGCTTCAAGTCCATATTTTTCATCCATGCTTTCAGGACCTGTAATAGTAACATTACTTACTAAGTATTGTAAATTTTGGTTTTCTGCAACAAATGCAGGTTTGTCATTTACGAATAAAATTGAATTTTTTATTTCGATCCAGTCGCCTGCAACACCGACACAGCGTTTAATATAGTTTTCGCGTTTGTCTACAGGTCGATATATAAGTCCATAATGTTCAATGATCCCACCCGAACTTTGGTCAAAAGCAATTTTTTCTTCAGCTAACATTTTACGTGCCTTCTTTTTCCAGACATCAATGTTATTTACAAACTCCTCGCCATTTACAGTCCATATACGTCTTTCAGCCTCTTGTAACGCCCACATGTCAAGCTCCTGCATGTTTCCAATGCCACCAGGTGAATTTGCTATAATGCTATCTTTAATTTTAAACTGAAGTTTCGAAATGTATGGGTTGTCATTTTTCCATAAACGTATCGCTTCTTTAATTACAATGCCATGATAGTCATGACCCATTAATCCATTTGGCATTCTTGGGTCATAAACCGCAGTATCTCCAGATGGATAATTGAAAACAACAACGTCATTTCTATTAATATCGCTAAAACCTGGTAAACGAGTATAGTTTGAGGTTTCTAATCCAGTATAAGATTTAATATCAACCCATGGAACAGTGTTATGAACCAATGGGTAGGAGAGTGGTGTAACAGGAACTTTTGGTCCATAAGCAAGCTTGTTTACAAAAAGAAAATCTCCTACAAGTAGCGTTTTTTCCATGGATCCTGTTGGAATTTGAAAAGGTTCAAAAACATACGTTCTTATAATACTCGCAGCAACCAATGCAAATAGAATTGAATCTCCCCATTCCTTCACTTTTGTTTTCTTTCCAGGTTTCGGTCGAGTAACTGCGGCCAAACCAAGGGCAAGAGCATGACCTAAAATTGGTAGTGATAAAAATAAAGCTAAATGGTCACCCCATTCTCTGTCTCCAATTTCTTTGCTATTTGCCCAGTTTGTATCTGGAAGAGTTGTGTCTCCTGCGTTTGCTATTTTTGCTAGTAAGATGTATGGGAAAAACACACCTTGTAATGTGTCAACGAGACTATAGTATCCAAATTTTCGCACGTAGCTTGTGTTTAATACAGACCACATAACTAAATGAACACCAGGAAATATAAGTAAAAGAGACCACCATGGTTTTTTACAACTTATTTTAAAAGCGACGTAATAATTATAACCAGGAATCAAGGCTTCCCAGGCTTTTCTATCAGCTAATTCAAAACTTTTCCACCACATACCTAGGTATGGATGAGCCAATAAGAACAGGTAAAAATAAATAACATTCATAATTTAAAATTTTATTACGTCTTGCATTGTAAAAACTCCTTTTTTAGATTTAATCCATTCGGCAGCCAAAACAGCTCCTAAAGCAAATCCTTTTCTGTTATATGCAGTATGTTTAATTGCGATCTGATCAATTTCAGAATTGTATTCAACAATATGTGTTCCAGGAACATTTTCTTCTCTATGTGAAGTTACACCTATTTGACTATTAGAAGTTTTAGGAGAAGTGTTTTCCGAATGAACCCATGAAGTTAATCGGTCATTTTCGAGCATAATATCATTTGCAATGGTTACTGCAGTTCCACTTGGAGCGTCTAGTTTCTCCGTGTGATGAATCTCGTTAACATTTGCTCTATACTCTTCGTATGGCGACATTAATTTAGCAAGTCGTTTATTGATGTCAAAAAATATATTCACACCGATGCTAAAATTTGAAGAATGAAGAAGCGAACCGTTATTCTGTTTGATGAAATTCGATACTTCTTCTAATTGATTCACCCATGCCGTTGTTCCAACAACAATAGGAACATTGTTTAAAACACAATGTTGAATATGATTAACAGCCAAACCGGGTATTGTAAATTCAATTGCTACATCAACCTCGCTCATATCAAAGGTTGAAATTGGTTCGTTACTGGTACTTTTTATGACGATTTGATGTCCTCGCGAAATGGCAATTTCTTCAATTGTTTTACCCATTTTACCGTAACCAATTAATGCTATTCTCATCGTGAATTAGTATTTAAACAAAAATAAAGTTTTAAGTATACTGGGCAACTATTTTAACGAAAATTAAGTTTCAATTTTAAGCCTGCTGTTTGATAATTAATTATTGAAGGTGAAACTCTTAAGCTTAAATTTTCACTGATATCAAAATTTACAAAATGAGCTTCGACACCAGCATCAACTACTTGAATTAGATAAACAGCTCCAACAGCAAGTATAGAAAGGTCTCTCCACGTTTGGTATTGATCGTGTAAGGTTAAAATACCTTGGTCATCATAACCGATATATTTGTCGGAAATAGACAATCCGTTTTGTCGATTTAGATATTCGTTTTTTAATTCCTTTAAAGTTTGTTGATTTGACACTAGGAAATAACAACTAGTTCCCAATCCAGCATATATTAGAGGTACTTTCCAATATGCCTTCTTTTGGCCTTTGGGCATTGCAATATGATTGTAAATTTGACCTGCACCAGGAATGATTGCTGAATATATAACAGCTTTTTTTACAGAGTGTACTTTTATACTGTCCTGAATTAATTCCGTTGAATCTTGGCTAAACGAAAAGCAAGAAAAACTGATAAAGAAGAAAAATATACTTCGGGTAAGCATTATTTTTTTAAAAGTTCAATAATCCGATCCAAATCCACGTCAGAATTAAAATTAACGATTATTTTCCCTTTACCATTTGGGGATTTTTGAATATCAACTTTTGTAGATAACCGATCGCCTAAATGTTCTTTGAAAACATATTCATTTTCAGTGATTGTTGGTGACGAAGTCTTTTTATTAGTTTCAGTTTCATTTGTGACCTTTTTCGCAACGTCTTCACCTCTTAAAATTGCTTCTATGTCTCGTACACTTAAATTTTCAGCTATAACTCTTTCAAATAATTCAATTTGAATTGTTTCATCACCAGCAGATACTAAAGCTCGAGCATGACCCATCGTTATTTGATTGTTTTTAACTCCAGCTTGAATTGCTGGTGGTAATTTCAATAATCGCAGGTGGTTTGTAATAGAAGTTCTTCCCTTTGATATTTTTTGACTTAATTGATCTTGAGTAAGACTGCATTCGTCAATTAATCGTTTGTATGAAAGCGCAACTTCAATTGGGTTTAAATCCTCACGCTGGATATTCTCTACCAATGCCATTTCTAGCATTGTTTGATCATTAGCGATACGGATGTATGCTGGTACTTCAGTAAGACCTGCTAATTGTGAAGCTCTAAACCTACGTTCACCAGAAATAAGTTGATACTTATCACGACCTAATTTTCTTACGGTTAATGGTTGTATGATACCATGTATTCTAATGGATTCGCTCAACTCCTGAAGCGCTTCTTTTTCGAAATTGCTTCTTGGATTGAATGGGTTTGCTTCTATACTTGAAATTTCAATTGTAGCAATCGACCCAACAATTCCATTTGCGTTAGATTTTGACGTGATGTCCGTTTCTGCATTTTCCAATAACGCACTTAATCCTTTTCCTAGTGCAGAACGTTTTTTCGTATTAGAGCTCATTCCCTATATTTATTTTTTTGTCTTTATTCGCAATCTTCGTTAAGTCGTTCTTTTGTAAAACTTCTCGAGTAAAATTTAAATAATTAATAGACCCTTTACTAGCTGCATCATGCATAATAATCGTTTCTCCAAAACTTGGAGCTTCGCCTAACTTGGTATTTCGATGAATCACAGTGTCGAAAACTAATTCTTGAAAATGCATTTTGACTTCTTCAACCACTTGATTTGCCAATCTTAATCGTGTGTCATACATCGTAAGTAAAATACCTTCAATTTCAAGGCTTGGGTTAAGTCTTCCTTGAACTATTTTTATTGTATTTAATAATTTACCAAGTCCTTCCAATGCAAAATATTCACATTGTACTGGGATGATTACACTGTCTGATGCAGTTAAAGCATTAACTGTAATCAAGCCAAGAGAGGGTGAACAGTCAATTATAATGAAATCGTAATTATCGCGAATTTTTTCCAATGCAAATTTAAGCATGTGTTCTCTATTCGGGAGATTGATCATTTCCAATTCAGCTCCAACTAAATCAATATGTGAAGGTAGAATGTCAAGATTTGGATTGTCTGTTTTTAAAATTAACTCGGATGGATCTACATCATTTATTAAACAATCGTAAATATTTCTTGTATTAGAAGGGTCTAATCCAACTCCAGAGGTAGCATTAGCTTGCGGGTCAGCATCAACAATAAGTGTTTTGAATTCTAAAACTCCTAAGCAACCACTTAAGTTAATTGCTGATGTTGTTTTCCCTACACCACCTTTTTGGTTCGCTATTGAAATTATTTTTCCCATCTATTATATCTATTGAACTATAAAGGTACACTTAAAGCACCGTTTATTATAATAAAAATCATGTGAAGTTATCAACGTCTAGGATGTTGATACTTTGTTGATATTTTGAAGTTTTTAAAGACTCTCGAAAGTTATCTCTTCAGATGTCTCATTCGATTCGTTTTCGTATGTTTCAGTACGAAAATCACCTGTATCATTTAATTTTTCTATTTCAGCCAAAACATCAGAAAGTCCATCTTGAAATTTTTCAAAATCTTCTTTGTACAAAAATAATTTATGTTTTTGAAAAGTTTCTTTACCATCAATTGTAGCTTTTTTACTTTCTGTAATTGTTAAGTAAAGTTCGTTTCCTTTCGTTGCTTTTACATCAAAAAAATAGGTTCTTTTCCCTGCCCTAACTGCATTTGAATAAATGTCATTATTCTTTTCACTCATAACCGATTATCTAAAAATGATATAAACAAATATGCCATTTTTTTTTTAGAATAAAGAACAAGCTATTTTTTTAGATTAATTTTTCGAGTCAGTCTCAGCTAATTGCTTATTATACATTTCTGCATAAAGCCCATTTTGAGCCATTAATTGCTCATGAGAACCTCCTTCTAAAGATTTGCCATCTTCTAGCGTAATAATTATAGATGAATTTCTAATTGAAGAAACGCGATGACTTATTACGATTGTTGTTTTTACATCTTCTTTGGTAAGATTTTTCAAAATAATCTCTTCTGTTTCTGTATCTACAGCAGACAAACAATCATCTAATATTAACAAGCTTGGCTTTCGAATTAAGGCTCTAGCAATACTAATCCTTTGTTTCTGACCACCACTTAAATTTACACCTCGCTCTCCTAATAATGTCTCAAATTCATTTTCAAATTTCTGAATATTATGATAAACGTGAGTTTTAGTTGTAATATCAATTAATTCTTCTTGGGATATTTCACTTTTTAAAGAACCAAACAAAATGTTGTTTTTGATAGTGTCAGAGAATAAAAATACATCTTGAGGAACTATTCCTGTCATATTTCGAAATTCATCCAGATTTATTTTCTTTAAATCAACGTTATCAATTAAAATCACTCCTGAATCAGGTTCAATTTGCCGCATTAAGAGATTGATGATGGTAGTTTTTCCAGAACCTGTTCGTCCAATTACTCCTAATGTTTGACCTTTTTCAATGATGAAACTGACATTGTCTAAAGCTTTTATCCCAGAATTTGGGTAGGTGTATTCAACGTTTCTAAATTCAATTTTCCCTTGAAATGTAAAAGGATCAGGATTTTCATTCGTTATATCGGCAGAAATATTCAAAAACTCATTTATTCTTTCTTGACTAGCCGCCGCTCGTTGTATGATTGAAATTACCCATCCAACTGATGCGAAAGGCCAAGTCAAGAGGTTGACATAAAATATGAATTGGATAATATCGCCGATTGAAATATCATTATTGTGATGAAAAATTCCGCCTAAATAGATACATAATATTGTGCTAATACCGATTAAAATGAATATTGTCGGCATAAATAAGGAGTTCACAAGCACCAATTTCATGCTTTTGTTCTTAAAAGCTTCAGAAGATTTTTGAAATTTATCTTTTACTTCTTCATTTCTACTGTATGCTTTTATAACCCTAATACCTGAAAATGTTTCCTGAACTAATGTTGACATATCAGATTGTTCTTTTTGTACAACTCCGCTAATAGTATTTATTCGTGATGATACTTTGTATATTATGTATGACATCAATGGCAAAGGAGCGAGAACGATAATGGTTAAAAAACCATCAATTTGAACCATGTTGAATATTGCAAGTATGGATAATATGGCAAGATTAATTGTGTACATTATTCCGGGACCTAAATACATCCTTACTTTCGAGACGTCTTCTGAAATTCGATTCATCAAATCACCAGTATTGTTTTTCTTGTAAAATGTAAAACTCAGTCTCTGATATTGATTGTAAATTTCATTTTTCAGGTCAAATTCGATCAAACGCGACATTATGATTATTGTTTGTCTTGTAAGAAATAAGAAAAAACCAGAAGCAAGCGAAAGAAGCATAAAGTATCCTCCAACTTTAAGAGCTGTAATTAGAACATCCTCAGAAGCAGAGAGTTGTTCGGCTAATCCATCGGTAATTTCACCAAAGTATTTTGGCATTTTAACCTTGAACCAGTTACTTCCAATTATAAAAAGCACGCCTAATAACATGCGCCATTTATATTTGATAAAATATTTATTGAGGTAGCTAAGCGACTTCATCCGTTTTTTGCTATTTTTGCCAAGCATTTTTACATGACGTTGTAAAATTAAAAATATCACTTGAAATAACACGCTTTCGTATGTTTGAAGTAAAAAATATTGAGGATACAAACCTCGCAGAAAACCCAGTTGTTGCTCAAATGAGTAAATACAACCATGAACAATTGTTGTTTTGTAATGACAATGAAACTGGACTTAAAGCAATTATTGCTGTTCATAATACCGTGCTAGGGCCTGCATTAGGAGGTACTCGTATGTGGACATACAATAATGAAATGGAAGCTTTAAATGATGTTCTTAGATTATCTCGAGGGATGACTTATAAGAATTCTATCTCAGGATTAAATTTAGGAGGAGGAAAAGCTGTTATTATTGGCGATTCACGTTCTATGAAGTCTGAAGCTTTGTTTAGAAGATTCGGAAAGTTTGTAAATAGCTTAGCAGGAAAATATATTACAGCAGAAGATGTTGGTATTTCTACATCTGATATGACTTGGGTAAGTATGGAAACTAATCATGTGGTTGGTTTACCTGGGAAGAGTGGTGATCCATCTCCAGTAACAGCTCATGGTGTTTATGTTGGAATGAAAGCATGTGCGAAACAACAATTTGGAACAGATTCATTGTCTGGTAAAAGAATCGTTGTTCAGGGAGTTGGCCATGTAGGAGAATACTTAGTGGAATCTTTAACAAAAGAAGGTGCAAAGGTTTTTATTACAGATATTCATGAACCAACATTGAAAAATGTTGCACAAAAATATGGTGCTGAAGTTATCGGTCTAGATCAAGTTTATGATTGGGATATGGACATCTATGCTCCTTGTGCATTGGGTGCAACGGTTAACGATGATACTCTTTCTCGATTAAAGTGTTCAATTATTGCTGGGGCTGCAAACAATCAATTACAGCAAGAAGATGTTCATGGCAAATTGGTTATGAAGAAGGGTATGATTTACGCTCCTGATTTTGCTTTGAATGCTGGAGGTGTTATTAATTGTTATTCTGAAGTTAAAGGTTTGTCCGCTGAATGGGCAATGACAAAAGCAGAGGAGATTTACACGACAATTGAAAATATTGTTGCTCGTTCTAGAGCTGAAAACATACCAACTTATCAAATAGCCAATAAGATGGCTGAAGAAAGAATTACATCAATCGGTAAGGTTAAATTACCATTATAATAAAGGATGCTCAATAGACGCCATTTAAGAATAAAAGTACTTCAATCATTATACGGTTTTTTTCAAACCGAAAATGCTGATTATGTTAAAGTTGAAAGAGAACTGTTGACTTCTGTTGATCGTATTTATGATTTATATCTATACTTACTTCTTTCTTTCTCTGAGTTAAAGGCAATTTCTGAAAGAAGATTAGAGGATAGAAAATCTAAAATTAGACCAAGTGAAACGGATATTAATCCGAATAGAAAGTTTGTATCTAACAAACTAATCACGATACTTGAAGATAGCTATGAGTTGAGAAGATGCGCAGAGGCTTCAAAGGTTAATTGGATTGGTGACGCTGATCAAGAAATGTTTCGGAAAATTCTTCTTCAAATTGAAGAAGGCGAAACGTATTTTGAGTACATGAATAATGGTGAGTCTTCCTTTGAAGATGATCGAGCTTTTTTAATTGAATTATTTAAGGTAGAAATAGCAAATTCTGAATTGATTTACGATTTTTTCGAGGAAAAAAGTATTCATTGGCTGGATGATATTGATCTAGTTTGTTCGATGGTTGTTAAAACCTTGAAAGGATTTAATGAAGATGGTTTTAATGAGATTTTACCTTTACATAAAGACGAGGAGGACGAAATATACTTCATTAAACAATTGTTGAAGAAGACCATTTCAATGGATAAAGAAAATGAGTTGTTAATTGATGAGTTAACCAGTAATTGGGAACTAGATCGAATAGCTAAAATGGACATTATTCTGATGAAAATGGCGATTACAGAATTGCAAGTCTTCAATAATATCCCAACAAAGGTGACTTTGAACGAGTATATTGAGATCTCGAAATTTTATAGTACTCCAAAAAGTAACGCATTTATAAATGGTGTTTTGGATAAAGCTATTTCTCGCCTTGAAAAAGACGAAAAGATTAATAAAATTGGGAGAGGATTAAAAAATTAAATATGAAACTAATAATTGGATTTTTAATAATTGGATTCCTTGCTTCGTGTTCTGATGGTAAGAAAGTTGTTGTAGGAAACAAAACAACAATGGAAATAAATATGGTGTACGACGCTGGAAATGTAGTAAAAGGCGAAATCGTAAATGCCAAATTTAAAATTAAAAATACGGGAGATTATCCATTGGTAATAGCAGAGGTAAAAGGTTCTTGTTCTTGTACTGTTGCAGAATATCCTGAAGAACCATTGGCGCCAGGAGAAAAAGCAACTATTTTGGCTCACGTTAATACAGACAAGACTGGTGCTGGAATCTTAAATAAATCGGTGAGTATTGTTTCCAATACAGAACCAAGTATCACTCGTGTGGTGATTAAAGCAAATGTTACAACAAAATAAATAATAGTAATAAAAAAAAAGAAAGTTATGCCACAACAAATTATAATGTTAGTATTGATTCTAGTCGTGTTTTATTTTTTCATGATTAGACCTCAAATGAAAAAGCAAAAAGAATTGAAAAAATTTAGAGAAGGCTTAGGAGTAGGTGATAAGGTTGTTACTATTGGAGGAATTCATGGTAAAATTTTAGAAGTTGCTGAAGCTACAATTCTTATTGGAACTGAAAGCGGAAAATTGCGCTTAGATAAATCAGCTGTATCTAATTCTACTGAAGATCAATTGGTTAAAAGATAGATTTTTGATTTTTTTTTAAATGTAAGTCCTCAAATACTGAGGACTTTTTTTGTTTTTTTAAAAGGCTATATTAAGATTTATTAGGTTGATTTTAAGTAAATTGTAGAGATGTTTGTGTGGTTTTGAAATACTAAGGAATACAAGAATATTCAACAATTATTATTTAAAAAGTGATTTTAATCATTTGTAATTGCTAAAAAGTTGTTATACTTATATTAAATTACCTCGAAATAGATTCTTGATGAAATATACATTCATTTTATTACTACTTGTACTTGTTGGTTGTGGGGGAGATGATTCCCATAAAAAAGATAAAAAGGACAAAAAAGAACAATCGAATGAGGCATTAAATCTTGAAAAAGATACGATTGTTACCAAGTCAGACTATGACATGTCTACAGTAGATAAAAAAAATCAAAAGGAATTTAAAGAAAATCTAGCGAAAATTGAAAAAGTTCACGGGGAACAATGGGATTTTTGTACTTGTGTCGTGAAAAATGACTCTATCAATAAAGCCTTTTCTCAGCCCGTATCAGATGCACAGTTTGATCGTTTATCCTTAAGATTTGATGAAATAGACCAAAGATGTAAGGCGTTTTTAATGCAAAGCCCAAATGTTACACCGGAAGAAAGAATCAAACACGAGAAAAAAGTTCGTAACTGTTTAAAAGAGGCTGGTATCAAATAAGATGACAGTTACTGAAGTAATGGAATACCTCGAGAGTAAGGGGTCTGAACAAATCAAGAAAATCTATAAAAATCACGGGGCCCCAGATAATTTTTTTGGAGTTAAAGTTGGTGATTTAAAACCAATTCAAAAAAAGGTAAAAAAAAACCAAAGTTTAGCGCTAGAGTTATTTGATACAGGAAATTCTGATGCCCAATATCTAGCTGGTTTAATTGCAGATCCAACTTTATTTGATAAAATTACATTTGAGGATTGGATAAAAAAATCTTCATGGTATATGTTGCTAGATTACGCAGTTGCATGGAATGTTGCTGAAAATGAACATTGTATTGATTTTTGTCAAGAATGGATTAAATCAGATGATCCTAAAAAACAAGAGTGTGCATGGTCGTCTTTAGCTTCCTATTTTACCATTTCGCCAAATGAATTTATCGATGTGGAACTTCATAAATCATTGGTTGAATTTGTAATTGAAAACATCCATCATTCAGAAAACAGAGTACGTCATAGCATGAATGCATATGTTATTGCATTTGGTTCGTGTGATAATAATCTTGCTGAATTTTGTAAAGAGGCAGGTGAAAGAATTGGTAAAGTGGATGTCTTTATGGGTGATACTTCCTGCAAAACACCCGATATTTTGGAATATTTAAATAAAGTTCAGACCGCAGGTAGAATTGGAAAGAAAAAGAAAACGACTAAATGCTAAATTTTGTAATTTTATAAAATGAATCGGTTCATAGCTTATCTTCTTTTAGGGTGTTTTCTCTTTTTAAATGCACCAAGAGCAACATTTCATGATTGTTCAAAAGAAGAGTTGCATACAGATAAGAGTTTGTCATTTGAATCACCAAATGATCATTGTGATTTTTGTTCATACAATTTAGAGCATTTTGTTGCTTCCAAAGTAATTGCATTTCAGAGACCATCTTCTATTCAATTATTATTTAATGGAATTAATGAGAAGTTAATCATTGATAAATCGCTTGATTTATTTTTAAATAAGGCACCTCCAATTTTATAGATAGACACAATATCAGTTATTATCGTTTATTTATAAAATTAATTATCATGAAATTTTTATTATTAATGAGCTGTCTTACAGTTAAGACAGTTCTATTCGCACAATCATTTTCAGGAAAAGTGATTGATTCAAACACAAATAAAGGGATTCCCTTTGCATCCGTTTTTATTACCGAAGTTGAGCTTGGAACAACATGTGATTCACTTGGGAATTTTGAATTTATATCAAACTTGCCAAATTATTTTACACTGCGTATTTCCGCTACTTTTTATGAAACTCAATCATTAAGTGCAACACCGGATATTAATCATACTATTGCATTGATTCCAAAACACTTGTCTTTTGACGATATAATAGTTTCCAGTCCTCTTGGGGGGAACGCTAGGCAAAATGCATATCGCATTGATAAGCTATCTATCAATGAGTTAAATAGTATAAAGGGTTCAAATTTATCTGAGGCCATTTCAAATATTGCAGGTGTCCAAAACGCAAGTCAAGGTACAGGAAACTCAAAACCAGTAATTCGTGGTATGCAAGGTGTTCGCATTTTGACTGTTCTAAATGGAATGAGAATTGAAGGTCAGCAGTGGGGAGGAGATCATGGGATGGCAATAGGTCAGCTTGGATTGGGATCCGTAGAAGTAATAAAAGGACCTTCATCGTTGCTATACGGTTCTGATGCATTGGGAGGTGTACTCTTTTTGGTTGATGCACCGTATGCAAAAATCAATCAATTAGAAGTAACGGCTTCAACTAGTTTTGAGTCTGTAGATCTTAATTCGACAAATTCGATAATGCTAAAGTCAAATAAAGGGCCATTTCGTTTTTCGCTTGGTGCGCTAATGAGTGAAAGTTCTGATTTTCAAGCCCCAAATGGAGATTATCTGAATAATAGCCGCTATTCAGAAAAAGGAATTAAGTTTTCTATGGGGTTCAATAAAGAGAATTGGGTATCTCATTTAAGGTATACATACGGTCAAAATATTTACGGTGTTCCAGGAGAAGAACATGGAGAAGAACATGAGGAAGAACATGAAGAAGAACATGAAGAAAGTTTTTTGGTAGGATCTCAAAAGAGAGGAAGACTTTTACAATATCAAAAAATTGACAATCATTTAATATCATGGGAAAATAAATTTTTCATCGGAAAGCATACACTGGAAATTTTAGCAGGAAATACCTTTAATCATTTTCAGGAGTTCGAAGATTTAGTAGATACATCGGCTTTGAATTTAAAATTAAATAACTCCTTGGTAAATATTAAATTCAATTATAGCATAAATCCGTCTTGGAAATTAATTACAGGAACTCAGGCGATGATGCAGGTTAATGTAAATGATCCAATTGCAGAAGAACGATTAATTCCGGATTTCATTCAGTTGGATGGAGGATTGTTTAGTATTCTTTCTTACAAAAGAAAAGATTGGAACATTCAATCTGGTGTTAGGTATGATTTAAGGAGTTTAACTGTGAAGGATTCATCTTTTTCTAGCATTTATCAAAGTCCAAATTTCTCGTTTGGAGTAGTTAATTCAAAGTCTCTTAGAACCTTTCGATTAAATATATCTACAGGGTTTAGAGCTCCTCATTTAACTGAGCTGATGTCAAACGGAGAACATCATGGTGCAGCTAGATATGAAGTAGGGGATGCAAACTTGGTGTCTGAGAGAGCAACTCAAATGGATGCTTCAATGGAGTTTCATTTGGAACATTTTGAATTCATAATTAACCCCTATTTTAATCGATTACAAAATTATATTTCATTGGAGAAAACGGATCAATATATTGGTGATTTACCCGTTTATACATACAACAGATTCTCCAATGCAAATCTATATGGTTCAGATTTTGGAGTACATTACCATCCTCATTTTGCGCATTGGCTTCATTTAGAAACTTCTTATTCATATATACGAGGAGAACAATTAAATGGAAAATCATTAGGGCAAATACCTCAAAATAAGTTAAATACGTTTTTAAAGGCGAATTTTAATATGAAACAGAAAATTAAACTGGAGGAAATCGTTTTACAGCATGAATATTATTCCATCCAATCTCATGTAAGTGATTTTGAAACAACAACGAATGATTATCAGTTATTTAACATTGCAAGCCATTTTTTAATTGATATTAAAACTCCTTTGAAAATTAATTTGGGAATTAAAAATATTTTTAATGTTGAGTATTATAACCATTTGTCTCGTTTGAAAAATTTGAATGTTTTTCACCCAGGACGAAGTTTTTATGTGAGCATGACTTTTGACATAAAATCAAATTTGAATTAATCTTTTATGACAATAGCGTTTGAAGTTTGTCCATTTTCAAGATTAAAAAGGATGAAGTAACAACCTTGAGGTAAAATTGATAAGTCGATGTATCCGTCATACAGTGATACCTCTTGGTTTTTTCCTTGTAGATTTGATACACTAATACCTTCTATTTTCTCATTAATTTCGTAGAAAAGTAGATCTT
>Ga0102899_1000303_pt1 | contig 19453 bp, 13 predicted proteins | sample Colrivmeta1555B3_FD_78455 | JGI IMG/M metagenome (GOLD analysis project Ga0102899, IMG submission 78455) | Estuarine microbial communities from the Columbia River estuary - metaG 1555B-3 | ecosystem: Environmental > Aquatic > Marine > Intertidal zone > Estuary | place: USA: Columbia River... | reverse complement strand
GAATAACCTAAATGAGATAAACAAATAATTAAATCACAATTCTTTTCTTGTAATTCTCGCACACAGTCTTGCGCAACTTCTATTGGCGAAAGATATTTTGTTTCACCAAATTTTGAGTCTGGAACAAGGCCTTGCAACTCCACCCCAACTCCAAATACACCAATTTTAAGCCCCCCTTTTTCTATCAAGGTAGTTGGCGCCGTCAACCCGTCAACAGGTGTATTTTTAAAATCATAATTACCACAAACAAAAGGGAAGTCTGCATAAGTTCGTGCCTTTGCAAACCCTTCCAAACCACCATCAAAATCATGATTTCCCATTGTGCCAACGTCATATCCTAACGCTGTCATAAGTTTCATTTCTAAAATGCCACCGTATTTATTAAAGTATGGGGTTCCTTGAAATATATCACCTGCATCCAATAAAATAACATGTTCCTGTTCGCTACGAATTTGTTGGATTAATTCGAAGCGTTTTTCAACCCCACCCATTCCTGGATATTTGGCATGATTCTCAGGAAAAGGGTCGATATTCGAATGAGTATCATTCGTATGCAAGATTGTTATACATTTTACCCTCTGATTTCTTTCCTTCAAAACAACTGAAGGAAGCGTTAAAGAAGCAGCTGCAATAACAGATGAGTTTTTAATAAATCTTCTTCGTTTCATTCTAAAATTTAATTCGTTGTTCACTTGAAAAATGAAATACTTCTTGACTTTTTGCAACAGAGATAAATACATCTCTCAATAAAACACCTGTTTGAATTACTTCTAAATTGGATTTAAAAAAATTCATTTTATCTCCCCCATTAAATAAATAATCTGAAGTAATGATCCAAAAACATTCAGTTACCTCCTTATGATTGAGTACTAATTCAGACTTGATTAATTCAGCACCAGCAATTGGTTCTCCTCCAGATGCGATTATATATGATTGAATATCCTTTAAGGAGCTTATCGGCATTTTTACAATGACCACTTCGTTATCAAAAGGCATCAATTTAAATAGATCACCCAAAGTAACTTCCCCTTTATTGATTGTACTTCTGATTCCACCAACATTCAACAAAGCAATTGTAGGATAAACTGAATCAAGTTGAATCTCATTACAATTAAGCAAGGCATCGGCACACCAATTGTTCAACGGACTATTTGGTCGATCTTTTACAAAATCATGCTTAGAAATCGCTATAACTGCCTTCATTTCATCGTCCAAAGAATCTCTATACGGTTTAATGATGGTGTCAACCCCTGTACTCCCATTTGTTACATTACTAACAATGATTGAACCCGAATGTACAGAAATGGTATTAACAGAAGAGCAGGCCAAAAGGCCTGCTCCCATTATAAAAAATAGTACGTATTTTAACATTTTAGTCAATGATCATTTTCTTTTGAGCAGAACCGTACAATGTTTGTACTTTAATAAAATAAGTTCCAGAATTTAAATCACCTCCATCAAAAGTTACTACTGGTTTAGAGATATTTTCTTTTTTACTCACGACTTTCCCTGCCATGTCAACTAACTCATACGCTGTAATTTCAGCACCATTAACTTGAACGTAAACGATGTCTTTAGAAGGGATAGGATAAACAACCAAGTTTGATTCAACCAATTCATTTACATCAGCACTACAACCAGTTGCGATGTATGTGTTTTGATCAAAATCAATGTGACAAACGAAATCAACTGAATCGATAAAAGGATTTCTATTTCCTTGAAGATCGTAGATGTATTCATTTCTTGCTATTTCATAGTTGTCAGGTAAATCAGCAAAATGCCAATTTTTCAATAAATCTTGATCTTGCTTATCAGCCGCTACCACAGCTGTCAATTTAAAGTTGTAAGCAGTTGCCATATAGAAGATTGCTCTTGCAGCATTCCCTTTGTGACTTGCTCTTGGCTCATAAACCATTTGCGACCCTTGAAAACCAACTGCACCTTCTAAATATGACTGCACAGTACTTCCATCAATCTCGCCCAAAGGTAAGTTACTTCTTGGAGAATTTGCCTCACTTAAGTTTGAAGGAAAAAGGTTGTGCTGATCTGTATATTCTGGTTCTTCAGGATTATCGCAAGGCCATGTTGGCATCCAAGAGTGCGCAAATGAATGCTCTCTAGAATAGCCAGTTGCAGTCCAATCAAATGGATCATTAAAAATCTTATTCTCTCCAGAGTACACACATGTAACTACTGATCTTCCCAATGTTGTATCTCTAACCTCAAATTCAGCTAAAACTGTTTGTTTATAGTTGAAATATGAAATTTGAGTATGAGGATTGATTAATGCTGTTAAGTCTGTTCTTAAAGAAGGTGATGATGTTGTAATTGCCCCATAATAAGAACCAATATTTTCACCTAAACTTGTAACATTACCAGTAGCTGGATTTGTAGTTAAATAATTCTCAAATCCACCAGAACCATTAAAAGCATAAACTGCGAAATAATAATCTTGATTAGCGATAACTCCTCTTGGTGTAAATGAAGTACCTGTTCCAACATAAGCAACTCTTGCGTCTCCTACAACATCACCTCTTAGATACGTTGTTGCATCTGCAGGAACACCTGTAATTGCACTACCATTTTTCCATAACACAATGTATTTTGTTGCTCCAACACCTGCATTGTATTGGCCTCCAACAGTATAAGATTCTAATAATGGAAATGTTAATCCTGAAGCATTAGCTGTTGGCTCAGTTGCTAAATTATCAAGTCCAACTCCTTCAAAATTAATTGTGTAAGGATTTTCATCTGTATCATTTGAACCAATTTGAATTGAAGCAAATTTACTTCCATTCCCTGTTGGCGTAAAGTTTATTGTATAATTCTGAGAAGAAAGTCCAGCTATTGTACCTCCAACTATATCTGAAGAAAACATTGCAGCATCAGCCCCGGTAAACGAAGCTCCTGTAACAACTAGATTTGTGGATCCTTGATTTTCAATTGTAACATTAACTGTTGACGAGTTTCCAATAAAGAAATTATTATTATTCAATACAGTTGTACCATTTAATAAAACATTGATTTCAAATGCCGGAGCTACGTATGCCACGATATCATTTAAATCTCTCGGTACAATTTGATAATTTGTACTAAACTGCCCCACTAAACCTGTAATTGTTACAGGACCAGTTGGTATTGCAGTACCATCAATATTTGTAGTTCCATTGATTCTTACATCTAAAGTGTTTGTTCCATCAGTTACTTGAACAGTGCTGTTTCCTGCAGCAAAATTACCTGTTTGAACAAAAGTCACATTCTGTAACTCTACCAATTGAGACTCGAGTGTTTCATTTGCAGAAGTAATCGGAATTTGAATTGGAACTTGTGTATTAACAGCTGGTCCGTGATTAACTATATTAGTTACAGTTGAAATCTCTAATAAACCATTAAAATCTACTAATGGACCGGTTACTGTAACTGAATCATAACGACTTGCACCAGTAATAGGACCTCCATATCCAGCGATTCCTGCAGTACCATCTTGCATGTATCTAATTGACCCTAATTCAGAACCATTTGTAACAACACCGCTAACTGTTACTGTTTGACCAATACCATATGACCTTGAGTCTAGTATATCTGTTTGAGCCATTGTTCCGAAAGAACATGTAAACAGAGAAAATAATAATACAATTTTTTTCATAATTATTTATTTACTTCTTAATTAAAATTGAAACCCTAAAGAAAGGTTAAACGTGATTCCTTGACCAACAAATACGCCAGCAGAGTTAGCATCGAATGCTGTTCCAAACTGGTTTGTTCTTGCGTCAGAAATATAAAAGCTATTTAATAGGTTAAAGGCATTTGCTCTAAATTGCAAAGCACTTTTTTCGAATTGCAATCTGTATCCAGCATGTAGACTCATCAAACCATATGAAGGAATTCTCCATGATTCTGTACCCCCGTTTGCTCCGGTTAAGCTAAACGGATCAAAATTACTATAGTATCTATCGAAATAAGTGTATTTCAATTTCACATATCCATTTTTAACAAACTCATACCTTAAACTTGCAGCATAAGTAGATTGAGCAGCATCACCAACATGAACTCCTTTTGCATCAAATTCGAATTGAGTACCAACAACATCTATTATTTCAGAAGATTGCCATGTCCAATCTCCAATACTCAACATCCCTTCAATACTTAATTTTTTAGAAACATAATATGCCATATCAACCTCTCCTCCAATGTGAAGCGCATCCATACCATTTACATTTGCACGAAGGAATTCTGTAGGATCGAGAGGATCTGGAACCTGAACACCATAAGGGAAAGGTTTGTTTTCCCAATAAGTGAAATAGCCATTTGCATTCAAGCTAACTTTTTTAGATCTGTATCCATAACCAAATTCAAAGGCATAAATTTTTTCATTTAAAATTTCAACGAAAAATTCATTTGTATTATTATCAATTACATTACTGAATTGAGGAGTTCTATTTAAATATCCAAGATTCAAAAAGAAATTAGATCTCTCTGTTAAATTTAAATTAGCTCCCGCCTTAATTGTACCACCAGCTAGCCACTTCCATCCAGTATTGCTATATTCTAACCCTTCTGAATCTCTAGTATAAGTTGTTCCTTGGTATTCAACAGTATCGGCATATCCAATTTCAATCAAACTATCTCCGACTTGCATTTTTCTTTTTTGGAAATAATCTATTCCTCTGTAGCCATTTACGACACCTGAAAGGTTGACGAATGCAGTCCATCTACCATGCGCGTACTCCATTTGACCGAAACCACCAGCCCATTGTACATTACCATCACGATAATTTTGAAAAGCTTGCCCTGCAATTTTATCTCCAACAACTTTCATTGCCGTCGCGGCATTTTCATCAGCTGTATTCACAAAATAATCTCCACCTAATAAATCTCTGATTTCAGTATAATGTTCTCCTTTATACCATCTATAATCTACACCACCAGCGATGTCTATTTTATCATTCAATTTATAATCAAATTGAGATAAACCACCCACCCAGAAATGATTATTTACAGAAGAAGATAAAATCTGAGATGATTTTAATTTCGTTGGATCGTGAGCAATATCAACCGTTGAATAAGTTGTACCGAACAAAGTTTTCCATTGATTATTATATTCAATTTGATTCCAGTCAATAAGACCGTCTTCATCTCTTAAGATTGTAGAAGAAGAACCAAAATATCTTTGTCCACCACCACGACCAATTGACATGTAAGCCAAATTTGACCAAGATAATTTTTTGTTGATTGTCCAGAAATCCTTCAAAGTAACTTGAGGTTTATGGTAATAATTTAAACGTTCATTTAATTTAGTCGTTTTACCATTTGTACTATCAGTATAATACCCCCAATGTTGATTGTAGCGTAATCCAAAATCTCTATTTACAGTATCTAGATCCGTAACGCCTAGTTTTTTTGCTAATCCGGTATCCCAATACTCAATCTGTTGATTGTAAGAGCGTTGACCGTGTTTTTGAGGCGCTCCAAAGCCACTTAAAGACAAAACATGATCGCCCATTTTCTTTTGAACTTTTAAATAATAAAAAGCTCCTTGCGTATTTAAACCATCAACCCAACCATTTCCTTGTTTGTATGATCCTGAAAACAAAATTCCCCAACCATTTTTTAAGGTTCCAGATTTGTACGATAAAGAAGTTCTTAAAAAATCACCCGAACCATACTCTTGGTTTAATCTAATTTCTCGCTTTCCACCTGTATTTAAGGTTAAAATATTTATTGTTCCTCCCACTGAAGGCATCGCAAGTTTTGTAGCTCCAAGACCTCTTTGCACCTGCATCTGAGAAGTAATTGCATCTAAACCAAACCAGTTAGACCAATATACCGCTCCATTTTCCATGTCATTCACAGGAACCCCATCAATCAATACTCCAACGTTACGTTGATCAAACCCTCTAATAGTTACTCTCGCATCTCCGTCTCCACCTCCTTGTTGCGTCGCATGAATACCAGGTTTTGAATTCAAAATCATTGGGAGGTCCTGAGAACCTAGTTCTTCATTTAATTCTTTTTTACCAATATTAGAAACAGCAACTGGAGTTTTTCTATCTTGAGCAAGATTCCCAATAACTTTCATTTCTTCAATCTCTTGACTTCCTCCAATAATTACATCATAAACAAAATCAGGTGAATCGACCTTGATAGTTACATTCATTGTATCAAATGAAAGCATGGAAATAACCATTGTATATTCACCATAAGGAACATCTTTAAATGAATAATTTCCATCAAAATCGGAAATAACTTTATGAGATGGGGAAAGTACAATCTTAGCTCCTACAACAGGTAAATTTGCACCATTGTCAATTACTTTTCCTGAAACATTCCCTGTTTGACTATAACTTATAGCCGATACAATTACAGATACAATTAATAATAAGGTCTTCATCTTAACTTTTATTCAAAAAAAGAGGTCGATAAAACACGACCTCCTTTGATTATCCTAAATCTATTTATTTCGAAATTACTTTTCTTGTAACTGACTCTCCTTTTGAATTAGAAAGCTTTACAAAATAAACTCCTTTGCGTCCTTTTAAATCAACAGAAACATTCACTTTAGAATTATTTGAAATTGATTCAACAATTTGTCCTAAAGAATTTACAATTGTAATTGAATTAAACTCATTTGCATTAACAATCGTAAACTCTCCATTATTAGGATTAGGGAAAATTTTAACGATTTGCTTTACCTCTTCATCTAATCCAGCTGGGTTACAATCACAATCATGAACTCCTAATGAATTCCAGTTCCCCTCTAACACACCCATAACATCTACTACTGCTGGAATTGAATCATATTCATTCAAAGCAATAAAATAAGCTGGATTTGGATCAGTTGTTCCTTTTTGAACCGCAGGCTTACGGATTAATGAATGGTCAACTGTCAATCCATCTCCTGCACCAGTATATGGAAACGCTGATGTCCATCCTGTCTCAGGATCTGAACCGTTACCTGGATTTTCTCCAATTTTACCGAAAATATCAACTACCACCCAACTTGCAGAATTAGAAGCTGTTCCTTTTGCTAAAACAACCGCATCGTTCCCATTCCAATAAAAAGCATTTGAAGTATTATAATCTGGGCAGTAAAATCCATCAGCTTTAGCAGCTAAATCGTCCCAAACTGGTGCCTCTTGATCAACTCCATTTGGATTTTGTTTATCTAAAACTGCTACATAAACATCATGCGCTGCAACACTTCCTGTTAATTGCACTGCATTTGCTGAAGTAGCTGTTGTAGAACCATTAGAATAACGAATAACTACATATTGACTTAAATCAATTGAAGCAGCAGTTGGATTATATATTTCAAGTGCTTTGTTATTTGACCAACCTTCAACGTATTCAGAAATAAATAAATCTGAACAATTTTGAGCAAATGTCATCGATGTTAAAATGGTACTAAATAAAAGTAGAGTTCTTTTCATAATTGAAATGATTATTGATTGATATTTAAGAATTTGCAAGAAAATATAAAGAAGAAAAAGAGGATATAAACGCAACGTTCAAACAATTTCCAGAACAGAAATCAATTGATTTTGAACAATGTGCAGTAATATTCATTATATCATTTCTCGACAGTATTTTTTAACTTCATGGTTTCAGTTCTACAAGAACGTCAAGGTGAACACAAAGTCAATCTTGATGCAAAAATAAACCTTTTTAATATTACAAACCTAATTTATTTGTTACCTATTTATTAAGTTTTTATTAACATAACTTTGATGTTTTCAACTATTTAATCTTTAAGTCACACTCTCAAACTGCGGATTTTTTATCTTTACAGAAACTCTTTAACAAAAATCGATATGCTTACAAAATTTAATCTCATTCTTTTTCTATTTATATCCCAATATAATTTCAGTCAAGAATTGACCGTTGAAAAAATTTGGAAAAACTATGAATTCTATGGCTCTTCTGTTGACGGTTTCAGATCTATGCAAGATGGAAATTATTTTAGTAAAATCACTTCGACAGAAAAAGGGGATGCAATTACAAAACATAAATTTACTGACTACCAAGGTGAAGGTGAAGTTATCATCTCAGCTGAGATTTTAAACCAAGTCAAAATGGATGATTACTCATTCAACCAAGACGAAACAAAAGCATTAATCACCACTGAATCGAAATCTATTTATCGTCGAAGTTATAAAGCAGTGTATTATGTACTCGATATTAAGACAGGTACTTTAAACCCTCTAGATAATGAGCGCCAACCTCAAACATTAGCAGAGTATTCTCCAGATGGTAAAAGTGTATCTTACATCTACAACAATAATATTTTTGTAAAAAACCTGGAAACGAACGCTGTAACTCAACTTACAATTGATGGTAAAACAAATGAAATAATTAATGGAACAACTGATTGGGTTTATGAAGAAGAATTTGCAATCACTAAAGGTTATAGCTGGTCTCCTGATAGTAAATACATTGCTTTCCTAAAGTTTGACGAATCGAATGTAAAGGAATTCACAATGACTTATTACAATGAGCTTTATCCAGATTTATATACATTTAAATACCCAAAGGCAGGGGAAAACAACTCGATAGTTACAGCTAATATTTGCGATGTCAAAAAAAATACGGTCAATAAAATTGAATTAAGTGATTATGAATACATCCCTCGTTTTAAATGGTCAAACACGACTAACAAACTAGTTATACAAACACTAAATCGCCATCAAAACATATTAACTTATCACCTTTTGGATGCTGATAAAAACACAAAAAAAGCGAATGAATTTTTCACAGAAAAATCTTCAACTTACATTGACATCGATGACAATTTACTGATATTAAAAGATGGAAATACAATCCTTAGGACTAGCGAATCAAATGGCTACAATCATATTTACAAGCTTTGCTTTGACGGTGTTTCTTCAGAAGTAACTAAGGGAAACTGGGACGTTATTCAGTTCTTAGGAATCAACGAAACAGACGGAACAATTTATTACACCTCTGCGGAAGATGGGGCAATTAATAAAACTATCTACAAAATCAATATTACTGGGAAAAATAAAAACGAATTAGTGATGCTTCTGGAACAAGTGAAGCCGAATTTTCAAATGGAATGAAGTATTTTATTAAAACTTACTCTGACGCTAACACCCCACCAGTTTTCAGCTTATGTGATAATACAGGGAAACAAATTGAAGTTTTAGAAAACAATTTTAGACTGAATGAGACTTTGGCTGAATATAATTTGCCTAGAAAAGAGTTTATTACATTCAAAGGTCATGAAAAAGAATTAAATGGTTGGATTATTAAACCTGCCGACTTCGATCCTGCTAAAAAATACCCAGTCTACATAAATATTTATGGTGGTCCAGGATCAAATACAGTTTCTAACGATTGGGATGGCTTCAACTACATGTATCATCAACTTCTGGCCCAAAAAGGATACATCGTGGTTTCCGTTGATCCAAGAGGGACAATGTATAGAGGTTCTGATTTTAAAAAATCAACCTATTTACAACTTGGGAAATTAGAAACAGAAGATTTCATTGCTGTTGCGAAAGAACTGCAAACATTTGAATTCGTTGATAAAAACAGGATTGGTATTCAAGGATGGAGTTATGGAGGATTCATGACATCTTTAGCAATGACAAAAGGAGCCGATTTCTTTAAAATGGGCATCGCTGTTGCGCCAGTTACCAATTGGAGGTATTACGATAATATTTATACAGAAAGATTCATGAGAACTCCAAACGAAAACAATGATGGATATGATAAAAATTCCCCGATCAACTTTGTTTCTCAATTGAAAGGAAAATACTTCTTAATTCATGGTTCAGGAGACGATAATGTTCATTATCAAAATACGATGGAAATGATAAACGCATTGGTTAAAGCCAACAAGCAATTTGATTTATTTATTTACCCGAATAAAAACCATGGAATATATGGTGGAAACACTAGGAATCACTTATATAACATGATGTTGAATTACACATTAGAAAATCTGTAAAAAATAGATTTTCTAAATTACTTGACATTGGTACTATATTTTGCTATTTTAGGCCACAAATTGAGTCAGAAATTTAATAATTAATAAAGCAAATGAGCGAGACGGCTAAAATTGAATTGGATGGTACTGTTTATGAGTTCCCAGTAATCGAAGGCACAGAAAATGAAAAAGGAATTGACATTAGTCAATTACGTGCCAAAAGTGGTTATATTACTTTAGATCCTGGATATAAAAATACCGGGAGCACGCAAAGTGCAATAACATATCTTGATGGTGAGAATGGTATTTTAAGATATAGGGGTTATCCAATTGAACAATTAGCTGATAAAGCATCGTTTTTAGAAGTAGCTTACTTATTAATTTATGGTGACCTTCCGACTCAAGAAGAATTAGATAAATTCAAAAACAGTATCACAAAACATACGCTTGTTCATGAAGACATGAAAAGCTTTTTCGAGGCTTACCCTGCAAAGGCACACCCAATGGGAGTGTTAGCTTCAGTGATTTGTTCATTATCTACTTTTTACCCTGAATCTCAGGCTGAAAACAGAACAAAAGATGAAACGGATGTTACAATTCATCGTTTGATTGCAAAAATGCCAACACTTGCTGCTTGGTCTTATAAAAACGCCATGCGTCATCCTTTCAATTATCCTAAAAATGAATTAGGATATGAAGCAAACTTCTTGCACATGATGTATGCAATGCCGACAGAAGATTACGAACCAGATCCAGTTGTTGTTTCTGCTTTAAATAAATTATTAATTCTTCATGCAGATCACGAACAAAACTGTTCTGCATCAACTGTAAGAATCGTTGGTTCTTCTCACGCAAATCTTTACGCTTCTATCTCTGCTGGTATTACAGCATTATGGGGACCACTTCATGGTGGAGCAAACCAAGCTGTTATTGAAATGTTGGAGAAAATCCAAAATGACGGTGGAGATGTTGATAAATGGGTAGCTAAAGCAAAAGACAAAGATGATAACTTCCGATTGATGGGGTTTGGACACAGAGTTTACAAAAACTTTGACCCAAGAGCAACAATCATTAAGAAAGCATGTGATGAAGTTCTAGCTAAACTAGGAATTGATGATCCAATGCTTGACATCGCTAAAAAATTAGAAAAAGTTGCTTTAGAAGACGAATACTTCAAAGCAAGAAATTTATATCCTAATGTTGATTTCTATTCTGGAATCATTTACAGAGCTATTGGAATTCCAACTGAAATGTTTACTGTAATGTTCGCAATTGGTAGATTACCAGGTTGGATTGGACAATGGAAAGAATTATTAGAAAACGGTGAACCAATTGGAAGACCGAGACAAATTTATACAGGAGCTACTGAAAGAGATTATGTAAATATCGCTAACAGATAGTCCCTAATTAACTTAAAACAAAAAGCCGAAATTAATATTTCGGCTTTTTTAGTTTTATCTGGTTTTTACATTTCAATACCTACCGGACAATGATCTGATCCATGTATTTCATTCAAGATAAAAGAATCCTTTATTTTTAATTTTAGTGAATCGGACACTAAAAAGTAATCAATCCTCCAGCCAACATTCTTCGCTCTAGCTCCTCCCCTATAACTCCACCAAGAATATTTAATTTCCTCCTGATATTTTAATCGAAACGTATCAATCAATCCATTTGATGTATAGGCATCCATTCCATCTATTTCCTCTTGCATAAATCCAGCAGACTTATTGTAATTTGGTTTTGGACGAGCTAAATCAATCGCTTTATGTGCCACATTAAAGTCACCACAAACGATTACAGGCTTCGCCTTTTCCAAACCTTTTAAGTAGGCTAAAAAGTCCTTATCCCAATTTTGTCGATAAGACAATCGTTTTAAATCGCTCCCTGAATTTGGCACATAGACATTAACTAAAAAGAAATCTTTGTATTCAGCAGTTAAAACTCGCCCTTCAGTATCATGCTCATTAACGCCAATATCAGTAGTTACATTAATTGGATTTTCTTTCGATAAAATAGCTGTTCCTGAATATCCTTTCTTAGCTGCTTCGTTACCAAAAACATGATAGGCTTTCAATGACTCTAATGCTTCTTTTGTTTGCTCAACTGTAGCTTTTGTTTCTTGTAAACAAATAACATCGGCATCTAAAGCTAACATGTCTTCAAGAAAACTTTTTTTTGTGATAGCCCTAACGCCATTCACGTTGAAAGAAATAATTTTCATATAAATTGCTTGTTTCCGTAAAATTAACAATCTATTTACAATCTTCAGAAAGTAATTTTCAGCTATCTTTGAATCATGCAAATAGATGATCAAACGCTCAAAGACTTAGAATTCGAAACTATTCGACTTTGGCTTTTACAATTTGCAAGAGGAGAAACAGCTAAGTCAAGAATTGAAAAACTTCGCCCATTACCGAAAACCTCAGAAATTAAATACCAGCTAGACAAAACAGACGAATTACTTCAAATACGTTTAATAAAAGAATCATTTCCCGCATTAGATTTCGAAGAATTAGTGGATGAAATTAAACTTCTCCCTAAAAAGAATGCCTCAATTCAACTAGAAGGCTTCATGAAAATCCATCAAGCATCTCACCTTGTAAATAGCATTCTTTATTTTTTTGATAAAAGAGAGAAAGAGTTTCCATTGCTATACGAGTCACTTAGCGATGTATATTACACAAAGGAGCTCATTGAAAAAATAGAAAAGGTTTTTGATCCAAACGGAAAAGTAAAAGATGAAGCGTCGATAACTCTTTCAGAAATAAGAAGCGAAATAAAACTGCTTCGCAAAAAAATAAATCAAAATTTTGAAAGAGAATTAAAAAAGCTGATTAAAAATAATGTCCTTGGCGATACACGAGAATCTTTTATAAGTGAAAGAAGAGTATTAACAGTTTTATCGAGCCACAAAAGGGCTGTGCCTGGGTCAATTTTGGGGTCTAGCAATTCTGGTTCATACACTTACATAGAGCCAAACTCAACAGTTGCACTTAACAACGAACTTGAACTTTTAATTGACGACGAAAGAAAAGAAATTTTTAAAATCCTTCAATTATTAAAAGCTGACCTTTTAGATCATTTTGATCTAATCGTTGGATACCAAGCTGTTTTAACTGAATTCGACTTCATCAATAGTAAAATGCGTTTGGCTTTTCTGCTTAACTGCACAAAACCATCAATTACTGAAGAATTAGAGTTAGAATTAATAGACGCATATCATCCAATTCTCTGGAAAAAGAATCAAGATTCAAAGAAAAAAACATTCCCTCAGCATGTCCAAATGGATAAATTCTCTAGAATGCTTGTTATTTCAGGACCAAATGCAGGAGGAAAAAGCATTACTTTAAAAACCATCGGAATGTTGCAAGTTATGCTTCAATCTGGGTTATTAGTGCCTGTTAATGGCAATAGTAAAATGTGCATTTTTGATAACATTACGAGTGATATTGGTGATAATCAATCTATTTCCGATGAGTTAAGTACCTATTCGTACCGATTGAAAAGAATGAAACATTTCTTAGAAATTGCAAATAAAAAAACACTTTTACTTATTGACGAATTTGGTACTGGTTCTGACCCAGATCTTGGAGGGGCCTTAGCTGAAGCTATTTTTGAAGCGTTGTGCAACAAGAAATGTTATGGAGTAATTACAACGCACTATTCCAACATTAAATTGAAGGCAAATCAACTAAAAAATGCTCGAAATGGATGTATGTTATTTAACACTGAAACACTAGAGCCACTTTATAAATTCTCAACCGGTCAACCTGGAAGTTCTTTCACCTTTGAAGTAGCAACCATTAATGGAATACCAGAAGAAATAATCTCCCAAGCAAAGGAAAAACTTGATCAGAAAAAAGTAGAAATGGACAAGCTTTTAAGTGACCTTCAAAAAGAGAAGTCATACCTAACGCGCTTGACAAAAGAACACATTTCTTCTCAAGAATTGACACAAGAAATTCAATCTGACTTTGAAGATAAAAAATCAGCTTTCACTGTAAAGTTAGAACAACTTAAAAAGAGTACGATAGACAACGAACGTTTTATTCAACTTGGAAAAAAGACCTCAGCATTTATATCAAGGTACAACGGTAGATCAAGAAAGAAAACAATTAATGATTCCTTACTTGAAGACGTGAGAAAATACTTAGCTGTTGAGAAATCAAAAATTGATGAAGTTCAGATAATTCAAAAAACGAAAGCAGCAATAAAACATGCTCCAAAACCTCTTTCAAAAAAACAAAAAAAAATAACCAAACCTGTTTCAGACAATCACAATAGAGAGAAAATAAAAGTGGGTTCACAGGTTAAACTAATAACAACAAAGCAAGCAGGAATCGTTGAAGAAATAAAAGGCGACCAATTAACAGTAACGTTTGGTTTTTTAAGAATGAAAGTAGAACTTGGGAAGTTAACTTGGATACAAGATTAAGCTACTTCTGTGCTTTTCGATATAATAAATAAGCAATACCACCGAATAAAATATTGGGAACCCAAACTGCAATATAAGTTGCAAAGCCAAGATTTATTGCAGCAACTGTTGTTACCTTCATAGCAAAAATGTACACAAAGATTATCCCTAGTCCTAGTGCAATATTAATTCCAACACCCCCTCTTTTCTTTTTACTCGCAACTGCAATCCCAATAATAGTAAGTACATAAGTTGCAAAGGGATATGATGTTCTTTGATACAATTCAATTTCATATGTAGGAACCATAGAAGAGCCCTTTAATTTCTCTCTTTTGATAAAATCTTTTAGCTCAAAATAAGTCATAGCTTCAGCAATATTCTCTCGTGTTGCCATTTCATCAATGTTGAATTTAAAGATTGTATCCTTTTCAAGGCCTTCATGGATTACATCCGACGAATCACCCACAAATCTTTCATAATACCCTTTTAAAGTCCAAACATTACTTCCTGGGATATTTTGAGCTTGTTGCGCCCTCAAAAAGTAAGTAACACGACCGTCTTTCCCTTCTTGTTCTAGAACAAAACCTTCAACAAGATTTGTTTCTGAGATATAACTATTAAAATAAACCACTTGTCCACCCGGAAACTCAGCGTGATAATCTTCCACATACATTGAATTTCGGTAATATTTCTCCTCAAAAGCCAAACGTTTTTTATTCGATTTTGGAATAATAAAATGATTAAAAACGAGTGAAATAACCATTAAAAATGTAGCAGCAATCATGTATGGCCGGACAAACCGACTAAACGGCCTACCACTATTCCAAATAGGAATAATTTCAGTATCCTGAGCCATTTTAGCCGTAAACCAAATAACAGAAACAAAGATTATCATTGAGGAAAACATGTTTCCATAGAATAAAATGAAGTTTACATAATACTCAAAAACAACTTCATAGATGGTTGCATTATTATTAATAAAATCAGATAGTTTTTCAGCCAAATCAAAAACAGTAGCTAAAACCATAATGACTCCAAGCATGAAGAAAAAAGTGGTTAAAAACTTCCGAATTATGTATTTGTCTATCTTTTTTAACATTACAATCGATTTCCTAATTTAGGTATCATTTTATTTTTCCAAGCAACAAAAGTACCAGCTTTAATCTGAACTCTTGCCTCCTTCACCAACCACAAATAGAATGCTAAATTATGTATAGACGCAATTTGAACCGCTAAATGCTCTTTCGATTTGATAAGATGCCTTAAATAAGCTTTACTGTATTTTAAATCCACATATGAAATACCCATTGGATCTAATGGCGAGTAATCTTTTTCCCATTTCTGATTTTTGATATTAATAATACCTTCAGAAGTAAATAACATTCCATGTCTAGCATTTCGAGTTGGCATTACACAATCAAACATATCAACCCCTAAAGCAATACACTCTAACAAATTCACAGGAGTTCCAACACCCATCAAATAACGAGGCTTTTCAGTAGGTAGAATCTCTGTAACCAATTCAGTCATTTCATATAATTCTGGCGCAGGCTCCCCAACAGAAAGTCCACCAATCGCATTACCAATCGCATCATGCGAAGCAATGGTTTCTGCAGACTCTTTTCTTAAATCCTTGTATACACTACCTTGTACGATAGGAAAAAGAGCTTGCTCATATCCATATTTTGGCTCAGTTTTATTCATTTGATCCATACAACGCTTCAGCCATCTATGAGTCATATGCATCGAACGCTTTGCATAATTATAATCACAAGGATAAGGAGTACACTCATCAAAAGCCATAATAATATCAGCCCCTATTGTTCTTTGGGTATCAATTGCATTTTCAGGAGAAAAAAAATGGTAACTCCCATCAATATGTGATTGAAATGTCACACCTTCTTCCTTAATTTTTCTTGCACCAGACAAAGAATAGACTTGGTAACCGCCACTATCTGTTAAAATCGGTTTATTCCAATTCATAAATTTATGCAAACCTCCAGCCCCTTCTAGAACATCAAGCCCAGGTCTTAAATACAAATGATATGTATTCCCTAGTATAATTTGAGCTTTAACAGCCTCTTCTATTTCGTGCTGATGAACACCTTTTACGGTACCCGCAGTTCCAACAGGCATAAAAATTGGAGTTTCAATAACTCCATGATCAGTATGTAATTCCCCCACTCTTGCTTTCGACTGAGGATCTGTAAGTTCTAGTTTAAAGTGCATAAAAATGTTGATAAGTAAACAGCACAAAGATAAATGTATTTAGGAAAGCGCCCCATATTTGTACTAAAGCAATTTATTAAATGAAATTTTTACCTGAATTCGGAATTGATGTATCGACAATAGTTTTTTGTTGTTTTGCTTTTTTCGCGTTTATTCAATTGATATTCACTATCTTAATCTATGGTCGAATTGCATTTCATAAACAAAAGGCCATAAATCATCATAACGAAGGAGTTTCAATAATTATTGCCGCAAGAAATGAATCGAAAAATCTTTTTAAGAATCTCCCTCATATTCTTAGTCAAGATTACCCAAACTTTGAAGTTGTTGTTGTAAACCATCAATCAATTGATGATTCTCAATACATTCTAGATGCTTACAAACGTGAATACCATAATTTAAGAGTAATTGAGGTAAAAAAAAGCACCCATTTAAAGTATGGAAAAAAATTGCCATTAACGATAGCTATAAAGGGAGCTAAATATGACAAACTTTTGTTCACAGATGCCGACTGTATACCTGCTTCTTCCAATTGGCTTTCTAAAATGACAGCACAATTCTCAGACAAGAAAGAAATAATACTTGGATACGCACCCTACTCAAAAACGAAAGGCTTTTTAAATGCTATAATTCGTTTCGACACTGCGTGGATTGCTTTAAATTATTTTTCTTTTGCCAAATCACGCTTGCCATACATGGGCGTTGGAAGAAATCTAGCTTATACACGACAAGCTTTCAATAAAGTGAGTGGTTTCAAGTCTCATTATTCTCTTTCTTCAGGCGATGACGATCTTTTCATTCAAGATGCTGCAAAAAAGAAGAACTATTCAATTACCATAGATCCTGAAACCTACTGCTATTCAAAAGCTCCTAAAAGCTGGAATGAATGGTTTAATCAGAAATCAAGACACTACACAACTACCCCAAAATATAGGGTTATTAAAAAACTAATGTTAGGAATATACCCACTAACCTTGTTGTTGATGCTTGGAACATTTGTTTCTTTGTTATTTAACATTGATTTCATTTTAATTGTCTCCTCAGTGTTTTTATTCCTTTTAATAGTAAAATGGATAATCATTGGCATGGCATTTAAAAAATTGAATGAAAATAAATTTATTATTTGGATACCTCTATTAGATATATTTTATGCCATCTTGGCCCCGATAATGTATTATTCTGTAGATAAAAGCGATACTAAAAAATGGTAAATCACGATCACTTATCTGACAAAGCACAAAAAGACCTGCAACTTGTTGAATCAGCTATTAAAGGTGACCAACTTGCATACGGCGAGCTAATGGAACGGTATCGAGAATCCATTTATTACATGATGCTTAAAATGGTGAAGAATAATGACGATGCTGACGACTTAACCATAGAAGCATTTGGCAAAGCATTTAATCGACTTGAACAATACTCGCCTAGCTACGCATTCTCAACCTGGCTATTTAAAATTGCATCAAACAATTGCATCGACTTCATCCGTAAAAAAAGGATTAAAGTCACATCAATGGATGCAGGCTACACAAATAGCGACGGAGAAACGCACTACATCGATGCGAAAAGCTACGTAAAGGACCCAGAGGAGACGATCATGCATAACCAAAAGGTAAAGCATATGCGGGACTTAGTAAGTAAATTAAAACCTCGTTATAGAGTCCTTGTAGAAAAAAGGTATTTTGAAGAATTAAGCTATGAAGAAATAGCAGAAGAACTTGACTTACCACTTGGAACTGTTAAAGCTCAATTATTTAGAGCACGTGACTTCCTTGCAAACATGATTGAAAAGACTAAAGACACTATATAAATGAACAACGTTCAGCTAATTCTTCAATATTTCCCAGATTTAACAGAAGATCAAATCAACAAATTCAGCCAACTTGGTGAGCTATATGAATTTTGGAATAATCAAATCAACGTAATATCTCGTAAGGATACTGACAATTTTTACGAACGTCATGTGTTACACTCATTGGCCATTGCAAAAGTTATTCAATTTAAGGATACAACTAAAATAATGGACATTGGTACAGGTGGAGGATTTCCTGGAATACCACTAGCGATTCTTTATCCTGAATGTAATTTTTTACTCGTTGATTCTATCGGAAAAAAAATTAAAGTCGTGAAAGAGGTGGCATCTTCACTTGGACTTACAAATGTTAGAGCTACACATGAAAGAGCAGAAAACATCCATGAACAATTCGACTTTATTATAAGTAGAGCAGTCACAGCTATGCCTACCTTTTTAACTTGGACAAAAAACAAGTTCTTGAAAGAAAATAAAAACGACTTTAAAAATGGAATATTTTACCTTAAAGGTGGGGATTTAAAAGAAGAAATGGCCTCTGTAAAAAAAGCCATTCAATATTTTGATCTGAATAAAATGTTTAAAGAAGAGTTTTTTGAGACTAAAAAAGTGGTCTACTTAAGAAATTAATCTAATCTATATTTCTTAAAGAAAGCATCCCAATCCCAAAGGAAATTTTCAATAATCTCATCCATTCTTTTTAGGAATAATGGATTAGGAACTTGCATTCTTTTAAAATATTCATCTTGGAAATTATACAATGAATATTTATCGAAAATTGCTTTTGACATTGCATAAAGCATGTTTTTCGATGGAAGATTTAATCTTGCCATCAAATTACTGTAATCCTTAATCAAAGCCTTGAAAGTAGTTAATTCAATTCTGTATGCAGTAGCTAACTTTTCACAGATCAATTTTTCAACTCGGTCTGCTTGCTCAGGCTCAAATGCACTTTCTAAGAATTTCAAATTCCCGATAATCACTATCAAAGAAAACTCGTAACTATCTGTAACTTGAATATTTGGTGAAACTACAAATGATTGATCCT
>Ga0102899_1000301_pt1 | contig 19518 bp, 12 predicted proteins | sample Colrivmeta1555B3_FD_78455 | JGI IMG/M metagenome (GOLD analysis project Ga0102899, IMG submission 78455) | Estuarine microbial communities from the Columbia River estuary - metaG 1555B-3 | ecosystem: Environmental > Aquatic > Marine > Intertidal zone > Estuary | place: USA: Columbia River... | reverse complement strand
CCTTATCATAATCTGTAAATGTCATAATATTTTGAGGTCCTAGATGAGTACCTTCAGCGCCATGATCAGAACCTTCAGAACCGCCGCCACCAGTTGCACCTACTCCTAAAGGAGATTCTGCGTAGTGACGTGGAGGAGGAAATGCATTAACCATTTTCAGGGGTGCTCCCCACATACCTGGTATTAAATAAAATACAAAGGCTAAAAAGAAAGTACCCAACAATGCTCGTCCAACAGATAATTTTTCAATCGGGCTATCATGAGGTAAGCGTATTTTACCAAACAGATACAACGTTAAGACAGAGAACACAGCTATCCAAATAGCAATAAAAACCTCTCTTTCGAGCATATGTGATTGCCATGCAAGATCTGCATTCGATAAAAACTTAAATGCCAATGCCAATTCTAGAAATCCTAGGACAACTTTTACTGAATTTAACCATCCACCAGAAGATGGAAGTGAATTTAACCATCCAGGGAAAGCGGCAAACAATCCAAATGGCAAAGCCAACGCTAATGAAAAGCCAAACATACCCACAAGAGGAGTGTATCCTCCAGTTCTTGCTGCCTCAACCAATAAAGTCCCTACGATAGGTCCCGTGCAAGAGAAAGAGACCAATGCCAGAACTAAGGCCATAAAAAAGATTCCTATCAAACCACCTTTATCAGCTTTACTATCGGCTTTATTTACCCATTTATTTGGCATTCTAATCTCGAAAGCACCCATAAATGAAACCGCAAAAATTATTAATAAAATAAAGAAAACAATATTAAACCAAGGATCGGTCGACATTTTATTTAGTAACCCAGCAGAACCTGTCGCAATAACCAAGACTCCTAATAATACATAGATCAAAACAATAGATGCACCATAGATTAATGCATTTTTTATCCCTTTTGCTTTTGTTTTACTTTGCTTTGTAAAAAAACTAACGGTCATGGGAATCATAGGAAATACACATGGAGTTAATAATGCTAAGAATCCACTTCCGAATGAAAGCAAGAAAATCATCCAAATTGACATACCTTCTTTATCTTCAGCAGAATCATTTGTCTTTTCTGTTTTCTCAACCTCAATAGCCTCTTCCTTTTCCCAATTTGGGTTATCGAATTTGTTTTTAGCTGAAACATTATCGATAATTTCCATTAACTCATCAGAAGCTATTAACGATTCAAAATTATCAGATGATTCAACCAAAGAAATTGCATCATTAAAATCCTTTTCCGTTTTAACTAATTGCAACAATTCTTTTGCATCTTTTTCATTTAGTGTAGAACCAAACGAGAAGCCAACGCTACTAATAAATATTGCTAAGACTACTAAAATTCTATTTTTCATTTTTCGTGATCGTTATGTATTTTTTATAAAAATCTGGACTATTACCTGAAGGAACTTTAAACCACTCATTATTTACTTTTACAAATGAGTCTCCCTCCTTATTTTTCGCTACGTCATTTTTAACATCTACAAAAGTACTTTCAATTCCTTCCTCAACTTTCACTTCTTCCTTAGAATATCCCTTTGCTTTCAATTTAAAATCAACTGTGTGATCTTTTAAGCATCTAACTTCGTTACATGTTTGAAAGCTAAATGACCCTTCAATTGTAAAATCATCCTCGGATAAAATCTTAACTTTTCTTTTTAAGAGAAAAGTTCCTTCATGATAAGCCAATTGTTCATCAGCCATTTCATCAAACTTCTCAATCGGTTTTGGTTCAATTACCCCTCCAATAGATTTGTATTTTGTTGATTTTTTGATTTCAAGACTTGTTGGATACCCAAAACTTCCTTCTGGAAGTTTAACTGCATTAATATGCCAATGATCTACAATTGATATTTTAGCAATTACTGTAGCTACATCACCTTCTTGAGTCAAACTAAACTTCCAGCTTACTTTATCTTCTGGATATTCAACTTGTCCAAAGCTTAAATTCACAAATAGCACTGTTGCAAAAATTGCAATCCAAAACGGAATTGTGTTTTTTATTTTATTCATAATTATTTATCTAAAGAAATTTTAAATGGAATATCTTTTGGTGGAAGACACATGGTTGAATTGCAAACCATAAATGTAACAGATCCAGACAAAATTGTTGATTTTGAAAACTTCAATTCTTGAACAAACTCTACTTTATCCTTGAAAAAATTAAGTTCTCCTTCAAAATTTTCGTCATATTCTTTTAATGATTCTGGCTCCTTAGTTGAACCAACCAACGTAATCATTGAGTTTTCTTCAAAGTTAAAAGATGTAGGAACTGGACCAATTTCGTTGTCTATGTGCTGACTATATAAATGCCAACCTTCATTAATTTCAGCTGAAGCTTTAAAACCATTCAAATCTGAATCATACGAAAAAGTCCATTTAACCTGATTTTGGCTAATACAATTTACCGTAAAAAACGATACTGCTATTAATACTAGAATTAATCTCATAAATTCATTGGAATGTTATTTCCTCAAATTTAATAAGAATGATTTAAAAAATAGTCCTTGAAAAACAATAAACATTGTATTCCCAAGATCGAATAATTCTGGAATACTTATTTAATTTCGACAATTCTATCGATAGGCAACCATACCCCTCCTTTCAGACAGATATATTTTGAACCATAAGCCCAAATTGTAGTATTAACTCTTTTCAACCCTTCATCGTCTTGAAAATAGATATTTACTTTACTGTGGTAACCATTCCCTAAACGCGTAGCTTCTTGAATCTGCGCCATTAAATCTGGGTGCTGCTTGACAATATTTTGGTTTTTAAAGGTTAAAGAAGAGATTAACTCTTTTTCAATTAAGACAGAAGTTGAAATTGTTTCCATGGTAGCAGCGTTTGAAATGAGACAAAAAGATACATTTTTTTTTCATAAAACATCGAATTCATCCATAAAATTCGACGAATTAAATATTTAAGACGACAATTTATTAAAATCCACCCTAGCTAGTGCAGATACAGACTGGCTTGTAACTATTCCTTGATCAAGCATAAGCTTACCTGTAATTGCAATCATTGCTGCATTATCAGTACAATACTCAAATCTTGGAATATGGACAGACCATTGTTCTTGGACTCCCATTTCAATTATTGCATTTCTTAAACCACTATTTGCTGAAACACCTCCAGCCACAGCAATATGATTAACCTTATAAAAATCAGCCGCTTTTTTTAGTTTTTTAAGAAGAATCTTAACAATTGTAAACTGGATTGACGCACATAAATCATTTAGATTTTCAGAAATAAAAGCATCGTTTTTTTTCACTTCCTTTTGTAAAAAGTAAAGTATTGAAGTCTTCAAACCACTAAAACTATAATTAAACTCTCCAACCTTTGGCCTTGCGAATTCAAACTTTAAAGGATCTCCTTCTTTTGCATATTTATCGATTAGAGGACCTCCTGGATATGGGAATCCTAACATTTTTGCAGCCTTATCAAATGCTTCACCAGCAGCATCATCAATTGTAGATCCAACAATTTTCATATCAAGATAATCACTGACTAACACCAATTGAGTATGACCGCCTGACACTGTTAAGCAAATGAAAGGAAACTGTGGTTTTTCTTTACCTTCATCATCAATGAAATGTGCCAATATATGACCATGCATATGATTAACATCAATTAAAGGGATATCTAAAGAAAGTGCCAATGCTTTCGCATAGGAAACCCCCACTACCAAAGAACCTAACAACCCAGGTCCTTTTGTAAATGCTACTGCATCAATTTGTTCTAAAGTAACACCTGCCTTAACGATTGCACGATCAACAACAGGTAAAATATTTTGCATGTGTGCCCTACTTGCTAATTCAGGGACAACACCACCATATTCTTTATGTACTAATTGACCTGCAATTACGTTAGATAAAATGGTGCTATTTTTGATTATTGCAGCAGAAGTATCATCACATGATGATTCAATAGCAAGTATTATAGTGTCTTTATTCGGCACATTGATTAAGTTTGTATTACATTGACAAAATTACTTAAAATATCAGGAAGACTAATAGGAATTCTACTCGAATGGATTCTATTACTTGTTATTGTTTTTGCCTTTGTAATTAGAACTTCAACTGTTCAGTCTTTTATCACAAAATTTGCAACAGAATACTTAAGCGAAGAATTAGGGGTAAAAGTACAAATAGACAATCTGCATATTGTTTTCATCGACAGAGTTGCCCTCGATGGTGTATTTATTGAAGATCAAGAAAAAGACACATTGCTTCATTTAAACCGACTAAACCTAACCCTCGATAAAATTGATTTTTTACGGAATAAGTATGTTATTGGCGAGACAACTATTGAGGGAGGATTAATTCATTTAAAAAGAGATAATCAAGGGGTTTTTAATTATCAATTTCTAAAAGATTATTTTAGTAAGCCAAAAAAGAAAAAGAAAAAAAGTGTATCCTTGAATTTGCACAACGTAGCTCTTAAAGATGTCCACTTTATTTATGACGATAACCGAAAAGAAAGAAGAATTAAAGGAGTAGATTATTGGCACATAGATGCAAATTCGATTACTGCCAACCTATCTGATATTAAATTTAAAAATGATGTAATCTCTGCTAAATTAAATGGACTTAGTTGTGTAGAGAAATCTGGCTTCACATTAAATGATCTTACAACTGATGTAGAAATATCTCAAAAAGGAGTTTACTTGTCTGCTTTAGAAATCATTACTGCAAAATCAAAAATAAATGCTTCAAAACTAAATTTAAAAACAACTGCATATTCAAACTTTCTTTACTTCGTCGATAGCGTGAAATTTGATGCTAAAATTGACTCAAGCTCTTTAGCTTTGGATGAAGTTGCACTCTTTGGATACGTTCTGGAAGGAATGAATGATAGGGTGTCACTTAAAACAGAAGTACATCGAACGGTTAAAAAACTTAAGTTGAAAAACTTTGACTTAAATTTTAAAGAAAAAACAAGAATTAAAGGTACAATTAACCTAGATGATTATCGAGATTTCAAAAATGGATTTTTCCATGAAATAATCGACTATAGCTACATTGATTTTACAGAACTTCAAACCCTTAGACTACCTAACATATCCCCGGTAAAATATATTTCGCTCGATGAAAGAACAAATAGATTTGGGTTTATAGAATCAATAGACACACGACTTGATGGTTCATTCGATCAATTTGTAATTGCTGCCGATAAAATTTCTACCAAAATTGGAGTCGTGCAAATAGATAATGGAATTATGTTTCATGCAAATCCTCAGAATAACTCCTATTTATTTAACACCTCGAATCTAGAGGATTTGGATTTAACTGTAGACAATTTCGACATTGGAGCATATACAAATAACCAAGACATTGGAACAGTAAATGGTAAATTCGCTTTAGAGGGCGAAATATTCAATTCCAAAGATATTCGATTTTATAAAATGACCGGAGATATAGATAAAATTGAATACCTAAACTACCCTTATTCCAATATTAGTATTTTTGATGGTTCCTTCGAGAAGGGTATTTTAAAAGGGAAAGTCGACATTCAAGATGACAATCTTAAATTAATTTACGATGGAATTCTTGATTTCAATGGAGAACAAAGAATCTCATTTAATGTAGATTTAATTAGTGCTTTTCTTGATAGAATAAATCTAACCACCAAGAATTCATTTCTTCGATCAAATTTTAACGTTGACATCACTGGTAGAAACCTAAATGAATATAAAGGAGAAGTTATCGTTAATGGATTAATCTATAAAGCTTCTGGGAAAGAAATTAAAGTCCCTAGCATGACATTAATGATTAATCGTTCAAGAACAAAAGATGTACTTGAGATAAAAAGTGACATTGCTGATGTAAATATTGATGGGAAGATTGATTTCAATCAAATAATGAACGATTTCAAATACCAATTCAGTCGGATTTTCCCAACACTTTTCACTGCAGATATACGCAAAAACAAACGAATCAATGACGACAATTTCAACTATTCGATAAACATTAAAGAAGCGGACGATTTTTTATCCATCTTCCTGCCCGATTTAAAAATTGCGAATAATACCCTAATTAAAGGGAAATACGTTGGATCCACCTCAAACTTAACCCTTGAGGCTAAATCCTCAATGGTTGAATACAAAGATTACAAAATGAATCAATTTGAAATTAATCAAATAATAGATTCTAATAGCGTTGCTGCAACCTATTACGTTGAAAAGTTCAAATTCAACGATTCAATTTTCTTTGATAACGTATATTTTAAATCAACAGGTTCAGGCATAGATCTTTTACATGAATTATCTTGGGAAAAGAACACGCAAACTCCTTCCATGATCAATTGGCATACGAAAATCAACGATTGGAATCATTCAAATTTCATTTTGGACCCATCCTATTTTTATATAAAGAATCATAGATGGGATATTGCTCACACCTCAAGTATATCTGTAGATCACGACACAATAATGGTCGACTTTTTTGAATTAACAAGAGGTTCCCAAGTAGTTCAAATTGATGGTAAAGTATCAAATCAACCTCATCATCATCTAAATTTTAAAATTGATGAGTTTGATTTAAATGAAATCTCAAGCTTCATATCACCTGAGCATGAAATGGAAGGAAAATTAAATGGATGGGGCTTTATTTCAGATCCGTTTAATGAAATACAATACATCGGTGATGCTTCATTAATTGATTTTTACATAGACAAAAGAGAAGTTGGTGATATATTCGTTCAATCAGAATGGAACAATGAAAAGAAAAGTCTTGCAGCCAGAGGAGATCTTATTTATAAAGGGAACCAAACATTTAATTTCGATGGAGATTACTACTTTGATAGAATTTCAGAGAATCTAGACTTCGATTTATTCTTTGATTATACAGATATTCAATTCACAAATGCTTTTATGGACCCTGATGTGGTTTCAGATATTCGAGGTCTATTAAATGGAACAATTCAATTAACAGGTGAATTTGAAAAACCAAAATTAGAAGGAGAAATAAACCTTGCAGGAGGAAGTGCATACGTAGACATTTTAGGTGCTCACTTCGGTATTGATGGTTTAATTGAAATTGATGAATACGGATTCTATATTAACAACATACCAGTATTTGATGAAGAAGGAAATGCCGGTTCATTGATTGGCTCGATTTATCATGACTACCTTACTGATTTCAATTTTGACCTCCAATTTGATTTAGAAAGAGATGCCATTAATAAAGACCCTATTACTCCATGGAAAGTAGTTCCTCTTGAAAAATTCTTGGTTATGAATACACCGTATTCTCCAGAAAACTCATATTATGGGACTGGCTATGTTACAGGAACTGCAAATATTTTTGGTTATACTGATAACCTTGAAATAAATACAGACCTAAAAACAAAGAAAGGAACATGGCTAAATATTCCAATGTATGGTGCTGGCGAAATTGAAACTGAAAATAATTTTATTCTTTTCAAAGAAGATGAAATTGACTCCTCTATTTCAATTGCAAAACCTAAAATTGACTTTACTGGAGTAGATTTAAATTTAAATTTTGAAGTAACGGAAGATGCTGAATTAAAAATAATATTTAATGATGATCTAGACGATGAAATCAAAGCCAGAGGAAATGGAAATATTTCGATTGAAGTAGACAACCTAGGGGCTCTAAAAATGGACGGAGTTTTCACTGTTAAAAGTGGAATTTACGATTTCGTGATGGGACCTGTAAAGCAAAAATTCTTTATAGAGGAAGGTGGAACGATAAATTGGACAGGGAATCCGTATGATGCTAACTTAAACCTGAGGACTTTTTATCGTGTAAATGCGAATATAGCAGATATTAGTCAAGATCAAATTGGTTCAGGAAGCGGTGCACATCAACAAATACTATGTTATTTAGATTTAACAGAATCATTGATACAGCCAACCATTAACTTCGATATTCAAGCCCCTCAAGCGAATGATATCGCTAGATCTCTTATATCAAGAGTAAACAATGATCCAGCTGAGTTAAATAGACAATTTTTCTCACTTCTTCTTTGGAAAAAGTTTCAAGCCTTAACGGGCTCAACTTCAGCAGACGGTTCAGCTGCAATAGACTTAGTTACCAACCAGTTAAACTCACTATTATCTATGGTCTCAAGCGATTACAAACTAAATGTCAACTTTGATTCAGATAAATTAACAGGAGATAAACAATATGAATTTGGTGTTTCTAAAGGCTTTCTTGATGATAGACTTCAACTTTCGGGAAGTTTTGGTGTAGAGAATCAATCAATTGAAAATCAAAGCTCTACCAACTTGATTGGTGATTTAAACCTTGAATACCTACTTAATGAATCGGGAACTTTCAGAGTGAACATCTTCAATCAATCTACTGATAAAACAATAATTCAAAGTGCTAAACTTGATCCATTTACTCAAGGTGCAGGAATTCACTACAAAGAAGATTATGACAATGCAAAAGACTTTAAATTACTACAATATTTCTTAGATGTATTCAGAAAAAAAGGTAAAAAAAGGTACCCTATAAAACGCAAGAAAGAACAACGCCCAGTACCAAAAGACATCCCCAATTCAATTATTAAACCAGATGAGTCAGATATAAAAGAGGAGTAAACTAAAAAGTTTTGACGATAATTAATATCTTCGCGATTGTATTGAACATGGTGTTTTCTAAATTATTCTTATGAAAAAAGTTTTAATAGCCAATAGAGGTGAAATAGCAAGAAGAGTTATCCGTACTTTGAAAAAAATGAATATTCAAAGTGTGGCTATTTATTCTGATGCAGATAGAAATGCTCCACATGTCCTTGAGGCAGACGAAGCTGTTTATGTGGGTGAAAGCCCTTCTTCTGAAAGCTACTTAAAACAAGATGTAATTCTAGCTCACTGCAAAGAACTTGGAGTGGATGGGATTCATCCTGGCTATGGTTTTTTATCTGAAAATGCCGATTTTGCTCGTAAAGCAACAAATGCAGGTATTGAATTTATCGGACCATCTCCAGAAGCTATGGAAGTCATGGGTGATAAATTAAGTGCAAAACAAGCAGTTAAAGCATTCAATGTTCCACTTGTTCCTGGTGTAGATAAAGCGATTAGTGACCCAGAAGAAGCTAAGAAAATTGCTACTCAAATAGGCTACCCTGTCCTTATCAAAGCCTCTGCTGGAGGTGGTGGAAAAGGTATGCGAATGGTTGAAAACGAAAGTGAAATGGTTGAACAAATGAGGCTTGCTCAAAATGAAGCTAGATCTTCGTTTGGTAACGATGCTTGTTTTGTTGAAAAATTTGTAACAAAACCAAGACACATTGAAATCCAAGTATTTGCAGACAAACAAGGAAATACGGTCTATCTTTTCGAGAGAGAATGTTCGATTCAAAGAAGACACCAAAAAGTAATTGAAGAAGCTCCATCGGCCCTTTTATCAGAAGAACTGAGAAAGAAAATGGGTGAAGCTGCAGTAAACGTTTGTAAGGCCTGTAATTATATTGGAGCCGGAACTGTTGAGTTTTTAGTAGATGGAAATAATGACTTTTTCTTCCTAGAAATGAATACACGACTTCAAGTAGAACACCCTGTTACTGAAGAAATAACTGGACAAGATTTAGTTGAATGGCAAATAAGAGTTGCTAGAGGTGAAAACCTTCCTCTTACTCAAGATCAATTAAGAATAAATGGTCACGCTGTAGAAATTAGAGTTTACGCTGAAGATACAATGAACGGATTTACACCAGACATTGGTCGTCTTGAAAGATATCGAATTCCATCTGGAAGAAGCGTTAGAGTTGATGATGCATTTTTAGAAGGAATGGATGTCCCTATTTACTATGACCCAATGATTGCAAAATTAGTTGTTTGGGGAAAAGATCGTAAATCAGCAATAAATAGAGCAATCACAGCAATTGATGATTACCAAATATCTGGATTGAAGACAACCTTAGATTTTGGTAAATATGTTTTAAAACATGAGGCATTTGTTTCAGGTGACTTTGATACGAACTTCGTAAAAACCTACTTTGCAGACCCTGCCATTATGTACTCTTCCATGCAAGAAGAAAAAGAAGCGCTTACTCATTCTATAGATCAAATCTGGACAGATATTAAAAATCGCAAGAAATCTGAATTTGCTTCGAGAGAGATAAAAAGTGGTTGGAGAAATAAAAGAAGTTAAACATTAACACTAAAAAATACATAATCTCGTAAAATTAGTTTCAGTTTCACAAGGAATCTTTAATAAATCCTTTTAATTTTACGAATCAAATAAAACAGACATGAATTTACACGAATATCAAGGGAAATCGATTTTAAAAAGTTTTGGAGTTGCAATTCAAGAAGGAAAAGTAGCTGACAATGCAAAAGATGCTCTTCAAGCAGCAAAGGAATTAACGGCTGAAACGGGAACTGAGTGGTATGTAGTTAAGGCTCAAATTCATGCAGGTGGTCGTGGAAAAGGAGTTGTTACTGAAACTGGATCTCATGGAGTTGTTTTAGCAAAAGGAATTGACCAAGTTGAAGAAAAAGTTAACGGAATTATAGGTGGACACCTAGTTACTGCTCAAACAAGTGAGAAAGGTAAAATGGTAAATAAAGTGTTAATTGCACAAGATGTTTACTATCCTGGTGAAACTGAACCTTCTGAATTCTATATGTCCGTTTTATTAGATAGAGAAAAAGGAAGAAATACAATTATGTATTCTACTGAAGGTGGAATGGACATTGAGACTGTTGCAGAAAATACACCACATTTAATTTTTAAAGAATCTGTAGATCCTAAAGTTGGTCTTCAAGGATTCCAAACAAGAAAAATTGCTTTCAATCTAGGATTATCAGGACAAGCGATGAAAGAAATGACAAAATTTGTTGCTGCTCTATATGCTGCTTATGAAGGATGTGATGCTGCTATGTTCGAAATTAATCCGGTTTTAAAAACTTCTGACAACAAAATTATCGCTGTTGATGCGAAAGTAACTTTGGACGGAAACAGCTTATTCAGACATAAAGCTTATGCTGAAATGAGAGATAAAACAGAAGAAGATCCAACAGAAGTTGAAGCTGATGAGGCTGGACTTAACTTCGTAAAATTAGATGGTAACGTTGGATGTATGGTAAACGGAGCTGGATTAGCAATGGCAACAATGGATATCATTAAACTTTCTGGTGGTAATCCTGCTAACTTCCTTGATGTTGGAGGTACTGCTGATGCTGAAAGAGTTTCTAAAGCCTTTAATATCATCTTAAAAGACGAAAATGTAAAAGCTATTCTAATTAACATCTTTGGTGGTATTGTAAGATGTGATCGAGTTGCTCAAGGAGTTGTTGATGCTTACAAAGCATTTGGTAAATTCCCAGTTCCATTAATCGTTCGTTTACAAGGAACAAACGCTGTAGAAGCAAAAGAATTAATTGACAAATCAGGTCTAGATGTTATCTCAGTAGTTCTTCTTCAAGAAGCTGCTGATAAAGTAAAAGAAGTTTTGGCTTAATTTATTTAGACCATTTAATATTTAAAAACGTTTTCAAAAATGAAAACGTTTTTTTTTGCTCTATAAATTACAGCGTAAGGAAAGAATACTAAAAAAACGGCCGAACTTTTCTCTTAAAAAAAACTACCTTTGCTCCAATGAACTTCTTTAATCGAAATATGATCATTTATAAAACTCCTGAGGAGATTGAAATCATGCGTGAAGCAGCGCAAATTGTTAGTAGAACTCTGGGCAAAATTGCTGAAGTAATTGCACCCGGGATTACTCCACTCGAATTGGATAAAATCGCTGAAGACTATATCAGAAGTCAAAATGCAATTCCTGGTTTTTTAGGTCTATACGATTTTCCAAATACACTTTGTGTATCCGTAAATGACCAAGTAGTTCATGGTATTCCAGATGAAAGGCCTTTAGAAGAAGGAGATATTATTTCGGTAGATTGTGGTGCTATATACAAAGACTACTATGGTGATCATGCTTATACCTTTGCTGTTGGTAAAGTTTCTCCTGAAGTTGAAAAACTTCTTAAAGTCACTAAGGAATGTTTAGATCTTGGAATTGCTGAAACAAAAGTTGGTAATCGAATTGGAGACATTGGGTTTGCTATTCAAAAACATGCAGAAAGTCATGGGTATGGTGTTGTTAGAGACCTCGTAGGTCATGGTTTAGGTAAAACCATGCATGAAGAACCACAAGTTCCAAATTACGGTAAAAGAGGTCAAGGAAAAAAAATACAAAACGGATTAACAATTGCCATTGAACCTATGATTAATATGGGGACAGAAAAAGTCGTTCAATTAGACGACAACTGGACAATTGTAACAGAAGATGGCGCTCCGAGTGCACATTTTGAACATGATGTTGCCGTTATAAATGGTATCCCTGAGGTACTATCAACCTTCAAATATGTAGAAGAAGCTCTTGCTAAGAAAAAATGAGCAGAGAAGGCAAGACAATTTTAATCGTTTTTTTAACCTTAACGATTTATAGTATTGGATTTCTTTTTGAGGAAAATCCAGCATTTGTTTTCCCATTCCCATTAAACCCGATTGTATTTGGTGCAATTGCCTTGCAAATTTCATATTGGAATAGAAATCAAAAATCAATTGCTTTATTTGTTACGATTTTGGGCCTTATCTCCATTCTCAATAACATGGTTTTATGGGAAATAATTTTGCCTCTTGAAGTATTTACTTCTTTTGTAAAATATCCAATATTAATTTGGCTTCAATTATTGTTTGGAATCGGAATTATTATAAGTGGAATTTACACGCTAACGAAGCAAACCAATCTTATTTCGAGGGTTTTAATCATTTGTGGCATAATTGTCTTTCCGATTGAATACTTTTTTGGGTTAAACAACTTCCTTGTTCTATCCTATCTCCTCTGCTCTATCAGTGTCTTAATCGACTCAAAACCAACAAGGTTCTATCTGCTTTGGCCACTACTTTTCTTTTTATCCTTTGGAGAATGGTTGACTTATTTTTTGAATAAATAAAAAAAAGAAAAAATTTGATCGAATTGCTTTGTAAAACTAATCCTTTTACTAATTTTGCCATCCGTTCTTATACAGAATAAAGATTAAGGTGGGGTGGGTGAGTGGCTGAAACCACCAGTTTGCTAAACTGACGTACGGGTAACCGTACCGGGGGTTCGAATCCCCCCCTCACCGCTTAATTATTTTTACAAAAAGATTGCAATTGTCGATTTTATAGTTACTTTTGCACTCAGAAATTCACAAAAACGATTGTGAATAATTAATTGAAATAAACATTCAACTTACGCTCGGGGTGTAGCGTAGCCCGGTCATCGCGCCTGCTTTGGGAGCAGGAGGTCGCAGGTTCGAATCCTGCCACCCCGACTTAATTAGAGGGGATGAGCAATCATCCCCTTTTTTGTTGATATTGAATGTTTATTGGGCTCGTAGCTCAGCTGGATAGAGCACCTCCCTTCTAAGGAGGCGGTCTCAGGTTCGAATCCTGACGGGCTCACAAAAATAAATCCTGGTCACAAAGTGACTGGGATTTTTTATTTACAGTAAAGGTAAGCTCAGAACAAACTATTATCTTGAAATAATTCTGACAGGTTAACATTCAAAGAATCAACATTTGTTGAATCTTTTTAGGATCATATGGTATCAATAAAAAAAAATAAATCATCCAGATTAAATTTCTTTTGGCACAATTTGTGATATTTGCACTAATAAATTAAACAACATGAAATTATTAATTACCCTTATTGCATTATTATCTGTATCACTTTCTTTCGGACAAGATGCAAAGTCGCAAGCTATCCTAGATAAAGTTTCTAAAAAGATGAAGGCTGAATCATCATTTTACATTGAATTTAGTGCAAACGTTAAAAACAGTGATTCTGGCGTTAATGAAAATGAAACTGGTAAAGGATGGGTTAAAGGGGATAAATTTTACGCTTCTTATGGTGACAATACGATAACATCTAATGGTGTTAAAACTTGGACGATTGTAAAAGCAGAAAAATCAGTTTATGAAACTGATGCTGATGAAGAAGACGAAGAGTCAATCAACCCAAAAAAATTAATGACTATTTGGGAAAATGGATTCAAAAACAAGTATGCACGTGAAACAAGCATGGGAGAAGAAGCTGTTCATGCCATTTATTTGTACCCAAAAAATCCTGGAAGTGTTGATTATCACACAGTAATTTTATACATCTCTATTGATTCAAACGACCTGAAAAAAGTGATTATGAAAATGAAAGATGGAACGATAATGACATATAGATTAACGAAATACACTTCAAACCCATCGATCGAAGATTCAAAATTTGTATTTGATGTTAAGAAATATCCAGGTTACACTGTAATTAGAGATTAATAGATAACTCGAACGAAATAAAAAGGCAGCTTAAATTTAAGCTGCCTTTTTCTATTTTAGAATCTCCAATTAGAAATTCATTACTTCTTCTATTGCTTTATCGATTCTACCTACCGGCAAGAATTGTTGCTCTAGGTCACCTGCAAATGGGACAGGAGTATCAAGAGAAGCAACTCTCTTTACAGGTGCATCAAGATAACTGAAACAATTCTCAGAGATCAGTGCAACAATTTCTCCACCAATCCCACCTGTCATGCAATCTTCGTGCAATACTACCACTCTACCTGTCTTTCTAACAGAATTGTAAATTGCTTCGGTATCTAATGGCAATAATGTTCTTAAGTCAATAATCTCAATACTTAAATCTGAATGGTTTTCAGTATATTCTTTCGCCCAATGAACACCCAATCCATAGGTGATAATTGTTAAATCTTCTCCTTCAGTTACAGTTCTCGCTTTTCCAATTTCAACAGTGTAGTACTCATCAGAGACTTCTTCTTTTAAACTTCTATAAAGATATTTATGCTCAAAAACCATCACAGGATTTGGATCCTCTATTGCAGCATTCAACAATCCTTTCGCATCACTCGGCGTTGATGGAAAAACAATTTTCAATCCTGGGGTATGAAAAAACCATGCTTCATTACTCTGAGAATGAAAAGGTCCAGCCGCAGCACCAGCACCCGTAGGCATTCGAACAACGACATCTGCATTTTGCCCCCATCTCCAATGAGACTTAGCTAAATTATTAACAATTTGATTAAATCCACATGTCACGAAATCCGCAAACTGCATCTCTACAATAGATTTCATTCCGGCTATTGACAAACCTAAACCAGCACCAACAATGGCTGACTCACAAATTGGTGTGTTCCTAACTCTATCTTTTCCAAATTGATCAACAAAACCTTCCGTAATTTTAAAAGCACCACCATATTCTGCAATATCCTGGCCCATTATTACTAAATCCGGATATTTCGTCATAGATTCTTTTAAAGCATCTTGAATCGCATCAATAAAACGCTTTTCTGTTTTCGGACCCGTTGGGTCGATTACATTTTGCTTATATGGCGCATATATGTCAGCTATTTCATCTGCTTCATTCGGAATAATTAATTCTTCTGAATTTGCCTCATCAAAACTTGATTGAATTTCTTTTTTAATTTCTTTTCTAATATCCTCTTCAAGATTTTCAGTTAAAACACCTTCAGCCTTAAGATAAGATGTGAAATTATCAACTGGATCAAATGGCTCCCATTCTGATTGAAGTCCTTCTGGATAATATTTGGTTCCTGAAGCTTCCTCATGGCCACGCATTCTAAATGTCATCAACTCAACAAGTACAGGCTTTGGATCATTTCTCATTTCTTCTGCTATAGCACGAATGGTTGAAATTACTTCCAAAATATTATTCCCATTTATCTGAACGGCTTTCATACCATATCCAATTCCTTTATCGATAAACTGTTTACAATTAAACTGTTCTGAAGACGGAGTTGATAAGCCCCATTGATTATTTTCAACACAAAAAATTACTGGTAAATCCCATACTGATGCCACATTCAAGGCCTCGTGAAAATCACCCTCACTAGCACCACCATCACCTGTAAAAACAATTGTTGCCTTTTTTTCATCTCTCAAATTGGAAGCCAACCCTACCCCACCAGCTAACGCTAATTGAGGACCAAGATGTGAAATCATACCAACAATATTATATTCTTGCGTTCCAAAATGAAAAGAACGATCTCTACCTTTCGTAAATCCATTCATTTTTCCTTGAAACTGAGAAAACAAGCGTTTTAATGGAATATCACGTGTTGTAAATACCCCTAAATTTCTATGCATAGGAAAAATATATTCATCCCTTTTCATCGCATATGTAGTTCCAACTGAAATAGCTTCTTGTCCCCATCCTGAAAACCATTTTGTAATTTTCCCCTGACGAAGTAATATTAACATCTTCTCCTCAATTAATCGAGGTTTCAATAGCTTTCGATAAATAGAAATTAATTCTTCATTATCAAATCCTTTACGATCGTATACAATTGTTCTTTTATCTGCTTCAGCCATAATTACTTTTAATAAGTATAACAAATTTAACAATTTGAGCGTTTGAAGTTAATTTTTAAGCAATAAAAAAGTCGCAACACTTACATGTTGCGACTTCAAGAATATTATTAAATTATGATTAAACGATACCTTGATCAATCATAGAATCTGCAACTTTTACGAAACCAGCAATATTTGCTCCTTTAACGTAGTCAATTGTTCCATCTTCATTTTTACCATACTTCACACAAGCTTCGTGGATAGAAACCATAATCCCGTGTAATTTAGCATCTACTTCTTCAGCAGTCCAGTTAAATCTTAAAGAGTTTTGAGACATCTCCAATCCTGAAGTAGCAACTCCACCAGCGTTAGACGCCTTACCTGGAGAGAACATTACTTTTTCTTTCTGGAATACTTCAATAGCTTCTGGTGTAGAAGGCATATTAGCTCCTTCAGCAACACAAATAACATTATTAGCTACCAATGCTTTTGCTTCATCACCGTTTAATTCATTTTGAGTTGCACAAGGCAAAGCGATATCACAATTAACAGACCATGGACGTTCACCTTCAACAAATTTAGCAGATGGATACTTAGCAACATAATCAGAGATACGACCTCTTTTTACATTTTTAATCTCCATAACATAAGCTAATTTATCTGCATCGATACCAGCTTCATCATAAATATATCCTGAACTATCAGATAGAGTAACAACTTTACCACCTAATTCAGTCGCTTTTTCACATGCATATTGGGCAACATTTCCAGATCCAGAAATAACGACTGTTTTTCCTTTGAATGAATCTCCCTTAACAGCCAACATTTCTTTTGCGAAATATACAGTACCATAACCAGTTGCTTCTGGTCTAATTAAAGATCCACCCCAGTTAATTCCTTTACCAGTTAAAACCCCAACAAATTCGTTACGGATTCTTTTGTACTGACCGAACATGTATCCAATTTCTCTACCACCAACACCGATATCTCCAGCAGGGACATCCGTATTTGCACCAATATGTTTACATAATTCCGTCATGAATGATTGACAAAATTTCATTACTTCATTGTCTGACTTTCCTTTTGGATCAAAATCAGAACCTCCTTTACCACCACCCATTGGAAGCGTAGTTAATGAGTTTTTGAAAACTTGCTCGAATCCTAAAAACTTTAAGATTGATAAGTTTACTGAAGGATGAAATCTTAATCCTCCTTTGTACGGACCGATAGCTGAATTGAATTCTACTCTAAATCCTCTATTAATCTGAACATCTCCATTATCGTCAATCCAAGGAACTCGGAAGATGATAGTACGTTCTGGCTCAACCATTCTATCAAGAATTTTAGCCGCCTTATATTTCGGTGTCTCCTCAATAACAGGAATTACTGCTTCAGCAACTTCATGAACAGCTTGAATAAATTCTTTTTCATGCCCATTTGTAGCCTTCACTTTCTCCATGAAAGCGTCAATTTGTGCTTGGTATTTATTTGACATTTTAAATTGGTTTTTTATAAGTAAGGCAAATGTAAATAAAATTTGAAATTGGAAGCTAAAAATAACTACAACATGCTCATTAAATTTAAATTGGAATCCAATAAAGTCACTTTCATGTAAAATATTTTTTTTTAGTCATCAGTTGATTCACTATTTTTGATTTGACTTAGAATTGCATGAAGAGCAACTTTATTGTAAAAATTTCGTCTATAAGTTATAAAAAGATATAATCTAATGAGAAAATCAATCACTATACTGATTCTAAACCTAATATTAATACAAAGTTCTTTCGCGCAAACTACAGTATGCCTTGGAACTGATGCTACCGTTTGTGTTGGTAGCAGTGTACAGATAGACAATTGTGGTGGACTAGGATCAATTGGAACTAGTGGAATCTCTTTAACAAATCCTACGACTGTTTCACTTACAGATGACTCATATAGTGGTGTTGTTAATTTAGGTTTCACATTCAATTTTTATGGGCAAAACTACACGCAATGTGTAATCGGATCTAATGGTGTTGTTACCTTTAATTTAGCTAAGGCAAATGGATACTGCCCATGGTCTTTAGGAGGCGTAGGAACTCTTCCCAACACTACTTTTGATGATGCTAAGAATGCCCAAATGCCTGCTTACTACGATATGAATCCTTCAGCATTCGCTTCGCCAAATGGAGAGATATTATATGAAACAATTGGAACAGCACCGAATAGACGATTCGTTGTATTATACAAAGACATTAACGCATTTGGACCTTCCGGAGTATGTAGTTACTTGGGAGTAATTATGAATGAGACTAGCAATACTTTTGAATTTCATATTGGAAACAAACCAAGTGTACCAACATGGAATGGAGGGTTAGCAATACAAGGTTCTGAGAATATTGGAGGGACAGTTGCACACATTACGCCTGGAAGAAATAATTCACAATGGAATGCTTTCCAAGAAGGTAAAATCTGGACTCCGACAACCCCAGGAAACACAACAAATTATACCATATCAAATATTCCATATATAATGATTTTAAGTCCTAATTCAACTTTTGAATGGCTTTCTACAAATGGAACTTCTTATCCTTATAACAATGGTAGTCTTACAATAAATCCTGTATTAGCAGGAGCACCAATTGGTTATTTCATTTCGGTTTCAGCAGCTACATGTAACAATAGTGTGGGAGCAGTTTCTGATACAACATGGATAACATCAGTTTCATCAAGCGTTAGCGCCACATCTGTTAGTGATTTATGTTCTGCAGGAATTGGTTCTGTTACTGCTACCCCAACATCTGGAATCCCTCCTTATACTTTTAATTGGCCAGCCTTAGGAGCAGTTACACAAACAGTGAATAATGTCTCAGCAGGTAATTACCAAGTTCAAATGACTGATGGTAATGGCTGTACTTCCACAGCGAATGTTGTTGTAGGTGACACTCCTGCAACTTTTTCAGGGACAACAACAATCGTTTCCTGTCCTGGGGGTTCTGATGGAACTGCATTTGCTGAAATGGTTCCAGCTTTAGGTAATGTCACTTATCAATGGGATGATCCTGCAGGCCAAACAACTCAAACTGCAATTGGATTAACAGCGGGTCAATATAACTGCACTGTAACCTCTGACATAGGTTGTTTCGATATTGTAACTGTAAACGTTACTGAAATTCCTGGTATGATTGGTGTAATCACTAGTCAAACAGATG
>Ga0102899_1000281_pt1 | contig 20381 bp, 10 predicted proteins | sample Colrivmeta1555B3_FD_78455 | JGI IMG/M metagenome (GOLD analysis project Ga0102899, IMG submission 78455) | Estuarine microbial communities from the Columbia River estuary - metaG 1555B-3 | ecosystem: Environmental > Aquatic > Marine > Intertidal zone > Estuary | place: USA: Columbia River... | reverse complement strand
GCCCCGACACCGGGAACCAAGAAGAAGTGTTCGGGAAGTTGAGCCCGGACTGAAGCGAGGCCTTCGGGGCGGGTCGCACCGACGACGACCATCCACTGCTCTGGAGACATCCATGTACGGTAGGCATCCAAGACATGGGCATAGAGCGGACGGCCATCAGCCATGGACTGAAGCTGAAAATCGTTGGCCCCGGGGTTGCTCGTAAGGCCCAAGGCGATGCCCCATTTTCCGGGTAGCGCAAAGGGCTGCAAGCTATCCTGGCCCATGTACGGAGCCACGGTGATGGCATCAAAGCCCAGTTCATTCAGAATACCCTGGGCGTACTTCGTGGCGGTATTGCCAATATCGCCACGCTTGGCGTCGGCAATGCTCAAATGATGGGGGTAGCTGCCTAAATGATCGGCCACCCGAGCCAATGCCTGCCAACCCCCAACCCCCAGGGCTTCGAAAAAGGCCAAATTTGGTTTGTAGGCCACGGCATAGGGCGCGGTGGCATCAATGATGGCACAGCAAAAATCGGCCAAGCCCTCGGCCGTGCGGGGAAAATGCGCCGGCATTTTGTCCATGTCTGGATCCAATCCGACGCATAGGACGGATTTCTTCGCTTGAATTTGGGCAATCAATTGGGCTCGTGTCATTCTCCACTTCCTTCTTTGAGGCGCTCCGCATTCTCTGCCATGCGCAATTCATCCATAAACTTACCGACTTGGCCATTCATGACCTCCGTCAAATTGTATAGGGTCAAACCAATGCGGTGATCGGTGACACGACCTTGGGGGAAATTGTACGTCCGGATTTTGGCCGAACGGTCTCCCGTGCTCACCAAAGTCTTTCGTTTCTGGGCCACTTCCGCATCTTGGGCAGCCCGTGCTTGATCCCAAATTCGGGCCCGAAGAACGGTCAGCGCCCGGTCATAGTTTTGGTGCTGGGAGCGGCCGTCCTGGCATTCCACGACCAACCCCGTGGGAAAGTGGGTCAAGCGAACGCCGGATTCCGTCTTGTTGACGTGCTGCCCTCCTGCTCCACTCGAGCGGAAGGTATCCTTGCGGATGTCCACATCCCGGATTACCACGTCCAATTCATCCGCTTCCGGCAGGACAGCCACCGTGGCGGCCGAGGTATGGACGCGCCCTTGTGACTCCGTGGCGGGTACGCGCTGCACCCGGTGGACACCGGACTCGTATTTTAGGGTGCCGTACACGTCTTCCCCCCGAACTTGAATGCTCGCTTCCTTGTACCCACCAGCCGAGCCTTCTGTCGCGCTCAAGAGTTCATAGGTCCAACCGCGCTCTTCGATGAAGCGGAGGTACATGCGCAGGAGTTCGCCGGCGAAAAGGCCTGCTTCATCGCCCCCGGTGCCTGCGCGAACTTCCAACACGGCGTCCTTGGCGTCCTCTGGATCTTTGGGTATTAGAAGTTGCTGGATTTCGGTGATCAGGGCTTCGATGGCCGGCTGAATGGCCGAAAGTTCCTCGTGCGCCATGTCGCGCATTTCCGGATCTTTTTCAATGGCAATCAGTTCTTTGGCTTCCGCCAATCGGCCCGTCAATTCCTCATATCGCTGGCGTGCTTCCATCACGGCCTGCAAGTCTTTAAACTCGCGATGGAGTCGGACAAAGCGTTGTCGATCCGCGGCAAGTTCAGGCTGCATGAGTAGGTCATTGACCTCCTCGTAGCGCACGTGGATCGCATCGAGCTTCCGGAGTAAATCCATGGCTTAGGCGGTATAAATCTGCCAGCCATCCGGGGCCTTGAGGTGGACCTCCGGCGTAGGATGGGGTTCAACTCGGCCAATAATTTGGGCTGCCACGCCAAACTCCTCGGCGATGCGAATGGCCTCCTGTGCGTGGGCGGGATCCAAATAGATTTCCATGCGGTGGCCCATGTTGAACACCCGGTACATTTCACGCCAAGATGTATTGGACTCGGATTGAATCAACTTAAACAGGGGCGGGATGGGAAAGAGGTTGTCCTTGATAATCTTGCCTTGTGTGGCAAAGTGCAGCACCTTGGTTTGAGCGCCGCCTGAACAATGGACCATTCCCCCGATGTGCGGGCGAAGGGTCTGGAGGAGCGCCACTATAATGGGGGCATAGGTCCGGGTGGGCGACAAGACGAGTTTGCCGGCGTCCAGTGGGCTGCCGGCGATGGCATCCGTCAAGGATTTGGTACCCGAATAGACCAAGGAGGGATCGATTTCGGCGTCAAAACTTTCGGGATAGCGCTCCGCCAAAAGGTGGTGGAAGACGTCGTGGCGGGCCGAGGTCAGTCCATTGGACCCCATGCCTCCGTTGTATTCGTGCTCGTATTTCGCTTGACCATAGGAAGACAAGCCCACGATGACCTGACCAGGCGCAATGCCGGCATTATCAATCACCTCTTCGCGGCGCATACGTGCGACCACGGTACTGTCCACAATGATGGTTCGAACCAAGTCGCCTACATCCGCAGTCTCGCCTCCTGTAGAGCGAATATCGACGCCGTTGGCGCGCAAATCCGCCAAAACGGACTCGGTTCCCTCAATAAGGGCCGCAATCACTTCGCCAGGAATGCGGTTTTTGTTTCGGCCGATGGTGCTGGAAAGCAAAATAGGTCCCGTCGCGCCCACACAGAGGAGGTCATCCACGTTCATGATGACGGCGTCTTGGGCAATGCCGCGCCAGACGGAGAGGTCACCCGTATCTTTCCAGTACATGTAGGCAAGCGAGGACTTTGTGCCGGCGCCATCAGCGTGCATCACCAAGCAATGTTCGGGGCTGCCGGTCAAATCATCCGGGACAATTTTACAGAAGGCCTTAGGGAAGAGCCCTTTGTCAATGTGCGCAATGGCTTGATGAACTTCTTCTTTGCCCGAGGACACCCCGCGGCCTGCATACCGTGCGCTTTGCTCCATACCGCAAAGGTACGATGCTCGGCTTACTGAATGCGGATGTAGGTGCCTGCGGGTAGCTCGTCTTCGTACTCAGGATTCAGGGCCTCCAAGTCTTTGGGTTTCATGCCCAATTCCTTGGCAATGGACTTGAAGGACTCACCGACGGCCACCTGACGGTGTGTCTTGTCATAGTCCGTGTAGTCCCCTTTTGCCGTTACCTTGAGCACCATGCCGGGGAAAGGACGCACGCCGCGCAATCCACCGTTCAGACGCTTCAAGTCCGAAATCGTAATGTTGTTGTTCCGGCAAATGGTGGTGTACGTATCGCGCTCCTGCACCGTGTACATCTGTCCGATCACGGGCTTGGCATCCTCCTTGGCCTGCTCCTCAGCCGCGGCGGCGAGGGCTGCTTCATCGACGGGGGGAACATAGTCGTCACGGATGACACGGAAGTCCGTACGGCGGTTGATTTGGTTGGCCACCTCTTGCTGCGCTGCCGACATCTTCTTGATGTTTCGTTCCGTCAATTGCGTGCCTGCAGGGAAGACGTCCGAACCAAGACCTTTATACCCTTGGGGAATCTCAAAGGGCTGGCTCTCACCCATACCCAAGGCCACAAGGCGATCAGGGTGTATGCCCCGTGAAATCAAGTAGCTGACAGAGGTGTCTGCACGATGCTGAGAAAGCACCACGTTTTTCTCATCCACATCACGGTAGTCCGTGTGTGAACGCAGTTCGATGACGATGTTGGGATTGAGCGTCAAGGTCTTCACGACGGTATCGAGCGCAGCACGAGCCTGGTCGTTCAAGTCCCACTTGGCCAAGGCAAAGTATACATCGGGAAGTACGATGGGGATCTCGATAGGGTCCATCTTGGCCTTGACATCGACGGTGTGCATGTAGACGTTTTGGGCCTCCAAATAATTGAACGCCTCCAATGCCAATGCATTGGTGTTTGCCCGTGCCCCAGAATTCAAGAATTTCTTTTTATCAAAGGAGAAACTGTACACGACGTCGCCACTCAAGTCGTCGGATTCTAACACAAAGGATCCGTCCTTACTCGTTTGCACCACTTGGCTAAAGCCGTCGTTGCCGCTAATCTTCACGGCCGCACCTCCCAGTGGGCTGTTGTCCTTCGAGCTTACAAGGGTTCCACTAATGCGGTATTTCAAGGGCACTTCATACAGGGTCCAAATGTCATCTCCGCCTTGGCCACCCTCGCGGTTGGACACAAAGTAGCCATCCTGCAGACCACCGGGGCGCAAGAGGATGCCAAAATCATCCGCCGGGCTATTGATGGGCGCCTTGAGGTTTTCGGGGATGCCTGTGGGCATACCGTCGGCACCGAGTTCCACGCGGAAAAGGTCAAATCCGCCCATGCCTGGTAGGCCACTTGAGGCGAAATAGAGGTACCCATCGTCGTGCAAGAAAGGATACAGCTCATCCCCCGGGGTATTGACGAAACTGCCGAGGTTGATAGGCTCTCCCCAACCACGCGACTTCTTGTCAACTTTAACCATCCACAAGTCCTTGGAGCCGTTGACCGATCCGTCCAAATCACCGGCGAAGAACAAAGTCTGGTCGTCTGGGCTGATGGCCGGATGCCCAACGGACTTCGAAGAATCCGCAGCAATCACAATGAGTTGGGGTTCTTGCCATGTCAAACCTGCCTTACGAGTTGAATAAATGGCACATCCCAATTGCTGGCGGCGCACATCCATACACCGCGTGAAGTACATGGTGCGGCGGCGTTGATCAAAAACAGGGCTGCCTTCGTGGTCCTCCGTATTGATGGCCTCGGGAAGCAGCACAGGCTCCGAGAAAGTCTGCACTTTCGCCGCGGAAGGGTCGGATTTAGGGGCCCGGCCCCGGCTGCGCTTGCTGCGAGAGCTGCCATCCGCATTCAAGCGCTCAGCACTGTATATATCCGAAAAACGCTCCCCGGTCCAGCCGTCTTTCTTGCGGCCAATGCCGCCTTCGCGCATGGAGGTGAAGAGGACCTCTTCATAAGTTTCGGGGCGTCCACTGAAGGTCATTCCGAACTCGTGAGAGGAAGAATTCAAGGAAGTTAGGTTGCCCACTTGATACCGTGTGAGGGATTTCTGCCATGCGACCGCATCGCGGCATGAGGCGATTCCCAGAGCGCCACGCTCGTCATTGGGGAAGGCGCGCGCAAAATCTTCGTAGGCCTTGAGGGCATCTTCGTATTCGCTCTGATATTTCAGCATTTCGGCGACACCGAGGTAGGCCTCTGGGGTTTCCAATTTCATCTTAAGGGCGCGCGAATACTGCGCCTCAGCAGGTTTGTATTGAAACGTATAGCGGTAGCACTCGCCCAGACGAAAGGCGATTTCTGCCTTTTCATTGCGGGACTTAACCTTTGAATAGGCCTTCTTGTACACCTTGATAGCCTGGGCGTATTCCTTCGCGTCGTAAAATCCATCTCCTTGACGTACGATTCGAGGACGCTTAGTCTCCTCTTCTGCCGCATCTTGTGCGAAAACGGATACGGTGGAACCGAACAAAAAGAGGAGGGTAAACAGGTAAAGTGCCTTCTTCATAGCCGCGTGCAACTGTGCATATGGGGGTTAAACCACTAAAGTAGCCAAATCCGAGCAAAAAAAAGACCCCCGCGGCCAAACCGGGGGGTCTTATTTTCTTGTTTTGACTAATTCCTTAGCGGATGTAAAGCATTTCGCGGTACTTCGGCAAGGGCCACATCTCATTGTCCACAAGCAACTCCAACTTGTCCACTTCGTAGCGGATGGTGTCAAAGTAGGGCTTTACCTTGTCACAGTAGGCCAATGCCCGATCGCGTGCGGAGTCAATTTGGTTGGCCGCCTTGCGCTCCTGCGTCATGGCATCCGCCTGAGAGAGCACCTTGGAAATGCGTTCAGAAATTTCAATGATCATATCGATTTGCTCTTTGCTCAAACGCTTGAAGCTGTCTGCGGGAAGTACCTCCTTCAAACGCATTACGTTTTGGCTCAAGATGGATTGGTATTCAATGGCGGTTGGAACGATATGGTTTTTCACCAGATCGGACAAGGTGCGGGATTCAATTTGAATCTTCTTGTAGTATTCCTCTTGCAGGATTTCATACCGGGCCTCCAGTTCCACGTGACTGAGTACGCCATGCTTGGCAAACAAGTCCTGGGCCTCGGGGGTCACATAAAAGTCCAAAGCACGGGGGGTATCCGGTGTATTGTTCAAACCGCGCTTGGCCGCTTCCACCTTCCAGTCATCGGAATAGCCATCGCCTTCAAAACGAACGGCCTTCGAGGACTTGATGTAGTCTTTCAAAACGTTGAAGATGGCGTCGTCCTTCTTCATACCGCCTTTGATGAGGCCGTCCACCTCAACCTTGAATTGCTTCAATTGGTCCGCAACGATGAGATTGATGACGGTCATCGAGGCCGAACAGTTGGCCGTGGATCCTACGGCGCGCAATTCGAACTTGTTGCCCGTAAAAGCAAAGGGGGACGTGCGGTTTCGGTCCGTGTTGTCCAACAAAATTTCGGGAATCTTACCGACCACGTTGAGCTTGAGCTCAGTCTTCTTCTCGGGAGACATCTTGCCGCTCTCCAACTTCTCGAGTTCGTCCAAAACTTCGGAAAGCTGGGAGCCAATAAAGACCGAAATGATGGCAGGAGGCGCTTCGTTGGCACCCAAGCGGTGGTCGTTGGACGCCGCGGCGATGGCCGCACGGATCAAATCCGCTCGGTCATTCACGGCCTTAATGGTGTTAATGAAATAGGTCAAGAACAGCAAGTTGCGCTTGGGCGTGCTACCCGGAGCCAAGAGGTTAATGCCCGTGTTGGTGCTCAAGCTCCAGTTGTTGTGCTTGCCCGAACCGTTGATGCCAGCGAAAGGCTTCTCGTGCAAGAGCACGCGGAAGGCGTGGCGGCGTGCAACCTTGTCCAATATATCCATGAACAATGAGTTGTGGTCCACTGCGACGTTGGCCTCTTCGAAAATGGGCGCAAATTCAAATTGGCCTGGAGCCACTTCGTTGTGGCGGGTCTTGACGGGTATGCCCAATTTGTGGCACTCGTACTCTACCTCACGCATGTAACCCATGACGCGCTCGGGGATGCTGCCAAAGTAGTGGTCGTCCATTTGCTGGCCTTTGGCGGGTGAGTGCCCGAGGAGGGTTCGGCCGGTCATGACCAAATCAGGACGCGCATTGAACAGCGCTTCGTCCACAAGGAAGTACTCCTGCTCCCAACCCAGCGTTGCATTCACTTTGGTGATGTTCTTGTCAAAGTACTGCCCCACTTCCGTGGCCGCTTGATCGATCGCTTGCAAGGCGCGCAAAAGGGGCACTTTGTGATCCAAGGCTTCGCCCGTGTAGGAGACAAATACGGAGGGAATGCAGAGGGTGCTCCCAAATACAAAAGCGGGCGACGTTGGATCCCATGCAGTGTACCCACGTGCTTCAAACGTATTGCGGATGCCGCCGTTGGGGAAGGATGACGCGTCTGGTTCAGCTTGAACCAACATACCTCCGTTGAATTTTTCAATGGCATGGCCGTCGGAGGTGGGCTCGAAAAATCCGTCGTGCTTTTCGGCCGTGGCGCCCGTTAAAGGTTGGAACCAGTGTGTGTAGTGGGACGCCCCCTTGGAGATGGACCAAGCTTTCATGGCTGTGGCGACTTGATCGGCAATGTCGCGATCAATCTTGTTGCCCTTATCGATGGCGCTCAACACACTCTCGTACGCCTCCTTCGACATGTACTCACGCATGGCCTTCTGATTGAAGACATGCGAACCGTAGTATTCTGAAGATTTCGCGTGAGGGTTGACGAAATCGATGGGTTTATGCTGACTAGCCTGCTCTAGACCCGAAAAACGTGCTCTTGCCATGGGGGTTTTTGTTTTTTTTCAAAGGTACCCCCCTTTTTTGAACCCAACAACAGGTATAAATGTAATTTTTCAACCATCTACCCCCTAAAAATAGGACTGACAACGTTGATTTTGTTCAAAACTTTGCTTCTAGGGGCGATTTGCCAAAAAAAAAGAGCGCCGTAGCGCTCTTATTTCAATCGACCGACGGTGTCGTCGATGGAGTCCTTGATTTCCTGGACGCTTTCTTTTGCCTCTTTCAGGCTTGGGTCGGCATCCGCCGCTTTGCTTATTTCCGCCTTGAGATCGTTCGAGGCATTTCGAACCATTTTGATGGTCCGGGCCGCCATTCGGGCGATTTCGGGCAACTTATCGGTCCCAAAAAGCATCAGCACCGCAAAGAGCAGAAAGACTACTTCTCCGGTGCTGATGAATAGGAACATAGGGTGGTATTACGCTTTTTCTTTTCCGAGTCGCTTGGAGGAGTCATACAGGACTGGCGACGCGATAAAGAGCGACGAGTAGGTACCGATGACAATACCGAGCAGAATGGCAAAGATGAATCCACGCAAAACTTCACCGCCAAAGATGAAGATGATCAACAGAACAATGATGGTCGTAAAGGATGTGTTGAACGTACGGCTCAAGGTCGCATTCAAGGCATTGTCCAATACATCTGACTTCATGTCTTGTTTCGTGCTCTCTCCAAAGAACTCACGGATACGGTCAAAGACGACAACCGTGTCGTTCAACGAGTATCCAATGACCGTCAAGATAGCGGCAATGAACGCTTGGTCTACCTCCATAGAGAAGGGCAATACCCCGTCCAACAAGGAGAAGGCACCCAAAACAATGATCGTATCGTGCACCGTTGCAGCGACGGCACCGAGTGAATACTGCCATTTGCTAAAACGCAGGAGAAGGTATAAGAAGATGGCGATGAGGGAGAAGATAACCGCCCAGACCGCGGTGTCTTTGATGTCGTCTGCCACCGTGGGACCCACTTGACGCGATGCCACCAAGCCAACAGCCTCTTCGCTTAAAGGAGAGACAAAGTTTTCGAGTGAAACAGGAGCGGCATAGAAACCTTTGACCCCTTCATACAGGCTCGCCTGAAGGGCCTCTTCGACGTCTGCGCCATTGTCGTCTACGCGGTAGTTGGTGGTAATGACCACTTGATCCGGGCTACCCAGGGTCTTGACGGCGGGAGCATAAGCTCGGCCGTCTTCGCCAACCCATTGTGCGCCCAACGCGTCCGCCACCGCGGCCACCTCAACAGGCTGGTCAAAACGCACTTGGTACGTACGACCTCCTTCGAAGTCTACACCCAAAGAGAGTCCTCGCGTCATCAGAGATCCCAGGCTGACTACAATCATCAACGCAGAGAAAATGTAGGCCGGCTTGCGCAAGGACATGAACTGGAAGTTCGTGTTGGTGAACCAATTTTTGGTGATGGACGTCGCAAAGCTCATCTCCTCCGAACGCTTCAAACGCCATTCGAAGTACAAACGGGTGATGAAGATGGCCGTAAAGAGGGAGGATGCAATACCGATGATCAGCGTCGTAGCAAAACCACGGATTGGGCCGGTTCCGAAAACAAACAGGATGATCGCCGTCAACAAGGTCGTCACGTTGGCGTCGATGATGGCGCTACGTGATCCTTTGTAACCATCGGCAATCGCGGTGCGCACCGCTTTGCCCGTGGCCAACTCCTCGCGGATACGGTCATAGATGAGCACGTTCGCGTCCACCGCCATACCGATGGTCAAGACGATACCCGCCATGCCAGGAAGGGTCAAAACGGCCCCAAAGGCATCCAGGATACCGAAGATGAAGAACATGTTGACGATCAGTGCCATGCTTGCACCCAGGCCTGCACCGCTGTAGTAGAATACCATATACAGTAGGACAACAAGCAAGGCGAAGGCGAAGGAGTTCATGCTGGCCGCAATGGCTTCCTTACCCAAGCTTGGGCCGACTACGTCGGATTGGATGATGCGCGCAGGCACAGGCAGTTTACCTGCCTTCAGTACATTGGCCAAGTCCGTAGCTTCATCGAGGCTGAATCCACCTTCGATTTGGGTACGGCCGCCAGAGATCTCACCGTTTACACGGGGATAGCTGTAGACCAAATTGTCCAACACCACGGCTACGTGGCCCTTGGGGGTCTTGCTTCCCTCCTCTTTGGTCAATTGCTGCCAAATTTGGGCACCCTGGCCGTTCATAGCCATCGTGACCACGGGGTTGTTGCCTTGGTCAAACTCTTGGCGGGCATCGACAATTACGCCACCATCCAATTCAGGCTCATTGTCTCGGTTGCCCTGCAAGGCGATGAGCAAGGTGACTTCACTGTTGTTCTCAGGGCGCGTCCAAGCAAAGCGCACGTAGCGTGCATTGCCAGGAATGAGGTTGCGCACCTCAGGCATCGCCAAGTAATCGTTGATCGTGGCAGTGTCGCGCGTCAAGGCGTATCCGACAATGGGGCCCTCATTCGGAACGAAGGTTTGGGGGTTGACGTTGAGTTGGAAAATGCTCAATAAGGGGTTAAAGCCGGTGGACGTCGAATCCGCGCCATTGACTTCATTAGAAGCCACCTCGTCGGACGTCGCTGCGGCACCCTCCTCACCGACCGCAGTAGGCAAGGTCAAGTCCACGGCGGCTTCGCCTTCCGTGGCTTCGGCCTTAGCGGCTTTGGGATCTTCGAGAATCGCGCCCAACTTTTCATTGGCATTCACCATGTACTGCATCCATGCAGCCCCTTGGTCCGCACGCCAGAATTCGAGGCGCGCGGTGCTCTGGAGCAGGCGCTGAACACGGACTGGATCTTTGACACCGGGAAGCTCCACAAGGATGCGGCCCGTGCCATCCAATCGCTGGATGTTGGGCTGCACGACCCCAAATTGGTCAATACGCGCCTTGAGAACGGTGTAAACGTTTTGAATTGCCGCCTCCACGTCTTCGGTGATGGCTTGCTTGATGGCATCGTCTGTGGCATTGAAGCCCAAACGGTCGGTCATGTCTTTGGTTCCATACAAACCAGGATCGCTCAAGGGGCGAGTACCGCGCTCAGCGTCCAAGGCGTCCATAAAGAGAGGCAAGTAACCCAACTGGCTATTGCGCTGAGCTGCATCGGCATTCGCGATGGCCGTCTTGAACTGGGCATCTTCAGCATTGCCTACGAGCCCTTTCAGGACGTCGCGCACAGACACCTCCAAAATCACGTTCATGCCTCCGCGCAAGTCCAAGCCCAAATTCATCTCTTTGGACTTCACCTCTTTGTAGGTATAGGAAGTGACGCCCAAGTCGTACACGACTTCGTTGGACATCGAGTCCAAGGCATATTGCACTTTGGCCGCGTCTTGGCCATACTTCGCTTGAATATCAGATTCTACTTGACCGGCGATGTAGCTGAACGACAGTTCAAACAAGGACGCGAGTGCGAAAATGACGGCGAACAGACGGATTACCCCTTTATTCTGCATGGTTCTTCTTTTTGGAAATAGTCGGCAAATATAGGCCTTCTTTCCGTATACAAAGAGTTCCAAGTCGGTGACTCATTTTCCTAAAATGGCCAAATTTTTGTTCGCCTCAACCGCGGAAGAATACGGACCTTTAAAGGCTATGTGGAAGAAACCTTGGGATCCCGCTGTGTGGGGATGGACTTTATTTATACTAGTTGCCTGTATACCAAACATTTACGGGCAAGAAAGCTATAGATTCACCCCATCCACCAAAGCCCAACTCTGGACCTCTTCGACGGATTCCCTCGTGAATGGCTTCGCGGGCGGCCTAAACAACCCTCAACTTTCCACTCTGGACATCAATGGCGATGGCGCCACCGACCTCATAATTTTTGACCGAGAAGGAAGCCGCTGGCTGCCCTTCGAGCGCGTCAATGGCCGGTGGAAATTTCGGCCCAATTGGACGACACACTTCCCCGCGGTTTCCAATTGGGTAGTCTTTGCGGATTATTCTTGCGACGGCCTCCCCGACCTCTTTTGCTCCGTCGTCAATGGGGTTGGAGTGTACAGCGCTAGCCGCGTCAATGGTTTTCTCCAATTTACCTGGGCCCTCCCTGGCACCTATCTCTTGTCCACCTACAGCTCCGGCACCAACCCCATCAACCTCTTGGTCAGTTCGACGGACGTGCCCGCCATCCGAGATGTCGACGGCGACGGAATGGTGGACATCCTCACCTTTGGCCAACAAGCCTCTGCGGTGGAATTTCACCGAAACACGAGCAACTGTGGTCTCACGTTTGAACGCGTGGATGCCTGCTGGGGCGATTTCTTGGAAAACAATCTGACGAATGCCATCACCATCGATGCGTGCACAGGCAGCGTAGCAAATCCGACGACCGAAGGTCTGCTGCATTCTGGGTCCACCATCCTAGCCATGGACCTCACAGGCAACGGCTTGCTAGATATCTTGTTGGGGGATGTCAGTTTTGCGACCGCGGTAGCAGGATACAATGTGGGAACGCCTGCGGTGGCCAACATTGAATCGCAAGACAGCACGTGGCCGAGCACCCATATCCCCGTTAACCTGCCCGTCTACCCCATGTTCTCGGCAGTAGATGCCAACCTGGATGGCTTGCCCGATATCGCCGTCTCCCCGACCATGCCCACCGGCATCAGCGACACCTGCGTGTGGCTCTACGAAAACACAGGAACGGCCAACGCGCCGCAGTGGACCTTGGTCGATTCGAGCTTCCTCCAAGGGACGATGTACGAAGCGGGTCGCTATGCGGTACCCGAACTGGTAGACCTCAATACCGATGGCCTCCTAGATTTGCTTGTCGGGACTGCCCGCGGCATCGAATACTGGAAAAATGTTGGCTCAGCCAGCTATCCGGATTGGCAACGAAGTCCTCTATCGGTTTCGGGCTCGGCGGCCTTGACCCTCAAAGCGGAGTGGTGCGCGCCCACCGCGGCGGACCTCAATGGCGACGGCTTGTACGACCTCCTCATCGGACGAAGCGACGGAAAACTGGCTTTTTGGGCCAACACGGGGACCTTTTTTAATCCCGCGTTCACAGGCCAAACCTCGGCGAATTACCAATCCATCGATGTGGGGCAATTTGCAACGCCAGAATTGGCCGATTTAGATGGGGACGGGGATATGGATCTATTGGTGGGAAATGAATTGGGGAAGGTGGCCTATTTCGAAAACAGCAACGGAGCCTTCACCTTAGTCACCGAGACCTTCGGAGCGATCGACGCGGACTTCCGCGGCACCTCCTCCGGGCGAGCCATTCCGAGGTATGTGAATTTGGACGGCCGGGGATTCTTGGCACTAGGCACCGCCGATTCTGGGGTCTACCAAATGGATTCTTTGGCCTTCACCCAAAATGCGCCTGCCTCGCTGGATCTGACCGTCGGTACCGCCACGACCTCCACCTCGAGCCTCCTGGAAACCCCCTGGGGGAGCAGCAAACGAACTGGTCGGCATCAGTACTTGATTCGGGCCAATGAACTGGCGGCATCTGGGCTGACGACAAGCCGAATTACCCACCTCAGTCTCCAAGTCACCTCCCAGAGCTCTCCCTACCTGAGTCAGGGTTTTAGCATACGCATCGGCCATAGCTCATTAGACAGTCTCACCGGATTTGCCCCCAGTGGCCAACTGTGCTATTCCTACATCCATGTGCCTACTCAAGGTTGGAATACCATTGCACTGCAATCCCCCTTCGACTACGACGGGGTGTCCAACCTCATTGTCGAAATCTGCTTCAGTAAAAACGTGCCCAGCAGCGATGTGCACCTCAGCGCGAGCACCACACCCTACCCATCCCATGCCTATGGAGATGTCTTCAACAACAATTCCATCACCTCGAATGGCTGCACAATGCCCTTCTTGGGGAGCGACAGCCTACGTCCCGATTTCCGGTTCACCTTGCTGCCCCGCATGCCGATTCGACGCCAATGGGTTCAAGATGGCCGCCACAATACTCCCGTCATCGCGGATATGGATGGGGATGGACGACCCGAAATGGTCATGGGTCTATCCACAGGAGGGCTGCGCTATTACGCGGGCGACACGACGTCGATCGGCCTGCCCGAATGGCCAGGATTCTCCACGACGATGTCCCAAACCCTCCGACTTTATCCCAATCCGGGGAGTTCAGGTTTTTGGGTGGATGCCCAACCCGGACGAGTACACATCGTGAATGCACAGGGCCAAGTGTTCTGGTCCGGAGATGTATCCGGACGGACCTACATAGAGGCCGCCACGTGGCCCGCTGGGCTGTACGTCATCCATTCCGCGGAGGGCGTTGGCCGATGGATAAAAACCCATGACCGCTAACGATCGCCCAGAATGGGTGCTCCTCTATGACGGACCCTGTGCGCTGTGCCAAGGGGCTGTTCAATGGATCATGGCCCGAGATCGAGCCCGGCACTTTTGCTACAGCCCACTTCAAGGTCCCTGGGCGGCATCATGGAAAGCGCAGTATGCACCGACTCGTGACTGGCCCGATGAGGTCGTTTTAATTTGGGGCGACCAACATTGGGTGGGAGCCGATGCCGTAACCATGGTTTGTAGAAAACTTCCCTTTCCTTATCCGCTTTTGGGGTGGGCCTACCGCATCCTACCTGGCCGAAAAAAAATATACCGGTGGCTCGCGCAGCACCGGTATACCTGGTTTGGGAAAAAAGAAGAACTCCTTACAACGTGCCCAGCACCGCGTTCATGGCGCGAACCGCGTCCGCACTCTTGTTGAAAGCTGCCTGCTCCTCGTCATTGAGTTTGTAGTCGACGATCTTCTCCCAGCCGTTTTTGCCGATGACCACTGGCACGCCCAAGCAGATATCGCTTTGGCCGTATTCGCCGTCGAGGTAAACGCAACAGGGGAAGACCTTCTTTTGGTCGCGTACAATGCTCGCCACGAGGGCCGCACCCGCCGCACCGGGGGCATACCATGCAGAGGTGCCAATTAAGCCCGTCAATGTGGCACCGCCTACCATGGTCGCTGCTTTCACTTCGGCCAATTTCTCTTCCGTCATGTGGGAGGAAACAGGCGTAGACTGGTAGGTCGCCAGCCGCGTCAAGGGTATCATGGTGGTGTCGCCGTGTCCACCGATGACGGTTCCCTGCAAATCGCTGGCGGGAACACCCATGGCCTCCGATAGGTAATATTTGAATCGGCTGCTGTCCAAGATGCCACCCATACCAATGATGCGGTTTTTGGGCAATCCACTCTGAGTCGCGGCCAAGTAGGTCATCGTATCCATGGGATTCGAGATCACGACGATTATCGCGTTAGGCGAATGCTGAAGCGCATTGGTCACGACGGAGCGAACAATACCGGCATTGGTGCCGATCAATTCTTCCCGAGTCATACCTGGCTTGCGGGGCAAACCGCTCGTGATCACCACCACTTCGGAACCCGCGGTGGCCGCATAATCGCTGGTCACACCCTTCACTTTGGCATCAAAGCCGTGCAGGGTAGCACATTGGTTCATGTCCATGGCTTTGCCTTCTGCGAAGCCTTCTTTAATGTCGAGCAACACGATTTCGGTAGCGAGCTCCATGCGTACCATGGCTTCCGCACAGGTTGCACCTACGTTCCCAGCTCCAACAACTGTAATTTTCATAATGCGATTTTTTGAATCCTAAATCTTGCGCAAAGGTAGGGGCCGACTACGCGTCAATGCGGGCGTAGCGCGCATTTTTCTCGATGAATTCGCGGCGTGGTGGAACATCATCTCCCATCAACATGGAGAAGATGCGATCTGCTTCCGACGCATTGTCAATCGTGACCTGCTTGAGCGTACGGCCTTCGGGATTCATCGTGGTGACCCAGAGTTGTTCCGCATTCATCTCACCCAAGCCCTTGTAGCGTTGGATGCCAATGCCCGATTGCTCTTCCCCACCCAATTCACGGGCGATTTGGTCGCGTTGTGCCTCGTTCCAGGCATAGGCCGACTTGGAGCCTTTCTTTACCAGGTACAAGGGAGGAGAAGCGATGTAGATGTAGCCATTCTCAATCAACTCCTTCATATAGCGGAAGAAGAAGGTCATGATTAGGGTTGCAATGTGGGACCCGTCGACGTCGGCGTCACACATGATGACAATCTTGTGGTACCGCAATTTGGCGGTATTCAAGGCTTTGCTGTCCTCTTCGGTTCCAATGCTGACGCCCAAGGCCGTAAAGATGTTGCGGATTTCTTCATTCTCGAACGCCTTGTGCTGCATGGCTTTCTCTACGTTCAAAATCTTTCCTCGAAGGGGCATGATCGCCTGGAATTTGCGGTCGCGGCCTTGCTTGGCCGTACCTCCGGCCGAATCCCCCTCTACGAGGAAGATTTCGCACTGGGCGGGGTCGGTTTCGGAGCAATCCGCCAACTTACCGGGTAGGCTGTTGCCTCCCAATACCGTCTTGCGTTGCACCATTTCACGGGCTTTCCGGGCTGCGATCCGCGCCTTGGCTGCAAGAACCACTTTTTGAACAATGATGCGGGCTTCGTTGGGGTGCTCTTCCAAATAGTTGGTCAGCATTTCGCCGACGATGCGGTCCACCGCACCCGATACTTCGGAGTTGCCCAATTTGGTCTTGGTTTGGCCCTCAAACTGAGGTTCCATGACCTTGACAGAAATGACCGCGGTGAGTCCTTCACGGAAGTCATCCCCCGCCACTTCCACTTTTTCCTTGGTCAAGATGCCGCTCTCATCGGCATACTTCTTCAAGGTACGGGTTAGCGCACGGCGGAAACCAGCGAGGTGGGTACCTCCTTCATGGGTGTTGATGTTGTTGACGTAGGAGTGAATGTTCTCCGCATAGCTCGTGTTATAGGCCATGGCTACTTCGACGGGAATCCCTTCGATCTCGCCCTCCATGTACATCGGCTCGGGAATCAGCGCCTCGCGGTTTTGGTCCACATAGACCACGAACTCGCGCAAGCCTCCCTCCGAATGAAATTCTTCGGTGCGTGCCACGCCTTGCTCATCCTTGTCGCGGTCATCCGTCAGTTGAATGCGTATACCCCGATTGAGGTAAGCTAACTCACGCAGACGTGCGGCCAAAATGTCATACTGGTAGGTGGCCTCATAGAAGATGCTCGCATCCGGCTGGAACGTGACAATCGTGCCGCGGTAGTCCGAATTACCCACCTCTTTCACCGGATACAAGGGCTTCCCGATGGAGTATTCCTGCATGTATTCTTTGCCATCGCGGTGGACACGGACTTCAAGGTGCGTCGACAGGGCATTGACACAGGATACACCGACCCCGTGCAGACCACCAGAAACCTTGTAGGAATCCTTGTCAAACTTGCCTCCTGCGTGGAGGACGGTCATTACGACTTCCAAGGCCGAACGATTCTCCTTGGTGTGCAAGGCCACGGGAATTCCCCGACCATCATCCTTCACCGTAATGGAGTTGCCTTCGTTGATGGTAACCTGAACCGAGGTAGCATGTCCGGCAAGCGCTTCGTCAATGGAGTTGTCGACAACTTCATAGACCAAGTGGTGGAGTCCTTTCTGACCCACGTCCCCGATGTACATCGCAGGACGTTTGCGGACGGCTTCGAGGCCTTCGAGAACCTGAATACTATCGGCGCCGTAATTCTTGGCTTCACTCATGTTGTGTGGGGGTAAAAATGTCTATCCCACAAAGATAACTTCAGCACTTTTCCTAGGGGTGTACCGAGAAGAAAAACCGGCCCGTTTATCAACATTTTTTTCAACATGAGCGCATTTCTCGCGCCCAGGTGATAGATGGGATATTTCGGCTTAAAACTTGTAAACCAGGCCCAAATTTGCTCGAATTCCCTGAACCGGATAGCCCGTCCACCACGTCGTGCGGCTGTGGAAGAGATTGTCCACCTTGAACGTGGCGTTCAATTGCTTGTTGTACGTGTAGACCGCACTCAGTCGACCATCGAGAAAAGCGGGCAGCGTTTCATCCCCTGTTTGCCCTTGTGCCATGCGGCTTCCGCGGTATATGATGGTGGATTCAAAGCGAATCTTATCCTTCAAATTGAAAAAGGCTTGGCCGCCGATTTCGGACGAGGGAACGTGGTACACGGTGCCCCCATCCAAGCGGGTGGCCGTTCTCAAGGTGGCAAAGGCGCGGACCTCCCAACCAAGGCCGTTTTGAAAGCTCAATTCCCCAGAGGGTTCGAGCATCTTCACGCCCACATATTCCACGCCAAATCGGCCACTGTCCGCCGAGGACTGCCAGCCCTCGAAGCTTCGCGTGTACATGGCGTAGTTGGCAAACGAACGTTGACGAATACCAAATCGGTAGCCAATGGTCGAGGTCAAGCGTCCGGAAGCCCCGGCATAAAGGGAGGCTTGGCGCACCGCTTCATACTGTGCTGCCTCACTCAGGAAGGGCATGGCTTCGACCCGAGCGCGCATGCCCCCATTGTCGGCAGACCCTTCCAGGCCTGCATACAGATTCAGCACGTGCTTGACCAAGGGGAACTCGAGGTGAACGACCGGGGGCAAGTAGGGCTTGTCCCAGGTGCTTCCTTGGCCCGTAAATATGGCGTTCAAGCCCACTCGGAAGTAGATGGAACCCACACTATCGGAAACCGCAGGAGAGAACTGTGCGGACCAATAGTCCAAAGGGCCCACAGGCAGTCCCAGGCTATCCCGGTTTGCCGTTTGCATCAGATGGTTCCAAGACCCGTGTATGGGCAGTTCCAAGAAGACATCTTGGACGGGCAATCGCCAGTCTACGCCGGCGGCCAAACCGCTTTCCGTTTGACGACCACCTTGGTCAATCCAATGGTGGCCCGTGAGCTCCGCCCCGTGAAAGATTTGCTTCCGACGCATGCGGCTTTGGCGGTAAGACAGTCCAACTTGGTAATCTTGGGTCCATCGGCCCGGAGCGGCGGAGGCGGTGTCCGCCGCATTGTTGGCCGTCAAAGGGGTACCGTAAAAAGCATACCGGTTCCAGTCGGCGGACGCTTCGGTGCTCAATCGACCGCGACCGACAATACGCGCATACTGCCCGGAGAGCCCGTTTTCCATCCACGTTGTTCGGTTGTATACGTTGAACGGTTGACCCGCCATATCGTTGGCCTTGAAGCCCCCTTGGGTCGAGAAATGCTGGCCCTGCACCCCCCATCGCTGAAGATCGGAACGCGCATTGCCCAAGGCAAAACCCACATCGGCCGTTGCATAATTCCCAAGAGACATGTGGACCGTATTCGCAGGAAGGCGCTCGAGGCGAGCGCGGGAAATTTTCAATGGAGGGATAACCTCCAAGCGCGGTTCGGGCACCCATGTGCGGTTCCGCACACTGATGGCCACGGGCAGTTTCTCGACCGTGGTATCCATGACATTGGGCTGTCCTGTGATTTTAATGCCCTCTGCCACTTGAGCATTGTATTTTTCGGTCACCGAAATTTCCAGGCCATTCATAACTGGCTGCGCCCAAATAAGGGCTGTGGTCAGCGTAAAAATTGAGACGAGAATACGTTTCATGGGAGGGTGGGCATTTCGGAGATGGTTTCTTCATCAGGACCCGCCGCATCTTCCGCGGGGCTGTTTAAAATAGCTTGGAAGACCTTCGCTTGCTCCACCGTTTCGGCGATGAAGTTCTCCGCGATGATGAAGTCCAAGGTATAGTTCGCTTGGAACACATCGTCCAAAGCGGCGTAGTTGTGGGCCAAAATCAGCAAGGCTTTGAAGCGCCATTCGCCTTGACCGGGCAGGTTGTCAATGAGCCAAAAGATTTCCTCATTGGAGGCCGTATGCGATCCATACAAGTACAAAATCAAGGCCTCGTAGTAGGATGCTTCCGCCTGCAAAACCGCCGGACCATTTTTCTTCAAGTCTCCGTAGGCACTGAGGGACTTGGTTATCCATTGCCACTCTGCGCCATTGATACTATCCTCTCCCCACGAAGCAAGGAAGTCTGCCTTGCGGGCGCGTGGGCCCATGGCCATGGTCATCGCGTCACGCGCTACGTTCGCTTTGGCTTCCGTTCGAATTTCAGGGCTGTTGCGTTCGTCGGCAGCCACCACCTCCGAATAGCCGTAGGCCACTTCGAGGTGCTTCAAGGCTTGGTGTCCCCGCATCATGGCCACATTGGCTTCGCGAAGTAGGCTGGCATCATCGCTCAAGGCAAGGACAGATTCAGCCGCAATCAGCATTTCGTCGGCATTCTTTCGAGCCGATACGATACGCAAGATCCACGTCCACGCATTGATGTGGTGCTCGCCCACAGGTGCCTGGGTCACCTTGCGGAAATATGCCAATGCCTCATCTGGCTTGTTGAGACGACGCGCAGATTCCCCGGCATAGTGGTTGGCTTTTACCGTGAAAAACCCGTCTGGGAAACGCTTCATATATCGGTCAAATCCAGACATGGCCTCCTCAAACTTGCTGGAAGCATATTTGTCGTAGGCCGACATGTACGCCACACTGTCAAGTTCGCTCGCCCGCACCTGGGCAAAATCAATCCCCTGAACCCACGTGAGATAATCGTCAATTCGATTCGCCTCGTCGTACACACTCCGGGCCGTGGTAATCGCCTCCCTTGCTTCGGGCGTTCCGGGATATTTATTGACGATTTCTTGAAACGTAGAGATGGCTGCATCCAATCGTTGATCATTGCGTTGGGCAATGGCGATGTTGAGGGCGGCGCGACGGGCCCGCTCCGACCCTCCCACCATTCTTATGTAGGCCAAGAAATCATGCTCGGCTTCGG
>Ga0102899_1000269_pt1 | contig 20847 bp, 23 predicted proteins | sample Colrivmeta1555B3_FD_78455 | JGI IMG/M metagenome (GOLD analysis project Ga0102899, IMG submission 78455) | Estuarine microbial communities from the Columbia River estuary - metaG 1555B-3 | ecosystem: Environmental > Aquatic > Marine > Intertidal zone > Estuary | place: USA: Columbia River... | reverse complement strand
CTTATCTTATTAACTTAAATTACCTGTCTAAAGACTTAAGAGGTGAAGGGACAATTATTCTTGATGGGGATAAAATAGTTAGTATTTCTCGTGATAAGAAAATTTTTTTCGAGGAGAGATTAAAAGCATTGAAAATTGTGCATTCATAATGATTTAGTAATACAAATAGAATAAAAAAAATAACGTAAAAAAAAGAGCCTATATCCAGTGGATATAGGCTCTTTTAATTTGAGTTCTTTTAATTAAAATATCTCAGCTGAAGTGAAATGAAATTCTCCTTCAATTTGAGCGTTTTCATCAGAATCAGATCCATGAACTGCATTTTTAGCTTTAGATTCAGCATAATTCTTACGAATTGTTCCGTCAGCAGCTTCAGATGGATCAGTTGCTCCAATTAAAGTTCTAAAATCAGCAACTGCATTTTCTTTTTCTAAGATTGCAGCAATGATAGGTCCAGAAGTCATGTATTCTACTAATTCACCATAAAATGGTCTTTCAGCATGAACTTCATAGAATTTTTTTGCTTGATCTTCTGAAAGTTGAGTGTATTTCATTGCTTTGATTTTAAATCCAGCATCAATGATCATTTGGATAATGTTACCTGCATGATTGTTTTCAATCGCATCAGGTTTTAACATTGTGAAAGTTCTGTTCGTAGCCATTCTCTATTTTTTTTATTTGGGTGCAAAGATACATAATTCATCTTGTTTTATTCATATTTTGTTCTGAATCATTTTCAAACTCCTTTTAGTTTTACTGTGAATACTTATTAATTTGTAATTTCGTATCGTATTTATTTTTTTGAAATGGATGATTTAATTTCGTACATGGGTTCAATTGACCCTGTACTTGCTGCTTTTTATGCAACTTGTTTTACTTGGTTCTTGACAGCAGCAGGTGCTAGTTTGGTTTTCTTTTTCAAAACACTTCACAGAGGAGTGTTAGATGCTATGTTAGGTTTTACGGGTGGAGTAATGGTTGCTGCAAGTTTTTGGTCCTTATTAAATCCATCCATAGAAATGTCTGAAAGTATGTATCCTTCTATGCCATGGATGCCTGCAGCTGTAGGATTCTTTTTTGGAGCAATATTTTTATTTGGACTAGATAAAATTCTTCCTCACTTACATATAAATTTTAGAGAATCTGAAAAAGAAGGTGTCAAAACAGAATGGCACAAAACAACTTTACTTGTTTTGGCAATAACATTACACAATATTCCAGAAGGATTGGCCGTAGGTGTTTTGTTTGGTGCTGCAGGGATTGGAATGGATGGAGCAACTATAGCGGGTGCTGTTGCTTTAGCTATTGGTATTGGTATTCAAAATTTCCCGGAAGGTTTCGCAGTTGCTATGCCATTGAGAAGACAAGGGGTAAGTAGAAGAAAAAGTTTTTGGTACGGTCAGTTAAGTGCAATTGTAGAACCTATTTTTGGAGTGTTAGGTGCGTTGGCAGTTATGCAAATGCAACCAATTTTACCTTTTGCCTTGGCTTTTGCCGCTGGAGCAATGATTTATGTAGTTGTGGAGGAGGTTATTCCTGAAACGCAAAGAGATAAATACACAGATATAGCCGTGTTAGGCTTTATAGGTGGTTTTCTCGTGATGATGATTTTAGATGTTGCGCTTGGTTAATAAATTTTAACATTTATTTCATCTAAGAAAATTTGTCAAACTAATAAGATTGTATATCTTTGTTGAACAGAAACGTTTTTCATAGAGCGTTTTTGAGTTTTATAGTTTTAGCATGGTTTAGCAAAAAGAGGAAGAAGTTTCAATTAAACTTGTTCCTCTTTTTGGTTTTAGAAACTTTCTTGTACATTTAGGCAATATTAAACTATAACTTATGAAGCATTTACTATCAGTATCCTTAGCTTTAATCATTTCTCAAGTTTCTTTCACTCAAACACAAGGTATAGCATATACTTCGGTTGGAAGAGGGGTTGCGACTACATTTGTAACTGATTATCATGCGTTAGGTGTTAATCCATCAGCCTTAGGTTGGGGGAATAAATACGGAAAAAAATTCACAACAGGGATGAGTGAGTTTAACCTTGGGTTTTATTCCGATTCGTTAAATGCTACAAAACTTAAGAAATTATACAAGGCAGTTCGTAATGATGTGGTCGGTAAAGAACAAGATCCGTCAAGCTGGCAAGAACAAAGAGAATTTGCACAAGATTATATGCGTTCTGGTTTAGCCATTGATGCAAGCTATAATTGGTTTGGTTTCTCCTTTCATACAGAAAAATTTGGAGGTATTGCTTTTAATATTAGCGAACAGTATAACTGGTACTCTAGATTTAATGAGCAAACAACCGACTTATTGTTTGGTGGTCGTTTGTCAGATTATTTTGATCAATTAACAATTGCTATTGATGGCGATACATCTGTTATTCAAAACACGGGAAATATTTCAAATGACACATTGAGTAGTGTGATTCTTGGAACTATTTCTGTTCCCTTGAAATTAAGTGAAATTACGAATGGATCTTCGATTCAGTTTTCTTGGAATAGATATTACAATTTCGGATATGGTCGTAAATTGTTTGGTTCAGATTCTACTTTTGCATTATATGGTGGAGTAGGAGGTCGTTTTATTCAGTCAATGGCTATGGTAACAATGGAGTCTAACAGTTCAGGAGTATATATGTATTCTTCTCTTTCTCCTTCCTATGATATTAATTATGGTGCTATTGCCTCTACAAATATTTCGACTTATACAGAAAAAGGAGCTATTCCAAAGCCAGTAGGAACTGGATATGGTGTTGATTTGTCTGCGAGTGCTCAAATTGGTGGGTTTTTAAGATTAGCAGCGGCTGTAAATAATATCGGAGCTGTTACTTATACACGAAATGTTTACAAGGTAAGAGATACTTTAATTGGTTCTATGAGTTTAAATGGTCTTGAGGATTATAATATTACCAATTCGATGGATCAGTTATTGGCTGATGGTGGTTTGCTTTCATTAGAAGGAGAGGAAAAATATGTGGTTAAAAATGCAGCTACTTTTAGAGCTGGAGCAAGTATCAATATTGGTAAAATTGCAAGTGTGGGAGCTGATATGATTGCACCATTTAGCACCGAAACTCCTGGAAATATTGTTAACCCAGTATTCTCTTTTGGTGGAGAAATAAGTCCAGTAGCTTGGTTGACTTTAAGTGCAGGTTACCTTGGTGGTGGAATTTATAAGCATAACGTGCCTGTTGGAATCAATTTTGTTTTAGGCGGAGGAACCTATGAATTCGGAATTTCTTCGAGAGACATGTTAACATTTTTCTTAGATAATTCAAACAGTGTATCAACTGCATTTGGATTTGCAAGAGTAAGATTTTAGAATCGTTGTAATAATGAGCGAAGTTCAGATAAAATCATTGCTGTAGCTCCCCAAACAACTTTTTCATTTATATTAAAATAAGGCACGTTTATTTGATTCGTGCCTTTTTTTAGTTCCATTTTTTTTGACTGGATTACATCATTCTCTAAAAGACGAAAAAGGTCAAAGGATAAAATTTCATCAACTTCTCTTTTGTCGGGAGTGAAAACATATTCTTGATGCAATGTAAATACTACGGGCTTGACTAAAAAGTTACTTACAGGAATATAGATGTCAGAAAGATCAGCTATTTTAATGCCAGCATTAATCGGCAGATTTATTTCTTCGAAGCACTCTCTTCGAGCGGTATATTCATATGTCTCATCTGAATGATCCATTTTCCCTCCAGGAAAACTAATTTGATTTCCATGTACTCCCTCGTACTTAGGCCTTTGAATCAAGATGCAATGAATCGAATTGTTTTTTTCATAACATAAAATCCCTACAGCTGATAAACGGTAATTTGGTTTACGTTGCAATAATGTAGAAGTCATTAAACGATTTACAGGGGCAAGTAATTGATGTGCTTCTTCCCCAGGGAGTCCATACTCCTTTGCTGAATGAAATTTTGAAATAAACTCTTCTAGATTCATTACTTAGTTACTGAATTCAGTATCTCTATAAAGTCGTCATAGAGATAACCCATATTTTCTTCTTTCCCAATTAATTGAAATACGAAATACTCATCCTCGATTTCCATTGTTGCAGTGAAGTATGAGGCATTTTCACTGTATGAGTTGGATGAACCATGTATTATTTGAATATAACCTGGATATTTCACCGTTTTGGGCAGTTCTTTTTTTATTGATATATTGAATTCTTTGAGACTTTCCGAACGTTTTTTAATGTAGTTGTCATGCACAGCATCGAGCTTGGATATTTCTCCTTCAAACAAAAAAGCATATGCTTCAGCTTCACTTGAAGAAAATGATTCTACACTGAAATTAAGGTCTATATCATAAATGGATTTTGTTGATGCGTTATTGCTTAACACATAATCGTTGTTGTAATTATCTCGAAATAAACTAGATATGCGATATTGGATACCATTGAAGAAAGACTTACTTGGTAAAGGTAAATCCATGTTATTCTCTTGAATTTTTTTTAAATCGGATTTATAAGTCCTCCCCGGACAACCCGTTATGACAAATAAAATCAAGAAACCAATTGTAAATAATCTTCCATTCATATCCTTACGAATATACTGATTTGTTTATATTGAACATAGCTATTAATCGTTTTTAACTTCCACAAATTACCGTCTATCGCATTCAAATTGCGTAACGAAATAACTATATTTATAAAAAATTAAAATTTCTCGCGTGTTACAAATTATTCAATGGGATGTTACTCCTGAAATAGTCGAAGGGTGGAAAACTCCAAATCTGTACGGTTTATTATTCGTTTCAGGATTAATACTTGGGTATTTTGTGATAAAAAGAATGTTTAAAAAGGAAGCGATTTCTAACGAGAATTTGGATCAATTGGTAATGTACATGATCATTGCAACCATTGTTGGTGCGCGATTAGGTCATGTGTTCTTTTATGGGCCTTATTTTGATGAAATAAATGCTGAAGGTGTTGTGCTTGATCGTGGTTATTTTTCTCATCCCCTAGATATTTTTAAAGTCTGGGAAGGTGGTTTAGCAAGTCATGGTGGAGCAATTGCAATTTTGATTGCGCTTTATTTTTATGCTAAAAAAGTAGTTAAAAAACCCATGATGTGGATTTTGGATAGAATTGCAGCACCAATAGCAATTGCAGGTTGTTTTATCCGATTGGGGAATTTAGTTAACAGCGAAATTGTTGGAGACCCAACGGATGTTCCATGGGCTTTTAGCTTTATTAATTATTGGAACTCCGAGATGAATAGTTTTGATCCAACTCCGCGTCATCCTGCGCAATTGTACGAGTCGATTGCATACATATCAATCTTTGCCATTTTAATGTTTATGTATTGGAAGAGAAACGCTTGGAAAAAGCAAGGGGCTATTTTTGGAACATTTTTAATCTTACTATTTGGAGCACGTTTCTTTATTGAGTTCTTTAAATTAGGACAAACAGCAAGAGATGAGGTGTACTTTATTAATACGGGTCAAATGTTGAGTATACCATTTGTTATAGCAGGTGTTTACATTTTGTATCAAGCTATCAGGAAAAAAGAAACGGCCTAGTGGATTGTGTTAAAATGGGATGATTTACATCTTTTAATCAACTCCTATTTGAAAATGACTTTCTAGCATACATCATTAATGTAACTAACAATTGCATTTGCAAATTTATCAGCTGCATTTTCATCTTTTCTAAACCATAATTCTGGTTCAATTAATTCAATTTCGCCAATACACAATTGGTCATTATTATCCCAAATAACATCTATTCTAGCGTATGCAGGAGTGGGAGTTACTGCTTTAAAGGCTTTTTCAATAAATGCAATTTCATCTGCACTTGGTTCGTAATTAGAAATTGTACCTCCAAAGTCATCTTGAACTCGAAAATCTCCTGGTTTTGCTTTCTTCAAAATCGCGTGACTATATTTCCCCCCAAAAACCATAAATGCAACTTCTCCCTTTGTTGTAATTTGTTTTTGATATTCTTGAAGCAACAAGCTTTCGTTCGTGATTAACTCAAAGAAGATTTGGTTTAATCTTGCTTCATCTCCTTTATTGAATTTGTAGGTATGTCTTCCTGCACCTGAAATGGCTGGCTTTAAAATAAAGGTTTCCCAATTGATTTTTTCAATGCACGCTGTAAGACTTCGCTGTTCTCCTTTTTCTATGAAAATGGTAGCTGGAATATTTACGTCTTTTTTTGCTAAATCTTGTAGGTAGTGTTTGTCAATATTCCAGTATATAAGTTCCTTTTGGTTGATTAATCGGGTGACTTTTGAGACATGATTTAGCCAGATTTCAAATTCATCAAAACGATCGAAGTAATCCCAAGTGGTTCTGAAAAGAATGTTTTTGGTTGTACTCCAGTCAAAATCAGAATCATCCCAGCTTTTACGTTCTACGGTAAGACCTTTACGCCTCAAAGCATCAACAACTAATTGGTCTTCCGTTAATATATTTTGCACGTAATCGCTTACATCTGTTGGAGCAATATATCTTCTATCGGTTAAAACAACTATATCAATCATTATTCTTTTGTATATGGCAATAATTCAAGTGATTTCAGAACAAAAACGCCATGTTTTATCTCTCCTTTGGCATGTGCTTGCCGTTCTACGTTGCAAAACCCGTCTTCTGCATGAGCATCTCCGAATTCATCAATACTGGCTCCTTCTGCGTAATAAAATTTCTCTTCAAAGCGAATTGCTAAATCACAATCATCTCCTGTCATCCCAAAAACACATGTCCCGCATGATGCGCCAACAATTTGATCTATTTGGTTTGTTTGGTTTTTAATCGTACCACATCCAAAGAGGAACGTTAATAAGAGCAAGCTTAAATATTTCATAAATTAGTTATTATCATTTTTAATTTTTTCCCACGTCGTGAACATTTGCTCTTGATCGGGTCGGTTTTCTTCTATGTTTCTTAATGGTTCAACTTCCTTTAATGTTTTTTTACACTCTTCAGGTAAGGATTGATACAATGCTGTTCCTTTTGTTTTCCAAGCAATCATTTCATCACTTACTTGCTTAATTATTTTAGCGGGATTTCCTACCAAAAGACTTCTTTCAGGAATTTCGGTTTTTGCTGCGACAAAACTTAATGCGCCAACAATAGATTCTTTACCTATTTCAACATCATCCATTATTACGCTGTTCATGCCTATTAAACAATTTTCACCAATGATTCCTCCATGAATAATCGCTCCGTGACCAATGTGAGCTCCTTTTTTTAAAAGGGTGGTAGTTCCAGGAAACATGTGAATGGTACAATTCTCTTGAACGTTACAGCCGTCTTCAATGATTATCTGTCCCCAGTCGCCCCGAATTGCTGCGCCAGGACCAATGTAGACATTCTCCCCAATTATTACGTTTCCAGTAATTGAGGCTTGAGGATGAATAAAACTACTCTCCTTAATAACAGGAATAAAACCGTTGAAGCTGTATATTGGCATAAAATTATATTGATTGGTTTAAAAGTAATAAATCCAAATGAGAACCGTCTAATCAAATAAATCTACTTTATGGATACATTGATTTTAGTTTATAACGCAGATACCAGTTATTCTAGTAAAATGTTCGATGGAATTCATAAAATTATTAGTCCTTCGACCTATAAGTGTGATCTATGCTTGTTAACTCACGACTGGTTTGGCGAAAAAGAAACATGGAAATCTTTTGTCAAGAATCATAAATCAAGATTTAAAATGATGTATAAAAATGAATTTGAACAAAAGTATCCACTTTTGAAAACAACTTATCCAGCAATTTATACGTTTAATAAAAACAAAGCACACTGTTTAATGGATAAAACTGAAATCGCTCAATTCAAGAACATTGAAGTATTTATCATCGCATTAGAAAAGTATATTTGTTAAAAAATCTCTCTATGAGCTATTGTACATATTGTAATGCACCTGATGCGAAAGATTGTCATAAAATGTACCATGACACACAGTATGGTTTTCCTATTACTTCAGACGATGAGCTTTTTGGAAGATTAATTTTGGAAATCAATCAAGCAGGTCTTTCTTGGGAAACAATTCTTAAAAAACAGGAAAATTTCAGAAGTGCTTATGCGGATTTTTCCATTCTAAAAATTGCTCAATTTGATGATTCGGATAGAGAGAGATTGTTAACTGACGCAGGAATTATCCGAAATAAGCTAAAAGTTAATGCAGCCATACATAATGCACAACAATTATTGCAGATTAAAGCTGAATTTGGTAGCTTTAGTCAATGGTTAGATAAAAACCACCCATTAAATAAAGACGAATGGACTAAATTGTTCAAAAAGACGTTTAAATTTGTGGGAGGTGAAATTGTTAATGAGTTTCTTATGAGTACAGGTTATTTACCAGGGGCTCATGATGAAGATTGTGAAATTCACAACAAAATTTTAAAGTTAAACCCAAAATGGAACGAAGTATGAAGTTTTTCTCAATGATACTCTTTACACTAATTATTGGTGGATTGAATGCGCAAGTAAGTTTTAGTGCTGGTGGTAGCATGCTAAAAGGATTTGGAACTCCTAAGCCATGGGGTGGATTTCATGTTGGAGTTGAAATCCCTAGGGATGATGCGATTTCATTATATGGTAGATTTACACATCATTTCAAGCAAAATGCTGCTGATTCTATCGGTGTGTTTGCTGTAGCGAAGGACTTCACAACATCGCCATATTCATTAAATGTTTCTGCACTTCCTTCTATGAATTATAATATTATTGAAGGTGGAACTCGTTATTATTTAGGGAATGGTTTTGATTATGGTTTTGCCGGATATGGAGGGACTAATGTTGCACTTATTTTTAACAAGGTAAAAGTTGGTTATTCGGAATTTGATGAGTCTCTTTATGAGTTAGATCCCAATTCTAGAATGGAAGGTTCTATCTTTAGTTTAGGTTTTGGTCTGAATGGTGGTGTGAAATATTCTAATCCTCCATACGGTACTTTTTATCTTGATTGTGGTATGAATTATATGATTTTTGCTCAAGGGAGTACATCAAGTGTTTCAGGTGAATTATACAACCAATTACTTTTTAACGTAAATATTGGTTATCGTAAAGATATTCTTTGGTAGAAATTTTTCTTTTCAGGGATCTGTTTAAAGGCTTCTGATACTGCATCAATGTGCTGATATCTTTCTAACATTGCCATTTTAAGTAGGTTTATTACTTCCCATTCGCTCATTTTATTTGGAGGTATTTGAAACCGGTGCTTTGCTGTCATTTTCAAAAGAATAGCGTGAATTTCTTTATTAATAGCTGAATGTTTTGGTAAATCTAGATTGAGTAAAAGATTGGTATAAATACTTGGGTTTGGATGAGAAAGGGGCATCTCATTCGTAAATAAATGCCAAATTGTAATTCCCAATGCATAGATGTCTGTTGTCGAATTGGCTATTTCCAATTTGTTTAATATCAATTCAGGTGCTGCAAAGCCTAGTGGGAAAAGTGTTTTCCTTTTATTTTCTTGATCCGTTTTAGTGGCTAAGCCAAAATCAATTAATTCTATGTTGCTATCTTCTTTTATTAAGATATTCCCGGGTTTTATATCGCCATGAACAATTAAATTTGTTTCCAAATGAGTTAAAATTGGACTTAATTTTTCTAAAAAGGTTTTTAAAAAGGGTATCCTATTTTTTTTCTTTAGTTGTTTCCAGTATTGATCTATAGTAATACCTGCTATATATAGTTTTGTAAGATAAAAGGTGTCTTGTGTTTCGAATAACTCAACGCCTGAAGGTAAGCCTTGGAAGTCAAAATTGAAATTGGTTTCATTGTGCAATTGAGCAATTGCAACAGAATTCCTTGGTGTTTTAGTAATCGATTTTATAACAATTTCTTGCTGAGATACTTTAGATATCCCATAATAAACACGACCAAATTTCCTTCGTTTTTGAGAGCCTAATTCACGCAGTGAATGAAATTGTGAAAGAAATTCTGACATTGGTTAAAAGTAAACAATCTACACGAATATTATTGTAATTTAGTTCAATGAAAAGTTTTATTATTGGTGAGAGCGGTGGTACTAAAACAGATTGGAGGATAGTCCAAGATGGCAGTGTTATTTCTGATTTTAAAACGGAGAGTTATCACCCTAATAACTGGAACGACAGTTTTTGGGATCGAATTAAATTCTTTTGGGATAAGAAAGCATTGTATGAGATGGAAATTATTCTTTATTCTGCTGGTTGTCATAGCATTTCGAATAAAAATACCCTATCCTCTAAATTAACTCAGATTGGATTTAAAAGGAATTCTGTTCATTCTGATTTACTGGCCGCAGCGAATTCAACGATGAAAAGTAAAGGGGTTGCTGCAATTATGGGGACTGGTTCAGTGTTGTTTGGTTTTGAAAACAATCAAATTTGTTGGATTAAAGGTGGAGAAGGGTATAGGCTAGGAGATGAAGGCAGTGGATATTATTTTGGTAAGCTTGTTTTTACAGATTTTGTAAAAGGACGATTAACATCGAATCAAAAAGAGGATTTTATACAGAATTGTCCTGATTTTATTTCTGCTAATATTGATTTAATAGATGATAGATCAAGGATTTCTGAGATAGCTTTGTTATTGTCCGTTTCTAAAGAGTTTCAAGCGTATCATAAAACCAATATTGAACTTTTTTTAACGAAAGAATTTGGCCAGATAACGAATGAAACAATTGATTTAATTGGAAGTTATGGGTATTATAATTCTTCACTGATTATGGAGGTTTTTGCCGTTAAAAACATTGTTATTGATCAATTTATTGAAAGACCAATTGATCGATTGGTTGAGTATACGGTAGCGTTGAGTGATTAAAGGTGGGTTTTTAGTGTTTGTTTAGATTTTAGTTCATTATTTTGAGGTCTTTGTCGAATGTTTTTAAGTATTGGTAGAATTTATGCATAGGTATTAAAAAAAAAATTACATCTTAGACTAGAATTAGACGCTTTTACATGAACAATTTATTTATAGACGGAACAGCTTTAACTCCATTAATTGACTTTAATGCTGATCAAGGTGTTATGAGAATTCAAGGAAGATCAATTCCAGATAATCCAGATGAATTTTGGTACAAAGTACTGTTGTGGTTTGATGAGTATATGATGAATTCACATTCGTTGACAACGTTTGAAATAGATTTGGAGTACTTTAATGTTACTTCTTCAAAACGAATTTTAGCATTGTTATATAAATTGAATGATTTAATTAACATGAATAAAGATGTTATTGTTGTTTGGTCATACAGAGAATCAGATGAGGATATGTATGAAGTTGGTCAAGATTATGCTTATATGGTTAAAGTTCCATTTGAGTTTAAGTCTTATGTTGAGCCGGAATTGGCGTTAGCAATTTAATTTTTTTTATATTTTTTTTTACACCTGTCTTCGGATGGGTGTTTTTTTTTGAAATGAACTCTAATTTTCTGTTATTTTTGTACTAATGAGATTAGTTAAAGATATAAAGCATGAAAGGTATAAAATTCAAATATTCCATTACAATGCTAAGTATATTGTGAAAATTGAACTTGGCCAATTTGAACAGTCATTTAAAATTGGTGAAACAGATGTGTTAAGTCTTTCTGAAGTTGAAAGTATGATAACGCCAGAGCTTCTTTCAAATACCTTAAAACGTTTTGTTGATATGAGAAGTGACTGGGAAGCCGCATTTAAAAATAAAAATTAATTATGTTAAAAATTACAGCAGCTCTTGTAGGAGTTTTAATTATTGCGTCATCTTGTGGTGATAAAAAAGAAAAGGTTGAAGCACCAGTTAATGTGCAGGTTAAAAGTGTAGGTGGGATGACAATTGGTTATTACGTCTCAGATAGTATTGCTACAGGATTTGATTTTTATAAATCAACTCAAAAAAGATTGGCAGATAAAAAAGCAAAATTGGACGCGAAGGTTTCTGTGCATGAAAAAGCATATCAAACTGCAGGGATGGCCTTGCAAAATGGTATGAAAATGAATACGCTGTCTCAAAATCAAGTAGATGCTTATCAAATTAAAATGCGAAAAAGTGAAGAGGCTATCATGCAGCTTCAACAAACTGAATTTGCTAAATTCGAAGAGGAACAGTATAAAGCGAATGAAGTATTGATGAATAAAATTGATGCTTATGGACAGGAGTTCTCTGAGAAAAATAAAATAAAATTGTTTTTATCAAAGGCAAAGGGAGGCCAAATAACATATGTTGATGGCGGTTTTGATATGACTGAAGCTTTTATCGATTTTATGAATAAAAAGGAGGCTGAAATTGAAGCTGATATTAAAGATTAAACATGCTGATTTCTCAACAAAAACTGAAAGAAAATATTGCTGAATATATCTTGTATATGTACCAGATGGAAGATATTATTCGAGCTTATAAATTCGATGTAGAACAAATTATTGAAAATTACGCGAAACCTCAATTACCTGATGCATCTTTTATTGGTCAATACAGATCTTGGTTGCTTAATTTGATTGATGAAATGAAGTCGAGTAGAGCTGAAAAGCAAGGTCATATTGTTTCTCTTAGTGAAATAATGGCGGAACTAAATTACCTTCATAATACTCTTTTGAATGTTACGAAAGATGTGAAATATACGGATGTATATGAAAGAGCTGTTCCGTTTTTAGATGAATTTAAAGAGAAATCGGATAAAAAACAGGCAAACCATATCGAAATGGCTTTTCAGGCAATGTATATGAAACTTTTATTAAAGCTACAGAAGAAAGAAATTAGCGCTGAATCTGAAGAAGCTTTTGATTCGATGAGAATCATGCTTGCATATTTAAGTCGTGGTTATCACAAAATGAAAGCTGGAGATTTAGATTTCCTTAAAAATTAAATATTTTATCAGGATTTAAAATATTGTTTGGATCAAACACGTTTTTTATTTCCTTCATTAAATTAAGTGATTTAGCGCTAAATGCTAGAGGCATGTATGATTTTTGAACTAACCCTATACCATGTTCTCCTGAAAGCGTCCCACCAAGTTTTACAACTTCCTTGAATATTTCTTCAATGGCAATTGGTAAATCATTTTCCCATTGATCATCGGTTAATTCACCTTTAATGATATTAACATGGAGGTTTCCGTCTCCTGCATGACCATAACAAACGGATTTAAATCCAAATTTGTCACCGATTAATTTAACGTGAGCCAATAATTTGGGTAATTCAAATCGAGGGACAACAGTATCTTCTTCTTTGTAAATAGAGTGTGATTTTACGGCCTCTCCTACTGTTCGTCTTAGTCGCCAAAGTTTGTCTTTTTGTGAGGCTGAATCTGCAAATAAGATTTCATCTGTTTCAAATTGTGCTAGAACATCCATTATTTTAGTGCATTCTTCCATCAATACATCTTGATTAAAGCCATCAACTTCAATCAATAAATGGGCCGCATGATTTTCTTGAATTATTATGGAATTGTCTTTCAAGAAGTCTTGTGTCCAAAGCAATGCATCTCGTTCCATAAATTCCAAAGCACTCGGAGTAATTCCTGCTTTGAAGATTGCGGCAACAGCTGTACATGCATCTTGAGCTGAGAAAAACGGAACAAGCATTAATAATTCGGTTGTTGGATGGGGGATTAGTTTTAAAACTATTTTGGTAATTATTCCAAGTGTTCCTTCAGAGCCTACCATTAACTGTGTAAGGTTATAACCTGTTGCATTTTTAAGAACATTTGCTCCAGTCCAAATAACTTCTCCAGTTGGAAGTACAACTTCAAGATTTAAAACATATTCATTTGTTACTCCGTATTTAACAGCTTTTGGTCCTCCAGAATTTTCGCTCACATTTCCTCCAATAAAACAACTTCCTTTACTCGCTGGGTCTGGAGGATAGAAAAGCCCCTTTTCTTTAACCGCTTCTTGAAGAACCTGTGTAATAACACCTGGTTCAACCGTAACTTGCATGTTGTCTTCGTCGATGTTTAGAATGCGACTGAATTTTACCATCGACAAAGCAATGCCTCCTTTTAATGGGATAGCTCCTCCACTAAGCCCGGTCCTAGCGCCAGAAGGTGTTACAGGCAGTTTGTGTTCGTTGCAATAAGTTAATATTTTTGATATTTCATCAACATTTTTGGGTTTTAAAACAATTCCTGGGAGAATTGAAATATCCTCAGTTTCGTCTTTACTGTGAATCAATAACTGTTCATTTTCAATTGAAGCTCTTTCCTTGAGAAGGTGTTTAAAGAAATTGATGTGTTCTGATGTCAACATGAAATTACGTTTTTATGCTAAATGAATTCTTCTTAGTACTTGATATTTACTGATCAAAGTTAAAATTAAGTATGTTAAATAAGTCAAAAAAAAAGCGGAAATTTCTTTCCGCTTTTTTCTTTTAATTTGCTTTTATTTCAAATTCAGTTCTTCTATTTTGTTGTCTTCCATCAGAAGTGTTATTTGTAGCAATTGGCTTGCTAGAACCATACCCCTTGGCAGTCATTCGATTTCCAGCAACTCCTTTTGATTGCACATAGTTAACAACTGCTTGAGCTCTGTCCTGAGATAGTGAAGCATTTAAGCTTGCCGATCCAGTGTTGTCAGTGTGACCTGAGATTTCAATTTTCAATCCAGGTACATCCTTCATTAATTTAACCAAACGATCTAATTCGGCATTTGATTCAGATCTTAAAGTTGACTTACCTGTATCAAAGAATATATTCCTCAAAGCGATTGTTGAACCAATAGCAATGTTTTTAAGTTCTATTACTTTATTTACCAAATTATCTGCAGCTCCTTGAGGAATGTCAAAGTTTTCAGAATGGAATAAATAACCTGTTGCTTTAACAGCAATTCCATAATTCTTACCTGAAGCAAGTGTAATGATAAATTTACCTGTTGCACTGTTTGTAGTAAATGTTTCAATTAATTTACCAGTTGCATTATCTGTTATTTCGATTTCAGCCTCAACAGGTTTCTTTGTAATATGGTCTATAGTAACTCCTTTAAATACAGTAAATGATTTTTTGTTTACATCAACTGTTGCTTCAATTGAATTGTCTTTAATTGGATTTACAATCGATGCTAGGAGATAATCCTCTGTTGCAAGTTCAGGTGGTTTAGGTTCTCCCCAAAAAGTAACTTTGTAGATATCATAACCACCTTGTCCACCATCTCTATTTGATGAAATGTACGCATATTTCCCGTTCGCAGTAGAAGAAAAGAAAAAGTCGTCATAGGGTGTGTTTATTGGATACCCCATGTTCTCTGGTTTAGACCATGTTCCTTGTGCTTTTTTCGAAACAAAAATATCGTAACCTCCAAGTGAACCAGAGCCTTCTGAGGCAATGTACATTGTCTCTCCATCAATTGTAATGTATACTGGTCCTTCATTAAACTTACTGTTTATCGAAGAAATCATTTGTGCAGCCATAAAATTCTTTTGAATCTTACTTTGCATACTACTATACATAATGTCAAATCCATTCGAGCGATTGTCATTATCACGTCCAAAATAAATACTCCAACCATCTTCGCTATATGCAGCGTAAACTTCATTTGCATTTTTAGATGAAATTTGGAAAGGTAGAGGCTCAGGAGTACTCCAGTTCGCACCTTTCAATGTACTCTCAAAGATGTCTGATTTACCATCAACATCTCTGTGTAAAAGCAATTTTGTACCGTCATAACTAATGTTGTTTGAAACGTCATCAGTTGTAGAGTTTACTCCGCCTTTTAGAGATGACGGTTTGTCCCATTTTGAATTGTTAAGAGACGAAGAATAAATGTCTTTATCAAAGCTTCCTGCTTCATTTGGAGTATGTCCATTTGGTCGGTCTGATGTATAGATGATTTCACCTCCATCCGTAGAAATTGAAGGAGCAAAATCGTTGAATTCAGAATTTAATTCTGATACATTATCTACCCAGGCTCTAATAGGGGATTCCATAGCAGCTTTAGCGTCTGAACATTCTTTCTTTCTTTTACTGACGAATTTATTGAAGTTGTCGGCTTTACGGTATCCTTCTTCAAAAGCTTCGTATGATTTAATTGCTTCAGAGAATTTTCCATCTAATTGAAGTGCATACCCGTAATAAAAGTTTAAAAATGGATCACATGTAGGATCTAATTCATACGCCTTCTTTAAGTATTGAATACTTTTTTGAGCGTAAGGTGAATTCGCGTAACAGACTCCAATTTTATAATTTAACTCACCATTATTAGGATTGAATTTTTGTGCGACATTATATTGCTTCAATGCTAACTCGTAATTTAGGCCCGGACTTTGAACCATGAAAATTGCTTCGTTTGCAATGGTGAAGTAGTCATCACCTGATTTGATTGCATCTGTGGCTTGTTTCAAACCATCCTTGTCGTCTTTAAAATTTGCAGATTTGAATTCTACATTTTGAGAAAATGTTAGAAATAAACTGAAAATTGATATTGTTGATAATAAATACTTTTTCATCCTAATTAATTTGCGCAGTTACTTGAATAATAGTTCTTTCCTAATTCAGAACCTAGTTCTTTTGCTTTAGACCAATCTTCGCATGCTCCGATCATATCTCGCAACATTTCTTTGGCATTTCCGCGGTTAACAAAGGCTGAACCATTTGTTTTGTCCATAGCAACAGCTTTATTTCCAAATTCAAGGGCTTTCTTGTAATCTTTCTTTTTAAAATAAGCTCCACTTAAATTTGTTGCAGCAGGAGAATAATTTGAATTTATTTCTAAAGCTTTCGAAAAATCTTTGATTGCGTCGTCAATTCTATTCTGATTCATTTGAACTACACCGCGATTATTATAGGCTAAATGAAAATTCGCATCAATTGAGATTGCTCTATTAAAAGCTGCTAATGCTCCAGTGTAGTCTTTCATCTTAGACTTTGTAGTACCAATATTGTTTAATACAAAAGCAAGATTTGGATTTTTCTTCAATGCTTCTTCGTAATCTGCAATCGCTTTTGGGTAATCTCCTTTCATTCGATAGGAAGAGCCTCTGTCGTTGTATGAATTAGGATTCGTTCCATCAAGCTTAATTGATTGTGTGAAATAATTGATAGCGCCATCAAAATCGTTTTGTAAAAAGCGAAGAGTCCCATAATTGTAATAGGCTTTCGGGTTTTCATTGTCTAATTTGATAGAAGTTTCATAATCTTTTTCTGCATTCAAATAATCATTTAATCCTTGGTAAGATCTCCCTCTTTGGAAAAAGGCTTTTGAATAAGTAGGTTTTAAAACGATTAATTGGGTGAATGTCTTGGTCGCGTCGTTGTATTTTTCTGATTCATTCTCAGCGATACCTTTGTTATAATAGGCTGCTGTAAAGTTTGGATCAAATTGAATTGATTTAGAAAAATGAGCAATTGCTTCATTAAACTTTTTCGCTTGAAAGGATTTAATCCCAGAGTTGTATGCCTCTTGACTGTTTGCAATTGCTTCGTTCTCAAGGTTTAAAGCTGTAATTGAATCTCTGTATGCTTGTTCTTCAGGGGTTAACTCATCTAGCTGAGCAGAAGCCTGAAATCCAAGGAAAAACAAAGAAACAATGATGATTTGTTTCGTTCTAATCACTTTTTTGGTTTTTATAATTTGGTTAGACAATTTACAAACTTCGTACCGAATTGAAGGAATAAGTTTTCAACAATATCAAAATTGTTAACTTTAGCATTCAAAATAAAACAACATGTCAAAAGAAGTATATATAGTTGATGGAATTAGAACAGGTATTGGAAGTTTTGGTGGAACATTATCAGCTGTTAGAGCAGATGATTTGGGAGCCATTGTTATTAAGGAATTGATTCAAAGAAATAACACTTTCGATCCTAAATTAATTGAAGATGTAATTTTTGGATGTGCAAATCAAGCAGGTGAGGATAATCGAAATGTTGCTCGAATGTCAAGCCTTTTAGCTGGTTTACCATATGAATTAGGTGGAGAAACTGTTAATAGATTGTGTGCATCTGGAATGGCGGCGACAATCAATGCATCAAGAGCAATTAAAGATGGTGCTGGAGATATTTATATTTCTGGTGGGGTTGAACAAATGACAAGAGCTCCTTGGGTTATTTCAAAAGCTTCACAAGCCTTTGGTCGAGATGCTCAAATGTTTGATTCATCGTTTGGTTGGAGATTTATTAATCCATTAATGCATGAAGCATATGGTACTGATGGGATGGGTGTTACAGCCGAAAATCTTGTTGAAAAATATAATATTTCAAGAGAGGCACAGGATAAGTTTGCCTTGTGGTCTCAACAAAAAGCAACTGCTGCTCAAAAATCAGGAAGATTCGCTGAAGAGATTGTTGATGTTGTAATTCCTCAAAGAAAAAAAGATCCCATTATTTTTAATCAAGATGAATTTATTAGACCTACAACTACAATGGAAGGTTTAAGCAATCTTAGAGCGGCTTTTAAGAAGGATGGTTCTGTAACTGCTGGAAATGCTTCCGGATTAAATGATGGTGCAGCTGGATTGTTAATTGCTTCAGAAGATGCTGTTAAAAGGTTTCAACTTAAACCTTTAGCTAGAATAGTTGGTGCTTCAATTGCTGGGGTTGAGCCAAGAATAATGGGTATTGGACCTGTGTTTGCTTCTAGAAAAGTTTTAGAAAGAACAGGTTTAAGCCTTGATCAAATGGATATTATAGAATTGAATGAAGCGTTTGCTGCTCAAGTTCTTGCTTGTACAAGAGAATTTGGATTAGACGATATGGATCAACGAATTAATCCGAATGGTGGTGCAATTGCTTTAGGACATCCACTTGGTGTTTCTGGTGCTCGTATTTTACACACTGCAGCCATTGAATTGCAAAAAACGAATAAAAGATACGCACTCGTAAGTATGTGTATTGGTGTCGGACAAGGTTATGCAGTAATAATTGAAAGAGCATAACCAACGAATTCTTTCCCTTTAACGTCTTTAAGTATGATGAAGAAATTAGGTTTTGTTTTAGTGAGTTTTTTACTACTCGTAGGGTGTAAAAAAGAACCAGTTTCTTGGAATTCTTCTTGGAATCTCCCTTTGATTAATGATACTCTTGATCTTTTAGATTATGTGAATGATTCAACAATCGTGAATAATGCAGGGTTTTACTCGCTTGAATTAAAACGTACGCTACTTGATTTAAATTTAAATGATTTAATAGAGATTCCTGACACTACACTTGAAGAGAATTATGTCAGTGCTTTTACTAATTTGACAATAAATCCTGGTTTTAGTTTTGTTAACTCAACTGAAGAACATAATATAGAAATTGAAAATGTTGAATTAAAAAAAATTATTTTAAAAAGTGGTCACATAGATATTACGGTTAAAAACCCAATTGGGACTGTTACAATTTTTAATGTAACACTTCCTGGAGTTGAAAAGGATGGTGTTATTTTTAATCGTCAATATTCTGCTCCTGCTGGTACTAATGCTAATCCGGGGGTGGTAACTAAATCAATCGACTTAACGGGTTATTCAATTGATTTAACAGGTGTTTCTGGTTCAAGCTTCAATAAATTTCAATCGCAAATTACTGTTTCTTCAAGTCCAACTGGACCAACAGTTGTTATGACCAATCAGGATATCACCAGGGTTAAGGCATCATTTAAAGATCTGAAAGTTAGTTATGCGAAAGGTTATTTTGGCGATCGTATCTTTTCTGATTCTACAATTTTGAATATTAAGGAGTTAAATGCGTATCAGGGTGGTCTAATAGATCTGCCTTCTACAAGTGTAAAATTCAATATTGAAAATTCGATTAAAGTCATTGGCGAAGGGAAGCTTCACTATATTACAAATGAAAACCAGAGTGGTAACATAATTAGCTTGACTCATCCGCAAATTGGCTCTAGCCTAAATATTGATGCTGCTAGCGGCTCGTGGGGGACTTTAATGCCTTCTATCAAAACAATCGAATTTAATAGTGCAAATAGTAATATTGAATCCTATCTTGAAAATTTAGGATCAATTCATAAAATAGGATATACCATAAAAATTAATCCTTGGGGTAATATTTCTGGTGGATGGGATGAACTTTTTCCTTCGAGTAAAATTAAAGTCAATTTAGAAGCTTTAATGCCATTGGCTATTGGAATGGATAATTTGAAATTAAGAGATACTTTTAATGTAGATTTAAATTCAGACCCAGAAAAAACAGTTATTAAAAGTGGTGACTTGATTCTTCAGTCTTCTAATGGATTTCCGTTTTCGTCAAAATTGAAATTATTCTTTTTAGATGATTCAGGAAATCTTTTGCATGAGGTTACTGGTTCAAGTGAAATTGGTTCATCTCAATTCGGTACTTTTGATTCACAGCATTCAATGAATATAAAAAAGAATGAAATTCGATTTGTTTTGTCTGAAGCGGTTTTAAGTGATCAAAATAATATAAAAAGAATTGTTGTTGAATCGGCATTTAACTCCATAAATCCTGCAACAGGTGCTGTGGCGCAAGCCTTGATTCCTTCAGGTGCTTTTCTAGCTTTTAAATTAAAAACAGAATTTGTAACAGAGAATAAATTTTAATGAAAGTACTTCTTGTTTTCTTGTCTCTACATTTTTCAGTTGCTGTTTTCGGTCAACGATTGCCAGTACATTATGATACTATAAATCAATCGCAATTTTTGGATTTAAATGGTGTGCTGGATTATAGTAGTACTTCCTTGTTTAATGAGTTAACATCTAAGTTTTACAGAGGAGGATTTATTTCAAATGACATTAAAGATGCTTCTTTTGATAAACAAAGGGCCGTTAATAGAATCGGAATTGAAATTGGTGGGGATGTAACATACGCAAATTTTAATATAAAACTCTTTAAGAATAAGCCTCTTGGGATTCAATTTAAAGCTGGATATACTATTTTCGGCGGAGCTGCCTACTCAAAAGATTTGTATGGTTTAGCCTTTTATGGAAATAAACCATTTTTAGGAGATACTTTAGATAT